>Ga0210383_10002673_pt1 | contig 16073 bp, 25 predicted proteins | sample IncBWC14OmetaG_FD_160072 | JGI IMG/M metagenome (GOLD analysis project Ga0210383, IMG submission 160072) | Forest soil microbial communities from Barre Woods Harvard Forest LTER site, Petersham, Massachusetts, United States - Inc-BW-C-14-O ...
TTCAGGATGATAGAGGAATCAGGACCGCATTCATTGATAAATGGGGTGTGGAAGGTTGGCGTGAGCATCGACTTATGATGGCTTGGGAGGCAGGTCTTTTAAGTGCTGGATACTTAACAAGGTGGATTGTTGTTGTTCGAAAGTAGAGATGTTCCCTGGCATTTTGTACAGTTCTGAACAAGTGAAAGGTTTTCAGCTGTTCCTCTTAATTTTACTACGATTCTCGCCAAGTTTCATGCATTCGTATTTGCGAATATCTTAGCTTATAATTGAGAGTTTTGGGGGGGTAACGGTACATGCCAAATCATCTGCATCAGTATGACAAGGTCTCCACGATACCCTCAAGGATACGAATAGCATCTGGTATATAAAACTTCTCATACTGCAATGCAACTGGTGTGCTGGGTACATTAACAACAAGTGAGTGTCAAAGGATCGAGAGGGATGTAAAATGAACTCACTCCCAACCCGTCACCCGTTTCACCGGTGCCTCCAACTTTAAAAAACATCTCTTCTGTACCTCCGCGCTAATTTCGGCGCCCACTCCCGCCGTCATCCCTGCTTCATGCACAATAACTAGTCTGCCCGTACGTCTGACGCTCTCGGTAATAGTCTCGACGTCCCATGGGAGGATGGAGCACAGGTCAATAAGTTCGATTTTTGCAGAGCGAAGGGAGGAGAGAACGTGGGGCTCGAGGGAGGGTGCCGGGGAAGCTAACATGTGAAGAGCTGTTTCGCAATGGTAGACGGAGGTGCCCCATGTTAAGAGAGTGAGGTCTGAACCTGCAATGAGAGTCTCGGCGCGGCCAAGGGGAAGTTCGAAATCATCTATTGGCACCTGTTCAACTGTCCAACAAGAAATCATTAATACAAAAAGACGGGATGAAAGGAAGTTTTCGAACCTGCTGAGCGATAGAGAACCTTCGGTTCCATGAATATCACAGGATTTGGATCTCGAATGGAACCGAGCAGCAGGCCTTTTGCTTGTATTGGCGACCGGGGTATAACCACCTATAATTCGACTTTCAATTGCAAATCTCGCACGAGAATAGCTGGAGAAGTTATTCCCTTACCTTCAGTCCCGATGCGCCCATAAAGAAGCCTTCTGGTGATTGAGAATGGTATAATCCACCGTGACCCTGGGTTGAGAGTGGATGAGATATCTAACCATAAGAGTACGACGAATCGTGTACTGACCACTGACATAGTTGGTGTGCGGATGGTGAGGCCTCCAACATTGTACTGGCCCCCGGAACGGTATCGAATCTTTGCAGCTTCATTCACGAGCTGAAGGTGGCATTGTAAGGTGTTGTTACACCACTTACTTTCAACCAACGTACCTGGTCGAATGCTGGGAAAATATAATCTGCAAACTGAATCTCTGCGATTGCAGTGTGACCCATCAGTGCGAGACCAATGCCAAAACCTGCAATCCCTTGCTCTGTTAACGGAGTGTTAAACACACGTTCCCGCCCTGGACAGTATCTTCAGTGTCTAGATACCCTTGTGGTCCATTCAACACTCACCAAATTCTTCAGCGAGTCCCTGATCTCCTCACACTTATTATTAATTAAAAGGACAAGATGTCAGAGGTCGGCACAGCTCACCATGGTACATCGGAACACTCCTCCAAAAGCAACGTCCTCCCCAAATACGACGGCGCTGTCATCCTTCATCAGCGCAATACTGAACCCCTGATCAATAAAATGCAAAGAAGAACGGGTAACTCAGACCTCACCTCATCGCGTCTCGGACCGCCTGGTAAGTATTCATCTTCCTTGTTTCACGACCCCCGACGATATTCCTGGATATCCCAGACGCATCCTCGTCGGCCCACGTTATTCCGGGAGTTCGAAGTGCAGTATCTCGAGTTGTCCTAAGGATTTGGGAAGTTGCAATGGAAGGTAAATGGCCACCAGCCGGGGGAGGTTCTGCGGAGCTTGAGTTCCAGCGAGACTGTAGCACTATTTGAAGCTAGAAAGAAAGCAATGCATTCCTAATGCTTACAATTGATGGGATCGTTCTCCTTGCTGCCCGCGCAGTTAGCTTGACCTTGGTGGTATGCATGACAAACGAAATGCCACGATGATCTGCCAGGCTTGTCCTAGGCCACTTACACGGCTCTCGTAAATACGACTGTGACTGCGACCACCATCTATATCGTCGCCTCCAGTTCACGATGGAGAACGAGTCTACGTTTGTAGCTCCAGAAGGAGTTTATTCCGTCACAGAAGAACATAAGCCCGCTGTCAATAATGCTTCCGCGCCGTTCCCGACTCGTCTATCCAGTGTCGTAGTCCGATTTACTGGTGCAAAACAGGGTGGCGCACCAGGATTCGCTCAGCTCCTGGGCGGCAACAAGGAGTTCAAGAAGGATAAGGGTTCCAAGGAGCGGGAGGATGGAGTCAGTTTGTCAAGCAGCGATACCCCCGACGAGGGTGAACAACCCAGTCCTCCGACACAAGAGAGTTCACCTACAAGTCCGACATTACCCCACGAACCTCATACCCTGTTCTCTCACCCCCCTGCGGCTGGTAATTATAAGAAGAAACAGGTATCACGTCCGAAGCATAATATCCGAACCACCTCCTCGACTTTCATCACTCGGATTCAAAGCGCGGAGGGCTTGACAAAGACTCTGCAATCCAAGCAGGGGGACACCACATTTGTGTTTTACAATCTGGTTAAAAGTTTCCTTTGGGTGGAAGCAGGCTCCAAGGCAAAGGTACATAAAGCTCTTACCACCCGGACTGTTTGCAATTCATCCTATATGTGTAGGAACCACTAGCAAGGATCACATTTTCTGCATATCCAACATGTCACGACGTAAACACGTCAACTGCTTCGTCCGAGCATCTTGATGTAATCATTGGTTTCAGCACTGGTGATCTGGTGTGGCTAGGTGAGCAATACTGTGTTGCTCCGTTGAATCTTCTCTATTTACACAACTCTAGATCCTATCTCGTCTCGCTATGGACGTTTGAATAAACAGGTACATCCACTGATAACGTTTTATTCTGAGAAATTCCCCTGATTATCACGCATATCAGGGCTGTATCTCCAGTTCCCCATGCACCGCGGTTCATTGGGTACCATCATCATCTACTCTCTTTCTCGTATCGCACGCGGACGGTACCATCATTGTGTACGACAAAGAGCGTGATGACGGAACCTTCACACCTCAAGATCCTACCTCAACGCCTCCATCAGCAGCAGAAGGAAACGGTGCGGCTCCCCTATCCCAGGACGCACTATCTCATGGAGAGTGGGACCCCACGGACACTATTTTTGTAACAATGCCGCCTTGGCATCCTGTAACATCTGGTGGAGGTTTGGGAGGTCCTGGAAGACCTGACAAGGAAAAAGCGGCAAAGAATCCTGTCAGTCATTGGCGGGTTTCGCGACGTAACGTGTTCGGTGAGGGCTCCTCCTTGAATGAGGAAGAATCGAGTTTGATGGTCACAGATTTTGTGTTTTCTCCCGATGTAAAATATGTTGCGGCCATCTCGGAGGATGGTTGTCTGAGGGTGATTGATGCTCTGGCGGAACAGTGAGCTGTACAGAATTCCCATACAATCCTCTCAAGTTTTCTGATCGGAATGCACAGGCTTGTTGATTGCTATGCATCCTATTTTGGTGCACTGACATGTGTAGCTTGGTCACCAGATGGTCGATTTATACTCGTAAGTGAAAAAATCACAGCCGAGAAGTTGGATCTTAAGCTATTTTCACTTATTCAAAGACTGGCGGTCAAGATGATCTGCTAACTATCTTCTCACCCTGGGAACAACGTGTAATTGCCCGATGTCAAGGCCATTCATCTTTCGTTTCTGCTGTTGCATTCGATGATCTACGCTGCGATGGTCGGACATACCGATTTGGGAGTGTGGGCGAAGATAACAAACTTATTTTAGTCTGTCACATTATTCGTATCTCTAACACGCCGTCTGCTGAACACTTTGCAGTGGGACTTTTCCAGTGGGGCCCTCCATCGTCCGAAATTCCAGGTGAGACCATGTGTCTGACCAGTGTATTTGCATTTTCTATTGCAACATGTCCTTATTTGTCTCCTCGAAAGGCGACGCACCACCAGCGAATGTCAATGTCGTCAACAATCTCCCTTGCCTTCCGACGCGACCGTTCAGCTCTCTTCCTCCCTTCTCTGGGATCGTTGGGGGTTGACGGGAAAACCTCCCCTCGTTATCATCCTGCTCCATCTCGAAACGAGATTGCCGTTGTTCAACCTGTTCTGGTGACTACCTGCCCCCCGTTTTTGCCCTGTTATGTCCTTTTATATCCTTGACTAAACTAAATCTCACGCCAGATCAAACACATAGAAAGTGACCTTCTCACGGCAGTCTCCTTCCTGCCCCGTGCGCTCCTCACGTCAACCAAGACTGGGCATGTCAAGTTGTGGATACGTCCATTGGCCCTAAGGCCACGGCATTTGAAGAATAGCCGAGGACACTCCATGGCAGATATCCATGATTTGATAAATTGACCTGCATTTTCATTCTCAATCGGATTAGACTCGGGCAGACTCTCATCTTTCGTTGTTTTAGTCGCCGAACTGGTGCCATTTAACTTATTCACGTCAACAGATGGCGCTGTTCCCATTTCACTCTTCAGTCTGTAGAGCAGGCAACTCAGAGTCGCATTCCGATAGTTGGACTGTATGCTATTGTCATTCTTCATCTGACTGGTAATGGAGGGAATTGCATGCTCCCCGAATCAGCAACATCCGTGTGCAGAACGCAAGCAGAACGACGACTGGTCGACTAGACTTCCCATGGCATGGTGCCGTGCTGCCTTTGCTATTACGCCTGATTGCAAAATATGTACTCGTAGGATTGTGACCTGCTCCAGAGCAAATGATAGCGATGCTAGATTTGCAATTAGCCAAAGGCATTCCAAGTTCAGTTTGGATTGACTTTCGACTATCAATTTCCACCTTGTTGTTTGCGAGTGTTTATTTTGAAAGCATTCGCGGGCATCCTTCGAGTTCAAATTTCAAGGGATGTCTGTAGCCACGCCCACGGTGCTCCCGCGTCCACCAATATTTCCACACTTGCTACCAAAACCACCCCAGCCCCACCCAGTGCCGCTACCCAAGCATGGTCGTGTTTATGGTCATCTAAACGCCACTCGTGACTTGCAGCGTGAGATGGATGATCTCAGCGACGAGGAAAATGAGCTCGAAGACATCGTGAGCACTGTAATCAGTGTCTTTCTTATTCTGCCTCATAACCTTTTCCAGAATATATTTATCCACAACCGGGGATATAATTTTCTGATTCCCATTGGCCGTTCACTCACTCAACAAGAGGAGAAGAACGATGTAGCACATCATTTCATTCCAAGGGAAGCTAGACTGACTGGTATTGGAATGCTTGTAGGCCGACGATGACACCGACGAATCCGGTTCAGGTCATTCTGGCGCTCCTCCCTCAGTTATCGAAGATGATGGAGAGAATGACTCAGCACAGGACCTCGATGCGAGTATGGAGGATCTGGATGACGAAGGCAATGGTGACTCGGATGATCCTGACGAGATGGGTGAAGGTGATACTGAAGAGTTCGACGAGGAGCCTTCAGATGTATGATTGCCTTGGTCGGGTTCTGAATCACGTTGGTCCATAATCCGACCTTTCTGGAACTTCGTGCGTCCCACTTACTCTCCTTCTCATCTTGTATCATACCACGAGCTCATATTTGGAATTGCTTCCCCGTAACGTTTCGTTTCGGACTAATCGTTCCCTACTGCGGAGTCTAAAACGTTTTCTAAGAAAATTGTCCAAGCTCTCTTCATTACAAAAAGCCGAATCTATGTAACTGTTCTACTCTCATCAAACAAAAAAGTCCACAGTGCCTCAGGATCCTTATAATCATGGTGCACAATACTCACCAACCACCTCTCATCGTACACACCCTCCAGCAACTTCCGCTCTTCCGATCCCGGGCCATAGAATGAGCCCCATTCCGACCAGATTGAGAATGCTTCGTCCTGCATAGGATGGAGAAAATGTCAGCCTGAGTGTTGATAAAAAATTGTCATGGAGGAACAGACCTTCCATGAGAGGAACGACTCGCGTTCAATAATAGTAGACTGCACGATCTCTTGCCCAGGGAACACACCCCACGTCACAGCATTCCGTCCGTCCTCAGGAACATTACCCCAACACTCACCCTACCTCAGACGGTCAATTTACCATCAGAACATCGACGCAAACGACACACCTTCGAATTTCCCGCGAACCAATGGACCCAGCCCCGCCCTCTCTCCTCTACCCTCTGCTCAATCCCCTGTACCTCCTCTATCCCACAGAAAAACTCAACGAAACCCTTCTGGAACACATACCCCGCCCTCGGCCCCCAGCCAACCACCTCGTCCCCGCTGCTCACGCCATTCACCGCAGGCTGAGAACCTACCGTCCACCACCCGCGTTTCGTAAGTCGTTCTAGATGCGGCAGAATCATCAAGGATTCGGGGGAGAGCGGGGTAGGGGAGAATGGGGTTGTGGGGATGTTGGAATGAAGGTGGTCGAGGAATATGCCGGTTAGGTCATTGAGAGTTCTGGGGTGGCCCCATTGACCGAGAGCTTCATTTCGCTGCTCAAGATTCTCATTGTAAGTCGTTGGTATCCGGAAGGGAGAAATACGGATAAACGTACTGAGATTCCGGGAGTGCCCCACGGACCCTGATCACCAAACGCCGGGCTCTTAAAGTCGCCAAACCTTCCATTCGGAAAATCATCCCACGTAGCGGCATTATTTAACTCCCCACGGCCCGCCTCGCCTTCGGTGGTTGGAATGTGCGCTAGGCTGAGCATTGCAGTATCCGTTGCTATTGATGGGGTGGTAACGAGGTTCGAGGCGTCGAGGTCAATGAGTGGATCCTGTTGTTGTTTCGTTTGAAGATGCGAGAGTTTACCTAAGGAAGAAGAGAGTGAGAGTGTAGGGACGTACGGCGATGAGTTTATTGTGAGCGGCGAGCGTTACCCCTATCCATTGGAGTGACTCTAGAACGCGCTGGACGCTCTTTTCGAGGTTGAGTGTACAAAAGTGGATTCCTGGGATGCCACCTTCTGTGGTCAGGCGCCGAATCATATCGACGGCTAAGGTCACGCCATAATCTTTGACTAGCTGGTCGTCGTGCTATGCAACGGACGGCAAAGTCAAGGCTACTGCGCTGGGGCCGTTGATATACATGAACGCACGCGGATCTGGTCCAGAGATGATAGAATGAACGGAGGGACGCGAGTTCCGCAGAGTTTTGTTAGCCGGAGGAAGGAGGAGTAGGTCTGAATTGGCATTATGCCTGGGATGATGGGGACGTTGATCCCTGAAGGAATAATTGAGGGCATGGTTCCTGTCGGACTGAGGTTAAAACACTGACCTTGTTGCCTAACCTTCTTAGCCCAGCCCAAAAATCCATCTACATCATAGAAGAGCTGCGTGACAATGAAATCTGCTCCAGCGTCCACTTTTTCTTTCAAGTGGGCGATCTCCTGATCTTCGTCTACGAGGCTGTCGGTGTGTCCGTCTGGGTATGCTAACAGAGGGCATAAATATGCATGATCAGGGAAGGGAAGAGAGAGGAGGGGAGGAACCTGCAACGCCTATGCAAAAATCGGGGGAGAATTCGGGGGAAGAACGGATGTAAGATACTAGGTCTGCACCATGTGTAAAGCGTGAATCGATGGCGATCCATTCTTCTTCGCCTCTTGGCGGGTCTGGGAGAGCGAAAAGTTTGAATGCGTATTTTTTTCTAAACTTACAGCCAAGGACAATTCACCTCCACGCAATGCAAGGATATTCTGAATACCACGCTCCTTTGCTGCCTAGATTTACAGAGTCAGTCAAACAAATAATAGGACGCGTGAGGAACCACACACCCTTAGCGCATCATCCACCATACCCTTCTCCATGTTCGTACACGTCAAATGCATGACCGTGTCAAGGCCATACTCAATTTGTGTCAAGCCTGCAAGATCCAAACTCCGTTCCTTGGTAGTCCCCCCTGCACCCCATGTAATGCTGATTGCAAGAGGATTTAGTGTAGATAGTCTGGATATGCGTGGTATTAGATTCTCAAAGCCCTAGTTATGGAGAGATTAATGATGATACTATCATGATGGTGAGTGGTAGAGAAGATGGGAACGTACTTGTTCCGTTCGTGGGGGGAAAAATTCGAATGTGTAGAATGGTCGCGAGGACTTGTACGATGCGATTTTTTCTGATAACTTCATGACTGCTGCAAGAAGTTCAAGTGTCGAATTCAAGTTCCGTTTTGAACTTCCTTTATATAATGTAGTAGTTATTAATTGCAGTGGTGGGCGTTACATAATCAACACGTGGGATCCCGGCGGCTCAACTGCCAGTGCTAGTCAGCAGCCTGAGCGAACTCTTCACTCCAAACTGCGCAGGACCATCGTAAATCTACTGGCATATTCCGCACCGGCCCTCTAATATCTCCAAAATGGAGTCACCATCAACACCCGTTACCGCCGACTTCTCCTCGTCCCCGCCCAAACGTACAAAGATTGTCTTACTCGGCGACCAGAGTGTTGGAAAGACCAGTCTTATTACAAGGTGCGAGTGCGATTCAGACCTGTTTGCACTGTCTGTGCTAATCAGGGAGCTGGCGGGTATTGTACAGATTCATGTATGACACGTTTGATAACACGTACCAAGCGACCATCGGCATTGATTTTCTGAGCAAGACCATGTATCTCGAGGACCGTACTGTTCGCTTGCAGCTGTGGGACACTGCTGGTCAGGTCAGTATTCGCAAAACGCATAATCGAAGGGCGTTGTCCGGCAGAATGTTGATGTTGGTCTAGGAACGCTTTCGTTCGCTAATACCGTCATATATCCGGGATTCCTCTGTAGCAATAGTCGTATTTGACATCACAAGTACGTGTCACGTCCAACTGTAATCAGTTCGTTTATTGGTGACCAATGTATATTGGCGTAGATCGCCAGTCATTCATGTCAACGTCGAAATGGATAGATGATGTTCGGTCAGAAAGAGGGAACGACGTCATCATTGTGTTGGTAGGGAATAAGGCGGATCTTTCTGATAAACGGCATGTATCCTTTCCCTTTACGCTCGACTCTCTTCTACCTTCTAGCCTCATCTGGACTCCTCACTGAATTGATATATGATCCCTGACAGGCAAGTCACACTCGAAGAAGCCACAGCCAAAGCAACACAACTCAACATCATGTTCATGGAGACCTCCGCAAAAGCAGGGCACAATGTCAAGAGTCTGTTCAAGAAGATTGCCATGTCGTTGCCGGGCATGGAGAAGGAGGGTCAAGGGGATGCCAATACTAGTACGTACTCTTCATTCGTTGATTGCCTGTCTTCCTCGCCATCGATTGCTTGATTCCCCTTTCCGCTGTTTCGTGCTAACTAACTCCGTAAACCCGTAGAAATCGACGTTACAGCGCCAGCAGCAGCAACCGAGGTACCAGAGGCATCGCAATGCAGCTGTTGAAGCGGTTCCATATATTCAGCGACTTCAGTGGCTTGGACGGTACATATATCATAATTTATGCGACATCACCTTGTTCCATTCTTGTGCATTCATTGAATTAGAATTGGTGATAGATGATGGACAGACGACCGATCGAACCAGTCCACTGAAGCCAGAGGGACCACGGTCACAATGTTGAACTCGCAACTCAAGGAGGGAGAAGCCCGTAAATCTGTTTGAGGTTCAATTGTGTTCCGACAATATCAACCTGTGGTTCTGGACAAGTAATACAATGGCTGGACAATTTAACGTGAATGGATCGGTAATGCTACATTCATATAGCTATAGCCAGAATCAGGATACATCAGTGATTACACAGTACATTGATTTCCATCTTCTGCCATCCTCAAGTGTCTATCCTCGATTCATTGTATTTCCCGCTCCCTTTGGATTCTCATCCGTGAACCGTGCCCAATTCTCATCCTTAACCCTTTTCGTCTCTGCCTTCTCCTCACCCTCTCTCGTTCCGTCCATTTCAGCGTCAAGGCCAAGCTGTTCGGAGGATGTTGGGGCTGCTGCAGATGCAGGTCTAATAAAAATATTGTTAATCGATGCGGTTTAATTAAGCGAGTAAGATTAAGGAAACGTGGAAGATGATGAAATGGGAATAACTTACCCTCCGCCCGAAATGATATTCCCGCGTTCGCGCTCAATCTGCAGGTATTCGTCGATGGTCATTGTAGGTAGTCGGTGGCCTGGACCGAATACCTGGGCTTGAAGACGCGCACGGTCGGTGGCATCCGCAGGCAAGATTGTGAATGATCGGAGGGGCTGGTGCGGGTGATTTATTTTATTGGAAGGTAAGTGGCGGGGAAGATAAAACGAGGGGGGATATAGAAACGTACCCTTCCGCTAGGATCCAACAACGACCCTTTCCCGTCCACCCCGCTAACAGGTGGAGCATCCAGCTTCCACATATCACTATCACTTTCTCTCCCTTTCCCTCTTCGGCCGTCATCGGGATGGACTGAGTGGGAAGGTGGGGAAGGTGCGTTCTGGAGTAGCTCGAGTTCTTGGTCCATGCTTTCGAGGTGAGAGTGTGCTTGCGCGTAGAAGAGACGGAGGAGGAGGAGTGTGGTTTCGCGGAGTATGTCGTCGGTCTGGGTGTCGTCTTCGTCATCTTCCGAGATGGCATTTGAGGAGACTGAGGAAGGGGAGGGGAGGAGGGATGAGATGAGGTCGAAATCGGATGGAGAGTCGTCATATGTTGAGAGTTGACCTCTGCGTTTCCGAATGGCCTGAAGAACAATTGATTAACGAGAAATAGAGAAAGGAAGATGAGGGTTTAAACCTCGATCCTCGCTCGTAGATCCTTCTCCTTTTGATATTGCTTAATCTTCAACTCTCTCCGTCTCGCAGGATCAGGCGTTAAGGACGCCTTCCGCTCATGTAACGCGCGTTCTCCCTCTGGTATAACTTCATCATAGTTCTCCACACGAGCCAAAAATGCCCGCAAATATCTCTGCACATAGATATAAATCAGAATCACATCTAACCTCTTCAAAGCAGGAGAAGTAGAAATTGTGGCAACGTACATTTGCCTGACCTAGTGAAAGCACCCGTTCCTCTCTCTCAGTCATTCTCACCCGTCCCTGCACCTCCGCGAACACGTACGGCACAAGTAAATACACCAGGTCTCTTGTTGATATGTCTTCGAATGACTCATTAGGGCTGAACAACGAGAGCGCGACGATTCGGGAATCGAGAGTGTGTAGATCTTTTAAACTCGATTGGATCAAGTTCTGTAATTAAAATTTAATTTCGGAGAAAACGAGATAGGGTGGGTGAACCTGAGTTGAATCCTGGATGGTTGGTTGGTTGAATGCTTTAGATGCGGCGGCGAGGGCTCTTGCAAACAGAGATGGCAGTGGAACCGACATTATGATGATTACATAATATTAATATTGAGTGGTTTACTTTGGGTCAGGTGAGCAGGTCACGCCTCTGAGCGGCTTTCTGGGGTCCTAGGCGCGTTCTTCCCTTAATATTCCACCATGAAACGAGCGGCTGTCGTCGAAGCTGCCAACGAATCCAAGAGAATCAAGACGGGCCATTCCAGCACTGAAGCGTGCGCTATCTTTGACGATCCCAGTCTCAAAAGACATGCCACGGATATTCTCAAGAATGGCACAGATAATATTGGCTACATATCCGCGAAAGCTTTCATGACCTGGCCTGCTATCAAGAAAAAAGCACGTATGAATGTCGAAACAATTGAAGGTGACAGGAAGCATCGTTTTGACGTCGAGTTTTCTGGACAATGCGCCGAGTTCTTCGACAAACTGCACTTTGATTCGCAGGATCAGTTTCTGCTATCGTTGAAGGGAGCACAGATAGAGAAAAAGCAGAAATCTTCAAGTCCTTGTTCGCTTGCTATGAACCTGAAGTATCCCGAGGGGGTTGTTGTGAAATTTGTGAAGAGGAGTCGAAGGTCGGACGAGGATGGGCAGATCGTTGATACTTGGAAACGTGAGTATTTGATTTCTCTTATATGCGCAAATACATATTCATTATGCATTTCAAGTGAGAGAGGCCACGAAAGTGGACGACGAAGATTGGTTTCGAACACCTAGGGACTCGCCCCGTACAACTCTTTTCTCAGCCCCTCCTGTGAAGGAACCAGAACCAATGATCGTTGACGAAGAAGGAATCGAAGAACCAAATTTACCTTCTACCAATACCGTAGCTCCCGATCCTCCGCGTCCTACCCCGTCTCCTCCGAGCCTCAGAGAATCCACAAACGTCGACATGTTGCCCCCTCCCACTGCAAAAGGCAAACCTGTCCAACAGACTCCTAGTCCTCCATGTGCAATCGAACTTCCGTCCACCCACAACATTAGCATATCACCTCCGAGCAATTTAACTAATTCAAATGACACTACCCTGGCTCCAACTATCAACAGTACCGCCCAATCTCATACTCAGCCGCCAGAGGAACTAATCAACCCACGAGAGCTGGAACCCGTACCTGCACCTACACCCGAAATTGCACCCGAAATTACACCAGCAACAGCCCCAGAATCAGTGTCAGGAGGAGTCCCAAAGCTTTCCAAGAAAAAAGCACGTAAGCTCAGGAAGGCTCAGCGTGAACGAGAAGCAGCTGGTCTCCTCGTCGCACCCACTAAAAATCCGTCTCCCTCGACTTCTGCTCCTCTCTCGACGCGTACATCCACAACACCAGCTCCTCTTCCATTACATACTTCGGCTCCACCAGTTCTCCTCTCTGGATCCAACGTAGCCAAGGAAGCGAGCACGAGCGTGCAACAAATACCCCGACGTTCTGCTTCTCCTGTCATTCAGCCCGTTGATTCGACTTCCTCTTTACAGCCTAAAACGCTATCCCATACTTCTTCGGCATCACCTTCTTCTCGAGAGGCACTCATTTCAGAGGATAGTGATCCTGCGCTAATGTTACGAGCTGGATTTTGCACAGCAGAGGTCTGTTTCGTGTTCTTCGACATTCCAGTACCTCATTATATCTTCTCATTTTACTGCAGGGAGAAGTTTATCACGCGTTTGCGTCACTTGTTGCCCGCAATTTCAGCACTGCTCATCACGTTGTCGGGGTGGTCACATCCATCAACACACCCTACACAACGAGCAAAGGCGGTACATATACCTTGAACTCATCTTATTCCCTTGATTGACGATAAACTACTATCAGATTGGACATGTTCTCTCGTACTTGTGGACCCGAGCAACTGCAATCTCGATGGGTATTCAACTGCGACGGAAGGCTTTAGGATTAATTGTTTCACTAAAAAATACAAGGAATGGCTACCGTCTGCGCAGTGTGGTGATGTCCTGATTGCTCGAAACGTCAAGGTCAATAACTTTAATTCATCATAAAGTTCAATTCCAAGATCTTCCCTTTTTCCTCGGATTTAGGTGTCCCAGCCAATGGGAGTAGTCTCCGGCGTGGGTTACCATGACCGGCTCAGATGGTCCATTTTCTCTCCCTCCACAGGAAAAGCACACCACGGAAACATTGGAAACGCGCCCACCTCCGAAGGACTCGCAGCAGACGGCTACGGTCTGTCATTCAGCCCGTTCTGGAATCCTACAGAAACGGAGCTCACGTATTGTCTGAGGTTGGCTGATTGGTGGCGCGCAGTGCAGGAAAAGAGGCAGAAGGAGATGGGACACGTTTATCAGATTGGGAGCGGGGATTGGACAGAGAATTTGGGAAGACCACACAGGCAGCATAGGTTAATAAGCGAAGCAGGACCGGATGTGCCTCCGAATGGATTTTTTGACTGCACTGCTGAGGTATGTATGAACGATTTCGTTGTTGTTCATATCTCGACGAGCTTACCTTTCAGGTTTTGTACGGACACCTCAACGACAACGAGGTTTATAGTCTCTACATAACTGACTATACGGCAAACGAATCCCTCACGGCAGTTCAAGGCAGCTGGTGTCCCAATGGGCTCGCAGATCGCGTCTTGAAGGTGGAAATGTGGGGTAAGGCAGCTGAAATTGGGCCAACAATGGTACCTGGAGAGTATTATTGCATGAGGAATAATCGTATGAAGATAAGTAGGGGGGGATACGTCGAAGGGACGATCTCGGATGCCAAAATTCAACAATTGGACGAAACCGATGCCGAGAACCATCCGCACTTGAAGACCTTGTTGGAGTGCGTAGTTTGTTGTCGTTTTTAAGATGTACATGAACACCACCCACGGGATTTCATTGTTTTCTTGTAGGCGAAAGGCGCAGTGGGAGAAAGACACATTTGATGGTCCCTCTCCTGCTTTTCAGCATCGGTTGTTCCAAGATGTCGTGAAAGATGTGTTTTTCACCTGCACAGTCGAGGTGAACTGCTATCGAACTGATTTATCTGCTGCTGTAGCTGATATCTAACCTTTTGTAGATTCTGCATGTCACTACTAACAGAAACGGAACCTATCTCTACGTCACGGACTACACCTCACACCCTGACCTTCCCCCCGTTTGTGCCGAAGATCCCTGGTCGCGGGGTCTGCAGGGACGTATCGTCAAAATCTCGATCCGGGAGGGCCAAATTGAGACGGCTCAGTCTGCCAACCCTGGCTCCTACTATACCATCCGCAATTTGAGGTTGAAGAAGAGTACCACGGGCTGTGAATTTCAAGGCCAACTCGGAGGAGGTGAAAGACTCATTCAGATGCTCAGGATGCAGAATACGACGAACGAGAACCTGAAAGAGTTAATTCGGTGCGGAGTTCGATCATCTTTGGTGTGCATTTGCTTAGCGAGGTCCATTTTTATCAGTCGCAAGGAGGAGTGGAAGCAGCAGATGACCGATCAGCATCACGACCGAAAGCCTCAGCGACCGAGAAGTGTCTCAGGCGAGCCTGCAAAACCATCACACCGCTTGTTCGACCGAAGCAAGTGTAGTACCATCAAAGAAATCCTGGCGATTGAAAAGAGCCCCAACAAGTTCCGTCTTATCGCCCATGCTGTCGATTTCTATCCGCTACGGTTGGAGGACTGTGTGGTGCTTTATTGTGCACAGTGCAAGCAAGAGTAAGTCCTGAACCGAAAAATTGTACAAGACTTACGGAAATTCGTTTGGGTATAGCATCCCGAAAAACCGGAAAGCCTGCCTCGACTGCGACGACGTCGATCATGAATATGTGCGGTATTCATACCGTTTTTTCTTCCGCGTAGAGGATGAAGAGGGAACTCCGCTGCCAATATCGGTTTCCGACCAGGTTTGTTTCTGTTATCTCCCCTGTTCGCAGACACTCTGACCACAACTGCGATCACTCGAAAGTGCCCTCTGTTGGAAGGTTTAGAACCCAAGGACCTTCACGAGGATGGGGATGCCTTTCGTGAGTTCTCGAAGCGCCTGGAGCCCATCATAGGGAATCTTGTGGATGTTCACGAGGGTATTTTGTCTGGGAAGAAGATCACTACCATAACTCCGATGTTGGAATTCTCAATTGACAGTTGGAATATTTCGGCTGATGGAGTCATAGCTTATGGGTTTATGAATTATGAGGCTTGACCATACTATCGTACCCCATATTCATGCTCGATATTATGATTATCATTTTGAAGACACGTTTCTGGGAGATCAGGCTGAAAGGATTGGCGATCATAAATCGATAAGAAAACAAAGGAAAGTGACCCATACTGCCGACGTTATGTGCCTCATATAGACAGTGATGACTCTCACCATCGGCCTCTTCACCCCCGGAATCATGCACATCCATATCCATCGCTGTTTTGCTTGGTCAGTCAGGTTGGGAGCAGCTTGCCCACATTTTCCCTCCCTTAGGAGTCTGGGTGTGGTTTGAGGTGGGGGGGCCGTTTGCCAACCCCAAAGCTGCCACTGGCAGTGCGAACTATGACCGATTTTTCAGCTTGCTCAGCCTTAAGATCTCCCCTTCACCTCCGAGTCCTCGGCTAAACGTAGATCGAAAAACGTTTTGAAAACGTTGTGCATGAACCCTGTGGTGTCGAGAAGAAATGCTGAGGAAGAAAGATTGGTCTATACCTATACCTAAGGAACACTTACATTACAGACTTCAACTTCCCCCA
>Ga0210383_10002675_pt1 | contig 16071 bp, 15 predicted proteins | sample IncBWC14OmetaG_FD_160072 | JGI IMG/M metagenome (GOLD analysis project Ga0210383, IMG submission 160072) | Forest soil microbial communities from Barre Woods Harvard Forest LTER site, Petersham, Massachusetts, United States - Inc-BW-C-14-O ...
CCGGATCGGACTGGACCATGCGGGTGAGCGCGGTGCGCATGAAGGCGCTATCGTCTGTGATGAGGACTCGGATAGGGCCTGGTGAAAGGTGATCGTGGTTCATGGGCGACTCCGTGGCGCACCGGCGTCAAGAAGCGAAAGTGGCGGCGACGAGGCGCTGAATTTCGTCGGCGTCGCCATCGAGCTCCAGAGTGAAGCGAGCGATATCGAATTGATCGAGCTGTGGCACGGCCTGATGGAGAAGCTCCCAACCAGGGAGGCGTGAGAATTGGATTTCGAGCAGCTCGTCGTAGCCGTATCCCATGCCACGGAGTCGGCAGAGATAGTCGCTGAGATTGACGATGGCGACGACGGCGTCCGCAGCGGGCGATTTTTCGGGCGTATGGTGATACTCGATGACGGCCTGGGTGGAGGGCGGGAGATTCCAATACTCGGCGAGGAGTTTGCCGGTGTCGCAATGCGTGAAGCCGAGGGTTTCGGCTTCGGCGTCGAAGAGCGGAATATTGCGGGAGACGGCGAGATTGGCGGTGGCGCGAAAAGGCTCGGGAAGCAAGGTCGCGTTGACGAGCTCGCCGATATCGTGGAGGAGAGCACAGAGATAGACGCGCTCGGGATCGGGGAGCGAAAGCTTGCGGGCGAATTGCTGGCTGACGAGGGCACAACCGAAAGAGTGCTCCCAGAAGGCGCGGGCATTGAGAGGCCAATTGTTCTTTGGCGCCATCTGCATCAGGAAGGAGGACCAAAGAATATCGCGGAGGCGGCGAGCGCCGAGCGCGACGACAGCGCCGCGAATCGTCTCGATGGCGGACTGGCGCATGAAGAGGGCGGAATTCGCCATGCGGAGGCATTGGGCGGCGATGGACTTGTCATGCGAAATCATTTCGGTGACTTTTTCGATTTCGAGCTGATCGGGAGGCATATCGAGGGCCTGAAGGACGGAAGTCAAAATCGAGGGAATGGTAGGCATGGCGTGTAGCGAGCGCATGCGGGTGCGCAGAGATTCTTCGAGCTGCGACTTCATCGGTGACCTCCTGCGGGAGAAGTATCCGGGACGCGGAGATACGCGGTGGCGCCGGGAAAGTGGACGAGCTGAAACTTTTCGTGAATGCCGTAGAGCGATTCGGAATGGCCCAGGAAGAAGTAGCCGCCGGGAAACAACGCGTTGTAGAAATGCTGGACGGTGCGGCGCTTGGAGGCGCCGTCGAAATAGATGAGGACGTTGTGTCGAAGTTGAGGTTCCACACGTTTTCGATTATTTGCGCGCGCGTCACGCGTGTTCCCGCGTTCCGCATCAGGTATTCGAGCAAACTGAACTCTTTCGGAGTGAGATCGATCTTCCGGCCCGCGCGCTTCACGGAGTGGTCGATGCGATTCAGTTCGAGGTCATCCACCCGCAGCACGGTTTCCGGCGCCCGCGCGCCTCGCCGCAATAGCGCGCGCAGCCGCGCGGAAAGCTCGGAAAACGCGAACGGCTTCAACATCAGGTCATCGGCGCCGAGGTCGAGCATCTGCGCCCGCTCTTCGGCACGCGTGCGGCTGGCGAGGATCAGGATGGGAAGCTGCGGCTGGCGCGCGCGCACCTCGCGCAACACGTCGAGCCCTGTGTCTTGCGGCTGCTGCACGTCGAGGATCGCCGCCTCATATTTCCGCTCGCGCGCAAACGATTTCGCTTGCTCGCCATCCGCCGTGAGATCCACGCCGTAGCGCTCCGCTTCGAATCCGCGTCGAAGAAAAGTGCCGAGCGCTGGGTCGCTCTCGGCAACAAGAATGCGCATCTGATCTCCACCGGAAAGGGGACGAATGAAAAACTTGTCACGGTACACCGAGAAAAAAGCCCAAGGCTAAAAGGAGAGGAAATCCCAAGACGCAACGAGAGGAACTTGCAAGGGGAACCCGACTTTAATGAAGCGCCGCTGCGGTGTCAAAGGAAATCTTCAACGAAAAATAATTTTGTGCGATGAATAGAAACAGCGCCGCGCATTGACGAAAAATGTCAGCGCGATTTGGAGCAGCGGTGCACCGGAACGCGCGAGCAGCGGTCTCAAATCGAAACCTTCCTGGGATGCGCGTCACGGATGCGTCATGTTTTCCGGGCGCACCACCGCGTCGAATTCCTCGCCGGTTAGAAAACCCAGAGCCAGCGCGGCTTCGCGAAGACTCAAATGCTCGTGATGCGCCTTGTGCGCGATCTGCGCGGCCTTGTCGTATCCGATTTTCGGGCTCAGCGCGGTGACGAGCATTAATGAATTCTTCACGTTTTCTTCGATCTGCGGAAGATTCAGTTCCATTCCGGCGATGCAGTGCTCCGAAAAGGAACGGCAGGCATCTGCGAGCAGGCGAACGGAATTCAAGAAATTAAAAATAATCACAGGTTTGAAGACGTTGAGCTGGAAATTGCCCTGCGATCCCGCGAATCCGATGGCCGCGTCGTTGCCCATCACCTGGACTGCAACCATCGTCATTGCTTCGGACTGCGTGGGATTCACTTTGCCGGGCATGATCGAAGAGCCGGGCTCGTTTTCCGGGAGCGTAAGTTCGGCGAGGCCGGCGCGCGGACCGGATCCGAGCCAGCGAATGTCGTTGGCGATCTTCATCAGCGAGGCGGCGAGGGTTTTCAGCGCGCCGCTCGCGAACACGAGTTCGTCATGAGCGGAAAGCGCCGCGAATTTGTTCGGATGCGAGCGAAAAGGCAGGCCGGTGAGCTCCGCGATCTTCGCGGCGGCGCGCTCGCCGAATTCCGGATGCGCGTTGAGTCCCGTGCCGACGGCTGTCCCACCGATGGCCAGCTCGTAGAGTCCCCCGAGTGTGTCGCGAAGACGCGAGACGTCGCGCTCCAGCAGGTTCGACCAGCCAGACATCTCTTGGCCGACGGTAAGCGGCGTTGCGTCCATCAAGTGCGTGCGGCCGATTTTCACGACCCCGGCGAACTCGTGCGCTTTCGCATCAATCGCTTCGCGCAATTTTTCGACGGCCGGAATCAGCGCTTCCGCGACGCGCGAAGCCGCAGCGATGTGCATGGCGGTGGGGAACGTGTCGTTCGAAGATTGCGACATGTTGACGTCGTCGTTCGGATGAATGGGCTTCTTGCTGCCCATCACGCCGCCCGCGATTTCGATGGCGCGATTCGAGATCACCTCGTTCGCGTTCATGTTGGTCTGCGTGCCGCTGCCGGTCTGCCAGATGTGCAGAGGAAAATGATCGTTGAGCTTTCCCGCGATCACTTCGTCGGCCGCCTTCACGATTAACTTCGTATTTTCTGGCGCTAGCTTGCCGAGGTCCCGATTCACGAGCGCGGCGGCTTTTTTCAGGATGCCGAACGCGCGGATCAGTTCGGGCGGCATCGTGTCCGTGCCAATGTCGAAATGAATCAGCGAACGCGCCGTCTGCGCACCGTAGTAGCGGTCCGCCGGAACTTTGATCTTGCCCATGCTGTCCGATTCCGTGCGCGGCGGGAGTTTACGGGTCGGAACAGGCGCGGAAATTCTCGGTTTGGCGCTTGCAGCTTGCTTTCGCGCGCTCGGGCTGGATTTTGAGGACTTCTTCACGAGGCTTGCCTCCGAAGATGCGTAGCGTGCCCAGCTGAAACAAATGCATAAACATGCAGACACGCGTTTTTGTTGCGGTCAGAAAAGCGCTTTGTCCCGTGTTTTCTGCGCCTTACGTAACGGGTCAATTGTGCAACTGTTGCGGTCAGCCTTGCAGGCAAAAATGCATACTCGAAAAGTGACATGGCTACAGAGCGAGGGCGGAGCAAGCGCGCGGACGATTGCAAAATTGAAATTTGAAATGGCTCTGTTGACATGGTGGCAGGCGAGGTCGGACCAGTCGAAGAGAGATCTCTCCGCTCGGTCCCGCGCCGCTTCGTGCTAAGGCACGCGGGACTCCGGTGGAGATGACGGTATTCGGGCGCCGATGGACAGGAGGAACTCAACATAGCCATTTGAAGTCTCAAGTAGCTGCGAGGGTGAAGCGCCCGGCCCGCGAGCAAAGGGATACGTGAGGCGCGCAGCGCTCGGTTCGGCAGCGCGCGTAGAGCGCAAATTGTGACGTCATCGCCCATTACTAGGGCTTCCAATACTGCTACATCCAAGCTGCCATGAGTGCGGTGCGGATTGCAAACGGTAGTTGTCGTGGACGTGGAATCAACCCGTGCCAATTCGCATTGCCCAGCGGCGCGGCGAACGGACGATTCCGATGGCGCTTACGGGGAAGAAGGCGCGGAGGCGAGGTAGGCCTGGCGGTGCTCGATGCGCGAAAAGGGATGGTGGTGGAGCTTGACGTCGATCGTGTGAAGCTGGCCGTCGAACACAGTGGGAACGAAGGCGAGCGTGTACTGGCCACGAATCAGCTGACTGACGGAATCGAATGCGGCCGCGAAGGCTTTGATGTCTTTCGGGAAGAAGGCGCGCCCGCCGGTGGCGGCGGCAAGTTGCGCAAGGGAGGAATCCCCGGCGTCAATTCCTTCTTTGACAAAGGCGCGGTCGTCGCGCTCATCCTGCGAGAGATGACGGCGCTTTTCGGGCAAACGGAGATCGCCGAAAACGGAAACCGCTAGGATACGCACGTCTGCAGCCGCCAGGCGCTGATGGATCGCCAGCCACTCGGCCGGCGGCGTGGAATCAAACCCGCTGGAAAATAGAACAATCGTCTTGGCGCCGCGCGAGGCCGAAAGCCAGTTGAGCGTGTCGTAAAGCGAGGCGGAAAGGTCGAGCGAGCCGGCAAGGGCGCCGCCCGACTCGAGATCTGCGTTCAATTTCCTGAGAGCGCCGCGGGTCACGTCTTTCTCGACCGTGAAATCAGAGACAATCTCCGGACGATCGGAGTAAGTGAGAATGGCGACGCGGTCCTGGGCCGGGATGCGTGCCACGAGGGCATCCGCGTCGACCAAAAGACTCCGGTGCATTTTGGCCATCAACCAATCGATAGCGCCGTTTTCGATGAGAAGCACGACCTGCGCCGGGTCCTGGTCAGATGCGAAACCGGTGACAGGCTGACGAACCCCGCTGTCGAAGACTTCAAAATCCTTCGCACGAAGTCCCGAGACGAAATGCCCGCCGGAATCCGTGACGTTGACGCCGACGTAGACGAGATTGGAGCTGACGCGAATGGCTTGCGCTGGCGCCGCGGGTGGCGTCGAGCTCTGACCGCGGAGAGACACGGCAATGCCTGCGAAGAGCAACAACGCGAAGCCGAATTTCCATCTACGCTGCATAGGCGAACCCGCGAGCAAACCAGATAAAGGTAGCAGAGCACAGGTTCGGAAGAATGCAGAGAACGGCAAAAGTTCCAAAAGAAGCATACGGCTAAGTCGCGAGCGGGCAATTGCGCCACGGCAAGGCTGAGGCTGCGCGTGGTGTACTATTGGCTTACAGCAGGGGCGCGAAGTCGCAATTCCTTTGGATATTCTTGCCGAGCCAATGATCGCTCGACGCCTTGCGAGGAAAACTCCCATGAATGCGATACCAGCCGTCACTTCCATACTTCAGGCAGTAGGAAATACGCCCGTGGTGAAGCTCAATCGAATTCCTTCGCGCGGCGGCGCGGACGTCTATGTGAAGCTCGAATATTACAATCCGACGGGCTCGTATAAGGATCGCATGGCAGCGGCGATGATCGAGGGCGCGGAGCGACGGGGCGCGCTGAAAACCGGGATGCGAGTGACGGAATACACGGGCGGCAGCACCGGCTCTTCGCTTGCGATGGTGTGCGCGATCAAGGGCTACGCATTCACACCGGTGTCGTCAGACGCATTCGCGCGAGAGAAGCTGCAAACCATGCGCGCTTTTGGCGCTGACCTGCAAATCGTTCACAGCCCGGATGGAACGCTCACGCCGGAGCTCTTTCGCCTGATGATCGCAAAGGCGGAAGAACTCTCTCGCGAACCGGGCGTCTATTGGACCGACCAATTCCACAATGCTGACGCGCTCGAGGGCTACAAGGGCATCGGCCGCGAATTGCTGGAGCAAGTGGGAGAGATCGCGGCATTTTGCGGAGCCGTGGGGACAGCTGGGATGCTGACGGGCGTTTCGCGCGCGCTGAGAGCGGGAGGCAGCCGGGCGCGCATCGTGGCGCTGGAGCCGGCGTCATGTCCGTTGCTTACCACCGGCAAGAACGGCCCGCATCGCGTGGATGGCGTGGCACCGGGTTTTGTGCCGCCTCATCTTAAGCGCGAGGATTATGACGAGGCTCGGGCCGTGGAAGAATCCGAAGCGCGCGAAATGGCGCGTCGGCTGGCGAGAGAGGAAGGAATCTTCGCGGGCACTTCTTCGGGACTCAACGTAGCCGCGGCGGTGAAGCTCGCGCAGGAATTCAAGCCTGGCCAGGCGGTGGTCACAGTAGCCGTGGACACGGGCCTGAAATACCTAGCGGGGGACCTCTTCGCGACGTAAGGATTTTAGGATTTCGGATAGTGAGAAGACCAGAATCGAATGCGCCGACTAAAAATCGAGTCGGCCTCTACGAGAGCACTTGCTCACCGGCAGGCGGCGTGCGCTCGAACTCGATCGGCCAAAACTCCGATTAAACGCCCCGAACTGCGATGAGTGACTTCGACAAGCCGCAAACTCTCTCCTGCACAATCTTGGAATCCGGAAACAGTTCCGCTATTTGAGCTGCGCTGAGAAGCGCGATGGACGCGAGCATTTGCTCGACGCGCGTGGCGTCAGGTTTCGTGACCAAGCCCCAGATCGTGAAATGCCGCACCAGTTTTCTTTGAAGGTTCACCGGCAGATGGTGGATGAAGGGCGCCAGAAGATGCGGCTCTACCGGAAAGCTGCGATCGGGCGTCTGAACGAAATGGGCGCGGCCCACGCGGCGAATTTCTCTCGCGAATGCTGCTTGATCTTCAAACGAGCCGACGTGTTCGATCACCGAATTCGAATAGACGATGTCAAACGCGCCATCGCGGAACGGCAGCTTCCGGCCGTCGCCGAGGATTTTGGCGAAGGCACTCACGCGTGAACCGCGGCCATAGTAAGTGTTGATCAAGGTGATTTTCGGCTTCGCCGAGATGAGCGTCCAGTTGTAGTCCTCGCCTCCGACGTCGAGGATGGTCGTTGCGGCGGTGGGATGAAAGAGGTCTACGAAGACTTTCATCCGCTTTTTGCGGAAGCGCGGCAAGAAGAGGGCGTAGACGCGATGAATATCCACGGTGTAGATAGTCAAGTGAAACGGGAGGAAGCGCAAGGACGCGCGAATAACCTGACCTAGTGAGCGCGAAGAGGAGGACCAACTCCACGCTGCGCATGCCAAATCGCGAGGACGCGAATTGCTTCCGGCATGACCACATAATAGAGGTGATACCGAGTCTTGCGCAGCAGCAACCGGCGCACGTTCGATACGGGCGAGGCGCGATAGAGTCGGCCGAGCATCGGGGCGCTTGCCAGAAGATGGAAAGCCGCGGTGAGTTCGTCCAGAAACAAATCCGGTGCGGAGGTCCGGTTCTTGCGCCACCAGGAGTCAATTTCGTGAATCTGTGCCTCGGACTGCGGTGTGAGTTGCAGCAGCAATTTCACCGCTTTCGGCGAAGGTCATCCAACACTTCGGCGGCAGGGCGCGAATGGCCGGATTCGGCGGACTGCCAAGAGTCCGTGAGAGCATCGTGGAGCGCTTGGCGTTCATCTGGTGACAAATCGTCGCCCTCATCGTCGGCGACGAGATCGATCACGGTGCCGTCCGGAAGCGTTGTCGGCTCGTCGAGTTGGAGCCGTCCATTTTTCACGCGGGCTTGCAGTGGACTCATGCGACTCATATTAGGGCAATCCGTCGCGCTAGACAACGGAACCTTCGACCTTGGGCCGCATCCACAAATCAAAACGGTTCGATTTGCCCAATGCCGGCCGCTAGCGGCTCAATACTATGAGCGTGAAGCTGCCGGGAATCATCGGCGGACGCGGCGCGCGCTGGCCGGGCTGCGCGGCGGGCGCGGGGCCAAACTCAGCGGTGACGGTGTAGAGATTGTGGCTCGCGGGATCGAACTCCATCGTGCGGGCGCCGCGCAGCGTGGCGACGGTGTCCACTGGTGATATTTTGTCGGCCGAGTCCTCGTGCGCGACGGTGATGTTGCCATCGCCGGTGGAAGCGAATGCGTAGCCGGTGCCGGGATCGAAGCGATTGGCGTCAACTCCCTGTCCGATGGGTACGGTGCCGAGCACTTTGCCGGAATCGCCGTCGACCATCGCCATGAATTTATTGTGGCAGCCGACGAACAGGCGCTCGTGAACCGCGTCAATCGCCAGTCCGGAGGGCGACTCGCACGGAGCGAGCGGCCACGTGGCTTCCACTTTCAGGGCTTTCGCATCTACCTTCACAAGCTCGCTTTTGTCTTCGAGATTCACGAAGAGGTGGCCTTTGCCGTCGGCTTGGAGAAATTCCGGCCCGCCGCCGAGGTCGACGTTGCCGATCACCTTGCCCGTTGCGGCATCAATTGCTGTCGCCGTCTTCGCGTCGCCATTGGCCGTGAAGATGCGCTTCGTGCCGGGATCATAAATCAGGCCGTCGCAATCGGGCTGCGTCTTCACTTCATCCAGAACTTTGAGCGTGGTGAGATCGAAGATGAATACGGAGCCCGGATTGCCGTCGCTCACGAAGCCCTTGTTGAATTCAGGAACGAGCGCGATGCCATGAACGCGGTGCATTCCGGGAATGTCGCCGAGCACGGTTCCCTTCTCCGGATCCACAACCATAACGTGCGTGCCGCGCGAAACGAAGAGGCGATGCGTGGTTGGCTCAAGCGTGATGTAGTCCCAGCCGCCGTCGCCGCCGAGCTTGAATTTATTAACGACGTGATAGCCGGAGGCGCCGGCGGCTGCTTGAACCGCGGCGTGTGAGATGGGCGCCGATGCGGGCGAGGCGGAAACGCGAGCGATGTGCAGCGCGGCCGCGGCAAAGAGCAAAGCGGCGAGATAAATTGAGATTGCTCGGAAATGTGACGTACGCATCGGGCGCCTCCGCGCTGTGAGATACGAATAGTCTTACCAGAGAACGGGTGAAGATTATCTGAAAGTTTCCGGGTCGGGGCAGCCAGGAAATTCGGCGAGGAACGTATTACCGACGTAACCGAGATATTCGATGCCGATTTTGCTGGTAAAAAAAGCGTCGCACGTGAGATTACGGAGCAGCGTGAAGAACGCTACGCCCTGGCTTAGCGCAACATCACTCTCGCCGTTCTTGCGGAACGCGATCGAATCGAGAACCTGCTTGCGCTCAGATTCCGAGCAATCCAGATAGCCGTGGCCGAAGAGATCGCCGCAGCGGGCATCAAGCCACAGAATTCCGCCGCCGAGCAACAACTGGAAATCGTGGTTCTCGCTGGCGAGCAAATCGACGAACTCCGGCGCGCCGGCTTCGATGGCGCCTCCCGCAGAGCCTTCGGCGGGGATGATGGCCTGGCAGAGCGACTCGAGAGTTTTGTAAGCACGCGGCGAGAAAAATTTCGGCCGGTAGGGATGGCCGGAGGATTCTTGCGCGTCAAGGAAGGCGCGCGCACGTTCGGCAGCCTCAAGAGGTATGGCACGGACGACGCATCCCGCAACGGCGCCTTGACCCAGCGTCTTCAAAACGTCGCGGCGCGAAAGTGGGCGTGGCGACATGGCGACCCCTACGCGAGATTTCCTTTCTTCGCTTGGTCGAGCAGATATTCGGACGCGCGCCAGGAAAGCGCGAGAATGCTGAGCGTCGGATTCTTGTCGGGACTCGTGACGAACACAGAAGCGTCCGCGACGAACAGATTCTTCACATCGTGCGCCTGGCAATAGCCATTCAGCGCAGAGGTTTTGGGATCGCTGCCCATGCGAACGGTGCCGGACTCGTGGATAGCGCTGCCGCCGTCGTAAAGGCCGAAGTTATCGTCCGGGCCGGACTCGGTTGAGTACGTTCCGCCGAGCGCTTCGACGATCGCGCGGAATGATTGCTGCATGTCTTTCGCCATCTTGAGTTCGTTATCGCCGGCACGCCAGTGAAAGCGCAGGACGGGAATACCGAATTCATCCACCGTGCCGGGATCGATTTCGCAGTAAGAGTCTTGGTTCGGAATCATTTCGCCGAGCGCTTCGAAGCCCATCGTGCAGCCGTAGCTGCGTTTGCAGGCCTGTTTGAGAGAAAGGCCGTAGCCTTCCACGCGCCCGCAAACGTCGTCGAAGTCGCCCGCAACGGGCATGAACCGGCCACCGCCCGGTTCGATGTGATAGCTCCGCAGGAAATCGTTTTTGCGATCGTACTTCCACCACGGAATGAAGACGTGCGGTAGATAATTGCCTCCCGCGCCGTCGTGATTGTGCGGCGGCATCTTTTCGAGCTGCGGAATATAGCCCATGCCGAAGCTGCCGACGCTGTCCATCAAATTGCGACCGACGACGCCCGAAGAATTCGCAAGACCGTTGGGAAACGCAGTTGATCTCGAATTGAGAAGCAGACGCGCGGATTCGCAGGTGCTCGCGGCGACGACGAAGCTGCGAGCCAGGATGCGGTGTTCGGTCTTCGACTTGCGATCAATATATACCGCGGCCTCGGCTCGGCCGCGCACATCGAGAGAGATTTCGCGGGCCATCGCGTTCGTAACCAGCGAGAGGCGGCCCGTGGCCAGCGCGGGTGGAAGCAGCACCTGGCTGGAACTGAAATTCGACGCGCTGATGCAGCCGCGCGAACACTGGCCGCAATAGTGGCAGGCGGCGCGCCCATTGCGCGGCTGCGTAATGATTGCCATGCGAGCAGGCACGCACCGAATGCCAATTTTGCCGCAGGCTTTCTTCAGAAGGACTTCCGTGCAGCGCGGCCTGGGCGGAGGGAGAAAGATACCGTCGGGCGAGTGCGGAATATTTTCGCGCGAGCCGAAGACGCCGATATAGGACTCGACCTTGTCGTAGTAGGGAGCGAGATCATCGTACGAGATGGGCCAATCGTCGCCGACGCCGTCGGTAGTGCGCGAGCGGAAATTCACCGGTGCGAAACGGAGCGACATGCGTCCCCAATGATTCGTCCGGCCACCCACGATGCGCGAACGGAACCAGCGGAATTTCGATCCGGCAGCCGAGGTGTAAGGCTCGCCATCAATTTCCCAGGCGCCGTTGGGCGCCATGAATTCGTCGCTTTCCTCGCCGCGCAGCTTCGCGGCGACGCCCACGCCGCGATGCGGAAGTTCGTAAGGCCAGACGTGCTCCTTGAAATCTTTCGCAGGATTAAGGCTCGGGCCAGCTTCGAGCAGCGCGACGTCGAGTCCACCTTCGGTGAGAACTTTAGCGGCAGCTCCGCCGGCGGCGCCCGAGCCGATGATGCAGACGTCGTAGATTTTCTTCGGCGAAGGAGTAGATGTGATCACGCGCGGTCGCTTCCAGGCGCGAGGATTGTAGCTTTGTGGACAAGCTGAAGGCAAACTCCGGCGACGACACTGTAAATGGCCGGGAAGTTAGCGCGAGCCGGGCGATTCAGGCGAAATGCTCGGGCGCCGAAACACGGGGCGCGCAGTCTGCAAGAATGCGAGGCCGCGCGCCCGAGTCGCGAGCGGAAGATCAGCTGCCGGCGGGAATGGGTTGACCGGCGACGACGGTGAGCGATTTGTTGGCGCGCAGCTTTTTGGATTTCTTCAGCTTCTTGGACGACTTTTTCGCTGCCATGCAGATTCTCCTGACTCCAGGCAATTCCTAGAATGCTGGCTTACTTCCTGCGAAGTGTCTTGGTCGCTTCGAGCTTCTTGGACTTCTTGAGCTTCTTGGTAGCTTTGCCAGTTGCCATCGAAATCTCCTTTCGAAATTTGAAATGCCGGAACGGGGCCGAGGCCGATCCTTCCAAGAGATCGGCCAAACGCAGTGCTCGGCTAGCGCTTGCCGCCGCCCCCCACAACGAGGGTCTTCGTCGCGCTCAGCTTCTTCGACTTCTTGAGTTTCTTCAACAATTTCTTCGCTGCCATGCCTGTTCTCTTTCCCCTGAGATCACTGGGGCGAGCGAACGCCATGGTGAGTGCAATTCGCGCGCCAATCATAACCGATGCGGCACTGCATCGCCAGACGCCTGAATGGAGAGGCTTTGCCGGATCGGGAAGGGCGAAAGCGCCCCGGGCGGGCGTTGAAATTATGAGCGGCCGTTGAGAAATCCAACAGCAGGTTTGAGGGCTATGAGGGCAGTTGCGTTTGCGCCGCAAGCTGATTCACCACTGAGCCGCAGTGCCACAGAGAACGATGCGGAGACCAGCGCCATTTAGATCTTTAGGAAGATTTTCTTGCGATAGAGAACGTACATTACCAGCCAGCAAACGAAGACAAACGAAATCGAATAGGCGAGCGAAGTGTTGGCGGTAGACGCACCACCGCGCAAGAAAATCGTCTCGTAGAGGAAGCCGCCGAGCGATGTATCGCCGAGGCTCGCCGTATGGAAATGGATGGCGCCGAAGACTTCGGCGAGCACTTCGGAGAAAATGTACGCGGCGATCGCGTTCATGCCGAAGACGAGCACCGGCACCGTCCACTTGCCGCGAAGCTTCTTCACGTCGAGCAGCCAGAAGCAGAGCGAGAGCACCACGAGCGCGAAGCCGGCAGTGAAAAGCACGAACGAGCTGGTCCAAAGCTTCTTATTGATCGGAAACCAGAGATCGAAGAACTTGCCAGCGCCGAGGCCGAGAACGCCGAAGACGAACATCCATGCCGATTTCTTGCGCAGGGAGTGCGAATCGTTGCGCAGCAAAGCGCCGGTGAGCACTCCGCACAGGCAGCCGGCGATCGCAGGAATCGTGCTCAAGACGCCTTCCGGGTCGCGCGTGCCCTCGTAGAGATGGCCCATAAAAAGCTTCCGGTCGAGCCACGCCGCCAGGTTGCGGTCCGGATCGAGCAAGGGAATGTCGTGGGTCGGCACACCGAACCCCGGCACCGGAACGAAGCGCATCAGCACCCAGTAGCCTACCAGGCAAATTGCGATGACGGCCACCCGCGCCCGTGTCCCCGTCCAAAGCACCACCACCGAGCAAACCAGGTAGCAGAGCGCGATCCGCTGCAGCACGCCTTCGATGCGAATGCTGTGCACATCATACCGGTCGGGAAAGCTGTTCACCACAAAAACGCCGATCGCAAATAAGATCGCGGCGCGTTTCACGACGTGAAGCATCAGGTGCGCGCGCGAGTCGCCGTGCTTGAGCCGCGAAGCGAACGAAAAAATCATCGAAACGCCGACGATGAAGAGAAAAAAGGGAAAGACCAAATCGGTAGGCGTCCACCCGTTCCATTGCGCATGCTTGAGCGGCCAATAAGCTGCATTGCCGTCGCCCGCGTTGTTCACCAGAATCATGCCGGCGATGGTGATGCCGCGAAAAACGTCGAGGGAAACGAGTCGTCCCACCAAAGATTGGGGCAGTTCAACGGCAGTCGTCGTCTGCAATTCGGTGCGGTGGTCTTGAGTTGATATGCCCATGCCCGATCGTCGGCTCGCCTCGTGCGCGGCGTGCCGGGCGGCTTTTGGCGGCCGCCGGCGCCATCAGTCATATTATCTGAAAGCAGGCGACGGTGGATCGCCGGGCGATGTCAGCTTCGGCGCGACTCCCGCGCCAGACCTTCGTGCACGAGCATTTTCAACAGCGTCTGGTACCCGATCCCCTTGCGCTCGGCGATCTCGCGAGCCTGGGTGAGATCGGCTCCGGGCAGGCGGATGGCAATCTGTACGCTCTTCTTCTCATTCAGCTGCGTGACAAGCCTCGATGCCCTCACCGGCGTCCCCTTCGACCGAGCGTCGACGGACTTCCGCTTCACATAGGCGCGCCCCGCCGGACTTGCCCACCAATCCGCCTCCTCACTCTAGCTGCTGAACCGCGGCATCTGTAGCGGCTTTTCCCTCATAGGATTCACTCTCCCTGCGCGCCTCCAGTGATACTCGCTCCTCTGCTCTCAGTCGGCGGCGGCTTCGGTGGGATTTTCGGCGATCACGATTTGAGGCTTGGGACGCCAAAGCGCGGAGGTCGCCCAGTAGACCACGAATCCGGCCAGAATCATCAAGGCCCCGAACAGCAGGCCGTTGATGCCGAGCACCTGCTCGTGATCGCTGTGGACGAGCGCGAGGGCCAGCAGGGCCGTCGGAAAGACGCCGGCCAGGACGGCTCCCGCCATGCCTCCCGGTACGCGGAAGTCGCGCCGCAGGTGCGGCTCGCGGATGCGGAGCACCACCAGGGCGACGAATTCGAGCGTGAGGCTGCCGCCGTAGAGCAGGATGTCGAGGGTGACCAGGCGCTCAAACCCGAGACCGAGGCAGAGCGCCCAGCCCGCGGCGCAGGCCAGGATCGCGACCCAGGGCGCGCGGGTCCGCGGGTGGACCTTCGCAAAGACGCGCGGCAGCATGCCGTCCTGGGCCATGGCCAGCGGCAGGCGCGAATAGCTCATCACCAGGGCGTTGAACATGCCAAACCCGCTCATCATGCCGCCGAGCACCAGCGCGACGCGCAACCACTTCCCGGCCATCAGTCCTGCCAGATCAGCCCAGGACCCGGTTTCGAAAGCGGCGGCGGGCACGCCCGTGATCTTGACGGCGACGACAGGCAGAATGTAGCTCAGCGACACCAGGAGCACGGCCACGATCATGGCGCGCGGGTAGGTCCGCTGCGGACGCTCCACTTCGAGCGCGATCGTGGAGGCGTTGTCCCAACCCATGTAGTTCCACATGGCGATCAGCGTGCCGCCGAGCAGCCCTACCGTCGAAGTGACCGGCGCGGTGTGCGCGTGGGCCAGAGCGCCGGCCTGAAACGGCGCCAGCACCACCATCACGGCGAAAGGAGCGGAGAGCAGAAAGAAGAGCCAGAGCGAGGTGATGCCAACCACGCGAATGCCGGCGATATTGAGCGCGGCGCAGGTGGCCACCACGCCGAGGGCCACCATCTCGCCGCGATGTGCGACCGCAAACCACGGGACGAGCCGCGTGAGGTAGGCGACAAAGAGCGTGGGATAAATCGCCATGTCGAAGATGCTGGCGGCGAGCGAAAGCCATGCCTCCTGAAAGCCCCAGAAATTGCCGAGAGCCCGCCGCACCCAGGCGTAGTAGCCTCCTTCGGCGGGCAGCGCGCTCGCGAGTTCGCCGATCATGAAAGCCGCCGGCAGGCTCCAAACGAGCGGCGTCAGGAACAGGATGAGGACGGCCAAGCCGTAGCCGGCGCCATGCACGACATCTTCGGTACCGTAGGCTCCGCCCGATACCATGAAGAAAGTCGCGGCCACCAGGGGCCAGAGCGTCATCCTGGCCATCTTCTTCTTCGCTGTGGGTAAGGCTTGCGGCTGGAGTTCTGCAGGAGGGGACAGCGTGCTCAATTTTTCTCTCTCGCACCTCCTCGGCTGAGTGCGCCCTCATCGGGAGCGAACTCGCCCTTTGCAGAATACAAACTTCCGCGCAGCATGCAAGAGAAAAATGAGACTGAGCGCTTTACGTCAGCACGCGGTCCAGGACCTGTCCCACGGCGCGGTAGCCTTCGAGGACGGCGACTTTGTGATCCATGGCGCCGCCGAGCTCGGTGTTGGCGAACGTGATGCGTCCGAAAGGCACATTGCGCAGGATCTCGCGCGGCGCCGGCCGGCCGTCTTTGCCGAAGAAGAATCCGGGCTGCGGATTCACATACGCGTGGCCCCAGCGATTCAAAATGATGCCTGCGATGTCGCGCCTCGGGTCGAAGCCCGTGGGCCCGAACATTCCCGTCATTTGCTCGCGAATCTGCCGTTCGTATTCTCTGAAGGGCGTGGCCAGCAGCTCGGCGCGGCCGCGATTTCCCTGCTCCGCGATCCCAAGGCCTGGATAGCAGTAGAGCACCTTGAACGTGAGCACGGCCGGCGACTCCGGCCCGATGGTCTTCTGGTCGGTTGAGAACAGCGGAACCTTGTGAACGCAAACAAAACTGCCGAGACCCTCGTACCAGTTCGCGCCTGAGATGCCGAGCTTGTAGAGGAACATCCAGTTTCGCACGGCAACGTTGATCACCATGCAGGGCGACCGATAAAACTGGCTGTAGGCGTCGAGGTAGCTCGCCGGCAGGTCGCGCACGACGCGCTTGGTGGTCCAGCCTCCGCCCGCCATCACGACAGAGCGCGCTTTCAGGCGATACACCTTGCCGCCCCGCGT
>Ga0210383_10002677_pt1 | contig 16068 bp, 18 predicted proteins | sample IncBWC14OmetaG_FD_160072 | JGI IMG/M metagenome (GOLD analysis project Ga0210383, IMG submission 160072) | Forest soil microbial communities from Barre Woods Harvard Forest LTER site, Petersham, Massachusetts, United States - Inc-BW-C-14-O ...
TTTGTGGCAGGAATTCCGTGCAAATCCATGAACGCCAACGCCCCATCGACTTCACCGAAATGGACCGCCGCCTCCAACCCCACGGCACCGTCCGCCACAACGACTTCGTCCTGAAATTCTGGCACGACCCCTACGAAATGACCCTCTTCCCCGACGGCCGCGCCATCATCAAAGGCACCACCGACGCTGCCGTCGCGCGCAGCCTCTACGCAAGATATGTAGGGAGTTAGTCTTAGATTTTTGTCCTGCTGAGCGAAGCGTTGCGGAGAGCGAAGCGATACGCAGCGCACAGTCCTATCATCACCACGATCCACCGTCGCTCCCCCCACACATGGGCATATGCGCAGTTACCACCTAGCCAGATTTGAGTTTCGGCAGGGATGCTTCGACTCCGCAGGAGGGGCGCTTCGCGATCCTCCGGCTGCCCTCAGCATCACACACGCCAGAGGAGCGTTCCACAATACTGCAGGAGAAATATCGCGAGGACACAATCGGCCGCGGTTCGCCTCGTGACGTTTGCCCGAACCACCCGCCCGCCGTCAGTAGAACTCAATCTTCTCAAATCCCAGCCCCTGCAACAGGCTCCTGACCGTCGACGCCGCATTGTCCTCGGCGGTTCGCAATATGCCATCGGCCAGGGCGGCCTCTTGCAGCTGATGCTCCCCCTCCTGCCGCACCTGCGTTTCCAGGTTCGGGTCGCTAGGCACCAGCAGCCCGGTCTGCCGGGAATACACCCGCGTCCTCGCGCTGTCGATGCGCGTGCTGAACACCTGCGACACGGGAAGATGCAGGCGAATCTGTTTGCCCTCCACTTGAACATCGCCCGGCTTCAGATTCGAGAAATCAATTCCGGCGACAACTTCGCCGTGCACCATCATCAAAAGGCGATCTCCCGCCAGAAAGTCCGGAAAGATAGGGTTTGCCCGCGCGCCGGTCACAATCTTGTCCATGGTGTAGACCACGGTCTCGAGGCGCTGCAGCCGCTGAATGCGATCGACCACCGTGGGCTGGCTTACATCAATGGTGAGGGTTCTGCCGGTCAACGACGACCACATGTGGCTCAACACCGCTCGACCGGAGGTCCGCGACAGCATCGCCCATCCCGTCGCCGCGACACACACTACCCCAAGCACCAGCCCGAGGATGAGCGCCACCACAACCGCCGCAGACGAGCGAGCAGGTTGGGCAGCGAGTGGCGGCCCCGCATCAGCATGGTGAGCCATAGTCCAAGGTTATCACCCAGGGAAGCTGAGGATCAGGAAACCTGGCTGCTGCTTAGCTACGATTGGACGTACCCGCGAGCCTGGGTCGAAGTTCCCGGCAAACTCGGGACCAGCCAACGAAACAGTAAGGTCGCAGACAGGGCGCCCGCGATCTGCGCCACAATAAACATCGGCGCGTCGGACGGCCGAATTCCGGCAAACGTGTCCGACAACGAGCGGGCAATGGTCACTGCCGGGTTGGCAAACGAGGTAGACGCCGTGAACCAATAGGCGGCGGTGATATAGCTCGCAACCGCGAACGGCAAGGCTCCGGAGCGAAGCCGCGAACATCCCCAGATCACAGACATTAATCCGAATGTTGCCACCAACTCGCTGAGGGCCAGCCTCCACCCGTGCCGCGAATGTGAGGAAAACGAATACCAGCGCAGCCCAAACATCAAATGCGCGATGATCGCTCCGGCAATTCCTCCCACGCATTGCGCAATCATGTAAGCCACTGCCTCGGGCCAACGAATCCCCCGCTCCATTGCGTCTGCGAGCGTAACGGCAGGATTCAAATGTGCGCCGGAAATCGGCCCCAACGTCAGGAGGAGAGCGACCAGAGCCGCGCCTGTCGCAATCGTGTTCGCGAGCAGAGCAATGGCGAGGTTTCCGCCCGCCAGCCGTTCCCCCATAATGCCCGACCCAATTACGGCAGCAACCAGGAACGCGCTGCCTAGAAATTCCGCCGTCAGTCGGGCACGCAGGTTAAATTTCATTGGTTGATTCCCGTTGCTTGAATCTCATTGCTTGAACTTCATTGCTTGAACTTCAATGTTGGCCGATCTTATCGATCTCTTGTTTGATTGCCAGCTTGTTGATAGTGGCGAGCGGAAGACTAAGGAATAGGACGATGCGGCGCTCCAGAGTCATGAAGGCATCGCGGTACGCACGCTTTATTTCCTCTGCCGTCCCATGAACCGCAGCCGGGTCCGGAACTCCCCAGTGGGCCGTCTGCGGCTGGCCGGGCCAGAAGGGGCATACTTGTTTCGCAGCGTTGTCGCACACCGTGAAAACGAAATCGAGCTTGGGGGCATCGGGCTTCGCGAACTCGTCCCAGCTCTTGCTGCGCAGGTCGCCCGTGGGCAGGTGAGCATTTTCCAGCTCGGCGATGGCCTCCGGTCGAACCGCGCCCGAAGGCTGGCTCCCGGCGCTGTATGCGGTAAAGTTCGGCCGCCCTTTGTAATTCATGATGGCCTCGGCCATGATGGAACGAGCCGAGTTTCCGGTGCATAGGAACAAAACGTTGTAGTGTCGCGGCATGTTGTTCCTTTACGGGCAGCAGGTTGGACCGCAGCAGGGTTCCTTTCTCTGCGGCTTCACGGCCCGCACGAAGGCGCTCATGAATTTCCCATCCACTTGCGGGGCAATCGCATCCACGTCGATGCTTTGGCCGCAAAGGAACTCGCGAGCGTCCTCGATGCGGTAAATTCTGGTGGGTTCAATCTCAATCTCCTCGAAGCCGGCTGCCGCGAGTTTGCCGCGATAGTCGTTCTCCTCGAGAGCCCCCGCAACGCAGCCCACCCAGAGAAGCACACTTTGGCGAATCTCAGGCAGCATCTCGCCCCGGGTCACAACGTCCGATACCGCAAAACGGCCTCCCGGCTTCAGCACTCGAAGGGCTTCCCTCAGTACACGGTCCTTGTCCGCTGCAAGGTTGATCACGCAATTGGAAATGATGACATCCACGGAATCGTCGGGCAGCGGTATGTTTTCAATTTCGCCCTTCAGGAACTCGACGTTCTCCACTCCGGCTTTGCGCCTGTTCTCGTTCGCCAGTGCGAGCATCTCGTCGGTCATGTCAAGTCCATATGCTTTACCCGTGGGACCGACCCTCTTCGCTGAGAGCAACACATCGATGCCCCCGCCGGAACCCAGATCCAAAACAACTTCCCCCGGATTCAGCCGCGCCAGGGCCGTTGGATTCCCGCAGCCGAACGAGGCCAGCAACGCTTCTTCAGGAATCTGTTGCGCTTGCCATGGATCGTAGAGATTCGACGTGATGGGATCGCTGCAGCCGTTCGCAGGCGTCGCCCCACAGCAGGAACTGCCGCCGCTGCTTACTCGCAAGGCCGCCTGTCCATATTTTTCCTTAACCACTTCTTTAATGTTCCCACTACTCGCAGTGTTCGAACTCATACCGACCCTCCTAGCTGCAGATTTGAACGATCTCTTCCGGCTTCACCGCTTTATTGCGAGTGCAGCACTCGGCATAGAGGAACTGGAGCACTTCCTGGAGTGCATCAGTATTTGCCGTGTAGCGCAGGAAAGTGCTTTCCCGGTGAACATGGACGAGGTCTTCCGTTTTCAACTTATCGAGATGATGCGAGAGAGTGGAGTTTGGAATCTCCAGCTCTTCCTGAATCTCGCCGACCACCAGACCGTCCGGGTGGGCGGACAGGAGCAGTTGCATGATCCGCAATCGTGGCTCTGTTCCCATGGCGGAGAACATGTCAGCGTACTTGGCGACTTGCGCCGCAGATTTTCTGGATTCACCCGGCTTCATGTTTCGATATTTGCAGAAATATCGACAGAGTGTCAAGGGCGCATTGCCCCTTGCTTGCCCCTTGCCGTAACTTCCGTTGCCCGCTAGAAGCTAGAAGCTGACTCTGCTAATCTTCTCTGCGCGTCGATCCCTTGAATCCAATCTCCCCGGAAGAAACCGCTGATGCCAGACACCGCTCGACCGCAGCCTTCGGCGTTCTACCGATGGTCGGTTCTCGTCTTCATCAGCTTGGCGATGGGTGGGAACTATTACATCTATGACAGCATCAACCCCCTAGAGCGGATATTCATTGAACATCTTGGTTTTTCCGCGACCCAGTTTGGCTGGCTGAATGCCAGCTACAGCGTGGCGGCCGTTCTGACCCTTCTCATCGGCGGCATCATCATCGACCGCATCGGAACCAAGAAGGCGATGGCCATGTTCGCCAGCCTCTGCCTGCTGGGAGCGCTGCTGACCGCAGCCCGTGGCCAGGCCAGCGTAATGATCGCAGGGCGGACCGTGCTGGGGCTTGGCGCGGAGTCGATGATCGTGGCTGTCACTACGGCTCTGGCGAAGTGGTTCCGAGGCAAGGAACTCAGTTTTGCCTTCGGAATCAATCTGACCATCGCGCGGCTGGCTTCGGTCGCAGCCGACAACTCCCCGACCTGGGCTAATTCAGTGTTTTACCCGCAAGGCCCCTCCGGGCCGGCAAGCTGGCGTGGACCGCTGCTGTTAGCGGTCGGAGCGGGTGTTCTCAGCGTGATCACAGCCCTGATCTACTGGCTGCTCGAAACCCGGGCAGAAGGTAAATACGAGTTGGGCAGGGCGGGGCAGATCGACAAGCTGGAATTCGGGCAGAGTTTTCGCATCCGCGGATTGTCGCCCGGGCAAGCCCTTAACCAGATTTGGCGCGGCTTAAAGGAGATGTTCGGCTACAACCCTTCTTATTGGCTGGTGGTCGGCCTATGTTTCACTTTTTACTCGGCTATTTTCCCTTTTCGCACATTTGCCATCGACCTCTTCACCAACAAGATCCTCAGCGGCCAAGGCGGCATCGCGGCATCGGAAGCGGTCCGGGTTTTGGCTCAGGAGAAAGCCGGATTCTTCAACAGCTTGCTTCCCTTTTCAGCAATGATTGCTACCCCGCTGTTTGGGTTATTGGTCGACCGCGTGGGAAAACGCGCCTGGTTCATGATGTTTGGGTCGTTATTGCTGATGCCGGTCTACTTGATGATGGCCTACACCAGCGTCTCGCTGTTTGTGCCCGTGATTCTGATGGGAATCGCCTTTTCCTTGATCCCGGCAGTCATGTGGCCGTCCGTGGCTTACATCGTGGATCAGTCCCGTTTGGGCACGGCCTACGCGTTGATGACCCTGATTCAGCAAATCGGTTTCTTTCTGCTGAATTTGCTGATCGGCAAGGCTAACGATTATTCCGGCGCTGGCCTGCAGAATCCGGGCGGGTATGCGTTAGGTATGTGGATCTTCTCGATACTGGGATTCGTGGGGATGACCATCGCCATTCTTCTTCGAATCCGCGAAACCGGGCCCCACGGACACGGGCTCGAGACGATCACGATTTCAAATCAGGACGCCGGCAAGGGCGGGAGTTAGACTGTGAGCCTACCGTTTTTCGAAGATTTCTACGCTAAAATCGGGAGGGCGTTTCACGGGCATCGAAGCATGTGACGCAAACCTCCGGAGGCAAAGGGTTTCGAGCGACGGAAATGAGTCTTGGAGTATCCCAAGATCGGTAGAAACGGTTTAATATTTTGAAGGTTCAGGTTACTTTCGGTTACGCGCCAAGGCGCGCAAGCCATACAACGTAAAGCCACTTATGCCGCATCTCAATGATTGCGGCCGGAATAGGAAACTTGACCGACCCCAGGCGACGGCAGGGCGATGAACTCGGCGAAGCCGAAGCGATCGAAAGAGCCAAGCAAGGCGACGCGGAAGCCTTCCAGGCCCTTTACGATCGGCATAAGCGACGTGTGTATTCACTCTGTTTGCGCATGACGGCGAACACTGCCGAGGCAGAAGACCTGACCCAGGAAGCGTTCCTGCAGCTCTATCGCAAGATCGCAACCTTTCGTGGAGAGTCGGCATTTTCGACCTGGCTGCATCGCCTGTCAGTGAACGTCGTGCTGATGCACTTGCGCAAGAAAGGCCTTCCGGTAGTTTCGCTGGAAGAGACCACGCAAGCCGGCGAAGAGGACTCGCCGAAAAAAGATTTCGGCGCCGACGATGTGGCGTTATCCGGATCGATTGACCGCTTGCAGTTGCAGCGGGCGGTGGCGGATCTGCCTCCGGGTTATCGCACGATTTTCGTGCTGCATGACGTGGAAGGCTACGAGCATAATGAAATCGCCGGCATCGTAGGATGCTCGATCGGGAACAGCAAGTCGCAGTTGCACAAGGCACGGATGAAGTTGCGGGATCTGCTCAAGATGAACAGAGCCGAAAAGGCCGGGAAGTCCTGAGCGGTGGTAGTGAGGGCGGGAAGTCAAAATCCCCACTTCTCGCAAAAGACGCGAGCCATGGGGCACCCAGTAACCAATACTGGCGGCATACACTGGTAACACTTGCAGAGGCGCAAGCGCTGCGAACGGCACCGAAGTGGCAGTAGACTGGATGCAGGCTTGGGGGAGAAGTAGCATGAATTGCGTTGATCTGCAGCGGAGTCTAGCCGGAGTCGAAGACCTCAGTACCGCTGAACCTAGCTCCGAAAAACAGGCCCACCTGAAAGTCTGCGCGGCGTGCTCGGCGCTGGTCGCGGAATTGGACCTGATCGTCTCCTCGGCGCCAGAGTTACGCGCGGCGGAAGAACCCAGCCCTCGGGTGTGGAATTCGATTGCTATCGCTTTGCAGCAGGAAGGGCTGATTCGTCCTCAGGCGAAGCGGCCCTTTGTCGTGTCAAAAGCCGTGGTGTCAGAGACGGTGGTGTCAAAACAAGTCCCGCGAGTAGCATCGCGCGGCGTTCCAACCCGCGATATTGCGGCGAGCGCCGCTTCATCCCGCGGCTTCTCGTCATTCACCGCGGGTTGGGGATGGCGGGGCTGGCTGGTGCCCGCGGCTGCGGTTTTGTTGATCGCGGTTGGATTCTTCGTCAACCAGCGCTCCCTGGTTCATCAACTGACCCAGCACATTGCTCCAGGGAGAACTGCAACGCGCCCGGCAGGGACCGTTGCTGGCCTGAAGATCGCCGATCCGAATATGATTGTTCCGAACCTGGCTGGCTTGAACGACGACGATCTGCTGCTGGAGATCCAGAATCAAAGTCCTGAGATGCGGGCGCAGTATGTGGACAATCTGCGCAGCGCGAATGAATACATCCGGGACGCGCAGAGCGTGGTAGATGCCAACCCGAACGACGAAGAGTCGCGCCGTTCGCTGTTGGAAGCCTATCAACAGAAGGCCATGCTTTTTGAAATGGCCATGGACCGCTGATTGCCGTAGTGGGGCAGGCAACGGCCGCAGGGTTGACGAGCGATTGACGGCTGCGGTTAAACGAACTAAGTTGGGCGCACTGATTTGAACGAATCAGATTGAACCAGCTCCGGTTAAGCGAACTCAAGCACTTGGGAAAAGAATTTCGGGGAATCCTAATGAGCAGCCGCACAGTAAAACTGGTCGCAGTCGGAGCCATGGTGGCGGGAACTCTGGTGGCAGAAGCCCGCAAGGAATACCACTTCAACGTGGGGCCCAGAGCCGGCATCTCGGTGAACAATCCCTACGGCTCGATTTCGGTGGGGCCATCGCCCAACAACACCGTGGTGATTAACGCGGTGTTGCATTCCGACAAGGTGGAAGTCGACAATACCCAGACCGGCAACCGGGTTGACATTCAATCGCATCTGCTGCCGGGCGCCGACGCGCAATCGGGGCGCGTTGACTACGAAGTGCTTGTCCCCGCCGATGCCAGCGTCACGCTGCATTCCACAACCGGTCCGCTGTCAGCCGCGAAGTTGCACGGCGACCTGACCATGGAAGGCGCTGGAGCCGTCGTGGATGTGCGCGATATTTCCGACGCGCACGTGCATGTCCGGACGTTGAACGGGGCGGTTACGCTCAACAACGTGCAGGATGGCCACGTGGAGGTGGATTCCCTGAGCGGCGAAGTCACGCTCAACGGGGTGAGTGGCCGGCTTGTGCAGGTGGTTTCGACCAGCGGCAATATCCATTACAGCGGCGACTTCAGCGGCAGCGGAGAATACCGCCTGACCAGCCACAGCGGCAATATCGACGCCACGGTTCCCGAGTCCACCTCGGCGGATGTGAGCGCGCGCTCCGTGCGGGGCGATGTGCAGGACGAAATTCCCCTTCAACCTAAATCCCACAACTGGTTCGTCGCTGAAAAGGGACGTGCCTTCGTAGGTACCATGGGCCGGGCCGCCGTCTCGTCTACCGTGGTGCTGCGCACCTTCAGTGGTAAAATTCACCTCAAGAAACGCACAGACAAATAGCAACGAAAAAGAAATCGCAGCGCTCGAAGCGGTCTGGCAAGGCGCTTCCTCATAAGAAGCGATCTGCCGGAACAGTGGCCGCCGGAGCGTTGCCGGCTGCGCGACGGGCGCGTCCGTCTAAGGCGGGTCTGTCTAAGAAAGGCGGGACGCCGGCCTCGGCGGTTTTTCTGGTTGGATTCATGGGTGCGGGCAAGAGCACCGTGGGCCAGGCTTTGGGGCGACACCTGGATTGGGTCTTCGAAGATCTGGACGAGCGCATCGAGCGGCGGGAAGGCCGCAGCGTTGCTGAGATTTTCCGTGATTCGGGAGAGGAAACGTTCCGTCAAGCCGAGCGGGCTGCGCTGCGCGAAGTGCTGGACGAGTTAAGCACAGCCATTCCGCGGGTGGTGGCGCTCGGGGGCGGGGCTTTTTCGAAAAAGGAGAACACGACACTGCTCAAGGCCTTCAGCGTGCCAACCATCTTTCTGGATGCTCCGGTCGAAGAATTATGGCAGCGCTGTAACACGCAGGCCGATGAAGCTGGAACTCAGCGTCCGCTGCTCCGCAGTTGGGAGCAGTTTAGCGAACTCTATAAAACCCGGCGCAGGAGCTACTCGAAGGCGCTCCTGAAGATTCAAACAGGCAGCCGCCCGGTAAAAGTGATAGTGGACGAAATCGCGGAAGCACTGGGCTTGAGAAAAATCGCCGCACGCACGGAACAAGGAGATGTCGAGTGAAGTTCGAAACACGAACGCGCCGTGCCCTGGCGGTGATTCTGGCCGCATCCTTCGCGACGTACGCTTACGCTGCGGACAAGAAAGACAAGAGCAAACCGGCGCCCAGCCCAGTCGTAGACTCCGGCTCGTTCGGCATCTTCATCAAGGGCGCGCGCGTGGCCACCGAGACCTTTCACATTGAGGAGCAGAACGGGGCAACCATCATCAAGTCTCAATTTAAGGACGCGTCCGGAGGAGATTCGACCAGCCAGAAATCGGATCTGGAAATGACGCCCAAAGGCGAGTTGCTGCGCTACGAATGGAGCCAGTCCTCGGGCGGCTCGCTCAGCGTGTTTCCGGACAACGAATTCCTGAAGGAGAGGATTACCGCGCCCGGCGCGGCAAAACCCGCCGAGCAGGCATTTCTGTTGCCTGGGACCACCCCCATACTCGACAACAATTTTTTCGTGCACCGGGAAGTGTTGGCGTGGAAATATCTGCAGATTGCGCCCTGCAAAGACGAGAAAGACAAAGACGGGAAAGACCATCGCCATTGCGAGCCGCAAGACTTTGGAACGCTGGTGCCCCAGGACCATTTTTCAATGCCCGTGCGCATGGAACTGGTGGGCAAGGAAAAGGTCACGATCCGCGGGGTGGAGCACGAGTTGTTGCGCCTGAACCTGCGGGGCGAAGGCCTGGACTGGGCCTTGTGGCTGGACGACCAGGACAAGTTTAAACTCATCAAGGTGGGAATTCCCTCCGAAAACACCGAGGTGGTGCGCGATTAGTTGCGATTAGCGGGCCAGCGGCGTAATTTTGGCCGCTCAGGAAAAACTTTTGCTGCTGACTGACTCACGTACGGCTCGCGTCCTGCTCACGGTGCTGCTGTTTGCGCTGGGGCTGGGATTTCTTTACGTTACCCGCCAGACGCTGATCGCTTTCCTTTTTGCAATTTTCTTTGCCTATCTGGTAAGTCCGCTGGTGAATCGCCTGGAAAAAGTGCTGAGGGGGCGAGGGCGCGCGATCGCCGTGATCTACGTCCTGCTGTTCGCGCTGGTGGTGATTTTTTTGGTGTCCGTGGGCCCGAAGGTTACGCGGGAAGGCGGACGCCTGGGGCAGGCCTTGCCCGCGCTGCTCACTCAACTTAGTTCGGGCCAACTCGCCACCCAGATTGGCGAAGAGCATGGCTGGAACAGCACAAGCACGGAACTGGTGCAGTCATTCCTGGCCAGCCATAGTGATGAGATCACGAAAGTGGCGCAGCGCGTCGGGCTGCACGTGGCCGATGTGGCCAAGCAGGCATGGCTGTTCCTGGTGGTTCCGGTGCTGGCGATCTTCTTCCTGCGCGATGGCCGATCCTTCAGCGATTTCCTTCTGGAGGCCATACAATCCCGGCCGCAACGTGAGTTTGTGGAAAACGTGCTCAACGATCTGAATCAAATGCTGGCGCACTTCATTCGCGCGCAGCTGACCTTGGCCGCGCTGACGCTGGTGATGTATTCTGTGTTTCTTGGCGTGATGCGCGTGCAATACGCGCTGGTGCTGGGCACGCTGGGCGGAGTACTGGAGTTCGTTCCGCTGGTCGGGCCGCTGGTAGCGGCCGTGGTGATTGTGAGCGTCTCGTTGCTGCTGGGCTACCAACACTGGCTGGTGCTCATCATTTTTCTCGGGATATGGCGGCTCGTCCAGGATTACGTTTCTTCCCCGCGCATCATGGGCAGAAGCATGGAACTGCATCCTCTGGCGGCGATTTTTGGAGTGATGGCGGGGGGCGAAATCGCAGGCATTCTCGGGATTTATCTTTCGATTCCGGTGATGGCCAGTCTGCGAATCGTGTTCCGGCGCTGGCGGCTGTATGCGGAAAAAAGAAAGTTTGGCCCGCTGAGCGAATATCGAGTCGGCAGCGAAATCGCGCCCCGGAAATAGACGGCACCGTACTTCGGCGCGAACCAGACTCCGTGCGACCTCTCTCTTTTGTTTGCTAACCCTGTTGTAGAATTCCAACTACCTCGTTATGAACCGCAAATTCCCTATGGGCGCGCGCGGCATGGGCGCCACCGGCGTCGCCCACCCCATGGAGATCGCCAGCGGGCTTTCCAGGGGATCGCGCCGATGGTCGCCACTCCGATGATCGTGATGAAGTTTGGCGGCACCTCGGTAGAAGATGCGAAGGCGATCGAGCGCGTGGCGTCTATCGTTAAGGGGCGGCTGGCGCAGAAGCCGGTGGTCGTGGTCAGCGCCATGGCTAAGGTCACCGACACGTTGCTGACGATGGCCAAGGCTGCCGGAGCGGGTGAGCGCAAGACCGCGCTCAAGCTGTGCCGCTCACTGCAGGAACGCCATTACAACACTGCGAGCGAACTCCTGGGCACGGCTCTGTTCACTGAGTTCCATTCCGAACTGGGCGCGGACTTCGAGGCGCTCGACGAATTGCTGCGCGGCATTTCCGCGGTGGGGGAAATCACGCCGCGCACTACGGATCATGTGGCGTCGTTTGGTGAGGCGCTCTCCAGCCGCATTGTGGCCGCAGCGTTCGCGGCGCGCGGATTGAGCGGCGTCCACGTGGACTCGCGCGAGGTGCTGGTCACCGATAATGATTACATGCAGGCGGTTCCGCAGTTTGAGGAAACCAATGCGCGCTTGCAGGAACGTGTGCAGCCGCTGCTCGATGCCGGCAAGGTTCCGGTGATGGGTGGCTTTATCGGGTCGAATCGTGCGGGCATTACTACCACCATCGGGCGCGGCGGGTCAGATTTTTCTGCGGCGATTTTTGGCGCGGGGCTGAATGCTGAACGCATCGAAATCTGGACCGACGTTGACGGCATTCTCACCACCGACCCTAGAATCTGTCCGGAAGCGCGGCGCATCAAGGTCATCAGTTTCGACGAAGCGGCTGAACTCGCATATTTCGGCGCCAAGGTGCTGCATCCGGCAACGGTGCTGCCCGCGATCCAGAAGAATATTCCTGTGTATGTGCTGAATTCGCGCAATCCTTCGTGCGAGGGAACTTGCATTACCAACCACGCGCCCCAGGGACGCAACTTATTCAAAGCGATTGCCGCCAAGAAGCGCATCACCATTGTGGAAGTCGCGGCCCCGCGCATGCTGCTGGCGCACGGTTTTCTGAAAGCTATTTTCGACGCCTTTGACCGGCATAAGGTTGCTGTGGATGTGGTTTCTACTTCCGAGGTAAGCGTTTCGCTTACGGTGGATTCCAATCAGGCGATACCGGCGCTGGCCGCCGATCTGGCCAAGTTGGCTGACGTAAAATATGAGGGGCGCAAAGCGATTGTTTGCGTGGTCGGCGAGAACCTGCGCGAGAAGCCGGGCGTGGCCGCGCTGGTATTTCGCGAGCTGGCAGACAAGAAGATCCGCATGATTTCGCAGGGCGCTTCCGAAATTAATTTGACGTTCGTGATCGAAGAGGATGAAGTACCCGATGTGGTCCAGCGTCTGCATAAAACGTTTTTTGCCGATCCGGATCCGGAAGTGTTCGCCTAGGTTGCGAAGCGGAAAGGTCAACAGCTTTTAACCTGCCATGAGATTGCTCCTGCTAGGCCGCGGCAAGACTGGATCGCTGGTTGCGGAGGTGGCTCGCGAACGGCAGCACCCGATCAGAATCGTGGGCGCCGCAGAGAACGCCGGCGGCGCCGCCCTTGCCGTCGGGAAGCTCGGCGAGATCGACGTCGTCATCGACTTCACCGCTCCGCACTGCGTGCTCGCCAACATCGAGGCCTGCGTGCGAGCCGGCAAAAACATGGTCGTCGGCACCACCGGCTGGCACTCAGAGTTCGCCCGCGTGCGACAACTGGTGGAGCAAGGCGGGACGGGCCTTCTCCACGGCTCGAACTTTTCTATCGGCATCAATCTGTTTTACGACGTTGCCCGGGCCGCGGCCGCGGCCCTGCAACACGGCTACTCCGGACAAATCTTCGAGCGCCACCATGCCCAGAAAAAAGACGCGCCCTCGGGCACGGCCCTCGTCCTGCAGCGAGCGATCCGTGAAGCCAGTGGCAAGCATGACGACGTTGAAATCACTTCCTTCCGCGAAGGCGAAGTCGTAGGCCTGCACGAGGTGGTGCTGGAATCTTCCGCAGACCGGATTTATCTCTGCCACGACGCCAAGTCCCGCCAGGGCTTCGCCGAAGGCGCGGTGCGTGCCGCTGAGTGGCTTGTGGGCAAGAAGGGCTTTTACGATTTCAAGGATGTGTGGCAGGAGTTGTAGGCTTGCCCAAATCGAAAATCCCAGGCACTAGGAGGTCCGCTATGCGGCGAACGTTTTTTCTTATCCTTTTGGTTCTCGGAATGCCAGCGGCTAGTTTCTGCCAAGTGGCTTCATCAGACCCGCAGACTTTACAGGCACTGTTAGCCGAAGTCCGCGAGCTTCGCCAGGACCTGCGGATTTCACTGACAAGAATGCAAAGCGCCCAGATTCTGCTAGCTCAGTGGCAAACCCAACAGTTGGCCGTTACGCGTGCATCGGAACACCTGGACGACGCGCGTTCGAAACTCGCTGGCGCGCAGGACCATCAGAAGCATGTGGCGGCCGACATGAAGAGGTTAAACGACGAGCTCGGCGCCGAACAGAACCTTGTACAACAAAAGGCACTCCGCGATGAGATCAACCGCTTCAAATCCGAACTCGAAGGCTCGATGGACATAGAGCAACAATCGCAAGCAACCGAAATCGAAGGCGAGCAGCAATTACGGACCGAACAGGATAAACTCACCGCGCTCGAAACCCACTTAGACGAACTCGTCAGAAAAATGGGCAACGCCGAACAGTCTGGTCGCGCTCCCCGCTGATTGTCATCGAAGAGTCGGACGAAGCGAATGATGGCCTGGACGGCGGGGCTATGCGCTTCCCTGTTAAAACATCGATGCGGACCTGCAAGTCCCACGTCTCGCAAAAACGCGAGACCTGGGGCACGCCGTTCGCACCGTCGTCGTACGAACTGTCCCGGCCCGTTTTCCATCCGCTGCCGATTCGCGTTATCTTATTCTTATGCAATTCCGTGGTTGTGGTACCGCACTGGTAACTCCGTTTCATCAGGATGGCTCCATCGACGATGCTGCTTTTCGCAACCTGGTGACGTGGCAGGTGGAGTGCGGCATTGATTTCCTGGTTCCCTGCGGCACCACCGGCGAGACGCCTACTCTTACTCATGACGAATGGCTGTTCGTGATCGATACCGCGATCGAAGTCGTCGCCGGACGTGTGCCGATCGTGGCGGGCGCGACCTCCAACTCCACGCATGAGGCGGTCGAGAAAGCGAAGGAAGTGGCGGCGCGTCCCGGCGTTGACGCCATTCTCACCGCTTCTCCTTATTACAACAAGCCCACGCAAGAAGGCCAGTACCGGCACTTCAAGGCCATCGCCGAGGCCGTCGGCGAGAAGCCGATAATTCTCTACAACGTGCCGGCACGTACGGGATCGAACCTTGAGCCAGCAACTCTTGCGCGTCTGGCGGAGATTCCGAATATCATCGGCGTAAAGGAAGCCTGCGGCAACATGACGCAGATCGCCGAGGCCATCCACAGCACGCCGGAAACTTTTTTGGTTTTTTCAGGAGACGACGCCGTCACCCTTCCTGTGATCGCGCTGGGCGGTGTGGGAGTAGTATCGGTCGTGAGCAACGAAATCCCGCATGAAATGTCGGCCATGACTCGCGCCGCCCTCAGCAACGATTGGACCGCGGCGCGCGCGCTCCATCGCAAATATCTGCCCTTGATGAACGCCAATTTCATCGAGTCGAGCCCCCTGCCGGTAAAGGCGGTATTGGCGATGATGGGCAAAATCGAGGAAGTTTACCGTCTGCCGCTTCTACCGATGCGTCGCGACACACGCTCGCGCCTGCAGAAGGTGGCTGTTGAAGCTGGCCTGATCACCAAACCCGCAGGACCAGCGGCCGAAGCCCTGGAGTTCTTCATCTACGAGAACTGGGCAGCCGGACCGCACAAGATCGTTGTGCATCGCGGGTCGTGCGGCCAATGCAGCCACGGCAAAGGCCGCCCCGCCGGCCACGACACCAACCACGCCCGTTGGCACGGCCCCTACGCGGCCTTGGCCGAGGCTCGAGAGGCTGCACACGGGATGCCCAGCATTTTGATTCGCAGCGAATGCAAGTGCATCTGAATGCAGAAGTCAGAAGTCAAAATGTTGAAGTAAAACCATCACCCCGCCTCTAGCTTTTTCTTCTGCACTTCGACTTCTCACTTCTGCATTCTTACTTCTAACCTCTTACTTCTTCGTTTCCCTATATACTTTCCCCGCATGTCCTCGCTGCAATCTTCCATCGAACGTCTGGCGGCTCTCGCCGAAGTCGAGCGCGATCCCGAAGCGCGGCGCATCTTTTTTGAATTCCGCGACGCGCTCACGCAGGGCAAAATCCGCGCCGCCGAGAACTTTGATGGTCCCAACAATGGTCCCAACAAGGGCGGCCGATGGATTGTCAACGCATGGGTCAAGCAAGGCATTCTGCTCGGGTTTCGCCTCGGAGAACTCACGGAGATGGGCAGCGGCGCCTGTCTTTCATTCGTCGATAAGGACACCTTCCCTGCCCGGAAGTTTTCGGTCGCCGACCGGGTGCGCGTGGTTCCGGGGGGTTCTTCGGTGCGCGCCGGCGCTTACGTCGCTCCCTCGGTCATCTGCATGCCGCCCATGTTCATCAACGTGGGCGCTTACGTGGACGAAGGGACCATGATCGATTCGCACGCGCTCGTGGGATCGTGCGCGCAGATCGGAAAGCGCGTGCATCTGAGCGCCGCCGCGCAGATTGGCGGCGTGCTCGAACCGGTGAACGCCGCGCCCGTCGTCATCGAAGACGACGTGCTGGTCGGCGGCAACTGCGGCGTCTACGAAGGCACACTGGTGCGGGCGCGGGCCGTCCTGGGGGCAGGGACGATCCTTACCCGCTCGACTCCGCTCTACGACCTGGTGCGGGGCGAAGTCTATCGCGCCACTGCGGAGACGCCGCTCGAAGTTCCGGAAGGCGCTGTGGTTGTCCCCGGATCGCGCGCGGTGAAAAAAGGAGTTGCCGCAGATTGGAATCTTTCGCTTTATACCCCGGTGATCGTAAAGTACCGCGACGAAAAGACCGACCGGGGGATTGAACTTGAAGATTGGCTTAGATAAAAGGCGCTGGCGGTGGGCCGATGAACAA
>Ga0210383_10002679_pt1 | contig 16066 bp, 15 predicted proteins | sample IncBWC14OmetaG_FD_160072 | JGI IMG/M metagenome (GOLD analysis project Ga0210383, IMG submission 160072) | Forest soil microbial communities from Barre Woods Harvard Forest LTER site, Petersham, Massachusetts, United States - Inc-BW-C-14-O ...
TGCATGCCCACTGGCAAGAGCAAAGCGACGAGAACTGAATCACCGTAACTGATCCAAAGTGCCCGCAACCACATAGCAATGTTGAATTCGAGTTGTACACACAAAGGCCGAGGATTAGAGATACGAACGACCGTAACTGTTTACTTGTGCGCAGCTTATGTCCTTTTAGGTTAACATCCCCAGAACAGAATAATTCCAGCTTGCCTAACTTTCAAAAGGAGTGTAATGAGGAAGGGAGGTGACCACTACTTTCAGTCCACAAGAAAGCATCCGTTGCAACCATAAGAACTGCAACCAATGGTCTTGTCATCGTCACCGACACTGATACCCGTCACGGCTCGGAGGCCTATCCACCGGGCATTGTATCTTCTGTGTCTTTACATCCTACTGAAGTGGCCTACATCAATCCTGGGTCTCCGGGGCGAAGAAGGCGTAAAGGGGTCGCCCGGCCCTAAACGTTAAACGAGTGAAAAGCGTCCTGTTACATTATGAAGTTGATAACAGTCTGTTGGATCAGGGAGGAAGCTGGGGGGAACGACTTCCAATTTCTGGAAGGCTCTGGGTCACCTGAATAGCAAGAAGTGAGCATAGAGCAAGATTGCTCCGACAGGATGGTGACCGAGATGGTCTTCCATCACCCATTACCCTACCCCGAGAGTTGGGGCATACTGCAAGCTCTTTGATATAGCTTGCCTCGTCGTAGAAGGAACGGGTACGAGTCTCCCCCACAACTTCTAGTACCACCAAGTATTCCTGTCTATGCTCGCTTCAGCTGGCTCACCCACTGGTAGCCATGACTATGACAAATTCGGTAGAAGAACGTAGGGTTTAACCAGTGTCGCCAGAAAAATATTCCGTGGGATATGTTGGGAGTTGGAGTATCAGAGGCAACGATCAAATCACCTTTCTTGAAAGGTCATTCAATTTGTCATGTCATAATTGTGGCTTAGCTGCGAAAAGCAAATAGTACCAAAGCTCGTTCTTGTTTACATCATCATGTCTACTGGTCTGTGGCTTATGCTACCTCACTCATACTACGTAGTCTCCTCGCCCGAACTTGATTCTGGTCGCTTCTGTCAACTCTTTCAAACAATCGTCTTCGTCTCTGAGCTCTTCGGATGGGTGCATCATGAACAATTTCTCTTCAAAATCCTGTAACAGCCTGATTGTGTGTGACCGCGACTTCCAGATAGGGCGGAAGCGGTCGAAGCACTGGCAGAAAATTCCTGTCCTGACAGTCGAGGCTTGAATGGTCTGTCCCTCACCCTGCGAGTTCATAAGAGGTGACATGTCTGGACCGAAATATTCAGCCCAGACCATCCCATGACAATGCAAAAGACCACGCCCCTTGCCATTTTATTGCTTTTAGCCCAGGTCACAGATGCATGAAGCATTTCTCACCAATAATAACAGGAAGCGGCTGCATGTCTCCAGACTGTCCACTTAATTGTCCGGCACAGAGTATTTGATGCAGAATGACACTCCCTTGATGTTCTGTTGCCTTCAGCACTGCTCAGCAAACACAGCCCAATACTCACCAATTCGCTGTTGACTCGGCTGTTCAATCGCCAATGCCAGGCCCCTGAGTGGGAGTTCATCGAACAATAGGTTGTTGCAGACGCTATCGGCGAAAAGGTGGGTGTAGACATGGAATTTTTATCTGGCTGATTGGAGCAGGACCTTTGCACTCGTACCTGGCATCCTCTTCGTTCACATCATCGTCCACAGTCCATGGCTCTCCCGTTTTTATTGTATTCTGACACGTGGTGAGTGTATTCAGCTAGTGCCTCTGTCATAGTCTAACAGTGGAAGTGTGTCGGTTGTGGTGTATATACATTTCCATTCCGCGCATAACAATACCTTTACTTCTTTGGTTTTCTTTGAAATGTTCATTGTTACATACCTTCATCCTGTCATATGCCCCACACTCAGTGATTCATTGATGTGATAAATTGGGAATCTCAGGAAATTAGCCATGATCTACACAAAACGGGCGCCAAGAAAGGTTTCAGTTGACGTTCGCGGCAACAGCTAGTTAGTAGCAGTTACATAATAAACTCATGCAGCCCGCGATAAGAACTATAGCAACAAGACACAGTGACATCAACGGCGGTTCGACGGGGAACCAACCCATGTTGACGATACAAAATGGGTGCGTCAAGAGTTGTTAGTCCTGGGGTGAAGGAGAGGAAAGGCATAGAATGGCAGGAAGCGGTGGGCTGACCGGAACACGAAATGTACAAAAGACAATCATGATACTCTATTAGGAAATCCCCAAGAAAAAGTGGTCCACGGACAGAACGGTTGGTTCTGATGAAGTTGATTATCTGAGATACCAGATAGGATCTCAGACAATCAGACACCTCATTCTGGTCAAAATTTTGACGGGATGCGGTGGATGTTTGTGATATCAAGTTGAAGGAGCTAAAACTCGAAGGCCAACTTGAAGGGACAGAAATAGTTGCACCGGGGTCATAGACTTTTGCATATTATCAATGGCAGAATGGAAAGTGTGAATGAAGTATGATAGAGCAAGCAGTATACGGTGATGGACCCGGTCCCTTAACGGTAACTGAAGAAACAAAGTCAGCATATGCCTTAAGTCAACAATGTACAACAAGACACACCTCTTCTGCCTGCGCGCACGCGCACCAGCACCGCCGAATTTCTTTGGTTCCATCCGTCTGGGGTCTGCAATCAACAGAGTTCGGTCATATGCCACCAGCTTTTTCTTCAGCTCCATTGCACTGTAGGCATCGATGTACTTTGCGTAGTATGCAACCAGAGCCTTGGCGATGGCTTGTCGGATGGCGTACACTTGGGACGTGTGTCCCCCTCCTTTCACGCGCACACGGATGTCGAGAGGTGAGAAAGACTCTTCGCCCGCGACGAGAACAGGCTCGTAGACCTTCAAACGTAAGATCTCAGGCTGGACGAGGTTGATAGGAGAGCCGTTAATGCGAATGAGGCCACGGCCTTCTCTTGCATGAGCAACCGCTGTGGCAGTCTAAATTTCACGATTTCCAACGTCAGTAAGGCTCTCCACACAGATGGATTACATGCCTTCTTTTTACCGAATGTCTGGACGGCCTTCGTTGTCGATGCCATTTTGAAGGGAAGAGGAGCCGGCTGTAGGCAGCAGATCAAAGTAACTGAATCGAGACCACAAATTCAGTGTTAGGACAGTGTTCAGCGGGATCCCTTATCGACATACCTTCTTGAAGTTGTGATGGCTGGCGCCGCAAGTTTACTGTGGCTTGAATACCTAGCCAGTACCAGCCGGAGGATGCCGGCCGCCACATACCATATGCTGACTAAGCAACCTCTGGTGAAGGACTCGGAGCCAGTGCAGCAGGATTCAATGCGAGCCACTTTCTCTGTAATGAGACGAACTCTTGGCAGTGTAAGCAGCAGCACCTATGATCGCTTCTAAAACCCGCTGCTGAAATGAAATGACATAGTCTTCGAGTCTCGTATCTCGACAGTTGTCTACACTCGAGTCGATTTCTTGCGTAGATCCTGTGATTTTCAACCCTACAAAGCAGAATGGTGAAGTTACGTCTCAGCCACAAATATCATTCAAGGGTAAGGTCATCTTTGATTCTGACCATGCGATCTAATGATTCCACAGTCATTCCCATCGCGGAACCTGTCTATCTCGCTCTTGCGAATCCCCTTAAACGCACCAACTCTGATCCTCGACCGGACCAAAACCTGGTAGTCCTCGATCCTTCCGTCTTCAACCATCCCATCCGTCGGGATATCCTTCATCTGTGCGTTGTGCACCACCGGGACTCGCTCCGGCAAGGTTCAGCCAACACGAAGACGCGCGGTGAAGTACGTGGATCAGGTATCAAAATACGTCAACAGAAAGGTTCTGGTAAGGCTCGTCTGGGGGATGGCCAGAGTCCGATGCTGGTGGGGGGTGGTGTCGCGTTCGGCCCGAAACCCCGCGACTTTAGCACGAAGCTACCACGGAAGGTCATTGAGATGGGAATGAGGGTTGCTTTGAGCGTCAAGGTCAAGGAGCAGAGACTCGGAGTGGTCTCCAGCTTGGATTGGCCCAACGGGAAGACCAAGCACCTTTCTCAGAAGATCGACGAATTGGGTTTGAGGAAAACTCTCTTTGTAACGGGGGAGGAGAGGATACGTGTGGGTTTGGAGAGGGCGATCAAGAACATACCTATGGTGAAACTGATCACGCATGACAAGCTCACCGTCTATGATGTTCTGAAGTGGCAAAGATTGGTGATGGATGTAAAGGCCATAGATTTCTTTGAACAAACGCTTAAAAAAGCTGTACCTGTTGTCCCAATACCACTACAATCATAGTGCACACCTTATAACCTGCATTCCACTCGCAACTCAACTCCAGTACTCAAAATAAGTAAAAGCAATGTGCGTGATTAAGGAACAAGAGTGTAGCTAGACTAGTGATCATCCGTTCTAAAAGACGCAACCTCCTCGATAGAAGAGCTTGCCTCGTCATAGAAAGGAACGGTTGCGAGTCTAGATGTGCCAGATAGTGAAAGACATACAGCCAACTCATCTTTGACATGACAGCGAAATCATAAAACGACAAGGAATCAACTTTACCTTCCGCTACAACTCCACACCGTCAAGGCCATCATCATCCTCTTCGTACTCTTCTTCATCGTACTCATCGTCGTCCTCGAGGTCGCTAATACACTGGAGGAACCAACCACAGCCATCATCGTCATCAGTGTGAAAGACAATATTAGGTGGATCTTATCAATGCACTTCCCTTGTCATAATCATAATCACCACAACTTGACTCGCAGTCGTCTTCATCTTCGTCCCAGCAATACTCATAACAGATGAGTCCTGTCACTTCCATCTCAACAAACTCAACCTCGGCGAGTTCTCGCAGTCGTTTAATGTCATCTAGGGTGCAAACTTCTTCCCAATACGTAGGCCGAATATGGACTGTAAACAAACGACACCCAGCTGCGACTCGGGAGGTGACAACGTCGCAGAGCCATGAACCATTGTCATAGCTGGCCAATGTATCAACGGTGATGGAACGGAGATGTTGCCATGGAAGGGATTCGCAAGGTGGGACAGAGGTTGACACCTCGGCAGTGAGGATTGGAAGGGAAAAGGCACTAGATATGTGTATCAACTCCAGGTCTTTGATCATAGGAAGAGCACGAAAAAAGGTGACATCGATATCAGAGACGGCGAGTCCTTGTAATCGGAGGGTTTGCAGTTTCAAATACTGCGGCTTTTGTAGGTCGATTGAGAAATGTTCAACCAAATTGGGGACAGCGTCGTGATGGACAATCTCTAGATACTCGAGATTCGGCATTGAGAGCGACGAGAGGGTACATTGGCAGTGGGAGATGCTATGGCTATCATTGAAACTGATGGCAAGGTAGCGTAGTGAAAAGGTCTCAATGATGGGAAGGTCATGGTCGCTCGGCGCATCGGAAGGCGAACCATTGCCAAACTTACGAAGAACGAGTTTCGTCAAGGACGGTGAAGCGGAGAAAAGGTCTCGAAGTTCGCCATAATTTGGTTGGAATCTCAAGATGTCGAGGTTCGTCAAGCCAACGAGAGGAGGGGAACATTTGGAACAGACACCTTCTAGCTTCAGCGAGCGCAACTGGACAGCTCCAGCCACTAGAGGGAAATGAAACGGGTAACCTGACCAACCCTCCGAGATTCGCACCAATATATGCAAGTATTCGAGATTCGATACAACGATATGGTGGAAAGGCTTTACAATGCATTGAACATCCTCCACACCTTCTGCCGTGATGACCAATCGGCGGGTACGATAAGTATGCGAGCTGATTGCATTTGAAACCTCAATGAAAGATGAGTAGTGTGCGCCAATGACATTGATGGTGATGTCAAGCAGGGACGATTTAGACCTTTCAAGGAAGACCAGTGTGTATTTGAGAGGTCGCCGCATAGAGATGTGGATGTTGGTCCAAATATCGGGAGTGTTGATCGTGACATCCCGCCAGTAACGGCAAATACTAGATACCAAGAGAGGGAATGGAATTTCACAGCGTTTAAGCTTTGTCAATGACCCGGCCTTGAAAATAGCGACAAGGAGCTCGTTTGGGAGAGAGTGGATGGTGTCGTAGGGGCGAACTCTGGGATCGTCTACCGAATCCTGTATCTCTGGATTCCGAGCCCACAGATCTGGAGGACTAGACATACTTCATCGCATTAAAGGTCAGCACTACTGTACTTCTGCCCAAATTGAAGACATATAGCGACCTGATCGGTTGAAGTTGGACCAAGTGCCAGTGAATGGCAGGATAGAGTGACTACAAAGACGTGAAGTCCACTCCCGAGGCCTTAGGCCTAAGAGACTCACTCTACTAGAGACTTGCCAGTAGTCAACCAATAGTCAACTTCCAGCTCGGAGTCACGTGGCACGAGCACGTGACTACATTGGCGCGTCGCGTTCGTGTGGCGTGGTAAATTGAGATCCTTCATGTCTCAACTACCTTCTCAAGGATCCCAGATCCCGGAAGCAGACGAGTGCCAATTTACAGGTCCTCTCCTCGTTAACAAACTCCAAGAAGCCGGGATCCACCCAAATGACATCAAGAAACTTTCCGAGGCTGGCTTGAACACCGTCGAGGCGGTCGCGTTTACCCCCAAGAAGAACCTCATAGCTATCAAGGGTATATCGGATCAGAAGGCTGACAAGATTCTTGCAGAAGGTTTGTGGTGGTCATCAAGCCATTCCTGATAGATGAGATTGATAACTCGATGGTTATGCAGCACAAAAGATTGTTCCTCTCGGATTTCAGAGCGCGACGGAAGTACATGCGCGTCGCTCGGAGCTTGTGCATATTACGACTGGATCGAAACAACTCGATGCCCTTCTTGGCGGTATGTCCAGCTCACCCTTTCTGTACATGCACCCCTCAACTGGACCCCCAAGGTGGTATCGAAACGGGCGCCATCACGGAGATGTTCGGTGAATTCCGTACTGGAAAGTCTCAGCTTTGCCATACACTTGCAGTCACTTGTCAACTACCCGTCAGTATGGGAGGTGGTGAGGGTAAATGCCTGTACATCGACACCGAAGGCACGTTCCGCCCTGTCCGTCTGCTAGCGGTTGCAGAGCGATACGGGCTGAACGGTGAGGAGGTCTTGGATAATGTGGCATATGCTAGAGCGTACAATGCGGATCATCAGAATGCGTTATTGACAAGTGCCAGTGCACTCATGTCTGAATCGAGGTGCGTCAGGGAGGTCAGAATTATGCTGGATCGGTATTGATTGCCTAGCGGGGGAGTTAGGTTCTGTCTTCTCGTCGTCGACTCTTGTACTGCGCTCTATCGCACTGATTTCAGTGGTCGTGGTGAGTTGTCGTCGCGGCAAAACCATCTCGGCAAGTTCTTGCGAACGCTTCAGCGTCTGGCTGACGAGGTGTGTACATAAAGGTTCCCTTCAGACTTCCGAAATTTACGCCGTCCCACATCTCTTAGTTTGGTATCGCTGTCGTAGTCACTAATCAGGTCATGTCTAACCCGGATGCAGCTGCTGGACCGTACGCATCGAACGAAAAGAAACCTATCGGAGGAAATATCATGGCGCACGCGTCTACAACTCGGTATTATCTCAATTATGTACTCTATATGCCTCTAATCATGATTCCTTTCAGACTACAGCTGAAGAAATCCCGCGGCAACACCCGTTCATGCAAGATCTACGATTCACCTTGTCTCCCGGAGATGGAAACGCACTTTGCCATCCTCGCAAGTGGTATTGGAGATCCCGAGGAGGAGGTGTAATATTATTGCTCTATTCATTCTTCGTGTCTTGTAAGTTGTTGTCATTCCACGGACGGTTAACGGGTGAATACGAGATTATTCTGATGTTACACAATGTCGCACTACGATACACGTGTATGCTCTCGAATCTGAATGCTATTATATACGCAATGGTAATTGTCCAGTTAAATGGGAGGTAGATGTCCAGTTGAGTGGGCATCCCAAGTAAGCATACATGCAATTATTCCGGCGGGTGGAACCGTCCACTTCGGTATTTTAGTAACGAGAGGATGTGAAGGAAATTAAGCCAAAAACCGTGTAAGAATATTCGCATTTGTTCCATTTATCAATTCCTTCAGCTTGTTCACATCCGCCGGGCTAACGTCCGCGATATCCGCCATAAGATATGCGACCTCGCCTTTAGAATCGGAATACTGCTTTTCTACGTTATACGGCGACAGGACATCATTGACCTGCTTGAGCACACCAGGCTGGTTATTGTGTACATGGCACACCCGGATATGGTCGCCCTGCTCCGCAGTGATCGGTCGCAGGTCAACCTCTGGAAAGTTCACCGCGCCAATTGTCGAGCCGTACCCGAGGTAGCGCGTGAGAGCCTGGGCGACCTCTTCTCCGATCATCTGCTGGGCCTCCTCTGTCGACCCACCAATGTGCGGTGTGAGGATGATATTAGGGAGGGCGCGGAGTGTGGTTGCCCAGGAATTGAGCTGGTCATCGAATGGTGTTCCGTTCGAACCTGGCTCTGACGGAAACACGTCGATGGCAGCACCTGCGAGATGCCCAGACTTGACTGCGTCTATGAGAGCGGGGATGTCGATGACATTGCCGCGGGCGTTATTGATGAGGTATGAGCCCTTTTTCATCTGCGCGAGCTGCTGGTAGGAGATCATGTTGATCGTTTCTGGTATTTCGGGGACGTGGAGAGAGATAAAGTCGGAATCCGCTAGGAGTGTAGCGAGGGAATCTACTTGACGGGCAGTACCCAAGGGCATGATGTTCACGACGTCATAGAAGAGGACGCGGATGCCGAAGGCTTCTGCGAGAACGGAGAGCTGAGCGCCTATGTGACCGTAGCCTACGATGCCAAGAGTCTTTCCTCGGACTTCCCAGCAGCCTTTGGACTGTTTGTTCCAGACGCCCTGGCGCAGTTCATAAGACCGATCGAAGAGTTGGCGAGAGAGGGCAATGAGTTCGGCCATGACGAGCTCTGCGACTGAGCGGGAGTTGGAGAAAGGCGAGTTGAACACTGGAATGCCAGCTTTGGCTGCTGTGGAGAGGTCAACTTGATTGGTACCTATGCAAAAGCAGCCAATGACAAGGAGCTGCGATCAGAGTGAATTTTAGTAAGAGCGCAATGTCGTGGATCGGGGAAGCGACACACCTTAGTTGCAGCTTTTATGACCCGTTGTGTGATTTTCGTCTTACTGCGAATGCCTACCGCATGGTAAGAGCCGATCTTGTCGACGAGCTCATCTTCAGACATGGCTCTTGTGTAGTGGTCTACAAGATAACCCTCTGCTTTGAAGGCGTTCACGGCGTCCTGGCTGATATTTTCGAGGATCAGTAGTCTCAGTCCGTCGTTTTCGATTGGATGGAGGACCTTTGGCTGGCGAATGTCAAAGGATATTGAATCCTGACGGCGATTTGTGCGGAATCTGTCATGAATGCTTGTGCTAGTTGGGGAAGCGGACGGAGCGACAGTTCTTGAGTTGGGGATACTGATTGCGGTGGTCATCGTGGTAGTAAAGAGGGAAGGTACATCTAATAATTTAAAGTTTTTATATCAGTAGAAACGGACCAAGTAATACGTTAGTCCGTTCCTTACATAAATTAACTGTGACCACTCTGTGACCTCAATTTAAATATGGGCCTCTATCTCCTCGACTACGGCGCAGGCAACGTCCAGAGCCTCGCCAACTCGCTCACAAAACTCGGCCACCACTTCACCTGGATCTCCTCTCCAACCGATTTTACAAAGGCCACTGTCAGTTAGCCCATTATAATCCCAGTCACACCGATAATCTATCATACCATCTAGAGTCTTGTATTCCCAGGGGTAGGAGCCTTCGAAACCGCAATCGAGCACCTCTCCTCTCGTAGCCTCCTTGAACCCCTGCGTGAATATATTCAATCGGGCAGGCCGTATTTGGGGATATGCATAGGCATGCAAGTGCTCTTCCAATCCTCGTCAGAATCTCCTAGTTCTCGCGGATTGGGCATCATACCGTGCCCGATCGACCGTTTCGACGACACCGAGAAATCTGTCCCGCACATGGGCTGGAACTCTAGTGATTTGCTAAACTCGCAAACGGACTCCTTGGGAATGGAAGAATTGTCATATTACTACTTTGTGCACTCTTACTGCGCGAAATACATGCCAGAAATTTACCCCGACGCTGTGCAGTGGGCGCACACCACAACGCAGTACGGTCAAGAACTATTCATCTCTTCCGTCCGCAAGGACAACATATTTGGCACGCAATTCCACCCTGAAAAATCTGGAACGGCTGGACTCAACCTCCTTGACGCCTGGCTTCGCAAATCCCAACCCGACCGTCCATCAACTCCTCCATCTTCCCATACCTTCCGGTCCCCAAAACCAAAGCATAACCTCACAAAACGAATAATAGCATGCATGGATGTCCGCGCGAACGACGAGGGCAACCTCGTTGTAACCAAAGGCGACCAATATGACGTCCGCGAAAATTCAGCGCCGTCCTCTGAGCAAAGCGCCGTCACAACAGGTGCAGTCCGCAACCTCGGCAAACCTGTCTCTCTCGCTGCTCGATACTACTCCTCAGGAGCAGACGAGCTATGCCTACTTAACATTACCTCTTTCCGCCACTCGCCTCTGCAAGACCAGCCCATGCTCGCCGTCGTCCGCGCTGCAGCCAAATGTGTATTCGTTCCTTTGACGATCGGGGGTGGGATTAAAGAGACCGTCGACCCGGACGGTACGAAACGGAGTGCACTTGAGGTGGCTGGGGCCTATTTCCGTGCTGGAGCTGACAAGGTTAGTATTGGTTCTGAGGCAGTATATGCCGTCGAGAACATGCGAAGCACGGGGAAAGGCGATGGGACGAGTGCAATTGAAAGGATCGCCCATGTGTATGGGAGGCAAGCTGTAGTGGTTTCTATTGATCCCCGGAGGGTGTATGTGGACCCGGAGATATATAACGGGCCGTACAAGGACGAAGTCGTGCGTGGAAGGGCTGATGCGGTAGATAGCGAACGCGTAAAAGCGTGGTGGTACCAATGTACGGTATCAGGCGGGCGGGAATCGCGGCCTGTGTCGGTTGTGCAGCTCGCACGGGGGGCAGAAACGCTCGGGGCTGGAGAGATTCTGCTAAATAGTATCGATCGGGATGGGACGGGGTTGGGATTTGATTTGGAGCTGGTGGGCCTTGTGAGGCGGAGTGTGAAGATTCCGGTTGTTGCCAGTAGCGGGGCGGGCAAGAAGGAGGATTTTGTGGAGGTGTTTGAGAGGGGCGGTGTGGAAGCTGCCTTGGCTGCTGGTATCTTCCATCGGGAGGAAGTGGGGATCGGGGAAGTCAAAGGCGCCTTGAGGGCCGCAGGGATTAATGTAAGGAATTAAGAGTTCATAATAATCGTAGAATTCAAGAATAGATGGAATTGATTTGTCAAGTGCTTTGTAGCATACAAAGGTATCAGAACTTGTGGTTACAGTAGAAATTGCATCTTCAACCTACATACATCCCCTCAATTCGTCGGGGAGAGTTCGTGGAATTCGTAGATATCGAGACATTCGAGTACAACGAAACGAGAGGTGCGGTGTCAGTTCACGAATAAATAAAGGGGCCAAAGAAGTAGGCAAGGTACAAACGCGGGATGGCAAGAAATATCCATGGAAGCAGGGTAGACGCCGGTATATATAAAGGACATGTAGATGTAGGATATGAGCCCGGAAGGGATGGGACTCGACAGGCATGAAGCTTTTGTAGACCACACTGAAAGAGGCAGGATGGTCAAAACCATGAACGAAGGATCGAATCGAAAGAACACAACCATGGAATAGACAAGGATGACATGTATACACTTCTCCACTCATATCACTTGTTTCGAACGACGACCCCCCGCACCTTCTTCATCAAGCTCGTCTTCCTCCCCAGTCCAGGTGATGACACCGACGCCGGCCCACCACTATATACGCCCTCAACGTACCCCACAGTAGGCACGTTCTCCCTTTGTCCAGGGATCGTCGTGCTCCCCCGAGGTGGAGCTGGCAGGTCTTTGTTATTCGGAGTGTCGATAAAGACGAACGGCTCGGGCTTCTCCGTAGAAAGGGAGATCTGGTTCGGTCGCGAGCCCGCACCAAACCGTCCAAGAAACGAGTTCTGCGAGCGGTGGGTTGGCCGGCTGGCATTAGGGGCTGAATTAGAGTACTCTGCGTCGGTGGGGGAAGAGGGCACGTTGTCGTCGTAGTCTGCGACGGGGACGTTGGGGGAGTCACGCATCTTGCGGATGCGATGCATGAAGGATTTGGAGCGCTTGGGGTTCCCTCCCGGGGAGCCGGCGGGAGGAGAGCCCAAGGGGGGGTCGACGGACTCTGTGGCATCAGGGACGAAGATGGGTTGGGGCGGGGGGAGGACAGAGCGTCTGTTATTGCGGGGTCGCGTTGAGATGGCCTGGCCTTCGTCTAGGTACTCTTTGTACACATCTCGGGGGTCACGGCCGTCCTTGGTACGCTTTGCACCGCTACGAGACGTGGAATTGGAGTGGGAGTCTTTGCCGTTGTAGATAGAGCTAGCTGGGGTATTGTCATTTGTTCGGGAACCTCCACCTGCGAAGAATTCCTCGTAAGGCTCCGGCTCGTGGATGCCCCACGCCTCAGCAATGGCGTCAACCTTCTTCTTCGGTGGATCATAATTGTTGGAAAAGCCGTTGTAGGCATTTGCGGACGGGTACGGGTTGTCGTTGTATTTCACAGGGACTTCATCGTCACGAGCCCTCCATGCGAGCATTGGTGCCTTGTCCCGTTGTCTATTGCGGGATGGGGCGCATGCGTCAAATGGACCGTCATGATGGAACACTGGTATTCACGAACATGGATCAGGTGGGTTTGGATGGAGGAAACTGAAGGAGTGACGTACTAGGGCCTACACCTGTGAAATCAAGCCGGTCGATGACATCTGCGTGTTGAGAGCCTTTCTTGGGCCGTCCCTTGCCGTTTGCTTTGGCCTTTTCAACGGCCGCTGCGGCAGCGAGGACAGAGTCTTGGGACTGTGAACGACGACCCAATGGTAGAACATGGCGCGGGGTGCCATTGGCGGATGGGGTTCTGTTTTGTTTATGGATGATTAGTGATGACTGTTGATGATGATGAGGAGCAACGACGGACAGTGCAGTTTGACTTCTGCCAACTCTTGAGCGTGGAGAGTGGTCGGTAGTTCCACGAACAGTGACAGTATCGCGAACTGCCTCTGTGATATCACGATGCGCGGGAGCGGACTTTGGGGCAGCCGAAGTCATTGAAGGCTTTGCAGCGGGTTTTGGCGGAGGGGGAGGAGGACGTTTTTGGGATTTGGAGGGGTCCAGGAAAGGATCAGAGGAAGATCTTTGCCTAGCTCTTGATGAACTGTGAACTGCTGCCATAACTTGAAGTCGCAGACTGAAAATGTGGTTTGACTTTGTTTCACACGCCAAGAGAATCTAGAGGATGGGTGGGACAGCGAGCAACGGATGAGTGGAGCCTAGCTAGTGTGGTCGCTGAGTCGGATGGTCTCCTGTCGATGTCAGTGTCGCTGCGCAGGTCGCAGTAGTCGATGTTGAGTCAAATGTTGAGTCAATGCTTGGGCAACGACTGGCAACGACTCGGAGCGTGGCTTGTCACGGTGGCACTCCAGTCACGTTCTCCTATTCTAAAATATATTCTGAATATATTCTGAATATATTCTGAATGGCCTGGTCAAGACAACAAGTCGTTGCTCGCATCCTCGCAGGTGATCACCTCATCGTATACAACAATCACCTCCTCAAAATCCCCGACTCCTGGCTTGATGCACACCCAGGCGGCACCCTTGCCCTCCTCCATTTTGTTGGCAGGGATGCGACCGACGAAATCGAGGCATACCACTCTGCCCACACCCTAAAACTAGTCAACCGATATTCCATCGGTAGTGTTGTGATCGGCGAAAATGGCTGGGATCCCCTCATTCCCCCAGTAATGTCGGGCTGGGTCCGGAAACCTGGCAAGGAAGGTTACCTAGAGTGGTTCAACGAGGCTGGCGCAGTTAGGTCCACCGCCGACATGCCATTATCTCCGCCTTCACAAATTCTACTGGTAGAAAGAGACAGCACGATTTCACACCCACACGCGCCGACACTCTCCACCCTATTACCTTCACCGAGCGGTTTGTCTCCCAAAGTCCAGGCCCAACATTCCGCCGCCTACAAGACCCTCCACGGGCGCCTTGTCGATGCAGGTCTCTACAACACACCATACCTGACAGGCTATGGCCCAGAAGTTTTTCGTTACACGCTTTTGGGTGCACTGTCTGCATACGCGTACTCCAAGGCATGGTTCACGACGAGCGCCGTGTTCCTTGGGTTAATGTGGCACCAACTGGTGTTCAGCGCTCACGACCTGGGTCATATGGGCGTCACACATAATTGGACCATTGATCGTCTGCTAGGTATATTGATTGCAGATTTCATTGGGGGACTGAGTATTGGTTGGTGGGTCGAGGTGCGGTTTTCAAGCATGCTATAAATCATGAACTAATATGTACCTTGAAGAACCACAATGTCCATCACCGTAAGCACATCAAACAATACTGCGCTGTAACACTGACACCACCCCTCAGTCGTCACCAATCACCCCTCTCAGTATGTTATTTTTTACCTTTGTCAGACTCCTGTCTGACCTACCCCCAGCGATCCCGACATCGAGCATCTCCCGTTCTTCGCCATCTCACCTACCTTCTTTTCCTCTCTCTGGTCTTCCTACTACAAACGCACTCTCTACTTCGACCGCTTAGCAGCGTACTTCGTCGCCCTCCAACACAAGCTCTTCTACGTCGTCATGGCATTTGCCCGTTTCAACCTCTACATTAACTCTTACTCTTTTCTCTTCCGCAAAGCATGGGACACACAACGCGCTAGGGGTGGACGGTGGGCGTGGAGACTCGAGATTGTGGGTTTGGTGTTCTTTTGGTGCTGGTTTGGCGGTGTGTTGTGGGGATGTGGGACGTGGAGGAAAGCACTGGCATATTTGTTGGTTAGTCATGCGGTTACGAGTCCATTACACGTCCAGGTCCGTCGCGATATATCATTCTAATGAACAGCTACTGAAGTATAACTAGATTGTCCTATCGCATTTCTCAATGTCCACCGCAGACCTCGGCCCTACCGAGTCCTTCCCCGATCGCCAAATGCGCACAACAACAGATGTCATTTGTCCGTCCTCCCTCAGCTTCCTGCATGGTGGTCTCCACCTCCAAGTAACTCACCACCTCTTCCCCCGCCTCCCACGGCACAACCTGCGCCGTGCGAGTGTGCTGGTGAAGGAGTTTGCTGCTGAACAGGGTTTGGTTTATGCGGAATTTGGATTTGTGAGTGGAAATCGCGAAGTCGTTGGGGTGTTAAGGGGAGTGGCGGAGCAGGTTCAGTTAATTGGAAAGGTGGCGGGATGGGAGGCCAGAGAGGCTGTTCAGAAGAGATTGAGGGAGAATGGGGTAGAGAAGAAGTTGAGTTGAGGTTCAGAGTTGCTAGATATACTACCGGACAGCATATACCCTTTTCATTACAACGGGGCCTCATGGACTTGATCGGCTCACCATTGATAGATAGATCAGTCTGAACGAACCACACATCAACTCATATTGACTGCATAGGGCATAGAACGCAATAACGGGAGGCAAGCATGTCGCGCCAATATTTTGTGAGTAAATGGCAGAGATGGCGCAATAGGAAAAAGAAGGAAGTAATGGTATAGTATAGATAGATTACTTCTTCTTTGCTGCTTCATCCTCCTCTTTCTAGTGACGCGGACGAAAGATTAGTAAGAAACATAAAATCGGTTACGGCGCAACAACTGACCTTGGCAGCCCGAGCCTTGCGGACGCCCTCATACCTCTGGTTGGCACGCGCAATACGAAGAGTCCTGAATGCTTTGAATTCCCGCTCTTCGTCGGTGGTTTTTCGGGGGGCTTCGGCGGGGTAGGCTTCAGGAAGAGGCAGAGTCGCACGCGTTGTCTCAGCTGTGAGGTCTTCCGCCTACATCACAAAATCAATAAATGACTTTTCTTAGCAAAAAATAATCC
>Ga0210383_10002680_pt1 | contig 16062 bp, 21 predicted proteins | sample IncBWC14OmetaG_FD_160072 | JGI IMG/M metagenome (GOLD analysis project Ga0210383, IMG submission 160072) | Forest soil microbial communities from Barre Woods Harvard Forest LTER site, Petersham, Massachusetts, United States - Inc-BW-C-14-O ...
GAAACATAAACAAAATCTTCTCTGCAAGGGGATATCACGGTGGTCATGGGGAGCATCGTGGACGGTTATTCTGGGCCGTATTTCTTGGCTTGCTGGGTTCGGGAGTTGAAGACCTCAAACTTGCCGTCGAGCCAGGCGGTGAGTTCCAAATCGAAACCGGAGTCGGGCCCCTGGGGATTGGCAATGAGTTCCGTGGGGACATTGTGAGTGGCGCCGCCCTCGTCGGAGTAGTGGAGCTGCCAGAGATCATCCAGGCGGGGAGACTTCTCAATGATGTTCCAAACTGAGGGGGAGCCGCCTTTCTTGGCACCGTTGTCCATGATTGCTACGCGGGGAGCGATGGCGTTGACGAAGGCGGGACCGTCGCTTTGTTCCCAGCCGTGGTGAGACACGACGAAGATATCGATAAGACCGATCTTGTTGCGCGGGCAGACCAGTTCGATTTCTTTATCGTGAGTTAGATCGCCCAGGTCCAGGATGCGGAGTTTTCCGAATGCGATGAAAGTGCCAAGGGAGCGGGCGTTTTCGGTCTGGTCGGCGGGATAGTGCTCGGCATCCTTGCAGGAGGGATTGTCCTCGCCGGCCCCTGGCAGCGGATCAGCGATCACAGCGCCGTCGGCACTGACAACGGTGGCCTGGATGCCGCGGATGGGCAGTATGTCACCGGGTTTGAGGGTGAGGCGCTTTACTTTCTTTTCGTTCACCAATTTCTGGTAAGCAGTCCAACCCTGAACGGTGGGCCGGTCAGTGGTTTCGCGATTATCGCCGTGGTCGAGAACGGTGCCCACCGGGATGCGCGCGACCAACTGTGGCAGGCCGCCGACGTGGTCTTCATGAAAGTGGGTGATCAAGACGTAGTCGATCTTGGTGATTCCGGCTCTTCTGGCGGCGGCCACGATGCGATCGGCGTCGCGACCGTTATTGCCAGGCCAACCAGTGTCAATGAGGAGGGATTCCCCGGCGGGCGTGACGAACAGGGTAGCCTGACCGCCTTCGACGTCGACAAAAAAGATGCGAAGAGGCTTCGCGGGAGCGGGAGCAGGCCACGCTGACGCGCAAGAAAGAAGAATGATCGCGAGAACGGCGCAGGAAATCATTGCCAACCGATGAATTGTTGCCGCGCTACGAATGAAGGATCGAGAGCGGGACATGATTGGCCCTTTCGGTGGAGGAAACCATAAAATCATCGTTCGCTGGCTCCCGTTTCGTCAAGCGAATCCTTTGCGCGGCGATCGCGTTTGAGGCTTAATTTTGCGTTATTACCCGGCGGGTGGGAACATTGTGACGAAGGTGCCGTAAGTTTGACCCAAGGACAGACTCATGAGGAAGCTACGCAGCCAGGAATGGTACGGACGCAAGGATCGCGACGGATTTTTGTATCGAAGCTGGATGAAAAATCAGGGCTGGCCACCGGATTTGTTCGATGGGCGCCCGATCATTGGGATTTGCAACACGTTTTCGGAATTGACGCCGTGCAACGCGCATTTCCGGGAGCTGGCAGAATTCGTGAAGCGCGGCGTGTGGGAGGCGGGAGGCTTTCCGCTGGAATTTCCGGTCATGTCGCTGGGAGAGACGCAACTGCGGCCGACGGCGATGCTGTTTCGTAACTTGGCGAGCATGGACGTGGAAGAATCCATTCGCGGGAATCCCATTGATGGCGTGGTACTAATGATGGGCTGCGACAAAACCACTCCTTCCCTATTGATGGGCGCGGCTTCCTGCGATCTGCCGACGATTGGCCTTTCCGGCGGACCGATGCTTTCCGGAAAATTCCACGGCAAGGATTTGGGATCGGGGACGGGGTTGTGGCAAATGACGGATGCGCTGCGCGCGGGCAAGATGACGCAGCAGGATTTTTTTGAAGCGGAGAGCTGCATGCATCGCTCGAAGGGGCATTGCATGACGATGGGCACGGCGTCGACGATGGCCAGCATGGTGGAAGCGCTGGGAATGAGCTTGCCGGGAAACGCGGCGATTCCGGCGGTGGATGCGAGGCGGAACACGCTGGCGCAACTGACGGGGCGGCGCATTGTGCAGATGGTGCATGAGGATTTCCGGATGTCTCGGATTCTGACGCGCGAGGCATTTGAAAATGCGATTTTTGCGAATGCGGCGATTGGCGGGTCGACGAACGCTGTGATTCATCTGATCGCGATTGCCGGTCGCGTTGGCGTGCCTTTACAGCTAAGCGATTTCGACCGCCTGGGATCCACACTGCCCTGCCTGGTGGATATTCAGCCTTCGGGAAAACACTTGATGGAAGATTTTTTCTATGCGGGCGGATTGCCTGTGGTGCTTCGGGAATTGGGAGAGGCAGGCGTGCTGCACCGGGAGGCGCTGACCGCAAATGGGGAGACCATGTGGAAGAATGTGACGGAGGCTCCGTGCTGGAACCGGGAAGTGATTCGAGCATTTGCGAACCCGTTTAAGCCGAGAGCGGGGATTGCGGTGCTGCGCGGGAACCTGGCGCCGGACGGGTCGGTGATCAAGCCGTCGGCTGCGAGCCCGCAACTGTTGCAGCATCGCGGGCGGGCGGTGGTGTTCGAGACGATCGAGGATTATCACGCGCACGTGGACGATGAGAAACTGGACATCGACGAGAGCTGCGTAATGGTGCTGAAGAATTGCGGGCCGCGCGGATATCCGGGAATGGCGGAAGTGGGCAATATGGCGTTACCCGCAAAATTGCTGCGCAAAGGCGTGAGCGACATGGTACGCATTTCGGATGCGCGCATGAGCGGGACAGCGTATGGGACGGTGGTGTTGCATGTTGCGCCGGAGGCCGCGGCGGGCGGCCCGCTGGCGCTGGTGCAATCGGGAGACCTGATCGCGCTGGATGTTGCGAAGCGATCGCTGCAGCTGGAAGTAGATGAGGCGACGCTGGCGCGGCGCAGGGCACAGTGGAAGGCGCCGGCTTTACCGGAGCGCGGGTGGGTGCGTTTGTATGCCGAACATGTGTTGCAGGCGGATAAGGGAGCGGATCTGGATTTTCTGGTGGGGAAGAGCGGGGCGGCGGTGGCGCGGGATTCGCATTGAGGAGTGGCGGTGCGTTACCGGCGTTCGCAAAGGAAAGAGAACGGCCGCTTCGGAAAGCGGGCGCTACAAAGGCAAACCCAAGACCCACATGCAGGATCGGCATGTGGGGCACCCGGCAGGAAAATGGAAAATAGGCGGAGGCGGAGTTTCCTCAGGGGCTAAAGCCCAAATTTTCTTGGCGCTAATGTCGGAGCTGAAGCTCCGACCCCCTAGTTTCCGAGGCGGGCGCCCGGATTGGGCGGGACCCCACATGAGAGGCCGTTGAGAAAATTGAAAAGGGAAATGGGCGGAGATGGCCTCGCCTGTTGCGAGACGCGGTTTGATCTGAAATTCTATTTTCCATTTTCTACTTTTCCGTGTTCTAGTTTCCCTCTTTTACCTTCTCTTTTCTCCTTTCCCATTTCTCTTTTCTATTTTCGATTTCTCTACGGTGGCAAATTCCACTTAACGAGCGGTCCAGCCGCCATCGATGAGGATGGTTTCGCCAGTGATTAGGGAGGCGGCGGGTGAGGCTAGAAAGACTATTGCGCCTGCTACTTCCATGGGTTCGCCGATGCGGTGGAGGGCGGCGATGCGTTCGACTGTGTCGGCGCGGGCGGCGGGATCGGCCAAATATGATTCCGTGCCCGGGGTGCGGATGAAAGTGGGCGCGACGGCGTTTACGGTGATGCTGTGCCTGCCCCATTCGACGGCGAGGCATTTGGTGAGGTGGGCGATTGCGGCTTTGGTCATGCAATAGACGGATTCGGTGGGTAGAGCGGCGAAACCCGCCTGGGAGCTCATGTTGATGATGGCGCCCTTTTTCTGGTGGATCATCACGCGGGCCGCGGCCTGGCTAGTAAAGAAAGTTCCTTTCAGATTTACGGCGAGAGTGTCGTCAAAATCTTTTTCGCGGACGTTTTCGGCGAGATTTTCCGGCGCGATGCCAGCGTTGTTGACGAGGATGTCCAGGCGGCCGAATTGTTTCACGGTGTGATCGACGGCTTCAAAGATTTGGCCCATGTGGCTGACGTCCATCTGCAGCGGGAGGACTTTTCTGCCGAGCTTGCGGATTTCGGCGGCTATGCCGGCGTCGGCATCCACGTCGCGCAGGCCGAGGGCGATGTCCGCGCCTGCGTCGGCGAGAGCCAGGGCGATTGCGCGACCGAGGCCGCGGGCGGCGCCGGTTACCAGGGCGACTTGGCCTTGGACGGTGAAGCGGGGATATTCCATGGTGGTTCTCCGTTGGTTGTTTTGAAGACGAGCTATTGTAGCGTAGGACTGGAGTGGCGCAGGCGGTGAGGGCCGGGCGGTTGTTGCGCAAGGCGTTCGCAGAGGAAAGAGAACGGCAAACCCAAGAACCCACATGCAAAACCGGCATGTGGGGCACCCGGTCGTGTTGCGCTAAGGTCGAAGAGGGATTTACCGTACAAAACCGGTGCGATGGCGCGGAGTTCCTCACTTCGCGGACTTCGTCTGGAATGACTCGTTTGGGTGTGAGGCCGACCCCAAGATGCCGGCCTCAAGGCACGGCGCTACAAGAAATCCAGGACCCACTTTTCGCGAAGGGCGCTCAGAGTGAGGCGTCCAGGAGATGGAGTTTGGGAAATGGGAAAGCCCGCGACAGTTTTTTGATGGCGCGGGCTTTGATTTTTGCGCAGGCGGGCTTAGTTTAGCTTTTGGCTTCGATGGCTTCCTGGACTCTGGTCTTTTCTTTCTTTTCCTTTTTCTTGAATTCGTAGCTGACGAGTTCTAGGATGGCCACCTTTGCGCCATCGCCCACGCGGATGCCCGCGGGGATGATGCGCGTATAACCGCCGGCGCGATCGGCAAACTTCGGCGCGATTTCGCTGAACAGCTTTTTGGTGACCGCCGGGGTCATGATGTAAGCGGCAGCCTGGCGGCGCGATTGCAATGTGTCACGCTTGCCGAGGGTGATCATCTTCTCCGCCACGGGGCGCGTGGCTTTGGCGCGCGTGAGCGTGGTGGTGATGCGGCCGTGTTCGAGCAAATTGGTGACGAGGTTACGCAGGGTGGCGCGGCGGTGCCACGGGTTGCGGCCTAGTTTCGATCCTGACTTCAGATGTCGCATGCTTGGTTCCTCGCGAAGTTGTAAGTTAAAAGTTTTTAGTTGTAAGTTTTAAGTCAAACCCGCTTCGGACCGGAGACCGGAACGGCCCGCCTCTGCCCTTCACTTTGCTCCGGGTGAAAAGGCGGGCCCTACAAAGGCATTGCCGGATATCGGCCGGTTACAGGCCGATGGTTTCGTCGGAGCTTGGCGGAGCGGTCTGGCTCGGGAGCGGCGGCCAGATGATGCGGCCGTGCTCATCGAACTTCATTCCCAAACTGAGGCCCATCTTCACCAGTATATCCTTGATCTCGTTGAGCGATTTGCGGCCGAAGTTTTTGGTCTTCAGCATTTCGTTCTCGCTCTTCTGCACGAGCTCGCGGATGGTCTGAATGTTGGCGTTCTTCAGGCAGTTGTAGCTGCGCACGGAAAGCTCCAGTTCTTCCACGGAGCGATCCAGATGCTCGAGGCGCGGATCGTGCACGGTGTCGGTCGGCACTTCCACGTTCTCGACAGGCTCTTCGAAGTTGATGAAGATGCTCATGTGGTCCTTGACGAGCTTGGCGGCCAGGCCTACGGCATCGGACGGCGTGATGGCGCCGTTGGTCCACACTTCGAGCATGAGCTTTTCGTAATCGGTCATCTGTCCCAAACGAGCGGACTCGACGGCGAAGTTAACCTTGCGCACGGGCGAGTGGACGCTGTCCACCGGGATGTAGCCGATCGGCAGATCTTCGTCATAATTGCGGTCGGCGGCCACATAGCCACGGCCGTTCTTGACGCGCATCTCGATACGGAGCTTGCCGCCTTCGCTGACGGTGGCGATGTACACGCTTTTATCGAGAACGGCAAAGTCCGAATCTTCCTCGACGTGCGCGCTAGTGACCACACCCGGCTGCTCGACGTTAAGATAGATGGTCTTCGGCAGATCGTTGTTCAGCTTGATCGGGACCTGCTTGAGATTCAGGATGATGTCCGTGGCATCCTCGACGACGCCCGGGATCGAGGAGAATTCGTGCAGCACTCCGTCGATCTTGACCGCAGTGATTGCCGCTCCCTCGATGGAGCTGAGCAACGCGCGACGCAGGGCGTTCCCCACCGTCGTGCCCCAGCCGCGTTCGAAGGGCTGAGCGGAAAACCGCCCGTACTTTTCTGTCAGCGATTCAAATTCTGGCGCAAGACGCTTCGGTTTCTGAAATCCCTTCCACATCGTGTTCCTTCCTTCTGTGGCCAACGTTGCCGGCCACGTGAAACAGTTCCAAGTTGTCAGTTCCAAGTAATAAGTAAATCCCTGACTTAGAACTTAATGCTTACTTTCTCGCCCCAACTTCAAGCTGACCGGTCTAAAGACCGGCCACTACAAAGGCTACTTGGAGTAGAGTTCGACAATCAGCTGCTCGTTGATGGGCGGCGTCTGCACGTCATCGCGCTTCGGCAACGCCACAACTTTAGCCTTGAACTGATCGCGTTCCTGCTCGAGCCATGGCACCGTGCTCTGGCTCTGGGCGACATTGCGCGCTTCAAGAACCATGGCGTTCTGGTGCATCTTTTCCTTGATAGCGATGTCTTCGCCGACGTTCACCTGGTACGACGGGATGTTGACCTTCTTCCCGTTGACCCGGACGTGTCCGTGGAGTACGAGCTGTCGCGCCTGGGACCGCGAGGACGCCAGGCCGGCGCGCCAGACAACGTTGTCCAGGCGGCGCTCGAGCATGATGATGAGGTTTTCACCGGTGGGACCCTTGGAGCGCTCCGCCTTTTCGAAATAATTGCGGAACTGGCGTTCCAATAGCCCATAGGTGCGCTTGACTTTCTGTTTCTCGCGCAGTTGCAGGCCGTAGCCGGCAACTTTGGCGCGCCGCGACTGCCCGTGCTGTCCCGGCACAAAATTGCGCTTCTCAATCGCGCACTTGTCCGTGAAGCACCGCAGGCCTTTTAGAAATAGTTTCTGCCCTTCCCGGCGGCACAGGCGGCAGACTGCATCTCGATGTCTTGCCAACTTCGATTCTCCCTTCGCGAATACTTCTAAGTTCTTAGTCTTAAGTTCCAAGTTTTAATTTCGGAACCAAGACCTTCTAAATTTTCTTCCCAAATCTTGCAACTGGCCGGTCTGAAGACCGGCGCCTACAAAAGCTTAGACACGGCGGCGCTTCGGGGGGCGGCAGCCGTTGTGGGGAATCGGCGTGACGTCCCGAATCACCACGATGTGCAGGCCGGCGGCGGCGAGAGCGCGCACGGCGGATTCACGGCCGGAGCCGGGACCCTTGACGCGAACTTCCACGCTCTTCATGCCGAACTGGTCGCGGGCGGCGCTGGCGGCAGCCAAAGAGGCCTGCTGCGCGGCGTAGGGCGTACCCTTGCGCGAACCCTTGAAACCGATCGCTCCTGCGGAGGAATTGCAAATCACGCGGCCATCGGGATCGGTGATGGTGATCTGCGTGTTGTTGAAGGAAGCGGAGACGTGCACGAGACCGTGGGGAACCGTGCGGCGTTCCTTCTTCTTCTTGAATTCCTTCTTCTTTTTAGATGCGGCCGGTTTGCCTGGTGCTGCGGCGTCCGGTCCGGCGTTCTGCTGCTCTTTAGCCACGTTTCACTCCTCGAAGTGCTCGAAGTAATAAGTTGTAAGTCGTCAGTTTTAAGTGAGGCGCGTTTTGCACTTATTACTTAGAACCTAAAAACTGTTTTCGCCCTTCTTGCCCTTAATCTAACTTTTCTTGCTTCAACGGTCCGCCTTGGAAGGCGGACCCTACAAACCCGAAGTCACACGCTGTAAGTCGCCCGTTCTAACTGCTGACCGGTCTAAAGACCGGCCACTACATTCACTACATTAGCCCTTCTTGCCCTTGATCTGCTTCTTGCCGGCGACGGCACCGCGACGCGGACCCTTGCGGGTGCGCGCGTTGGTGTGCGTGCGCTGACCGCGAACCGGAAGATTGCGGCGATGACGAATGCCGCGATAAGCCTGGACTTCAATCAGGCGGCGGATGTTCATCTGGATCTCTTTGCGGAGATCGCCTTCGACGCGGCCTTCCTGCTCGATGACGGTACGAATGCGGTTCACTTCGTCTTCGGTGAGATCGCGAACTTTCTTGGTGAAGTCCACGTTGGCCTTTTCGGCAATGCTCTTCGCGCGAACCTGCCCGATGCCGTAGATCGAAGTCAAGCCAACCCAGAGCCGCTTCTGCGGCGGAAGATCAACACCTGCGATACGTGCCATGGTTTCTCCTCGCTCCCCTTATCCCTGACGCTGCTTGTGCTTCGGATTGGTGCAGATTACCCGAACCACGCCACGGCGGTGGATGACTTTGCATTTATCACAAATTTTTTTCACGCTTGCCCGGACTTTCATGCTTGCTCCTCGTTCACAAGTTACCAGTTCAAAGTTTCAAGTTCTAAGTTTTAAGTAAAACGCTTTTACTTATTACTTAAAACTTATGGCTACTTACTTACTGTTCCTCACTCTTCAAAACTTTTCTCAACTCTTACTGCCGCGGGGCTCGCGCCCTGCGCTACAGGCCGGTCTAAAGTCCGGCGCCTACGAAACCATTGCTACTTATAGCGATAGACGATGCGCCCGCGGGTTAGATCGTAGGGGGAAAGTTCCACCGCTACTTTGTCTCCCGCCAGAATCCGGATGAAGTTCTTGCGCATCTTTCCGGAAACGTGGGCCAACACCTTATGCTTATTCTCGAGCTCCACACGGAACATCGCGTTGGGCAATGGCTCCAGAACGGTGGCCATCACTTCAATCGCGTCCTCCTTGGGATTGCCAGAGTCGCCCTTGTCGTTCTTCTTTTTGTCTTCAAACGGCTTCGCCATATGCTCCTGTACTGCTGCAAGTTCGAAGTTCTAAGTAATAAGTTCTAAGTACGACTTCCCTACTTAAGACTTAAAACCAAGGACTAAAAACTTAGTTAATAGTTTTAAGTTTTAAGTAAACCCGTTTTACTTAGTACTTAAAACTTACAACTTTTCTCACCAGCTGGGCCCGGTCATTTCCTTCGGCCGCGTCAAAATCCACGGGCCGTTGGCGGTGACCGCCACGGTGTGCTCGAAATGCGCCGAAGGACTGCCATCGGCGGTTTCCGCGACCCATTCGCCGCGCATCTGCACATCGGGCCGGCCTGCATTCACCATCGGTTCGACGGCGATAACCATGCCTTCCTGCAAACGAGCGCCGCGTCCCGGCTCGCCGTAGTTGGGAAGATTGGGTTCATCGTGCATCCTGGTGCCGATGCCGTGGCCCACAAACTCCCGCACTACCGAAAAGCCATGCTGCTCCACCCAACTCTGTACCGCGTATCCGACATCGCCCAGACGGTTTCCCGGACGCATCTTGTCAATCGCGCGATCCAGCGATTCGCGGGTGACATCCAGCAGCTTCTGCAACTCCGGCCGTATCCTTCCCACGGGCACGGTCACCGCCGAATCGCCATAGTAACCGTCGACTTCCATGCCAAAGTCGATCGAGACGATGTCGCCTTCGCGCAATTTGCGCTTGGGCGACGGTATCCCGTGAACGATCTCGCTGTTCACCGACGTGCAGAGCACGCAGGGATACCCGCGGTATCCTTTGAACGCCGGCTTTCCATGACCTTTGGCGATCAGCCTGACGGCGATCTCCTCCAGATCCATGGTGCTCAGCCCCGGCGCAACCTGCGCGCGAAGCGCGTTCAAAACCTCATGCACGGCCTGGCCCGCGCGGTACATCTTTTCCAGCTCAGCGGCGCTGCGTAATTGAATCGCCATCTTTCAACGCGCTCCGCTTATGCTTGCCACGGCCTGCTCAATCTCCTGCTGTACTTCCTGCACGCTCTTGCTTGCATCGACTTCATGCAAAGCGCCGAGGCGGCGGTAGTAGCTCACCAGCGGCGCGGTCTGCTTCTCATACGCGTGCAGCCGCTGAGTGATGACTTCTTCGCGATCGTCCGGCCGCTGAATCAATTCGCCGCCGTCGTTATCGCAAATCCCTTCAACCTTAGGCGGACGGTCGTAAATATTATAAATCTCGCCGCCTACCTTGCAGGTTCTCCGACCGGTCAAGCGCCTGAGCAACAGCGCTTTACCGATGACCATGTGAATCACGAACGGCTGCTTGAATCCCTGCCTCTTCAGCATTTCACCCAGATACTTCGCCTGAGCGACCGTCCGCGGAAACCCGTCAAAGACAAAACCGTGACTACAATCCGGCTGCTCAATCCGCTCCGCGACCATACCCAACACCAGCGAATCGGGCACCAGCTCGCCGCGCCCCATGATCGGCTTGGCTTTCAAGCCGAGTGGAGTGCCCTTGACGATATGCTCGCGAAGCATATCCCCCGTGGAGAGGTGCGGCACACCGTACTTGCCCGCCAGCACCTTCGCCTGGGTTCCTTTTCCGGAACCCGGAGGTCCAAGAAAAATCACGGCGCGGTCGAGTTTTGCAACAGGACGCTGTTCCAGCGCCACGTTGTCGTCTCCCTTAGTCTAGCGACGGCCGCGCACTCTTCCCTTACGCGCAAAACCTTCGTAATTGCGCATGACGAGTTGTGCCTCCAGCTGCTGCACGGTATCCATCGCCACGCCCACCACGATCAGGAGCGAAGTGCCACCGAAATAAAAAGTCACACCCAGACCATGCAAAATCGCATTCGGCAAATGCCGGTCAAACCAGTCACCGCCCAGCCAGACGGGCAAGTGGTTCAGAGCAATACCCGCAATCATCCATTCCGGCAGAATGCAAACGATGGCCAGGTAGATGGCACCGATGAACGTCAAACGCTTCAGAATGACGCTGACATATTCAGAGGTGCTGCGCCCGGGACGGATGCCGGGAATGAACCCGCCGTTCTTGCGCATGTTGTCCGCGACTTCCGTGGGATTGAAGACGATGCCCACATAAAAGAAGGCGAAGATGATAATCATCGAGACATACAGCAGGGTGTAAAGTGGCTCGCCCCACTTCAACTTGTCCGCGATGCCCTTGACGAAAGGCCAACGCGTGCCGAGAACCAAAGCGGCGGTGGCGGGAAACGCCAAGAGCGAGCTTGCGAAAATCGGCGGAATCACGCCGCCAGAATTGACGCGCAGCGGAAGATACGTTGCCTGGCCACCCATGACGCGGCGGCCGACCACGCGCTTGGCATACTGCACCGGGATGCGCCGCTGGGCCCCTTCGACGAACACGATGAAAGCCACGACGGCGACCATTAGAGCGAGCAACAGGAGGACAGCCATCGGGGTAAATGCGCCCCAAGCCTGCGTCTTCACCTTTTCATACAGATCGCCGATGGCGCGGGGCAAGCCGACGACGATACCTACGAAGATGATGAGCGACATACCGTTGCCGATGCCGCGTTCGCTGATCTGCTCACCGAGCCACATGATGAAGGCCGAACCAGTGGTGAGTGTGAGCACCGTCATCAGCCAGAAAGCTACGCCGGGATGATAGACCAACGACTGGCCGCCGATATTGCGCGCGGACAAGGTGGTGGCGATCGTGGAAGCCTGGATGACGCTGAGAACGATGGTCAAGTAACGCGTATATTGCGTAATTTTTTGCCGGCCGAGTTCGCCTTCTTTTTGCAGGCGCTCCAAGTACGGGAAAACCACCTGCATCAACTGCAGGATGATGGATGCGGTGATGTACGGCATGATGCCCAAGGCAAAAATGGTCATCTGGCGAAAAGTGCCGCCGGTGAACAAATCGAAAATGCCGAGCATGGAGCCGGAAGCGGTCTGCTTGAAGATGTCTTCGAGCAGGGCGGTGTTGATGCCGGGCGTGGGAATATGCGCACCGAGGCGATAGACCGCGAGCAACGCTAGGGTAAAGAACAGGCGATTGCGCAGATCTTCGATCCGGAACAGATTCGTAAATGCTTGCCAGAAACGATTCATTGCATTTCCCCGATACGACTACGCTACAACTTCGAAACTGCCGCCGGCCTTGGTGATCTTGTCCTTCGCCGTGGCGCTGAACGCGTGGGCGTGGACGGTAAGTTTGGTCTTCAATTCGCCATCGCCGAGAACCTTGATGGGATCCGTGGCACGACGAATGAAACCGTGGGCGCGCAACAGCTCCGGCGTCACCGTTTCTCCCGAGGGGAACACGTTCAGTTCCTCGAGGTTGACGACGGAGAACTTTACGCCGAAGGGATTGTGAAAGCCGCGCTTCGGAATGCGGCGATGCAACGGCATCTGTCCGCCTTCAAAACCGCGGCGACGCGAATAACCGCGCCGGGATTTCTGGCCCTTGTTACCGGCGCCGGCCGTTTTGCCGAGTTTGGAGCCGATACCGCGGCCGACGCGCACTTTTTTCTTGCGCGAGCCCTTGGCCGGTCCCAGCGTCGAGAGCGAATACGTGTTGTGTTCTTTCTTCTTGGTCTTATCTGCCATCGCTTACTCCACCACTTTCACGAGATGCCGCACCTTGTGAATCATGCCGCGGGTTTCCGGCGTGTCTTGACGCTCCACGACCTGATGCATGCGGCGGAGACCCAGGCCACGGATGGTGGCGCGCATATCGTCGGTGCAGCCAATGAAGCTGACCACCCACTTGACCTTGATTGTGCCGACGCTACTCGCGCCCTTTTTCTCTGCTGCCATGATTATTCCCCTGCTGCCCTTTCACTGGGTTCCGGCTTCGGCGCCACGGGCGCTTTCGGCGGACGGCCAGTCATTTCCTCGACGGTTTTGGAGCGCGTTTCGGCCACTTGCGCCGCGTCTTTCAGGCCGAGCAGCGCAGCAAACGTGGCTTTGACCACGTTGTGCGGGTTGGACGTGCCAAGCGACTTCGTGAGCACGTTCTGGATTCCCGCCACTTGCATCACTTTGCGCACGGGACCGCCGGCGATGACGCCGGTGCCTTCGGGCGCGGGCTTGAGCAGAACTTGCGCGGAACCGTACCAGCCCGTGACCTGGTGTGGAATGGTGGAACCTTTCAAGTTGAGCTTGATGAGGTTTTTCTTGGCCTGTTCAATGCCCTTTTTGATGGCCATGGGAACTTCGCGAGCTTTGCCCATTCCGAAGCCAGCATGGCCGCGGCTGTCGCCAACAACGACGAGAGCCGAAAAGCTGAGATTCTTGCCGCCTTTCACCACCTTGGTGACGCGGTTGATGGCGATGACGTCATCCTTCAGATCCGAAGGATTCACATCCAGGATGCGCCGTACTGACAGACTGTCACGCAAAAGTTGCTTCGACATAAATTAGAACTGTAACCCCGCTTCCCGCGCCGCATCTGCGAGCGCCTTCACCCGGCCGTGATACTTGTACCCGCCGCGATCGAAAACCACTTTGGAAACACCGGCTCCCTTGGCACGATCGGCGATGAATTTGCCGACCGCCTTTGCGGAAGCGATGTTGCCACCACCTTTTAGATTCTTTTTCGATTCCTTGTCGACCGAGCTGGCGGAAACCAGTGTGCGCCCGCTGCGGTCGTCAATAATCTGCGCATAAATGTGTCCGAGCGAACGGTACACGCACAGGCGCGGCCGCTCCGCCGTGCCGGTTACGCGCTGGCGGACACGCGAGTGAACCCGGCGGCGTTGCTCGTCTTTTGATAACTTCCGAACTGGTACCGATGCCACGTTGTTTCTCCCTTAAAGTCGTAAGTAATAAGTTGTAAGTTCTGAGTACAGCCGTCTGAAACTTATTACTTAAAACTGACTACTTGAAACCTTTCGAAACGCCGCAGGGCTCGAAGACTCGCCCTGTGCGGCGGACCGGTCTAAAGACCGGCCACTACAAAACCTTAGGCCGCGCCAGCCTTGGCTCCGGCCTTGCCTGCCTTCTTCTTCAGGCGCTCGCCGGTGATGCGGATACCCTTCTGCTTGTACGGGTCGGGCGGACGCAGAGAACGAAGATCCGCGGCAACCTGGCCGACTTGCGCTTTATCGGCGCCGCTGACGACGATGTGCGTCTGCTTATCGACAGAAATCTGAATGCCCTCGGGGATCGGAAACTCGATAGGATGGGACTTGCCTAGCGCGAAGGCCACGGCTTTGCCCTTCACTTCGGCGCGATAACCGACGCCGACGATGTCGAGCTCTTTCTTGAAACCCTGGGTAACGCCGAGAACGGCGTTGGCCAGGAGGGCGCGGGCGAGCCCGTGGAGAGCGCGGTGTTCTTCGTTATCGCGGACGGCGGTAAGCACGCCGTCTTTCTGCTCCAAGCGAATCTGCAGGGGCACAAGCACGTGCAGCTTGCCCTTGGGGCCTTGCACTTCGACCTGGCCAGGCGTGGTGTTGATCTTCACGCCGGCAGGCACTGGAATCGGTTTGCGACCAATACGTGACATCTTCGGTTCCTTGTCTTGATCTGTGCTTCTAAAATTCTCGTTCTAAGTCATAAGTTCCAAGTTTTAAGTAAGTCTCAAAACTTGCAACGTGCTGCCACTGCCACCGCTACGAACGGCCCGCTTCGGAAAGCGGCCCTACAAAACCTGTGCTGGCCGGTCTAAAGACCGGCACTTACGAAAACCGTTACCAGACTTCGCAGAGGAGCTCGCCGCCGATGTTGGCTTTGCGGGCGGCGCGTCCGGTCATCAAACCTTTCGGCGTGGTAAGGATGCTGATGCCGAGGCCGCCGACCACCGGCTTGATTTCCATTGCGCCACGATAGTTGCGCTGGCCGGGACGCGAAATGCGTTTTACGCCGGAGATGACGCTGCGGCGATCGGCCGTGTACTTTAGGAAGATGCGCAGGGTCTTGCGGGCTTTGTTCTCTTCCACCATTTTGTAGGTGGAGATGTAGCCCTCTTCCTTGAGGATGCGGGCAATCTCCGTCTTCAGTTTGGAGACGGGAATGTCCACGCGCTGGTGCTTGGCCGCAGCGGCGTTGCGCACGCGGGTCAAAAAATCGGCAATGGGATCGGTCTGCATAGTTATTCTCAGGCTCCTACCAACTGGCTTTCACGACGCCGGGAATTTCTCCCTTGAGCGCCATGCCGCGGAAACAGATGCGGCACATCTGAAACTTGCGAATATAACCACGGGCGCGCCCGCAAACGCGGCAACGATTGCGCACACGAACCTTGAACTTGGGCTTCTTGAGAGTCTTGGCGATCTTAGCGGTGCGTGCCATTTATTGTGCGGCTCCTTTTTCGCGCAACGGAACGCCGAGGCCCTTGAGAAGTTCGCGACCTTCTTCGTCGTTGCGGGCAGACGTCGTCAGGGTGATGTTCATGCCCTTGATCTTGTCCACGCGGGTGTAATCGATTTCCGGAAACACGAGCTGATCTTTCAGGCCCAGGGTGTAATTGCCGCGGCCGTCGAAAGCGTTGGAGGGCAAACCGCGGAAATCGCGGACGCGGGGCAGAACCACGTTGCAGAGGCGATCGAGGAACTCGTACATCTTTTCGCCGCGCAGCGTGACCGCGCAACCGATAGGCATGCCCTTGCGAATCTTGAAATTCGCGATGGACTTTTTGGCGCGGGTGATCATGGCTTTCTGGCCGGTAATCTGGCCGAGTTCCACGGCCGCCGTGTCCAGCAACTTGGCGTTCTGGCTGGCTTCGCCGAGGCCGATGTTGACGGTAATCTTCTTCAACTTGGGTACGGCCAAGCTGTTGGTCCAGTTGAAGCGCTTCATCAGCGCCGGAACTGTCTGCTTGCTATATGATTCGTGCAATCGACTCTTCATCTTCTTCCGTGTCCTTCTGTGTAACCAGTTTTGAATTTCCAGTTATAAGTTTTAAGTACTTACGACTGAAAACTCTCCTTTACTTGTCCAGCGTAGTGCCGCAGCGCTTGCATACGCGAACCTTGCTGCCATCCGGCAGCACGTTGTGGCCGATGCGCGCGTGCTTGTTGCAATTGCTGCACACGACCAAAACGTTGGAAACATTGATGGGCGCTTCGCGTTCCACGATGCCACCCTTGATATTTTTGGCCGGGTTCGGCCGGGTGTGGCGCTTGATCAGGTGAGCGTGCTCGACGATCACGGTGTTCTTGCGCGGATTGACGCTAAGCACGCGCCCGCTCTTGCCCGCGGACTTGCCG
>Ga0210383_10002683_pt1 | contig 16054 bp, 13 predicted proteins | sample IncBWC14OmetaG_FD_160072 | JGI IMG/M metagenome (GOLD analysis project Ga0210383, IMG submission 160072) | Forest soil microbial communities from Barre Woods Harvard Forest LTER site, Petersham, Massachusetts, United States - Inc-BW-C-14-O ...
TTTCATGCTGGGGAAGGCTAGTTTCACAAGTGGCGGGAAGTATACTGGAATCAGGCCTACACGTCACGGGGCCGAACATGACATGACGACGAAAGATATTGCGCGGCAAGAACTCGTTTCTAACTCTTGATCCATTGCCGGAATCAATCGCGTCCACTCAGCGCACGGTCGGCGATTACGGGCATCACATCCGATATCAAATGTTCCGTGAATTGGTTCAAACTCTGGAACTTGATTCGGCAGGCGGGACAGCCGGATACAACGACACCCCGACCACCCTGAGCAATCGAGGGTGGATTGTCCACAAACGAATCGAAAGAGTGCTTCTGCATCTCTTCTCGCGCAATCCGCAACAATTTTTCCCGGTCGAGCATCGCGGCAAGGTCTACTTTACAAGTTCGTTGTGAACTTCGCACAGATGGAATGTTGGATTCTTGGTTTCAACGAAAGGAGCCTGCATCCAACGGCAAACATCCTTTCGGTGATTCCCGGCGTCATCTGAAAAGCGCACCAGACCAACGATTAGCACTACTTTGTTAAGAGCATTGATCTGATCCACACTCTCTTGATTGAAGTTGGGAAGAAATATACTGCCCCACAAAGACCATTGCGGAGAAAGCGTGGAATGCATCACTTCGTTCTTGGCTTCCTCTTCAAAACTCCTAAAGTATTTTTCTTCAGTCTTCTTTGTTGGGATTCCGCCCTGCGCGGGAACCAAGTATACGAGGGCGTTGGCACTGGTGTTCGGTGCGAATTGAGGAGTGTAGTTCGAAAAATAGATGTTGGCTTGAAGGGTAGACGACTTCTGATCCCAATTTATGTCAGCGTGGTCAAAGTCCACGTAGGCTTTCGTCGGGGGCGGCTTGACAATCACCGTTGGCGGTGGCTGCTGTGGAACATCCACGGTGACTTGTGGTGGCGTGTCCGGGTTTTGAAGGTGTAGCCATACCCGGACTTCGGGAAACAGAAGGGCGGTGACCACACCGATTACCGCAATGATTAGACCGACAAAACCAATCCTGTCGGCTCTGGACCAACGCTTATCGTCAGCCATGACAGTGGATTCTACTGCGAATCACAGGCGCATGCATCACATCGGGCGTAGCTAAAGGTGGACGGCATGATTATGATAAAATCCCGCCGACATGAACGGCACCCTCCGCTTGCAGAGCGACTGAGGGCACCGTGAACGCTTGGGTTCCTCCAAAATGATTACCGCGCACGTCAACGAACTGGGCATTGTACTGCGTCTGAGCAGGCTGTCCGACAACCTGTCACACGATGACTGGGAAAAGCTGCTGGACGAACTGAAGTCCCACTACATCCCCAGCTTTTACCAATCCGGGAAGAGACTGCACGTAGACTTGGACGCGAATACCAACCAGATGCGTGTGGTCATCTACTTCACGGGCAGCACCGTGACGATGGACGAAGCGATTGCCATCCTGAAGAAGTGGAACTTTGAAGTGCATGATGTTCGCGGAACGTCCGCCGCGTCATGAACGACTTTTTCAATTTCCTTAAAGAAGCATTTCCGCCTCTCAAGAACCATCCGGTTGGAGTAGCGAGGATCGCTGTTTTCATAATCCTGCTCAGCCTACTATATGCCGCCAAGGATTTGCGGAAGCGGATTTGCCTGCCCTTACACTCCAAACTGTCCAAGAAGATCGTCGCCACATATCGCTGGCTCCGCGTCTATCAGGAAGGCGACGACGTGACTAAATGGAAGTACTACACGTCGGAAGTCGTGGGCTGGGGCCGCGACGGTGACGACATAATTTGGACGCTGGTGCGCTGGCCTAGCCTCCGACCCAAAGACACGTTCAGAGTTCACGGTGCGGTAGGAAAGCTGAGTGGGGTCGAGGAAAGCCGAACCACACTGTATCAGCGTTGGGAGATTGTTCACGATCCCAATAATGTCTTTGGGCCAGTTCCGGCTCGGGGATTGAGAAGCCTGTTGAGGCGTGCTGCGGCCAAAGTTCTGTTGGCGGTGGCGTCGGTCTAACCATGCGGATAATTTCAATCCTCCAAGCACTGTTGACGCCTGTGATCGGCCTGATCGCTCTGTACATTGCGTGGCAACAGTGGAAGTCCAACGAATTGAAATTGAAGATGGAGAAGTACGACCGTCGTCTACGGGTCTATGAAGAAGTGGTGAAGATGCTCCAAAAGGTGAATCGGGATTTCAAACCCAAGTGGGATGATATGCTTGCCTTCGCAACGGCGACTGCGGAAGCGGACTTCCTTTTCGGAGTGGAGATTCCAGCCTATCTGGATGAAATCTTTTCCCATGCAAATAAGTTGCGGCTAGCCAACATGGAGTACAAGGCCGTCACACAACTTGGGCGAACTGGAATCAATCTCGACCAAACAGTGTCGGAATTGAGTCTACATAGCGGTTGGTTCACAGACCAGATATCAAGCGCCAAGGAAAAGTTCAAGAAATACCTGTACATCGCTTCGCGTGGTTACGGGAGTGGCACGGCAGGGACGGGTAAGATTGCCAGCAAGAGTTCTTCGAGCGACGGATCGTGCCACGCGATTCCGATCTGGCGCAGCAATTCCCGGTCGTCATCGGTCACAGTGTTCCGGTTCGCCCACTGCTGATCGACCCCGAGTTGTTGCTCCACGAAAGCCCGCCAGCCTTCAGGTGAAGTAGCCAAGACGGTCAAATCAGGATCAATCGCCCGAGCGTTACGCAAGAATCGAAGTGGCACACTGTGAATTCCGCCACGGGAATCCCGAAACATCGCACAGCCCGGTTCCAAATCAGGTAGGTGTCTCCAGTTAGTCATGGGCCACTTCGCTGGCACGAAGTTTTGCGACCTGTTCGATCAGCAGTCGTTCGTGTTTCAAATATGTGTCAATCAATTCGGCGTCAGTCAGACGTGAAAGCATATTTCGGATGTAGGTAGAGTTGGCGTGCCGCGATTCCAACCGCTGTCTGAGTATTGCGGCAAAATGCTGGTTCTTGCGGAGACGTGATTCTGCTTCTGGCGTCGTCATGATTTTCTCCTCGATGGTGATTTACGGTACTTGCGGAAAATGTGCTCGATTGCTGTCCGCCCCAATGACGAGATGGAAACTTTTCGCCGTCGAGCGATCTTGCGCAGCGCATCGTACTGCGACTTTTCGATGTAGAAGGTTTTGCGGATCATGCGTGACTCCCAACGACAAGTCCGTCGTTTCTGATGGCCGTCACGATACTGGGCACAAAACGTGCCTCGACCACTACAGCCCCACCCCACGTTTGGCGATCCGGGGATAGGAACTCTTCGATCCAGTCTTTGGCTGCTGGTGTGATGGCTTGTAATAGGAAGACCGAACCGTGGCAAGAAACGCTGAAATCAACCGATGGTTCAGGCTTGCGTGATGCTCTTGATGTGGTCAACGGCGGCTCCTTTTAGAAGCCCCCGTCTTTTCCGTGAAGGAAACCGTGGGACCTGCTGTGGGATTTTGTACCGCTATTCTCAGTCTCCGAACGCTGCGTCTACTTGATCGCCCAACTTGTCGGTGTCGGTCACGCCCAGATAAATCTGCGTCGTTTCCAGATTCTTGTGGCCCAACCACGCTTGAATCGTGCGGGGCGGCACGCCATGCTCTTGCCAGCGTGTCGCACACGTCTTGCGAAGGCGGTGAAGGTAGATATGCTTGCAGACAGGATCGGTCTTGCAGGTGACTTCGACTTCTTTCTTCTCGTCGTATTTCCCTTTCGTGACGGTCGTTCGGCATTCCCCGCAGTTCAATCCTGCGTGCAGAGCAATTCTTTTCAGTTTACGCAGGAAGTGGTTGTCGGGTTCGCCGCGCTCGTTCACGAATATCCAGCGTGCATGGGCAGGCTTCTTGCGGCGGGCTTTCAGCATCTTGACCAGACTAGCAGGCATCCGCAGCGTGCGGCTTTCGTGTGACTTCACTGTGAATCCGACATCGGGCTTGCTGCGCACCGTGAATGTCTTCTTCTCAAAATTGACATCATTCCACGCAGCGTAGGTGACTTCTTTGTCTCTGCAGGCGGTCCCGAGGAAGAATTTGTAACGCGCTTTTTCTTCGGAATCCATTGCAGCAAAAAGTTTTGTTAGTTCCTCTTCCGTATACGGGACGGCGACTTCTTCTTCGACAACGGGCATTTCGTCGTGTGGGAGACGTGCGGTCACGCCATTCTTCTTGAGCAGGAAGTTCACAATGTTCAGGCGTGTGTCGATGGTCTTGCCCGCGAAGCCTTCTTCTTCCATCGAGTGTTTGAATTTTCGAAGAACGTTGGGGGTAATCTCGTCCATGAAGCGGACGCTGCCGAGCGATTTGATGAAGTCATTCAGAGTGAGACGATACTGCGCCACTGTCTTCGGAGCCATACGCTTCTTCAGATCAAGGTACGCGGTAACAGCCGAGCGGATCGGTGTGCGGTTTGCGTTGCGTTCTTCTGCCAGTTCCCCAAGCGTGATGTTCTTCGAATGCGCCTCCATCACGTCTGGAAGAGTCTTGGCGGCACCCTGCGCCTCCGCCAGAGTCTGGAATGGAGAACTCCAAATTCTTTTGCCATCCGAGATGAAACGCAGGTAATAGGGCGGATTATCGGCAGGACGGCGACCCGGACCAAGGTTTACCCGGACATATCGCCAACCCTTACCCTGAACCTTCTCGCGTCGGTAGATGGGAACCAAGGGCACTCCTAAATCAATGCCCTAACGGTAGCACGCGGTAGCACGATTGTCAATAGTGCGTGTTTTATTGGGTAATATAGATATGGCGGAGAGGGGGGGATTCGAACCCCCGACACCCTTTTGAGGTGTAACTGCTTAGCAGGCAGCCCTGTTCGGCCACTCCAGCACCTCTCCGCGGCGAATACGAGTGGATTGAAACGCGGCCCGCCCGGGTAGTATAGCGGAAACTGCTGGCTCTGAGATACAACCCCGACGGCCCAATCCGGTATCATCCATTGCATGACTTCGCGGCCCGCCCAGCCGATCGCGGCGCCTAGAACAGGACCTGTCTCAGAGCGCGTCGCGCCGGCCGCTACCGCGCCGTTTCCCGCCGCGCTCGCGGCCGCCGTCGAACGCTGCTGGAGCAAAGCCGCAGCGCCCTCGGAATGGAATCTCACGCGCGAGCAATTTCAAGCCGCCCTCGAACGCAGCGCCGCCAAGCGCTTTCCAGATCGAGCGCCGGATGCAAAAAAGATCGAAGCACATCTCGACGCGCTGCACGCAAACGATCTCGCGCTTGCCTGCGCGTGCAGCCTCGGCAGTCCCGCGGCGTGGGACTTCTTCGTCGCGCAATTCCGTCCTGAGCTATACCGCGCCGCGCGCGCCATCGCTGGTTACAGCGCCTGGCAGGATGCCAACGCGCGCGAGCTGGCCGATTCGCTTTACGCCGATTTGTACGGCCTGCGCGAATCCGAAGGCTGCAGAAAATCGCTCTTCGACTATTTCCACGGGCGCAGCAAGCTCAGTACGTGGCTTCGCGCCGTGCTGGCCCAGCGGCACGTGGACGAAATTCGCCGTTCGCGCCGGACGGAACCGCTCGAGGATGAAATCGGCCGGGAAAACGCCGAGATCGCGGCGACGCGCGCGCCGAGTCCAGAGAACGACCCGCAGCACGACCCAGAGCACGCGAATCATCTCGCCATTCTGCAGGCCGCGCTCGCCGCAGCTCTGGGCGGGCTCGATTCGCGCGATCGCCTGCGCCTCGCGTATTACTACGCGGACGATCGCACGCTCGCCGAAATCGGCCGCCTGCTCGGCGAACACGAGGCCACAGCATCGCGCAAGCTCGAACGCACGCGCCGCGACATTCGCGCGCGCGTCGAAGCATCTCTGCGCGATCGCCACAGGATGAGCGAAGTGCAGGTGCGCTCGTGCCTGGAATGCGCGAGCGGCGAGTGGCCTTTTGATTTGACCGTTCACTTGAGGTCCGCGCGCAAGATTTGACGTTTCCAGCGTTCTAAGAGATGGAGGAAGATAGTTTCATGCCATCGCGGGACCAAGACCGGGACCAGGACAAACCGGCGGCCGACCTGCTGCGGCGAAGCCTTGTCTCTCCGGCGGGCGCGCCCGCTTCAGGCGTTGACGCCTGCCCCGATCCGGAAATCCTCGCGGCATATTCGGAGCGCTCGCTCGACACGGACGAGACCGCGCGCTACGAGCTGCATTTCTCGCAGTGCGCGCGTTGCCGCGAGCAGCTTGCGGCGCTGGTTCGCGCCGGCGACAGCGCCACCACGACCAAAGAAAAGCGGCTGGGCCGTGCTTGGATTTGGGATTGGCCGTGGCTCGCATGGCCAGTGACCGCCGCGCTCGTGCTCGCGGGCGTTCTGGTTGCGCGACGCGCCGTGCAACGCCCAGCCGAACAGTCGCTCGTCGCGATGAATCAGCCAGCCGCGCCGCCTGCGGCATCCCGGACGACACCGGTGGCGCGAGAATCCGCGCCTGCACCAACCGCTCCCGCGTCCGAATCGCCTGCCGCCGCTAGCTTGCCCGCACGGATCTCGCCGAATTTGAATTCCGCCAAATCGGAGCTCGCGCCGCCCCAGAATTCGACAGCGCTCGCGAAGAAACAAGACTTTCAGGCCTCCGATAATCGGTCTTTCGACAGAAACGAATATGCGCGCTTGGAAGAATTGGCCAAGTCCACTGCCGGAGCGAAAGACGACACCTCGGCTCGAACCGCAGATGCCGCCGCGCCTGCCGGCGCCTCGCAGTCTGCTTCTGGCACAGTAGTATCCCCGCCCCCGCCAGACATTTCAAACGGCGCAATCGGCGGCGCGGCGTCTCCCGCGCCGAAATCGGCGCGAAGCGAGCAGATGTCCGCCGCTGTGATCAAGGGACGCTCCCTGGCCCAGAGCGAGTCGGTGATGGTGGAAGCAGGAGGCGCGCCGTCGGCGCGGACGCTGGTTCGCACGCCCGATCCTCAGGTGCTGTGGCGATTTTCTGGCGGCCGATTCGTCGAACGGTCCAGCGACGCGGGCGCAACCTGGCGGGTGCAGTGGACGAACGCGAGTGCGCATCTGGTTGCTGGCGCGGCTCCAACCGCGGATAGCTGCTGGCTCGTGGGCCACGGCGGCATGATCCTGCTGACCACCGATGGAAGAAACTGGAAGACGGTTACTCCGCCAGCGGACGCGGATTTCGTAAGCGTCGTCGCGACGGATGCTTCCTCTGCGACGGTGGTCACCACGGACGACCACAGATTCACGACCAGCGACAGCGGCAAGCATTGGACTCCCGCGCCGTAGCCGTTCGCTTTTCCCTCACGTTAGCTTGCAAGAAATCCGGCGGCCGCCGTTCTAAGCTTTGCAGGCACGTTCATGCGAAGGAGACACCCCATGCCGTCACGCAGCGCGCAGTTCGCAGGCACAGCCGCCTTGGCAGCAATACTCTTACTTGTTCCGCTAGCGGGAAAATTGAAGGAAGCTCGCGCAGCTGGAACCAGCGAAGAAAAACAGGCGAAGATCGAGCCAGGAACTACCGCCGAACCCGGAACCACGACGGAAAAAGATCAGAGCGATCTTTCCGTCACAGTCTACAACTCGAATCTCGCGCTGGTCCGCGACGTCCGCCAGATCCATCTGCAATCCGGCGTTTTCCCGCTCCGCTTTGAGGATGTGGCCGCTTCGATCATGCCCGCGACCGTGCATTTTCGCTCGCTCACCGATCCCGCAAAGCTCGGCGTCATCGAGCAGAACTACGAATACGACCTGCTCGATCCGCAAAAGTTGCTGCAGAAATACGTGGGCCGCGAGGTGACCGTGATGCACACCAACGTTTCGGGCGACACGACGAAATGGAATCTGGAAAAGGCGCTGCTCCTGGCGGATAACAACGGCGGAACCGTCTGGAAAATCGGCGATGAGATCGTCACAAACGCGCAGCCCTATAGCTTTCCGGATCTGCCCGGAAATCTCTACAGCCGGCCGACGCTGGTGTGGACGCTCGAGAATCGGGGAGCCGCGGCGCAGCGCGTCGAGGCTTCCTATCTCACGGGCAACATGAATTGGAGCGCGGACTACGTGCTCACGGTCGCTCGCGACGAAAAGACCGCGGACCTGGACGGCTGGGTAACGCTCGTAAACAACAGTGGCGCGGCTTACACAGACTCCATGCTGCAGCTTGTCGCCGGCGAAGTGCACCGCTCGGCACAGCCGGTCAGCGCTCGCGAGTACACCGCGTTGGCCAAGGTTGCCGATAGTGCGGGGGCCGCGCAATTCTCGCAGGAGGATTTTTCCGAATATCACCTCTACACGCTCGGGCGCCGCACCTCGATTCAGAACAACGAATCGAAACAGATCAGCCTGCTGACCGGGACGAATGTTCCCGTCGAGAAATATCTTTCGGTCGAAGGCCAGCCATACTACTACCGCAACCCGCAAGGAATCGGGAACGCCATCCCGCAGCCCGTTAAAGTTTTCTATCGCTTCCGGAACGACGAGAAGAGCGGCCTGGGAATTCCGCTGCCCGCGGGAACCGTGCGCGTGTATCAGGCCGATTCCAAGGGAGCCACGCAATTCGCCGGCGAGGACAACATCCGCCACACGCCGAGGGAGGAATCGCTGCGAATCTACGTTGGCAATGCCTTCGACGTAGTGTGCGAGCGCAAGCAAATGGACTACAAGAAGCTCGCCGGTAATTTGTACGAAATGGAATATCAAATCGCACTGCGAAATCACAAGGACGGTCCGGTAACGATCGAGATGCGCGAACCGGTCGGAGGCGATTGGGAAGTCGTGGACTCGAATTACAAGTGGACGAAACTCGATGCAACGACGATTGGGTTTTCAATTCCGGTCGAAAAAGATGGAGCGGCCACGCTCGACTATCGCGTCCGCGTCAAGTGGTAGTGGCCTTCACAACGCGCGCGCCTATTTCCTCGTGGCGTTCGTGGGATGATCGATCAAAGCCAGTTCGTGGGCGAACAGTGGATTGGTGGGATATTCGGCCACCAATTCCGCGAGAATCTGGCGCGCGTGATCCATCTGATGCTCGCGCTCGCAGGCCAGCGCCAGCCAGGCTTTCGCGAACACCTGCAAATAGTGCCCGTGTTCGGAGGCGCGCTGTAATTGTTCGAGTCCGCGTTCGCGGTCGCCGTGAATCCCGCCGAACCAGAGGAACGCGCGCTTGTAACTCGGCAGGCTTCCAATGACGTAGTTTGCCGCGCCCAGCGCCATGTAAGCATCCTCCGCCGACGGATCAACGGCGAGCAGTTTTGCGGCTTCGGCATCCGCCTGTTTCGTCAGACCCAGGCCGGCCATCTGTTTCTTGACAATCAGCGCGTCGTAGTCGGCCTCCATGCCGTCGGTCATCGTAAGCACGAGCAAGCCCTGGCGGTCGCGAGGATCGATTTTCAGCCGCTCGGTGGCCATTTCGCGCGCCTGATGGTTGGCATTGAGGAATCCATCGTTGCGGTTTTCCGCCGGAGTCCCTTGCGCGCCGCCCAGAAACTTCTCGTCGTTCAGGAAAAAGTCGGACGTGAATATGCCTTTGGCGTTGAATTGCTCATAGAGATAGCTGGCAGCCTCGGCGGCCTTGCCCATCGGATCGGAAGGCTCGAGCTTTTCATAGGAGATGAATCGCTCGCGACCCCCTTTGAAATTCAGCTCGTAAAGATTACGGAAGCCGGTGTCGAGCATGCCCGCGGATGGAGAAGCCTCGATGAGCGGCAGAGCCGGCGCTTCGCTTCCTCCCCCGACGGCTTGCGGTTCGGCGGCGGACTGCGCCGAACAAGACGGCACCCAGGAAAAAGCCGCCATAGCAAAGCACGCCACGAATCCAATTCGCAGCATACGACCCGAAGGATCCATTGGGCAGGACATTATCGAAATCACTCCCCCGAGTTGAAAACGCATTCCCGGGCGCTTTCGCTCATTGGCCAGTTCGACGACCGCTCTATTCGAACCATATCAGAATCCACAGGTTGCATGAAGGTCCTTTGTCTTAGAGATTGCTCATCAGGAAATCAGTAATTCCCCTGAAGAGTTGGATGCGCGCCGGAAGGTCGCTCATCCCATGACCGCGACCGGGAAAGATCATCAACCTCGACGGATACTTTCCGGCAAGTATTAGCTCGTTGATTACCTCTGAAGTGTTCGTGAAATGGACGTTATCGTCGCCCGTGGCCTGCGCAATCATCAACTTTCCCAGGAGCTTGGCAGCCTGGTTCGCCGGAGAGCTATCGCGATAGCTGGCCGGATCGTCCTGAGGGCGGCCCATGTAGCGCTCGGTATAGGCTGTGTCATAAAGACGCCAATCGCTGACGGGCGCAACCGAAACTCCCGCCTTGAAAACGTCCGGCGCATTGAACATGGCTTCGAGCGTCATGGTGCCGCCATAGCTCCATCCCCAGATTCCGATGCGCGACGGGTCCACGTAGGAAAGCGATTTCAGATATTTCACGCCGGTGAGCTGGTCTTCGAGTTCGACTTTGCCGAGTTTATGGTAGACAGGCGTTTCAAACGCATGCCCGCGGAAGTAGGTGCCGCGATTATCCAGGCTGAAAATGATGTAGCCCTTCTCGGCCATCATCTCGAGCCACAGAAAATTGGCGCCGTCCCACTCGTTGCGTACGTTTTGCACCTGCGGCCCGCCATACACGTAGACCAGCACAGGATATTTCCGCGAGGCGTCAAAATCCGGCGGTCGGATGATGGAGGCGCACAACTTCGCGCCATCGCTCGCCGCAAGATCCAGGAATTCGACCGGCGAAAGATGATATTCGCCGAGTTCCGAAACCTTATTTTCGTAGATCACCGCCGTGCGCTTGCCGTCCATGCGATAGAGGTCCTGGCGCGGCGGCGTCATGGCGTTGGAGTATGTGTCCACATACGCGGCGGCATCGGGAGCAATGAGGACGCCGTGCGCGCCATCTTCGTGCGTGATGCGAACGATGGTTTTGTCCTGCAAAGAGAGCCGGTAGAGTTGCGTGCCGCGCAATTCGTCCTTGTTCGAGAAGAAATAAACGAAGCCCCGCGCTTCATCAACCGTCGGATGGCTTTCCGCCCCCGGCCCGAATCCGCCGTTGCCGGTGATTCCCCAATCGCCGCTCGTCAATTGGTCGAGCTGCTTGCCGGAGATGTCGTAGAGGTAGTAGTGGCGAAAGCCAGTGCGCTCGCTCGTCCAGAGGAAGCGCTTGCCGTCCGAGAAGAAGTAGAGGTCATCGCCGAGATTAATCCAGTATTTGTCGGAGTCGGTAAGGATCGTCTGGGAAGCGCCGGTTGCGGCGTCCGACAAGAGCAGGTCGAGCTGGTTCTGCGCGCGATTGAGGCGTTCGATGGCCACACGGCGGCTATCCGGCATCCACACGACGCGCGGAAGGTAAACATTCGTGTCCGCGCCGGTATCCATCCATTTTGTATCGCCGCCCTCAGCCGGCACCACGCCGACGCGCACAATCGGGTTCGCTTCGCCAGCCTGCGGAAAGCGCGTGTAAACCATCGCCCCGATCGCCGAGCTCATGTCCACGATGGGATACCGCGTCACCGGCCGCTCGTCCATTTCGTAGTAAGCAATCTTCGAGGAGTCGGGCGACCACCAGTAGGCCGTGGTCGAATCGAGTTCTTCGGGATAAAGCCAGTCGAGCTGTCCCTTGAGAATTCCCTCGCTGCCACCGGCGGTGAGTGGTCGCGCTTCGCCGCTCGCAACACTCGCTACCCAAAGATTGTAATCACGTACGAAGCTGACCCATTGGCCGTCGGGTGAAAATTTCGGGTCTGCTACGTCCTCGGCGGCATTGTCCGCGACAGCCGCAAGCGGCTTTGACGCCATCGTCTTCAAATCAAGATACATCAGATTACTGCTGCCGATAAAAAGGAGCGCGTCGCCGGACGGCGACCAAATATAGTTGTCCGCGGCCACGCGGCCCAGGCCCGTGGACTGGATCGCGCTGGTCTTTCGCGGCTGCATCACTTCCTCGAGGACGCTGGCTTTTACCAGTACTTTGCGATCACCCTTCGCCGCATCCATCGTCCACATTTCCACGCTCGATCCATCGCGCTGGAGATAGGAAATGCGCTGGCCGTCGGGACTCCACTTGATTCCCTGGATCAGGAATCCGCTCAGGCTCGAGCCGCCGTAAATGCGCTCGACCGAGAGCGATTTGGACAGGCGCGGCCTCGCGAGTGCGGGCGCTGCACCCGCGGCCGTGATCGCAAATGCAAAAACAACGAAGCGGAGCGAGCGAGCTATGGGCACAAGCCAACCCCGCAAACCGTGTCGATTAGAAAGCGCTGCAAAATCGGACGTCCCGCGCGCAAAGTGCCACACTCCATACTCTGATTTTCCGTTCGCTGTTCGAGGCTCATCGCGTCTCCAAAATTACCACGTTAGCATGATGCACAAGAGGCGGGGCATTTCAAGGAAGTTTGTTCTGCGAACTTTCGGGTCGAATATCGCAACCGAGGAGGGCGCACCCCGTGCAAGGGAAGCAACGCAGGGCCGGGCAGCGTCAAGCGTGATCCCTGAATCACACTATACTTCCGATGCCCCGTGGTCCTAAAAACGGCGCAGCCAATATGAAGCAAATCATCGAACGATTCATCCAGTATTTGCGCTACGAGCGTAACGTGTCGCCGGACACGATTCGCGAATACCTCCGCGACATGCAGCAGTTCGAAGCGTTCCTGACGCCGCCCGGCGAAAAAGCGCCTCCCCTTGCCGAAATAGATCACCGTATCGTGCGGGAATACGTCGCCTCGATGTACGACCGGAAACTCGAGCGAGCATCGGTGGCGCGGAGACTGGCCTCCCTGCGGACATTCTTCAAATTCTGCGTGCGCGAGAAACTGACGGGGCAGAACCCGGCGCGCCTGGTAGCGACGCCCAAGCTGCCGAAGCGCGTGCCTCGCGTGCTGACAGCGGAAGAGCTGAACGGATTTCTCGACAGCCTCGGGAGCAGCGCGGCAAAGGACAAGTCGAGGCGCGCGCGCAAACCGACTGCTCATTCCGAAGAAGAAGCGAAGCTGATTTTGAAGCGCGATCGGGCAATCTTGGAATTGTTGTACGCTTCCGGGCTGAGGGTGGGCGAACTGGTCGGGTTGGATGTGGGCGAGATTGACCGGCGCGGGCAGATGGTGCGCGTCCTCGGCAAGGGACGCAAGGAGCGTGTGGTGCCGTATGGCGCGAAAGCGCAGGCAGCACTCGAAGCATACTGGCCGGTGCGCGACCAAATCCTGGCGCATCCGCGGACGAAAGCTGCGCCGGAGGCGGTGTTCCTCAATCACCTGGGAGGAAGGCTGACCGACCGGTCGGTGCATCTGCTGGTGAGGAAATATTCGCGGCTGGCGAACGTCAACTGGGACATGCACCCGCATTCCCTGCGGCACGCGTTTGCCACGCACCTGCTGGCCGATGGCGCCGATTTGCGCGCGATTCAGGAACTCCTGGGCCATGTGTCGCTATCCACCACGCAGCGCTACACGCAGGCAAGCATACGGCAGTTGATGGAAGTGTACGACAAGGCTCACCCGCACGCTTGAAGGTGTTTCCGTTCGTTCCAGACTCTCCCTCCTATCAGCAGCTTCCGCCGGAACCAACGAACAGGGGTCCTTTTCTGGCCGTGCGTACAGCTTGTTTCACACGTCCGCCGACCGTAGCCTAACCGCCACGATTCCCAAGTAATAGCGGAGATTTCCCCAATGGCGCGCTCGATGTGGGCGAAATGGCTGCTGGTTTTGATCGTTGCGCCTGCGCTGCTTTTCATGGCTTCGTGCGCCGGAACCGTGACCGGCAGCGGCCCGGGAGGCGGAGGCGGCGTCGCCGCGGCCACAGTTCCTTTAGTGCCTGCGGGATTGACGGCGACAGCGGGAAATGCACAGGTAAGCCTCGTCTGGAATGCGAGCGCCGGCGCGACAAGTTACAACCTAAAACGCTCGACAGCCAGCGGCGGGCCATACACCACGATTTCTTCGCCAATGGCCACCCGCTTCACGGATACAACCGCAACGAACGCTACGACGTACTTCTACGTGGTGTCAGCGGTCGATTCGGCGGGTGAGAGCGCGAATTCCGCCCCAGTTAATGCGACGCCATTGGCGCCCGCCAAACCGCCTGCCACGCCGACGGGATTGGCGGCGACCTCAGGCAATGCAAGTGTCAGCCTCACCTGGAATGCCAGCACGGGCGCGACAAGCTACAACGTGAAACGGTCGACCACCAGCGGCGGCCCGTACGCAACGATCGCCTCACCGACCACCGCGAGTTTCGCCGACGCGACCGTAGTGAACGGTACAACTTACTTTTACGTGGTCTCCGCCATCGATGGGTCAGGTCAAAGCGGGAACTCGAACCAGGTGAGCGCGACGCCGGCCGGCGGAGTACCCGCGGCGATTCAAGTGAACGTGGATGCGCTCAGCGATCGCCACGCGATTAGCCCGTATGTCTACGGCGTGAATTTCCCGGCGAATACCGGATACATCACCGACAGCGGCGCGACAATGGTTCGCTGGGGCGGCAACGCGGCGACCAATTACAACTGGAAAAGCTTCGACACGAACGCGGCGAACGATTTCTATTACGTGAATCGCCCGATGGGAAGCGCACCGCTTTACGCCGATTCCACGCAATTCGTGAACAATATCGCAGCCGCCGGCGGATACCCCATCGTGACCATCGGCATGCTGCCATGGGCCGCGAAGGACACGACCAGCTACAGCTTCTCGGTCACCAAGTACGGAGCGCAATGCGCGACCGATCCGTTTCTGGCTGACGCAGGCAATGGCGTCAAGTCGGATTGCTCGACCAACGTCACCGGCAACAACCCCCAGGACGCGTACATCGCGATGCTTGATGGCCCTCCGGCGGGAGGCGATCCCGCGGGGAGCATTTATCGCAATCAATGGGTCACGGCGCTGGCGGCGCAGTTCGTCAACGGCCGGCCGCATTTCTACGACATGGACAACGAAATTGATATTTGGAGCAGCACGCATCGCGACGTGCACCCGAATCCTTCGGCCTACAATGAAATGCGCGACACGTTCATCGGCGAAGCGCGCGCGGTGAAAGGCTGGGATCCTCAGGCGGTTCGCTTCGGGCCGGTGAGTTGCTGCTGGTGGTTTTATTGGAACGGCGCGAACAACAGCGACAAGAACGCGCACGGCGGAGTGGACTTTCTGCCGTGGTGGCTGAACGAGGTTTTCTGGTCGGATGAGATCGCCGGCACGCGGTCAGTCGACGTGCTCGACATCCACGCGTACCCGGATGGGCCGGACAATCTCGGCAGCGATACGCTCGCGCAACAGCAGGCCGCTGCGCTGCGCATCTTCCGCGATTACTGGGACCCGACGTACGTGAGCGAATCGAGCGGGGTCAACCAGCAATTTGTGACGCAGATCCAGCCGCTGAGGACGATTCCGTTCCGGCTGCCGCGATTGCGCGCGATGCTCAACATGATCTATCCCGGCACGCCGCTGAGCATCACGGAGTGGAACGCGGCATTCGCGGGCGAAACGGATTTCTCGACGGCGCTGGCGGATGCGGACGCTTTTGGAATTCTGGGGCGCGAGCGGGTCACGTACGCTTCGCGCTGGGTCGCGGCGGATTCGACCGCTCCCGCTTACCAGACGCTGAAGCTCTACCGGAACTACGACGGGGACGGCGACACGTTCGGAAGCACGTCTATTTCCGCGACGGACAACGCCGATCCGGATCTTTTCAGCGTCTACGCGGCTCTCGCGCCAACCAGCACTTCCATGACGCTGCTGGTCGTCAACAAGGACCCATCGAACACCGCGCAAGCTGGATTCACGCTGAACAATTTCACGGCGACGAACTTCATGGCGTACACGCTGTCGCAGGCGTCGCCGACGACCATCGTGGCGTCGGCAAGCCAGGGATGGAGTGCGACCGAATCGTTTGCGCCTTATTCGGCGACGCTCCTGGTGATCAACGGAACGCTTGTGAAGACACCCACAGCGGAATGGGATTTGAATCCGGACACGATTCAAGCAGCCGCGAGCAGCACAATCACACTCGCACCCAAGATCGTCTCCGCGACGGGGAACGCGAGCGTGACGCTCGAGTCCGCGCAGTTCGATGCCGGTTCGACGAGCGGCGGCACGATGTCCATCACGACGGCG
>Ga0210383_10002684_pt1 | contig 16054 bp, 16 predicted proteins | sample IncBWC14OmetaG_FD_160072 | JGI IMG/M metagenome (GOLD analysis project Ga0210383, IMG submission 160072) | Forest soil microbial communities from Barre Woods Harvard Forest LTER site, Petersham, Massachusetts, United States - Inc-BW-C-14-O ...
ACACGAACGGGCGTGCCGTCGATCTTGTGCACTGCGACGCCGGCCGTGAGAGCGGCGCCCGAGAACCGCACGATGCGCAGGGGAATCTCCGGCACTCGTGGCGTCCGCGCGTGATGGTCGATGGCGAGCCAGATTTCAGTTGGGTTCTGCGTCGTGAGATCGTGGAATCGAAGTGCCGAAAGCAGGCAGACGACGCCATGGGGGATGCGGATTGTCGTTTCAGCCAGCATCTGCTGCTCACTGAAGTTGCCATCGCTCGGCACGTAGATCCCGCGTGCGCGTCGCTCCAGACGGCCGGCCGCTTGGAGGCGTCTGAGCAGGATCGGATCGAGGCCGTACGGCTCAAGGTCTTTCGGGCGCAGGATTCGGCGCTGCCGAGCGAGCTCCATGACGCGCTCCGCGCCTCGTTGCTTGCTGGTTGGGTTGTCTCGAAACGTCGGCATTTGTTAATATATGCCGACGTTTCAAGACAAGCCAGTGGCAAGGCCCAATGTGTGGGCGGCGAACGCTCGGGCAGCGTTGATTCCTTCTTCCGTCAGCCGAGGGTGCGCAGACAGAATTTGGCCCACCGACTCGCCGGCGCCGAGCTTCTCGACGACCAGCTCAACGGTGATGCGGGTGCCCTCTATGACTGGCTTGCCCATCATCCCTCCCGGGCTTGATTCGATTCTGATACTCACCGCACCTCTCAAGTGGACGCTTGCGTGGAAGGAGCAGGAGTGCCGCCACGTATTGTCGGAGGTCTGCAGTCTTGCGTCCACGGTCGAGCGTGAACGGTTGCGAATATCCCGGCACACAATACGAGAACTTGCAGTCACAGCCAGCCCTCTTCCTTGAAGCTGATATAGCGGTCGCGCCCGATGATCACATGGTCGTCGACCGGTATGCCTATCATGTTCCCGGCAGCCGCGCACTGCTCTGTTAAGCTGCGATCTTCATGTGACGGCGTGGGGTCGCCACTTGGGTGGTTGTGGACCAGGATGATCGAAGCGGCTGGCGCGCCTACGACCTGTCGGAATAGTTCGCGGGGGTGGATTGCGACCCATCCGAGTGTTCCCGTCGCGACCCGAATCGTGCGCTCGAGGCGGCGCTGGCGATCGAGTACGCCGACGTGAAACTCCTCGACCGGTAGATCCTGCAGTTGCGGTGCGAACACGATCGCGATATCGCCTGAGTGATACATGGGGGGCCGATAGGGCAAAGACTCCGCGTCCAACGTCGGGCGAGCTCGAATGAGGCGACGATCTGGCCGGCGCGCACCGGGCCAATGCCGCGTACGGTCGTGAGCGCGCTCTGCGGTGAGCTCGCCATGCGCCGCAGCGACCCGCTGCAGCTGGCGAGTAGCTCACAGCCGATTCCGATCGCGGCATCCTGCCCAGTGGCCGCCCCCACGAGGATCGATAGGAGCTCGGGAACCGTGAGGACTCCGGCCCCCAGGCGGAGCAGCCGCTCACGCGGCCACTCCGTTCGATGCAGATCGCTGATCGTGAGCATCACACGTCCGCGTGGGTGGCGCGATGTTCAGCGGCGTAGTCAGCTAGGTCGTCGTCGAACTCCTGGGCGCACCGGAGCTCGTCGGTGTCGTGGAGGAGGCGGCCGTCGATCTCGCGCGACTCCTGGTTCGGCTTGATCGCACAGCCGCACCAGGCGCATGGCGGCTCGACGCGAATGTAGCGGCGAAGGAGCGAGGCCTCGGCGACGGCGCGCTGCGCGAGGTTGTGCCGTGCGAGCTCTGCCTCGATGTAAGAGGTGAATGGGGTGCCGTCGACCGACCATAGCCCTTCAGTGGCGATGATACCGACTTCGACGGCGCGGATGGCGCGTGCTTCCGATGGTGACATGCGACCTCCCGATGATGGCCCGGGAGGAGCACGCGGTTACCATGCGCGTGCCCCTTCGGGGGTGATCGTCGAGCCAGTCCCGTGACCTCGTCAGTGGGGAGCGGGCTGGCTCTGTTTTTGGTGGGAGGAATTTAGGGCAGTGAGTGAGTTAAGCCGTTACCACTGGCTGGCTTATGTAATCGTTAGCCATCGAGAGCCGAGGTGCGCCGTAGGAGCCGACTGCCAGCCCGGCTGTCCACGCAAAGGGCCGTTGCTCTCAGACGGTGGGACATGCTGAGCGGCATCGAGACGCGAGATCAAGGCTCTAGCTGGCAACATGCGACGAAGCGCGTAGCGCAGTCAGATGCAGTACATCGGCGGAGCGAAGCGGAGCTGATGTGGCGGAGCCAGCGCGCGCGCAGCGTGCGCACGGGTGGCGCTGGCAGGGGTCACGGGCCGCGCGAACACGGAGGTTGCGGGAAACATCGATGAGTTGTCGGCCCGAACACATCGCCGCCTGAATGCCCGGTTCGAGAAAGGGGGATCCGCTGCGCGCCAGCGTGTCTATCGAATGCGATCGCCGGCTTGGCGCTCGCTGAGTCCTAGGCGCCTCCTAATCCTGTTGGCGTCGCGGTAGTCGATCTTTGTATCGCTTCGTTCGTTGATGGCGCTATGAGTAGTTATCGCGTGCAGGTGAGCTGGACTCCTTGAAGTTGGACCTCTTTCGCTATGAACAAAGAGAAGGCGTTAGAGATCACGAGCGCGTACTTACCGCCACCAGTCATGCTGACGTTGAGCGGAATTGCGGTTTCGCGACCAGTGGAGAAATAGACCTTCGACTGGTGGTTGTTCTTCCAGTTGAGGTATTCGTCCCATGTCGTCACAAGGACCATGATATCCTTGGCGCCACCTGAGAGTGCCTCGATGTGTCCGCTGAGATGGCAATTCGGGCGGTCCGGTGGTACGACGAAACTCCACACCCAGTATGAGCCCGCTTTTACTTCTTGCGTCCCGTCCTGGGCCGTGATGCTAAGTGGGCCACCCATCTGGGTTGGCACGGCGGCGCTCGACCCACTGCGAGCCCAGAACACCACTGCCGCGATCATCGCCAGTACGACAAGGAACGCTGGACTACCAATGCTTCGTTTCTTCGACGACGCCGGTGCAGGCTGCTGGCGACTCGATTGCGCTCTGGATGTCGTGTTCGCGGCGCCGAGGTCTCTGCCGCAATGTTTGCAAACGACTGCAGCGTCCTGAATTTGCTCTGCACAGAAAGGGCAGTTCTTCATCGTCGGTACCCGTGTCGAAGTGTTCTCTTGAGCATTCGTTTACACATTGACGACGAGTGCGACAGATGGTCAGCCCGCCACTGGGCAGCGCTTGCAGTCTCGCAAGTTGCCGCAGTGTTCTCACACCAGGACTGAACGCTCGACGGGAGCAGGGGGCACGAAGCGACTGCAAGGAGCGAAGCGACTTGCAGTCGCGGAGTGCCCCGGCGTCGCGGACGATCGAGACTGTGAGCCCGGCGTCCGAAGGACGGGGGCCGCCTGCGGCTGACTGAACGCACAATACGGGAGGCGGCTGCTCGAGCTGCGCATCAGGTCCTACGCGAGCCGTCGTGTCGCGATTCGCCGTAGCTCCGTTTCAGATCTCATAGACCGAATCGCGACCGCGGCTCGTGTGGACTTGGCACCGAGGTCTGCGAATGCCGATGCCCCGCAGGAGTGGGCGCGTGTGCATGAGCCTAGAAGGGTCGGAGAGTACCGCTCCACCACGCGATCGAGTCGACCTGGACGGGCGCATCCGCCCAGGCCTCTATGCCGCGGGCTCGAGCCTTCGCATCGACTGTCACGTCCTCAGCGAACTGCATGGCTTTCCGCTGGTGACCGCAGACGCTGAAACCAGCTTGTTCGAGAGGATGACGGGTCCCATCAGCCAAGACGAGCACCACATGGATGATGATCGTGCTCATGTCCGGTCTCACGAGCACGGGACCCGAGGTAGAAAAACGAAATTGAAACTGTGGCGCGAGGCAGACGATGACTCTATTCCTGGGTCCGTGCGTTGGGATACCGTCGGGTGATGCAAAGAGCTTCGGCGTGGTATCCACTACTGTCGGTTGCGAAGCGAGGACAACGTTATCGCTGCCGCTCATTTGACAGCCGGCCACCGTGGCTGCGCAGCTCATGGCGCACCACAGCAGGAGTAGCCATGCACGCATTTAACTCCCGCGCGTTCTGTGATGTGGTAGGGCAACGACTCGAGAAGGTCGCGATACAAAGTGCACCGTCGGGATGCCAGCGTCGAGTATCAATACCGCGGATCATTCGACGACTCAGACTGATGATGCGGCGGTTCAGAACCTCGCCGGAGTATCTTAGAGAGAAGAGCCCGATAGGTGACTCGCTCCGGGCCGAACTGACGGCGGAGGTAGACAGGTGCGAGTGACTGCGTCGTCCGTGCTAACTTGAGCGGAGGGGTCGTGACTGCCTGGGCACGAGCCACCGACTGTTGCCAGAGCGCGCGGCTGATCGCGATTCCTTCCCGGTTGGCGGTACTGTTGGTCTGTCAGCTCTGCGCATGTACGCATCACGGCGCGCGAACGACTGGAAGCGCACCTGCCGGCGACAGCGCGGCTAGCAGCCTCCAGTCGTTGACTTCGCATCCGGGCCAGCCGCCTCACGGCCGTGTGATCTATGCGCCCGAGGTGGCCGCTATGGCCGTGGCCGCAGCCCAGCACGATCCGACCAGTGCGCAACGGAACTATGCCGCGGGCAGCGATCTCCTGATGGCCGACGACCCGGACGCCGCACTGCCATATCTGCAAAAGGCCGTCGCGCTCGATCGGCCCCCCTCGTCGGTGAGCGCGTTCGCGCACGCTCTTATCGGCGAGGTGAACTTCATACGAGGTAACTACGCCGATGCCGGAAGCGAAATCGATCAGGCGCTCGCGATCGATCCGGCGAACGCACCGGCTCGTTACGATCACATCATGCTCGGGTACGACTCCGTCTACCGTACCTGGACGACGGTCGAGTCGGCGCACCTGCGTATTCACATGAGCCCTCTGGCTGCGGTGAGCAATGCGTCCGAGTTCACCGCAGCGCGCGAGGCGGCGTGCCGAGCCATCCTGAAGGTATTCTCGCCATCAGCGGAGTCTGGCAAGACGAAGAAGATCGATCTCTTCGTGTGGAGCTCACTCGAGGAGGTCGGACACGCTGCTCTGCCGGTTCTCCCGAGCTACCCGTCGCCGAGGTTCCGCGTGGCGCACGTGCTTGTGAGCCAGCCGCCCGGTCACGAGCTGGCGCATGTCATCAGCGACCGTGCTGCCCATCCCATCACGGCGAATGGAATGGTGTACTACGGCGTCGGGGTGATGTTCGATCAGCCGGGCAGGGACTTGCTCGCTGACGCGAGACGGGCTGTGCACGCCGCAGGCGTGAGCGGTGTCGATATGCGGGCGATGTGGGGTGGCTGGCCATTCCGTGCCGATTCCGTCAACGTATCGGTAGCAGCCGCATTCCTGACCGAGATCCTGCGTCGTGGGGGACGGGAACGGTTCCTGATCCTCCTTCATGACCCGCGCTTGGAAACCGCCGATGCGCTCTACGGGCCTGAGTTACAGCGCTGGATTGATGATTTTCAGAAGGAGTTGATCGCTCAATGAGATTCGCGAATTGAGCGGCGTGGCTGTGCGACGGTCAGGAGGCGCGAAGGTCTGCCAGAACTAGCCGCCACGCTGCTACCAATCCTCGTGGTGCAATCTCAGTCAAGTACTTCGACATCACCTATCCGCTTGATGCCATCGTGGATGGAGAAGCGTACGCCGGGTTGTAAGCGTGCTTGCGGCGCGGTTTCGTCGAAAAGGAAGCGAACTTTGGTCGGCATCGGCCCCGAGCTTTCGACGGGAGGATAGTCGAAGGTGAGTACCATGCTCCAGGATCCGTCCGGCCAGCGGTCGCCGTCCTCGGGGAACCGACTCAAGCCGACCCATCGCAGGGTAACCGGCAGTTGCGTGCGACCGCCTTCGCTTGCCGGCAGCCAGGAGATCACACCCGAATGTGTGACGTCAATCTCGCGAGCGATGCGGATTGTGTTCTCGTAGAGTCGCCACGAAAAGCGGAACGGCCCCAGATCCTCGAGGAGTCGACTGTTCGCCGCAAAGTCGGCGTAGTCAGCCTCGTAGTAGAAATCACTCCATGTCACCACGTTGCCTTCACGCTGAATGCGAGCGCTCAAGGCCCCGCAACCAAGATCGCCGCATTCTTTGCAGACATATAGCGAAACACGTCCCGTTGGCGTATCCGCTGGTGCTTCGAGCAAGAGCCGCGCGACGGCCGCATCTTGGGCGGCCGCGTCACCCCAACCGAGACACCCGACAATGTCAGCTTTGCGGCGGGCGCGCGTCGACAGGGCCAAGTCATCGACCACGAAGTCGGCGAACACGCCGCCGGCCGGGTGCGGAGCTCGTCGCACGTCGATGGTTGACAGGGCGAGTAAGGCATAGCTGCAGTAGGTCATTCGTCCTGACGCGCCGCGCGAGAAGCGACTTTGTCGAGAAAGACGGCCAGGTCGGTTCCGGCAATATCGTCGATACTCATCTCGCTTGCGACATTCCAATTCTTCGCTTTGGGGTCCAGCCCTATCTGATCCTTAACAGGGAGAGATATATCAAGCACCGATAATCCAGGCGGTATTTGACCTCCAAATACTCCGCGTAGTGCTGGGATAGTAAAGTAATTTTCAATGGCACGCCCTTGGAGCCTCGTCACTTCTACTCCTACCCGCTCACACTCTTCCATGAATCGCCTGCGCGCCTTTTCGCTCCCCGGGTCATTGTCCACCAGAGCAAGTACATTGGCGCGCTCCACTACCGGCGTCAGGTCCAGCCGGGCCATGTTGTCGCCTCCAATCGGCCAGAAACTCACTCTGTATTTGGGGAGAATGCCGCGCTTCCGCAAGAACACCTCAAGAACCGGCACGTCCGTTGGCCCTTCTAACAGAACGAGCACATCTGAGACGAGGTTGTCCGCAATGTCATAGCCAAGGTCCGTGAGAATTGCTGCACGGCTCGTAGCGTCCTCGACATGAATGTGATCGTCCATCCTTAAGACGAACACGCGATCCGTTATAGTCTGTCGAAGGAAAATGTTCGAATGGGTACTGATAAAGAATTGCTTGTCGGGCACGCTACGAAACAACAAAGCGAGTCCGTACTGCATGCGTGCATGCAAGTGCGTCTCAGGCTCTTCGATGCAGATGATTGGATAGAATCTCTCTAACGCGAAGTAGATGAGATAGAGCAGCTGCTGCAAGCCGTATCCGCAAGCCTCGGCTGGATACCAATGACGCTCGTCGCGAGAGAATACGAGTTGATGTGAGGGTTGCTCACCAACCGTGCCGTATCCCAACGTGATATCGAAAACATATCCGTCCGACAGGTCGAAGAATCTCTGCTCGAGCTCTTCATAGAGTTCACGGTCTGAACTGCCCAGCCGTGCGTTCTTGGCGATGAATAGCACGTTCAACAGGCCGCGAGACGCCGGATCTTGACGTGCACCGGTAACGTAGACCTGTGACGTGGTCTCAATGAATCGGTTCTCGGGCAGTCGCACGGCAGTGGGACCGGGCTGGAACAAGGCGTTGAGGATAGCCCTGGCGCGTGCCGGGTTCCACTGCCCGCCGAAGAGGTGATTAGTCGGTGTGGTCAATTCTGTCATCAAACGCTCAAGGTCGTCGCTGAACCAAGTGCTGTCGTGTGCGATTGACGCGACGCTCTGAATCATCGGGCGGAAGTCTGCCCTATGCAGAACTGGCGTTTGGTACGCGTTGGCCAGATCACGCACTAAAGCGTCGAGCGTTTCTCCCGTAATTGACACTCCGTCACGGCGTTTGTCGGAGCAAATCGTTTCGAGAACCGTAGATTTCCCGCTGTTGTTCTTCCCGCAGAAAACGTTGATCTTCCCCAGTCCGTAGAGAGACGTCGGAGGCAGTGCTTTAGACGGCCCTATCCTGATCGCTGTTAGCATTTCAGTCGAGGTAGGTGCGGTCGTTGCACGTAGGCATCTTCATTGATAGACCGCCACCATGACAATGTGAATCATTAGTTATTGCGGAGCTAGACCGTTCCAGTGCGCCGCTCGTCTCAGATCAGTATGAACACCTATCGAGGTTCATACTGAAATGGCGGCGCCGACCGTTGATTCGTCGCGATCGCAACTGGTTTGGGTTCTCGTCGCCGCCGATCTGACCTTCGCTGCTGGCTGGGCGACTGAATATTTCGCCTGGCGCCTGCACTTCGATCTTCTCGCACTAGGCCATCAGGCGTTCGTGGCGACCCATGCTCAGTCGCTCCTGCTTTACGGCATCGCGCTGGTTTCGGGTTGGGCCATCGTTGGGTTGATTTGGTACAAGCGACACCGTCGGTTCATCCCGCTGTGCTTGCTCGTCTTCGTCAGCTGCCTCCTTGCAGCGCGCTGGCCGATCTACGCGCCGCAGAAGATTCTCTGGTGGTTGTTCCTGTTCCGGAAGGTCAAGCTCCTCGACACGACCTTCCTGCACGCGGGCTACGTCTTCACTGCCGCAGCCGTCGCGGCGATCGGCGCGACCTTCGGAGCCCGGCCAAGCCCGCGGAGGCGCGAGCCGTCCGGCGCTTACGGGACTGCGCGCTGGGGAGACACAGCGCCGATGGTTCGTCCTCAAGGACTGCTGCTCGGTAGCGATCGCCGGTCGCGAGCACTCCGGTATGCGGGCGACGGGCACCTACTGACAGTAGCGCCGACGCGGTCGGGCAAAGGCGTCGGCGTCGTGATCCCGAACTTGTTGACCTACTCGGGTCCGCTAGTTGTCACCGATCCCAAAGGCGAGAACTACGCTGTCACCGGGCGCCGGCGACGGATGCTCGGGGTGCCGGTGCATGCGCTCGACCCATTCGGGATCGCCGGAGGTCGAGCGGCATTCAACCCCCTCGATCTGATTGACGCGACGAGCAAAACAGCGAGCGATGATGCGGCGCTGTTGGCTGACATGTTGGTCGTGGGGAGCGGGCGAGGACGCGACGACGTGTTCTGGGACACTGAGGCGAAGGCGCTCATCGCCGGTTTGATCCTGCACGTGGTGGCTCATGAGGCCGGGCCACAGCGCACACTGGCTCGGGTACGGGCGCTCTTATCGTCTTCACCAGATCAGCTCGCCGGGTTGATTAACGACATGGCGACGAGCGATGCGATCGATGGGCTGGTTGCCCGGGCCGCGAACCGTATCCTGACCACGGATGCGCGCCTCCGGTCGAACATCTTCTCAGCGGCTCAGAGCCACGTCCATTTCTTGGACAGCGCGCCGATCGCAAGCGTGACTGGGTCGTCGACGATTTCGCTCTCGACACTCGTTGACGAAAGGGCGAGTATCTATCTGATCCTGCCGCCGGCGCGGATACAGACGCACAGGGCGTGGCTGCGGGTCATGATTGCGTGTGCGTTGCGGTGCGCGATGGGCGATGGACAGCGGACGGCGCACCGGACACTGTTCTTATTGGACGAATTCGCGAACTTGGGGCCGATGGAACCCATCCAGCACGGGATCAGCATCGCGGGCGGATACGGCGTCACGTTTTGGCTGCTGGTGCAGGACCTAGCGCAGCTCCGGCACGTGTACGGCGACACGGCGCAGACGTTCATCGCGAATAGCGACGTCCTGCAAGCGTTCGGCGTGAACGACTTCGAGACTGCGGAGCACCTGTCGAGGCTAGCTGGCGATCAGACCGTGGTGGTAACGAGCGAGAGCCGGTCGTCAGGTGTGTCGCGCGGGCGGGCGGGCAGCTCCCAGGAGGGCGCTGCGGAAACCGTGTCGGAGCACGGTCGACGGCTGATCACGGCGGACGAGGTGCGGCGACTACCGGCGTACGAGCAACTGCTGTTCCTGCGCGGCCAGGCGCCGTTGAGGGTAGGGCGTGTCGATTACCGCCAGGATCGTGAGTTCGCTGGTCTTGCAGCGCCGAACCCTCTATATGCTGCCCGTGGTGCCGCATGATCAACGCGACGCTGCGTTGGCAATGCGTCGCGCCTCGGAGACATAGAATTGGACGTGCGGGTACCATTCGGCGCTTCTGAAGGCTCGGCTACCGGAGGGATGGCGAATCACGCCAGCGACGCATGGCGATGTGGTCTGAGCGCGCCACAGTCGGCATCGCCTGAACGGCGGGTCATAAGCGATTACCTCGGTATTCGTGGGCAGCTCGCGGACGTGCAGCCAGAGCGCTATCCCACATACCAACACAAGCTGCGGGCGTAACTGATCCAGCACATGGAGAAATGGAGACGCTGCTGCCTGCCAGGCTGTCGCTGCGGGCCGGTCGCCTGGTGAGTGCCCGGCGTAGGCCTGCACGTAGTTGTAGAACGCGGCGGCGTTCCAAAACCCGACCGCCTGTGATTCAGGTGCGTCCAAGCCAAGAACAACTTGGCTCACGTTGCGCAGGAACTTGTGCCGATGTGCGCCGTGTATGTGATCCAGGACGACCCGATTCGTAAGTTCGGAGGCTTCTTCAGCGGGAAGGCCGAAATCGTAGTGCGACTCGCCAAGCACCAGGATGCGCATCCCGTCGAATGCCCCATCGTGGTAGTCCGGACCGACCCAGGGTCGAAAGCGACACACGGAGAAATCGTACGACTGTGCGGTCGTCATGCGCGGGGCTCGCCTGGTGGGTCCGAATGTTCGTGAGGCGCGCTAAGATACGCCCGATTGATGCCGAGTACATAGTGCAGCGGTGCCCGGAGCTATCGTTCGCGATCTGCATCGCGGCCCGAGAGTGAGTCGCTGATTGCTCGGCCGAGCTCTTTGGAGATTGAAGGCGGCAGGCGTGGAGTGTGCGCGAGCGACGGGTGGTCTCGGAGTCGAGAGAGCTGCTCGTGAGTCGTTGCCCGAAGTGCCGTAAGGGCGTTGCGCACCGCGTCGGCAGATGCGCCGGGTTCTAGCTCGAGGATGTTACGGGACTGCCGCGCATGGCCCGTCCATTCGCGAGCGAGACCGGATGCCTCGATGGCGGAAGCGCGCGCGGCGCGGTCGTCAGACGATGTCCAGAGTCCAAAGAACCGGCGTCGCTCGACTGTGACGAGCGTGCCGAACTGCTCCGGGTGCTCACGGAGTGCCCGCGCGGCACGATCGGCGCCATGTTCATTCTCGTAGCGCAAGAACGTGATCGCAGCCGCGTTCGGATCACGGTATGTGTCAGCGAGCGCGCGGGCGGTATCCGCGGCACTGCGGTCGGCGCGATCGACGGCCCATTCGGTTTGCCGGAGGCGTTGGGTGATCCCATCGACTTCCCGGGCGACGTCGTAGGGTGAACGAGACCTTTCTGCGGCTCGCATCTGTTCTGGGACGCGATCACCCGGATACGGACCGAAGCGGGCCTCCAGGCGTGCCAGGGAGACATCGGCGGCGATCTGCGATGCTTTGACGCGTCGAGTGCCATCGGTGACGGCCAGACCGTGCGCGCGACGTTCGAGGGAGAGATCGTGTGCGGCAAGGCGATCGCGGAGCTCGTCCCATGTCCGCGAGGTGCGGATCTCGGGGAGGAGTGGCCGGACGCGGACGATCAGTGGACGATCGGCGTCCGGTTCGCGCTCGATTGTCGGCGCGACGGATTGGTCAGCGAGGCGCTCGTCGCGTTCGACAACCCGGCGAAGGCCTAGCTCGCGCTCTTGTGCTGCGAGGCTGCGATCGAGGACAGTATGATCGTGCCACTGGTCCCAGGTTGCCAGCGTCTCGGAATGCACGCGATTGGCGAGGATATGGACGTGCCGGTGCTCTCGGTCGTGATGCGCAACGAGAAGCGCCTGATGCTCGGTGATGCCGAGATCGGCAAGGGTGCGGTCGACGACCTGTTCCATGAGTTCGCGGGTCGGTCGATCCTCGGGTGCGAAGGAGAGCGTGAGGTGGTAGGCTGGAGTCTCGACACGAGGGCTCTGGCCGGCCGTGGCCTGCATAACGTCGGCGGCGAGCGCCGGTTCGTCGCTGACGAGGTTACGCGACGAGATCCAAGCGACACGTGCGGGCTCGCTCCCCTCGCCTCGACCGGCGAGATAGCGGGCGATCGGGGCGAACGTCGGGGCGGTTGTGCTCTTGGCGATCACGGGTGGCGCTCTTGTCTGAGGTCACGAAGAACCGCGAGCAGCTCCTTGATCGCGCGTTCCGCCTGGTCACGGGTCGCCGCGTCTGATGTCCCGCTGGCCAACGCTTTGAGATCCACGCCGACCCGACCCAGGGCGTGGACGACGTCGTCGCCGGTCGCTCGTGGTGCCGCACCGGACAGCGCCGCGTGCCGGAGGTAGCGAGCGGGGAGAAATCCCGCCTCCCGTGCCCGACGCTCGATCTCGGCGAACTCCTCGGGCGTGAGTCGAACCAGCTTTCCCTTCGTGCGTGCGGCCATAGGGTCTCTCTTCGCTCAAGGTTCGATCGGCGAGGGATACACACCAGCGCGGCGCGTACGGTCATCGACCGATATCCAACCACCTCCTTGCTTCCGTTGTGGAAGTGAGAGGAGGTCGCATTGAGAGACGGAATGGATATCGGAACGGTCTAGGTGACCGGCAGGAGTAATCGCCAACAGGGAGTAAGCGAGGCCTGTCGCTCAGCATTCGGGGATCGTCAACAGGCGGACTGCTTGAACTGTCGATCCCGTATTGCGACTCAGTCGTCCAACTCCCGATACTGCAATAGCGGTTGGCTGACGGCGATCACGCAACATCCGGCCGTGCCCTCCGACCCGTCAGAGTTGAACGTATCCGGAACCGACAACTTTCATCACGACTCGCATGCGCACCTTCGCACTCAAGCTTCGCCGGACTCAAGATCAGAATCGACAGAACGCAATTCATATTTGCGCTATGGCCGACGGTGTTCGACGGGGAATCACGCCGTCGCAACTCGATGCCTTACAGACCGGGGTCCGGGGCGAACTCCTAGGCGTCGAGGACCGGCTGCGAACGTGGACCGACCGTGAGAAACCGCGCAGGCGTCGGGTCCAGAAACTGCGCGCGAAGTGCGGCGGTAGCTCGGCAATTGGTGAGCACGGCGAGCTGACCTATTTGTATGGACAAGCCCTAAGAACCCGTCGCGATATGTTTCGCCAAATGGGCGATACGCTCGCGTGGATCGTCCTAGGAGGAAACCCGCGAGTAATCCGGCCTCTGTTTGCGCCACGATCGCACCACATCAACGCGGGCATCGGTTTGGTGGGGCCCATTGAGATAATGCTGGCAGCCCACCGTACTGAGCGCTTTCTTGTGCTGGACAACGACCTAACGCGATGTCTCGGGATCGGGGATATCACCGTCGTCCCAGCGAACGCGCCATGGCGCTACCCGCTATCGATCGAGGTCAAGTCGTCTGGCGAAGCTAGAGCAGGTGCCCAGTGCGAACTTGCCTGCGCCGCGGTGGTCACGGGTGATCCCCTCCATCGCGCACTGCACGCAGACTTCACCGCTGCGGTCGGACTGGAGGAACGCCCGTTGGCTCCACGGCTGCCAACGCCTACGGGACAGGAACGCGAGTTGGCAGATCGTGCTCAACTGCTGGCACAAATACTCTCACAGCCGCACGATCCTGTCGCCGCCAAAGGGCGTTCGTGGCTCTCAATTCGCAATACGATACACAGTGCTTCGGTGCGCGCAGTCTCCTACGACGTGCCGGAGCGCGGTGTGGCATACGTCGTTGTGAGAAACTGGCCGGGTGATGCTCCCCTGCGTGCGCTCGCCGAGGTGTTGCCCCGGGTCCAAAGTGATGGATTCCCCAAGGGCTTGCCTCACCTTACGATCGACGACCTGTTTAGACAGGACGAACTCGCGGCCCTTGTGCCGCCCATTCCACTCTGGCCACTTCCCGCCGCCGATCGCGCCGGGTTACTCGCCGGACAGCTCTTTTTAGGCTGCATCTTCTCACCGATGCTGTGGCGCGATGCCTTCGCGGCCGCGGGCTTACGACTCGACGACAGCCAGTCCATCTGGCGGATCACCGGCGGGCGTAAGGCGTCGTTGCTCGACCAACTTGAGGTCTCGAAGATGCGAGCCTGTGTTGCGTTTGGCGGGCTAAGCCCTCGAGAGATCGCGGAAGCGCTCGCGAGGGAATGAGTGAGGTCGGCTCAACTCCCGCGCGCCACGTGGGTGCTGTCCTGCGCGGCGATTGCGTCCGTGATACGGGACACGAGCAGTTGGCCGGTCGTTACTGGCGCCGACAGATACCACTGCTCACCTCACCCAATTCGTCTCCATCAAACATTTTGTCGATTGTGGAATTGATGGCGGCCTCGAGCAGGTTGCCGGTTCGGTTGAAGCCCAGTACTGACCTCACTTCCATTACGAGTTCTTGCCGAGGCATGGCATGGCCATCGGCTAGAATCAAGCGGACGGTCGCCTCGTATTCCTCTGGGGCGATTCGGTCAGCGTGCATCTGTGTTCCCGACCGCGATCGTACGGTCAGCTTCGCAGATGTGCTCCAGAGGAATTCGCCTCGGCGAACAATTAACCAACTACGTTCCGCGCGCGTAATCATGCGAGCTAAGCTCGCCGATATGCGCGAACCAGCTCTCGTCTCCCAGAGTCCCACCAGCCGTGCGATCAACTCCTCCTGGTGGACGGGTGACTCGATGCCCACAATGCGCTCGATCTCACCTATTATCGTCGGGATCGGGGCTATCGTCACGTCCTGGCCAGCGTACTTGCCTTCACCATCCGCGAAAGTGTAGTTGGCTACAACGGGCCGCCGATACTCCCTGGTGCCGTTCTCTGAACGTGAAGTCTCAGGTCTCACATCTTGAATCAGTCGATCATCCGCGCTGCGATTCTGCGATGAGACGCTCGATCTGACCCTTTCGATCCTTGAACCAGTCCGTTGACCACAAACGACAGATCTTCCAACCTCTCCGCTCCAGTACCTGTTGACGCAGACGATCTCGGTCTCGCGCAGTGTCCGAGGAATGGTAGGCGACACCGTCGCATTCAATGCCGCACAGAAAACGGCCAGGGCGCTTCGAATCGAGCACTCCGATATCGATGCGATAGCCGGCCACTCCCACTTGCGGCACGATCATGAGGCCGCATCGAGTCAACTCCGTTGCAACGCCTGATTCGAACGGCGACTCGGTGTCAGCAGCGACGCTGGCCGCAGCGCTTTCAAGTCGCCCTCGCTCGGCGTACAATAAGAATTCGCGTAGCAACCGAGCGCCATACGAACTTGTTGAAGAAGCACTGATCTCGTCTCCCTTCATGGACGAGAACACACGCATTCGCCGTCGAGCGCGGGTAACTAGAACATTGAGCCGCCGCCAGCCATTCTCGCCATTAAGGGGGCCGAAGTTCTGACGCAATTTCGCGTCGGGCCCCTTGGCATACGTGACGCTGAGAAATATGACGTCCCGCTCATCGCCTTGAATATTTTCAAGGTTCTTTACAAAGAATGGCTCGTCATGATGGTCGAAAAACGCGTCGATACTCGGATCGGAGCGACGGCGCACTTCGAGTTCATCCTGGATGGCTAGCTGCTGTCGAAGGTTGAATGTACCGACACCGAGCGACCATACCGGTTCGCTTCGAGCGCGACGAGCCGATTGTTCTTTCGCGAATTTGACAACCGCGTCCGCGACTCGTCGGGCCTCGGCGATATTCAGCCCCTTACCCTCATATACTCCTTCTGGGACAAACTCAAACTGTAGCCCGAGTGCATCCGTGTTTCGTTCGACGCTGGGAAAAGTGTACAAGTCGGCATCGTAGAAGCTAACGTTCGAGAAATGGATCAAGGACTCATGTGCGCTGCGATAGTGCCATTTCAAGCGAGTCATAGGAAGCCCGGCGCCCATGAATTCCTCGAGAATACTCTCGGAGTCCTCGTATAGAACGGTGCCGTCGTCCGCAACCGCCGGTGCGCTTTCATCGTGCAAGACACTGAAGAAGTTCGTCGGAGGCAGTTGCTTCGGGTCACCGACTACGACGAGCTGCTTCCCGCGAACGACAGCGCCGACGGCATCTTCGGCTGGCAGCTGCGACGCCTCGTCGAAGATCACGAGGTCAAAGGATGGCGAGGCATCATTCAGGTACTGAGCCACACTGAGCGGGCTCATCATCAGACAGGGCTTAATCGCCCGAATTGCAGGACCTGCCTCCCTCATGGTGCGCCGCAACGAGCTAAGGCCACGCTGTTTCGCCATTTGACGCTGCAGAAAGGCCATTCCGGGTTGGGCATCTCCC
>Ga0210383_10002686_pt1 | contig 16051 bp, 19 predicted proteins | sample IncBWC14OmetaG_FD_160072 | JGI IMG/M metagenome (GOLD analysis project Ga0210383, IMG submission 160072) | Forest soil microbial communities from Barre Woods Harvard Forest LTER site, Petersham, Massachusetts, United States - Inc-BW-C-14-O ...
GTTCCTGGCGGAACACGGTGTGCCCGCTGATCACTTTGAGCTGAAAGCGTTTGGCCAAGAGGATCAACTGAGTGCCGAGGAAATCAAAGAGCAGATGGTAAACAATCCCGAACTGAGTGCCGAGGAACGCCAAAAAATGCTGCGAAATCTGCCACTCCTGGTCCTCGCCAACAATCGCCGCGTCGACGTCACTCTAAGCACGACCGGGCAGCAGTCCGTCCGTCGTTATCCCTTTAACGCCAGGGATTTCTTGATTCTGATCAGTCCCAAAGGCGGAGAAAAGAAGCCCCCCGTCAAGAAAAAGCGCTAGCGGCCACACCGTGTCGGGGACTTTCATCACTCTCCTCGGCAGCTAGCGTTAGCTGTCACACGGTCATTTCAAACGAGCCAGGCCGACGCCTTTTCCTTACCGCTTCGCCGCTGACAAGCGGTCGGCTTCGGGAGAGAGAAATCTCTCCTTTCCCCAATGCTGGGACTCGAGCTAGCGGACTTTAATCGCCTACTGCAAAAATTGCAGAACCGAAGTCGCTTTCCTAATTGTGGGAGTCAAATGTACAAGCCGAAAGGCTAGTAGCACCCGAGAGGGTAGGCCCGCGGGATGTCACCGCGAGCCTCTCGCAGAACCGGACATGAACCTCTCGGCGCATCCGGCTCCCATCAATTAAATACTCCGGTCATGCCGATATCCCAATGTACGAAGAGAGCCCGTTGTTCCGTGGCAAGCCTTTGTAGGAACTGGCTCGCCCGGACTCTATGGCCTTTAAAGCGCTTGAACTTCCTCATCACCCAGACCACCAGCATCTGATTGATGTGCCGGAGCAAGGGGTACAGCGCCGATGAGGCGTAGCGCCCGTAGTACTCAATCCAACCCCGCAGGAGTGGATTGAGCTGCCGGGCGATGTCCTGCAACGATAGCTGTGTTTGATGATGAAGTTTCAATTCCCGAATCGTCGACCGCATGGCTTTCATCGCCGAGGAGCTAACTACGGGATTATTATAAATCCGCAGAATAGCGTGTTGTCCCGGAAACGTCTCACCAGACGTGGCCGAAAGCAGTACCCAAGAAAGTCAAATTTGACGTTCGGATACGGGCCTTTGCGCTTTTTGTCTTTGCAGTAGGCGATTTTGGTTTTCGTTGGATGCATCTCCAGACGGCACTCTGCCAGGCGAGCTTGTAGCTCAGACTTAAGCGCCTGTGCTTCTTTCTCGTTTCGGTAGTGCACCAGTCCGTCGTCCGCATACCGACACCACGGGAGGTCCGGGTGTGTCCGCGCCATCCAGAGATCGAACGCGTAGTGGAGAAAAATGTTCGCCAAGATTGGGCTAACTACTCCTCGAACGCAAAAGATAACCAGGCTTCATTGGGCCTAGTTCACCTGCAAAGGAGAACAACTCCAGTGGTTCCAGATTCTGGAGGGTGTGCAGAACAAGGTCGACTTTTTCTCTGTACTCCGGATCGGGACTTGAAAGGACCTTGCGCGCCTTCTTTATGGTGCAATCAGATTCCTTGAGGAGACGACTTACCGTACTTTTGGAAATCGCCTCATTGTGATTGTTGCGATAAGCAAGCGCGAGGGAGGGAAAATTCCAGCTGCTCCGATTAATCCCGTAGGAATGGGGCCTACCAATTCTTCGGTCTTCGGTCATCAAAGCGACTCTTGACCGAGTCCAGGCTCTATTTTCAATCCGAGGCACAAGGCGAATCGCGCCATTTTCAAATTTTCAACGCGGATGAGATTTTGGCGAGACACACGCCCTACGTGAGTCTCATAAAGGAATCCAGGCCAGGCGGTTGATCCACTCCTCACTATCGCTAGCCTCCCAGATCAGAAGCAACTCTTCGATGGCTACTGCGATAGGAACACGGGAGCGCAGGAGGATCACGCCGGGACTCTGGGACGTAGAAACAAAACGTCGAAAGTGACCCGGCATTGTACTGCGGTCTTGGCTGATGAGGATTCGGTTGGCCTCAGCGGCCAGGCGCAAAACCTCGTAGTCCTCGAGAGTCGCTAGCAGCCCGTGGCGGAACCACGCTTTCCTGAGTGGCGGAGTTTGTATCTGAGATAGCGTTTATTTTGAGGCCGGCCCGGTTGGGGCCGCAAAAGGAAAAGATTTGTGCGACTCCTGAGCGCTGAGTAGCGATGAAACAGTTGCAGAAGCAAAAAAAGCGGCGATGATTGTCGGTTGTTCCACTCTCGCGGCGTGCCGGAGCCCAGCAGAGAGCGGAAGATCAGGCTCAGATTGAACGCGCCGACGTGAATCAACAGTCGCTTGAGAATGTTCTGGTGCCCTCGTAGATGGGTCCTTCTCATTCCACCGGTATCGTAGCAATGCGCGAAACTTCGCTCGATCATTTCACCGCGCTTCCGTAGCAGCCGCTTTCCATACGCACCGTTCACGCGCCGCCGGTTCGCATAGACCGCCTGTTGTTGCTCGCCCTTGCCGTTCCAATGCCGCTGACCCTTCTGTTGTTTCTCCGGTCTTCCTTGCGCCGGATGTGGTAGGTCTTTTTGTCGAAATCAATGTCGCTCCAGGCCGCAAACGTAACTTCCTTGTCGCGGCATCCCGTACCGAGGAAAAACTTGTAGCGGATCGTCTCTTCCTCGTCCATCTCAGCGAAGAGCCTTTTCAGTTCCTCCTCTGTGTATGGCACTGCGACTTCTTCCTCGATAGTGGGCATCTCGTCCCTGGGGATTCGGGCCGCGATCCCGTTCTTCTTGAGCAGGGAGAAAACGATGTTCAACCGGGTGTCAATCGTCTTCCCGGCATAGCCTTGATTGACCATGAATTTTTTTGTAGGAACGAAGCACGTTCTCAGTGATCTCATCCAGGAATCGGACTTTGCCCTGGAGTGCTTCAATAAATTCATTCAGCGTCAATCGGTACTGAGCAACCGTCTTCTTGGCCTTGCCACTCTTCTGCTCCAGGTAGGTATCGACGGCAGTTCAGATGGGGTTTCGATTTGCGTTAGTGATGGCATCGGCTTCCGCGACGGTTAGGCCCTTAGCGTGAGCATCGAGGGCGGCGGTCAATTGCGCGGCCCCTTCCTTCGCCTCTTTGAATGTCGTGGCCGAGAGGGTCTTCCACAGCTGCTTGCCATGTACGGACGGCCTGGTAAAAAAAGGTGCGGCCAAATCACCAGTCTTTACGCCACGGCCTTCTTTGACCCTTTTGTAGCGCCAGACGCCGGTGGGATTCTTCTCGCGGGTATACAGGCTAGGGGTGGGCACCGGGGCCTCCACTAATGCTTCGAAAATAGCAGCACAGAAGAGGCAAGGCGCAAAAACATGCTGTTTTACAGGATAATTTGATAGTGGCGGAGAGGGTGGGATTCGAACCCACGATACGGTTTCCCGTACGCTCGCTTTCGAGGCGAGTACTTTCAACCGCTCAGTCACCTCTCCGCGGTCATCGCAATTTCAATCGTAGCAAGTGTTCCGGCTTCGAGCAATCGAGGGTTCCCCAAACCAACGGCAGTCTTGAAGGTTATTGGGCGGATTCGTCGTGCCGCGCGACGTAAGGCTAGCAAAACGGAACCGCTCTGTGCCATCAAGCGGTGCACGCGAGCGAGACTTGCGCCGCTGTAGGATTTAGCGGCGCGCGGCGAAGAAAGATTGCAGGATGGAGGCGCAGTCTGCTGCGAGAACGCCGGGACGGACTTCCACTTGGTGATTGAGAGTGGAGTTGGCGAGGATTTCGAAACATGAACGGACTGCGCCGCCTTTGGGGTCGTCTGCGCCGTAGACCAGAACAGGGATGCGGGCCTGGATGATGGCGCCGGCGCACATGCTGCAGGGCTCTAAAGTGACGAAGAGTGTTGTGCCAGGCATACGATAGTTCCCGAGGAGGCGAGCTGCTTCACGGAGCACGATGATTTCGGCGTGGGCGGTGGGATCGCAATCGCGAATCGTGCGGTTGCCGGAGCGGGCGAGGATTTTACCATCGTGGACGATGCAGGCGCCGATAGGGACTTCGCCGGCAGCCACCGCTGCGCGCGCTTGCTCGAGGGCGAGTTGCATGAAAGAGATGTCAAGGTCGACGATTCCCATGTTGGGCCTGAGAATAGCACGCGGAAAGATGATGGGAATTAGAAACCACGGCGAAGCGGCGGGCGCTGAAAACAACGCAATGAGGAGCCCTGGTGAAAATCAATTGGCGGCCAGGTTCACGGAAACCGGGGGGCCGCGCGGGCAGAAAAACCACGACTTGGAATTTCGAAGCCGCTTACTTGACAATTGTGGGGGGGAGAAACAAACTACGCGAATGCGAGATGGCTGGGTGCAAGCCTCGCAAATCGATTTTCTTAGACGGCGCGCGTGGGTGCGGTGTGTGCCTCGCGGCAAACACGAGAACTTCTGAAGAAACCTGAATGGAACTCCGAAAAGATCCCATCACACAGAGCTGGATTGTATTGGGCCACCGGGAAGTCGCCGGTGAATCGCTGTCCGAGTGTCCGTTTGAGCCGGAAAAGATGGAAAAAATGAAGACCATTCTGAGCTGGCCCGCGGAAGGTCCGTGGCAAGTGCGTGTGGTGCCCCATCCAAACCCGCTCTACGTGCTGGAAGGAGATGCCGGGCGGTTGGCTGAGGGCATGTACGACAAAATGGGACCGCTCGGAGCCCACGAAGTGGTGGTGGAGACGCCGGACCACGAAAAGAGGATGTCCCAGTTCAGTGACGAGGAGATCGAACGCGTGTTGTGGGCGTGGGGCGCGCGCATCGCCGATTTGAAAAAGGATCCGCGATTTAAGTATGTGAGCGTCTTCAAAAATCGTGGTGTGCTGGCAGGGGAGGAGTGGCCGCACGCGCACTCCGAAGTTGCCGCGACGATTTTTGTTCCCCGTCGAATCAAATACGAGTTGCACGCCGCGCATGACTGGTTCAAAGACAAAGAGCGCTGCATATTCTGCGATTTCGTGCGGCAAGAGGAAAAGCAGGGCAAGCGAATCGTGGATGTGCAAGGCGACTACTACGCGCTGTGCCCGTATGCATCGCGCGTGCCCTATGAAGTTTGGGTACTGCACCGGAGGCACAATCAAATGTTTGAACAGCCGCGGCCCGGTTCCAACCGTAAGCAACTCGCGGCGCTGCTGGGAAGAGTGTTGCGCCGGTTGGAAAAAGTGGCGCCGGCCTATCATCTGGTGGTGCACACAGCGCCGAACACGAAGAGCAAAAAGGGTGAATTAGCGGGCTATTGGAAAACCTTGGCGGAAGATTACCATTGGCACATTGAGATCATGCCGATCTTGGAAAAGCGCAGCAAGTCCTACAGCATTAAAGAGGTTTATTTCAACGCGGAGCTGCCCGAGGAAGCGGCAGCGCACCTGCGCGGGATGGACCCCGATTCATGAAGCCGTGTTTTTCGCTGGAAGAAGGCCAACAAAGCCTGACGCGGTTGAGATTTTGGCACGAAAGACCGGCTGTGCGCATGAAAGAATGGGCTGACAATTTTTTCACGAGAGGGTTTGGCCGAGGAATGCGGGAGCCGGCGGCGGCGATTTCCGCGAAAAAAATTAGTAAATATAGACAAAGACGGCGCGTAGTTAACACCGGAAGTCTTCCTAAAAACGGCAAATCGGAGGGCCCCCAGGGAGGTGGCCGAACGGATGAAGCATCGCAATCCGTAGTGGACATAGCCGGACTGAAACCACAAAACGTGGTGTAGCGATTTAGGAAACACGCTAGATTTGCTACCCTCCATACTTGTTTACAGCCGCTAAGTCCTGTACTATGTTCACGCTTCTGAGTCGCGGTTCCTCCCAGCGCTCAATCGGCGGCTTCGAAAATCCAATCTTTGCTGTCGAGGTGTCAGATGTGGAAAAAAGAAGACGGAAAGCCACAAGGAATGCCCGAGATTTCCACATCACCTGCGGGCACTCCAAGCACTCCAAGCACGCCAAGTCAAAGTGCGTCCCCCATTCGCGAGACGAAGGAAGTACCAGTCTCGTCGAAGGCAGCGGCCTGCATCAGTCAAGGTATTAAAATAAAAGGCGAAGTCACCGGTAGCGAAGATCTATTCGTCGACGGCCACGTCGATGGGAAGCTGAATCTTACGAACGGCAGTTTGACGATTGGGCCGAACGGATACGTGAAGGCGGATGTGACCGCTCGCGAAGTGATCGTTCGCGGCAGGGTGGATGGAAAGGTTTCTGGGCGCGACAAAGTACAGCTCTGGAGCACCGGACAAGTGACTGGAGAAGTACAGACCGACCGGCTGGCAATTGAAGATGGCGCAATGCTGCGAGGAAAAGTCGAAGCCGGAAAACACCCGGGCAAGACAGGAGAAACTCAGGCCGCAGCAGCGGCAAGCGCCTCGCCTTCGGCCGGGAAGTCCTCGGGCCCGATGTCCGTGAATACCGGAACTGCGGCGGATTGATCCATGAGCTTTCTGAATAAACTCGGCATCGGGATCGGAAGTGGCGCAGCCCGCGAGGTTTCGCGGCCGATACCTCAAAACGGAAGAACGCGCAACGTGGCCCCGGTTGCTGCGGTAGGCGCGCCGCGCCCGCCGGAGGTGCCTGGGTCGACACGCGTCTCGAACGGATTGAAAGAGTTCTTGTGGAACCTGGATGGACTTGGACGCGGTGCATTGTTGGATCTCGGGCCCGCCTGGCAGACGACCCTCAGCTTTTTCATCGAGCGCGGATTCCGCGTGTCTTCGGAAGATATTCTCCGGGAGTGGAAAGATTTTCTGAGCGAAGAGGAAGTGCGGCTGCATCAGCCGGGTGTCGTCTCTGATACCGTGGATATGACTCCGGCCGGGCGCGCGGCCCGATTCCTCGAATCCAATTTGCTCTACCCGCGCGCTTCGTTTGATGCGGTTCTGGTGTGGGATTTGTTGGATTATCTGGAGCCCGCTTTGGCGAAGCTAGCCATAGCGAATTTGACGGAGTTGCTGCGTCCGGGCGGAGTCGTTTTCGCACTATTCCACAGCAAGAAGCCACAAGGTTTTCAGCGCTACCGGATCGCGGATTCGAATTCTCTGCAAATCATTTCGGCGACAGTACTGTGCCCGGCACAGAAGGTCTACCAGAATCGCGAGATTCAAGACCTGTTCATCCGATTCCGCACAATGAAGTCGTTCGTAAGCCGAGATCAGCTTCGGGAAACGCTTTTCATTAAGTAAAACGCCGAGGAACGAAAAAGGAAAAGTTCTTCCGCGGGATTGGTGTGTTCACGCAAGCTTCTGCGAGTGGTCACCTCGCGACAGCACCGTCATTCTGCCGGAACGCATTCACAGATTCTTCATTCGTGGATCACGGCAGCTCGGCGTATTCCGCCTTCGCTTGCTTGAGGATCGGGATGTCGGGATCGCCGTCCTTCCAAAGGAGAGGAAAGCCTTGTAGGCCATGCGTGATTTCGCTGCGTCGCCCTCGAGCACAAAGGCGCGAGCGAGGCCGAGATGAGCGAGAGCACCGATCGGTCCGTTCAAGACAATCCCGCGATGGTCGATGATTTTCTGGAATTCGGCGGCGGCTTCAGCACCTCTGTGCGCTGCCAGATAAGCTTCTCCTCGCACAAAAACGAGATACCAGGCGGTCCAACCGTAAGTGCTGAAAGTTGACTGTCCTGGCTCGGACGGCGTAGCGGCTCTGAGAGTCTCAATAGCCTCGGAAGCCTTTCCTCGACTGACCGCAAGCTTGGCACGGAGGGTTAGCAGGAAATTGAACGGTACGATGGTGTCTTCGGGAAACCTTTTGGCTAGCTCGTCGGTTAGTGCTTGTGCCCGCCTGTCGTCCCCCGCATACACAAGGGCGAGTGCAGCACCATACTGTACATCGCGGGGAGCTCACCGGCCTGGCCCTCGAGACAAGCACTGGCGAGCTGCACACCTTTCTAGCGAAGCCAACAGACAGCGAAGCCGACAACGTGAGTGCTGCTCCTGCCGAACCAGGAGGAGCAGCGCAGACAGGAAGGTAGTGCTAACTGAAAATGTTCGCAGGCAGCTTCAGCGATTACTCCGCATCCGCCTACCGGAAGCGGTGCCAGCGGGCGCGCCGTGAAGCTTGGAGGTTAGCGATCGTCAATCTCCTAGCGGCCCCGAGAAGTCGGGGAAGTTAGCCGCGATGAAGAGGGCAGGAAAGCTCCTGTCCTCTTTTTTGTTCGCAACCTCGCGGGGAATCGGAAACTGATTCACCATCAGCACCATCAATCTTCACTTGCAATTGAGACCGAGAGGGAGTAGACCGGGAGGTGAGAGCTCCACGAGCTCCGGAGGGGACATGACTCCACCGGACTTAGAGCTGAACCAAAGCTGAACACACCGCTCTCGCGGTGCGAGTCGCTCTCGAAACATACGTGTACTTGGCGCGCTTCGAAGACGACACAGCCAATTAGGAAAAAAGGGGGAGCCGCCCGGCTCCCCCTTTTTGATTTTATCTTTTTGATTCTAGCGGTCAGTGCTGACCCGAAGTGTGGTGATGGTGGTGACGACGGCTGCGATGCCGGCGATGGTGACGGTCGTGCGATGAAGCTGCATTGGATGACGACGATTGGCCATTGCTGGCCGTCGAAGTGAGAGCCGGTTGAGCGTTGGGAGTGCTTTGCGCGTCAGAAGCAAAAAGCGACGGTGCGGCAGCCAGCGCGAAAAGACAAACGGTACGTTTCACAGAGAATCTCCGCTGATCAGAATTCCCGCGTGGGCATATTGAAACATAAGAGAGCCCGAAAGTCGCGATGGATTTTTTATGAGAAATTATCGATTAATGAGCGAGTTCGAGAGAGGCGCAAGAGGGGTGCCAGGCACGCGGAGGGAGGCGCGCCTGGCGTTAGCGGGGTTTGGGCATAGGGAAACTATCCACCAAACTTAAGAGACTGGAGCCACTGAATCGTTTCACGCTGATTGGCGATGACCTGAGCCTGCCATAGCAAAGCCACCGACATGATACCCATGGTGATGATACAAAACGTTAGAACCACGCCCATGGCAGATTCAGAGGCTGGAATGCGAAGCTTGCGAATGAGCCACGGCATAGTAAGGGTTCTCCTAGTACTCAGTCTGCCGAAATCTCCGACGAACCGTGTCTTAACCGACAGGTCAAATACACCTACGAGCTCTCAACAATCACGTAACAAAAAGCAATTGAAGGGCCACGATCGTTGGAAGCAGAAAAGATCGCTATCCTGTCCGAAACAGGAGAGTTGGCCGAGTCGCATGGAAACACAATCGTGTGCGAAGTGTCAAGCATGTGGAAAAGCAGTGGCAATACAGACATTTTGTTTCCAAAGATTCATCTCGGCTTCTTTGGTTTTTTAAGCGCTTCCTATCGTCGCGGTGAGAGATTGGCGAGCACTTGTTCCCATGTGTCAGCGGCTCGGAGTGGTAGTTCTATTACTCGACTAGCTTGCATTGCAGCTTGTACAGGAGGTATGTCTGGATTATTGTCGCTCACCCCGGTCAGAAGAATGGCGCGATCGCATGCAGCGAAAAGGGCCACCTCTTGACCCGGCGTGGCGATTCCGACGGTGCGGGCGTGGGAGCGGAGAGCGCGGTCGTATAGTCTGGAAAGTTCGCTAACGCAGCGCCGAATGCTCGCCCCGATGGACAGGGACCACAGGATGCCCCGCTGGCGAAGCTGAATACTTCGGTCGCGGCCTGCGGCCTGGAAGTTTTCGATGGCCTGCTGAGAGGCTCCTGCAAAAAAAAAGAGTTCGTCAAAATCACGCTGGCGCGCCAGCTCTGCTTCGGCCGATGGCAAATTCGCGTTCAGCGCCAACGCGCGGGGAGGAAGAGAGCGCAAAGAGACGACCGACACACCGGTTTCGGCCGCAAGGGTTTCCAATGCTTCCGCAGCCGCGGGTTGCGGCTCGGCGACCGGCAGGCAAGTGAACCGGCCGAGGCGGACGGTAGGCGTATCGCGCGGCCGGGGAGAGGTAGTTTGGGGCCTCAAGTGGAAATAGCCTTCGGGAAGGAATACTCCAGAGCCATCCTCGGCGATAAAAGGGTGGGTGTGTCCGAGTTTGCGGCGAGGCCCATCCATTTGAAGGCGAGTGCGGCTGGTTAGCCAGACTGTGGGAATGCCACGGTGATCAAGGGCGGCCGTGAATTCATCGAGGCCAGGTACACTCTTTCCGTGAGCGGGAATCAGGTCATCGATGGCGATGTACAGGATGAAAGAAGTTTGATGCAATCGGTGCTCCGCTGTGCGTGCTTCCATCTTAGCGGAGTTTGATAAGAAACCTGACCACGGTTCCAAAAAAAAGAGTCACGAAGAGGGCCTTAAGAGAGGACGACAAAAACAAAGCGGGCAGGAATCCCTGCCCGCTTCGCTGCCTCGTTGGCCGAAATGGCCGAGGTTTGCCGTACGCGTTTAGTTGCCGGAAGTGGTGGTGGTGGTGGCCGGCTGCGAGTTCGCCTTGGGGATGCTGACGTATCCGCTGACCTGGTCCTTGCCAACCTTGTTGACGACGATTTCTTCCGGTATATGCGTGCCGGAGATGTAGAAGAAAATAGGCTCGTTGAGGGCGCGGTTCTTTTTCTCGAAGCGCTTGTCCTCGACGGTCATGGCGAGATTGACTTGGTTCTTCTTCTGGTTGACGCCCTTGAGCTCGACGGTGACGTTGCCGACCTTCTGGGGCTTGTTCTTGCCTGCGATGGTGAATTCAACGTAGTCGCGCTCGCCGATGCGGCGGAGTTGGTCGATTTCATCATGGTTGCGTGCGATGAGAGTGCCCATCTCGCTCTTGGCCATCTTCAGGTCTTCCTTGGTGGTGTTGAGATCAGCGCCAACAGCGGTGACCTTCGTGTCGACGTTCTTCACGTCATCCGCGCCAGCCTTGGTTGCCAGTTCGGTGTGGACGGAGGTGTCCAGAGCGCTGAGCTTTTGCGTGGTCTCGTCGTTCTGCTTCGCGACCAATTCGGCCTGCAGACGAGCCTTCTTTAGCTGGCCCTGGGTAATCTTTAGCTTGTCGGTGACAACCTTCAGATCGCCCTGGAGATCAGCATTAGCCTTCTCATCCTGCGCCAGGCGATCCTTCAGAGAAGACATATCCTGCTGGACGGACTGTTGGGCCGACTTAACCTCGGTGGTCACCGCTTGCTGCGTGGAGTCAAGCTTTGACGAAGCGTTCCAACCGAATCCCAAGCCGGCTATCGCGACCAAGCCAAGTACGATGATCGCAGGCAACTGCCAAGATGAGCTGTTTCTCGTTTCGATGATGTGTTCCTCTACCATAAAGAGTGTTTTCTCCTCACCCCAATGTGGGCGGACGATTTTGAATTCTTAATCGGTCCGTAACAAAGAGGGAGCAACTAGAACGCCAAAGGATGTACGGGGAACATGGGCGAAGATACCTGTAAATTGATGAATAAATGCGGGTTGCCCACGGAGGCGAATTGCAAGGGAGAACACAGGCAGTACTAGTCCTAGCAATCTTTACGCAAGGAAGACACATTTCGGTGTTTCTTACTCTTCTGGCAGATCGACTCCCAGAGATTTGAGGTCCGAAGCCAGCTGAGCTGGAGACTGGAACTGCAGGCCACCCATGCCAAGACGCTGAGCGGCCTGGACATAGGCCGCAATGTCATCAATATAAACGGCTTCCTGAGCTCGGACTTTGAGGGCGCGGAGAGCTTCCCGGTAAATGATCGGATCGGGTTTGCTGGCACCGACGACGCAGGAATAGATCCGAACGGGAAAGAAAGCGAAAAAGCTGTAAGCGGCTTCCATATGCCGGACGTGAATGGCGTCGGTATTGGAGAGCAGGGCAAGGCGATAGCGTTTGGATAGTTTTTCAAAGAAGGCGTCCTCGTGAATGGGAGTAGGATCCAGGACGCGATTCCAAAGTTCAGTGAACTGCTCAAAGCTGAAGTTACCTCCAAAGCGCTTAGCCAGATGGAGATACCAATCGCGGGGCGAGATACGACCCTCTTGCCAGTCCTGCCAGCGAGGATCCTTCTCGATGGCTGTCCATAGTTCCGAAGGAGAGAGAGAGCCTCCAGCCGCTAGACCCTGCATGGCTCGGGAGACATCAATCCGAATCAGGACGCGGCCGATATCAAAAATGACGGCGCGGAGTTTCGGGGCGGTCATGGGCTTATTTGACCTTGCGGTTAAATACGACCGGGCCTGAGGGAATATCTGAGGTCTTTCTGGAACGGAGCACGCCGATGACGGCAGGAAGTATAGAGAGGACGACGACCACGGCAATCACATAGTGAATGTACTGGCCGATGTTGGGGATGAAATGCCCAAGCGAGTATCCGCCAAGGATCGTGGCGCCGACCCACAGAGTGCCGCCCAAAAAATCAAAGAGAAGATAGCGCGCATACGGCATTTTTGCGGCACCCGCAACGGGCGGACAGAACGTTCGAATGATGGGCACGAATCGGGCGAGAATAACGGCACGGCCGCCATATTTTTCGTAGAAGTCGTGGGCCCGCTGGAGATGGCTGCGGCGAAAAAAGAGGGAATCCTCGCGGCGGTAAAGTGTGGCGCCGGCGGAACGGCCAATCCAATAGCCAACCTGATCGCCGGCGATGGCACAAAGCATGACCGGTAAGAGAAGCCACTTGAGGGGAATGACGCCCGCGTAGGAGAAGATTCCGGCAGTGATCAGAAGCGAGTCACCTGGCAGGAAAAACCCGACAAAAAAGCCGGTTTCAATAAAGACGATGGTGCAAACGAGAGGAGCGCCTCCGGAGCGGATCAGCTCTCGAAGTCCCTCGGTGCTGTATAACGAGTGGAGAAAGTGGAGGATGGATTGGAGCAAGCGGAACGGTTCCTCGATCGGTGTATTTGAGAAACGGGCACGGCGACGAGCGTTTGCGAGCGCAGCGTCGCAAATGCACCCAATCCAATACGGTAACAGAAAACGCCGATATCTTCTCCGCATTCATGCCACAGAACGATGGAAGCGATAATGGCGGCGATTAGAGCAGTTAGGCGAATCATCGGGTTGCCTCCGCGAGCCAGAGATGACTTTGTGCTTCGGCCTCGATCCGAGCCTGGAATTCGGTATGGGCGTCTTGAGGAGGGTTGAGCAGTTTCTGGATGCGGGGGAGCGCGCGGCGTGCCGCTGCGGCGCCGGCTTCGATGGCCTCGTCGGCGCGATCAAAATCATCCCAGGCGAGAGACCCGACGTCGGGGCGGAGAACCAGGTCGGCGTGACGCTCCCATATTTCGAGCTGATGCTTCTGGACGGCGCTGACGGCGCGGCAGACGACTTGAAAGATGTTGGATGGAGCGCCGCGGTGACCATCGTCGAGGCCAACCGAAACGGCAAGCACGTGCCTTGCACCAAGGTCGCGGGCCGCGGATGTGGGAACCTGAGCGACGAGACCGCCATCGGCAAGGCAGCGTGTTCCGATTTGCACGGGTTCGAACAAGCCCGGGAAAGCGCAGCTTGCGCGAATCGCTTCGCACAGATTTCCGGCTGTGAAAACTACGGGCTCTCCGTTGGCCAAGTCCGTCGCGACTATAGCCGTGGGAATTTTGAGATCCTCGAACTTTCGCGATTCGAACACCTGCTCGATCAGATCGCCCAGGCGGTGATTGCTGGCGAGCCCCAGCCGGGAAACTCGCCACCTGGCGATGTCGCGGAAACGGAGCGTGCGGCAAGTAGCAATGATGCGCGCGAGAGGCGCCCCGCTGGCGTAGGCCGCGCCGAGGATGCTGCCCACGCTCGTGCCAGCGATATGAGAAATCGGAATGCGATTGTGCTCGAGAACTTGCAGGACGCCGAGATGGGCGAATCCACGGGCGAATCCGCCGCCTAGAGCCAGGCCTAGCCCTGGTCTTTGGGACGGGGCGACTGGCCCAGCGTTCAGTGAGGAATGATGGGGTCGCGACATGCCAGAAGAATGGCATCCACATCCTTTATTCCCAATGGGCCAGGTGTCCCTATAAAACAGTACGTGGGTACTGGTGGGGCAAATGGGAGCAAAAGCTTGTTTGAGAAGCAGGCAGTACCTTCTTACTAGGCTAGTACCCTCTCTGTACCATTGTTCGCGGAGGTGCGTTCAGCGATTCTGTTCCCGTCAGAGAGTGCTGGAACATCTGCAGGAGGGGGAATGGACAGCGCATACGCAATATGGTTGGGGCAGTCGGTCGTGCTGCAGGTGGCACTAGGCGATATTAAGGTGCCGCTGCGGGGTACGCTGCTGAAAGATGGCGATGAGACGGTTCGAATGAGGATTGGCGAAGGCTGGGATGTGGACATCTATAAAACGATGATCCTGGCGGTGGAACAAGATGCTATGGCGTTGCTTCCCGCATGAGGAGGAACAATGAATAGCCAAGTGCCAAAGTATGTGACCCGAGGACGCGCGGCGTTGCTCCTTGGAATTTCTGAAGCCGAAATTTCCCGGCTTTCGCATGAATCAGGACTGGGACGCAAAGAGTGCGCGGGAGAGCAGGAAGAGATGTTTTTTACCTACGAAGAGTTAAGAAAGATTTGCATGCTGACCTTGCACCAGGTGAACTAAGAATTTCTCGAGTTTCCTCCGGCCCCCCTCAGCAGTAACCCCCACCCCGGGTCGCTCCCCCCAGCGACCCGGGGTTTTTATTTTCCGAAGAGATTCCGCGGCACGGATCCCGACCCTGCGTGGACGTATCTCTGAAGGCTGCGGCCTGGTCCTTTTCGCTGGGCTCAGATTTCCTTTGACACCAGGCGATTCGAGAATGAGACTTAGCGCCGTAAAGTCACGGGGGGAGAAGAAAATGGGGCAGAGGCCATTTCGCAGGATGTGGATCGCAGCCATCGTAATTGCTGCGGGAACGATCGCACTGAGTTATGGCCTCGGGGCGGGGTTCGCGGCCGACGACGAAAAATACGACGCGGTCATCGCCAACGGCCGCGTGATGGACCCGGAATCCGGGCTGAATGCGGTGCGCAACGTGGGGATTAGCGGTGGCAAGATTCGTGCGATTTCACCGCGTCCGCTGCAAGGAAAGTCGATGATGGATGCCAAGGGGCTCGTCGTCGCACCTGGATTTATTGATTTGCACGAACATGGGCAGGAGCCGAAGAACTATCAGTTCCAAGCGCATGACGGCGTTACGACTTCGCTCGAACTCGAGGCGGGGACGGCGGACGTAGCCGGTTGGTATGCCAAGCGGGAAGGGAAGTCGCTGATCAATTTCGGAGTGAGCATTGGGCATATACCTGTGCGAATGAAAGCATTGCATGATGCAACCGGAGGCATGCTGGCCACTGGCGATGCGGCCCATCGCGCCGCCACAGGCGCAGAGCTCGCCGAGATGAAAGCAGACATGGAGAAGGGCTTTCGGCAAGGCGCTCTGGCGGAAGGAATGGGAGTGAACTACACGCCGGGGGCTTCACGGTTGGAGATTGTGGACATGTTCAGAATCGCTGCACAGTACAGTGCGTCCGTGCATGTGCATCTGCGTTACGCAGGATTGAAAGAGCCCACGACGGGAGTCGCGGGGCTCGAAGAAGTCCTTGCGGCGGCGGTCGCCACTGGCGCATCGCTGCACGTTGTGCACATCACAAGCATGGGCTTGAAGTTTACGCCGGAACTGATCGCCATGGTGGAAGGAGCGCAGCGGCACGGGCTTGATGTGACGACGGAGTGCTATCCGTATACGGCGGGAAGCACAGCGTTGGAGTCCGCGATTTTCGATCCCGGGTGGCAAGAGAACATGGGAATCACTTATAAGGACGTGCAATGGGCGGAAACGGGCGAGCGATTGACTGCGGAGACGTTTGAGAAATACCGGAAGAAGGGCGGAATTGTAGTCATCCACTCGATTCCGGAAGAAGCGGCGCGAACTGCGGTGGCGAATCCCATCGTGATGATCGCGAGCGACGGCATGCCGATTACGGGTTCAAAAGTGCATCCCCGGGGACAGGGAACATTCTCGAGAGTGCTTGGGCATTACGTGAGAGAGGAAAAGACGCTCGACCTCATGACAGCGCTGCGCAAAATGACGTTGATGCCGGCACAACGGCTGGAGAAGAGGGCGCCAGTATTCAGGGACAAAGGTAGGATTCGCGTCGGCGCCGATGCGGATATCACGGTTTTCGATCCGGAGCGCATCCTCGATAAGGCGACGTATGAGGAACCGCTTCAGTATTCGCAAGGAATTCAG
>Ga0210383_10002687_pt1 | contig 16051 bp, 18 predicted proteins | sample IncBWC14OmetaG_FD_160072 | JGI IMG/M metagenome (GOLD analysis project Ga0210383, IMG submission 160072) | Forest soil microbial communities from Barre Woods Harvard Forest LTER site, Petersham, Massachusetts, United States - Inc-BW-C-14-O ...
TGGTGGAGAGGCGGCAAAGGGCAAGGCAGGCCGTACCAAGGGAGCCAAGGCAGCAGCCAAGGGAGCAGCCAAGGGATCCAAGGCAGCAGCCAAGGGAGCCAAGGCCGCTAGCACTACCCGCAGACGAGCGAGTCGCTAGTGAATGCGGCTGGCCGCCGGGGCGCCACTGGCGCCCCGGCGGCCTCCGGGTCGACGGCTTCTGGGTTGCCGGAAGTCTCGTACATCATCTGCACGACGCCACGAAGCGGAAGTTGGCTGCTCGCGGAGGCACTTCTCGCGACGGGAACCGCGGGGCGTCCCGAGGAGTACCTCAGACCCGACTGGTACCGGCAATTCCAGGCAGCTGGTCATCTCGACTATCAACATCGCCTGGATTTCTGGCCAGCCGGTGGCCGCGACGAGGGTATCAACGGCTCCGCCATAGTGCCGAGTCCGGGAGCGGCTGACAGCAGCCAAATAAAGAGCCGGGCCGCAGGCAGCTATCGCACATTCCTGGAGACGGTCCGGGCAATAGGGACGCTGAACGGAACCTTCGCCATAAAAATACATCAGAATCAGTTGAGTAGAGCCGTTGAATATGCACGTCAGGAAGAGCCCGGCATCGATGACGTGGCCTTGCTGATGTCTTGGCTGCCGCGTCCGCGCTTTATTTTTCTTCGTCGCCTTGATGTAATCCGTCGAGCGATATCGCATTACCGTGCAATTCAGACCGGTGTATGGTGGAACGACGGAACGCGCCGTCACAACTACCGTACCGCCGGCGAGAGTGCCAGGCCACCGGTCGATCCTGCGGAGATCCACCGCCTGCGGCAGTTGTGCGCCCGTCAGGAATGGCATTGGGAAGACTTCTTTCGCCGGGCGGGCGTCAACCCGCTACAGCTCAGTTATGAAGATCTCGTGCTGGATCCCAACGGCACGATTGCTGAAGTGTTGTGCCATGTGAATGGCAATGGTGGGCGGCTGCCGACGTTCCCGCCGCCACGACTGCACCGCCAGGCAGACGCATGGACAGAAGTTGCGGTGCACACCTATATAACCTGGTGGCGGTCGCACCGACCAGTTAGCGAACAAGAGTATGGTTTCGACAGCGACGGGCTGGTGACATCATGATATCTTCACTTCAGAGTGTAACGAGTCATGTGGCTGGGGCAAGCAGTCCGCCACTAGAGGAGGTCCTCGGCCAGCGGCGCTGGATTCAGCGCACACACCCGTTTCGGCATTTCATTGCCTACGACGTATTCAAGCCCAGCGTTTATAGCAGGCTTGAGGATAATTTCCTTGAACTGCTTGAGGAAAGCGTTGGGCACCCGTACCTGACGGCTCATGACATCCATGGTCAGACCTTGGACGATCGCATCGCGAGCCGCTTTGATCCGCTGCTCACCCGCCCATGGCATGATCTTCTAGCGAGGATACTAAAGATCAACACCACCGGCCACGTCGCCGCTGGAATGCATCACCATGAGGTTGGCAGTCACAACGGCTTCCCTCACAACGATCTGAATTCTGGGTGGTTCCCAGGGAATCCATCACCAGATCGGATCGTGCTCTCAGGCTCAGGAATTGAGTACACGACTGGTACTGTAAAGAACGAGACCACGGCTCTTAGGCCAGTCGAGACCATCCGGGCAGCTTCAATTTTGTTCTATCTTGCCAATCCCCCGTGGGAAGTAGGAGACGGCGGTGCTACCGGTCTCTACCGGTCTTCCGCTGACGACATCGAGCATCCAGCCGCGGTCGTGCCCCCGCTGAACAACTCGTTGCTTATGTTCGAATGCACTCCCGCTTCATATCACGGTTTCATCAGCAATCACCGCAATCCGCGCAACAGCATCGTTATGTGGTTCCACCGCCCGAAACAGGAGGTCCTGGATCGCTGGGGCGAAAGCGCGATCGTTCCCTATGGGCGGATCCCTAAGCGGAAGGCAGCTCGGTGAATGGCAGTAAACAGCAGGCTGGCGACGCCCGGCCTGTCATCATTCTGACGGGGGCCGGGGGTCGGCTGGGTTCGGCCTTCTGCCGTAAGTATTCCGCCCGCTATCAGATCGTGGCGGTGTGGTACAGACGCCGCCCTGTGGCAGCAACTCATAAACAGTATCTGATTGACCCGCTAGACCCAGACCGTCGGCTCCCGGCCAACCGCCACCCAGTCCATGACGTCCAGGCCGACTTGCGGTCGGACGAGCAGATCGAACGCCTGGTGAAGGTGGTGATGAGCCGGTATCAACGAGTTGACGCCGTAGTCAATGCCGCCGTGGCTGGGTTCTGGGCACCGTTGCTCGACGGCCACTCGCGGGTCACCGAGGTGACGGCGGCACTTAGCCTGAACGTCGCGGCCCCGCTGGCGCTGGTTGCTGAGGTAGCCCAGCGGGCCTGGCAGTGCGAGCCCGCTGAGAATATCGCCTGGAACCGCTGCGTGCTCAACGTGTCCAGCACCGCTGGCATCTACGTCTACCCAGGGTATGGCCAGGGAACCTACAGCGCGAGCAAGGCGGCATTGAACATCCTTACCCGCCATCTTGCCGCCGAGCTCAAGCCTCTTGGGGTTCGGGCGAACGCGCTCGCGCCAGACACATTTCCAGGCAGGCTGCCTACGGCATGCGTCCTCGATGGCATGGTCCGGCTAATAGAAGGCGACCTCAGCGGCGGAATCCTCCTTCAGCTGTCAGCCGACGTCGAGCATCTGCTGAGTTATTAGTCATGCCACGCATGCAGGATTGCAGCCGCGTCATAGCGACCCGACAGCTGAGGCGAAGGAGGGCTTTGTGATGCCGACCAGCCGCCCGTCATTGCTCCGGAGAGATTTGAACGTAACTCGGATTAGGTCGCGGCTTCAGCGAAACGGAATTGTCGAGGTTCGCGAGGCGCTATCGCACAACTGGGTGGCCGGGATGCAACGGTACCTGGCAAGGGAGATGCCGGTGGGATGGTGGATGGTTGCCATCCGCGCTGGCGGTGACCCCGAATACTTTTCAGATACTCCGGCCAACGAGCCGCGAATTCGCGAGGCTTATCAGCGCGCACGCAAGGAGCTGCGCAATGGTAACTTCAGCTACTGCTTCCGACGTACCCTGGGCGATCACCTGCCCGATTGCCGTTGTCAGGAGTGTCGGTTCCGCATGGCGCTGGAGGGGGACGAAATGATCGAATTCTTCTCCCGGATAGGCTTGACTTCCGCAGTCCCCGCGGAGATGTTCGCCAGCAGATATTCTCCCGGCAGTTTCCTGTCTCCCCACCACGACAGCGGCAACGGCCGAGTGGCGTTCGTATTGAATCTCTCGCGGTCCTGGCTGCCACAGTGGGGAGGGTTGCTGACATTCTTGAACGACGACTGGCGAACGATACGCCGGGTTTGTACTCCTGCATTCAATTCGCTGTGCCTTTTCGAGCTGCCAGCCAACCGCACGGTGCCCCACCTGGTGACTCAGGTCGTGGCCGGTCACCGGCTGGCGTTCAGCGGCTGGTATGCGACTGATGAGGGACAACGGTGCAGTTCAGGCGGCTAGGCCATTCCGGTCTCGAGGTTTCAACCATCTGCCTTGGCACGTGGGATGGTCCGGCCAGTCCCGCGCGGGACAGTGGGCGGGCTTCGGCTCAGCGCTGGCTGAACCTGCTCGACCAAGCCGCCGCTAACGGCGTCAATTTCATCGATACGGCAGATGTGTATCAGGACGGCCGTGCCGAACGGCTGGTTGGCCGGTGGCTGCGGACGGTCGACCGGCGACAGGTTGTCGTCGCCACCAAGGTGGGAGGGCGCACCTGGGACGGAAGTAACGGCGACGGCTATGGGCGTAAGCACGTACGTGAAGCATGCGAAGCCAGCCTGCGCAGACTCGATATCGACTATATCGATCTTTACCAGCTACATTCTCCAGACCCTGGCACACCGGTTGAGGAAACCATCTCGGCCATGACCACACTAGTGAGTACGGGGAAGATCTTGTATTGGGGACTGTCGAACTGGCCGGTCGCCGCTGCGGGCGATCTGATTCAGTACGCCTGTGCCTCGAACGCCGCTGTGCCCATCTCGGTACAGAACAGGCTCAATTTGCTCGGCTTTAAGGAATCTTCCGAGTACGAAAAGCTCACCAGGCTCGGCCTGCTTGCCTACTCACCACTGGCGCAGGGATTGCTCTCCGACCGCCAACTCAACGGCAAGGCCGCCCCCGGCTCCCGGGTAGCCAAGGACAGATTCCTGCGCGAACGATGGTCTTCATTGCAGGGCAGGCTCCACGAATTGAGCCGCCTCGCCCACCAATGGAATATCAGCCTGTCCCAGCTTGCCTTGGCATGGCTGCTGCATCAGCCTGCGGTGTGCTCTGCGGTGATCGGGGCCAGCGACCAGCGGCAGCTAGTAGAGAATATCGCTGCCGCTGATGTGATGCTGAGCCCGCAAGATCTGCGGAATATCGATGAGGTCATTGCTCGGACCAAGGCTGTTAAGGCCAACTGTGCCAGACAGGTCAGGGTGTAGCGATGGATCCAGTGCGCCTTGGTGTCCTCGGATGTGGTGACATCGCCCCCGTTTATCTCCATTCTTTGCGGCATTTTCAGCACGTCAGGTGCATTCGGCTCGCTGATGTGAACACGGCCAGGGCACGGATGCTCGGCCACCAATGGGGGATCGCCCGGACAGGCGGTCCAGCGGAATTGCTTGCTGACCCTGACGTCGAACTAGTGCTTAACCTCACTCCGCCCAGGGCTCACTATGCGATGGCGCTCCAGGCTCTCGCTGCTGGCAAGCACATATATAACGAAAAGCCGCTGGCGGACAGCCCCGCACGAGGCCGGCGAGTACTGGCGGCTGCCAGGCGGCGTGGCCTGCGCGTTGGTTGCGCGCCCGCAACCTGGATGGGGGGCACGTGGCAAACCTGCCGCGAGCTCATCGACGCGGGCGTTCTAGGCCGCCCGGTTGGTGCGAACCTGATCTGGCTAGATCGAGGCTACGAGACCTGGCATCCACGTCCCCGCAGTTACTACCAGCCCGGAGCCGGGCCGATGTTCGACATTGGCCCATACTACATAGCCGCGCTCGTGCTGTTGTTCGGGGCGGTCCAGAGAGTTTCCGCGTTCACGTCCACCACGTTCGCCGAGCGAGAGATCGGCACCGGACGACACCGGGGGACCCACTTCACCGTCGGCGTACCGGACCATGTCGCAGGCGTTGTGGAGATGGCAAATGGCGTGCTCACCACCATTACCACCAGCTACGCCTCTCGGCCAGCACCCACCGATTCGGTGCAGCTCTTCGGGTCGGAAGCCACGCTCGTCCTGCCCCCGGCCAATCACCTGGGCGGCCCGATATGGATGTCCGATGCCAGCACGCATTCCTGGCGTCGGCTTACGGTCCAGCACGGCCGCACCCATCAAAGACGGTGGTGGGCGGTAGGCGTGGCGGAAATGTCAGCTGCGCTCAGGGCCGGCCGACCACACCGTGCGTCGGGTGAACTTGGCCTCCACGTGCTCGATGTCCTCGACGGATTGGTCTCCTCGGCGCTGGACGGATCAGCCCGCCGCGTGAGAAGCAAACCCGGCCGCCCCGACCCGCTCCAGTTCGGCAGCAGCCGCAATGGTCAGCTCGCGTCGGGTGCAGACCGCGGCGGCGGTGGCGTGAGGACCGTGACACGGGGGGATGAATCATGACAGGTCTTATATTGCCCTTGGGGCCGAGAAGGCTGTACCTCAGATCCTCTCCCACTCATGGGATCGGCGTTTTCGCGGCCGCCGAATGTCGGCCTGGCGCCCTGCTTGAAGTCAGTCCAGTGCTCGTGGTGTGCCCTAAACACGTGCCAACTCTGCAGCAGACAATCCTTTATCGCTACTACTTCCATTGGCCGCCGGCGGCCGCCGCTCTCGCATTGGGCTACGGCAGCCTGTACAACCACTCCTACCAGCCCACGGCCAGCTTCGAAATGGACATCGAACAGGATGTGATTGTGTTTACCGCCATCCAGCCTATCTGTCAGAACCAGGAGATAACCATCAATTACAACGGCGATCCGGAAGACCTGACCCCGGTGCGCTTGGACTGGCCAGATCCCCGCCGTTAATGCGACAAAGGAGGCTCGCATGCGAACTGACATCATCATCGTCGATGAGTTCTACGCTGATCCGGAGAGCGTTCGTAACTACGCGCTTAAGCTGGACTACTACTATCCCTACGAGTCTGCCGAGGCCGTCGAGTCCGGCCGGGAGCGGCCTACCTGGATGGCGTCGCGATTCCGGTCGCCACAAGACTGCCCGTTCAAGTCCTCCACCCGGCTGGTGTCGGCCTTGGAGGAGGCGACTGGGGAGGAAATCGACATTGCTCACTGGAATGCTGACTTCCCTGTTACCGATGACGGCAAAGCGGCCCCGCTGCACAAGCAAAAGGCGGACCGGGGGTGCCTGTGGAACTGTGCATTCCATTGCAAGCCCGACAACGGACAGCAACTCGGCAACGGTGTCCACAATCACGTCACCGATACTTGGAACGGCGTGGGAATGGACGGCTGGGCCGGGCTAATCTATCTCAACCCTGACGCTCCGCTGGACGGCGGTCTGAAGCTGTGGCGAAATCTCGATCCACGCCGCAACTTCGACTGGATGACACCCTCGGAGAACTGGCAGTTGATCGATGACCTGGGCAATGTGCCGAACCGGCTTATCCTTGCCCGGGGCAACCTGCCACATAGCGGCGCAGCGGGATGGGGTAATGCCCTCGAGAATGGCAGATTTTACCAGACCTTCTTCTTCCGCACACTAGCACCACGAAGCAGGCAAGCCTTGTGGATTGCTCTCTTAGGCTGGGGGGCTAATGCGAATTCTGACCCTGAGCGGGGGAGGGGGCCGGGCCGACATGGAACGGCCCGGCCTAGACGACGCACAATGGCACGCCGTCAAGCTCGGATGGCAGGTCCAGTCGCTTCCTGCCCTCCTGGATTAAGGCGGGAGATGGTGCACCTGAATCATCCTTTTCCCCACTGTCTGTGTGCTTTATGGAGAGAACGATATGACGGACTATCCCTTCGCCGGTACCTGGCACATGATCCACGATAACTGGGTCGGAACACTGGCCCTCACCGTCTCCGACCAGGTGATTACTCGAAACATCCCACCATGCACGTTCACCTTCAAGCGCGTGCTGGGCACATATACGCCATCGAGCGGCGGGGGCCTGCTGGCTGTCGCCGGACGGGCTGGCGGTCGCGACCCTAGCGTCCGCGGCCATGAGTGCCCACAGTCCGACCATTGCATAAACTTCACGATCGCTTTTCCCGGCGCGCCGCCGCAGCCTTTCAAAGGCTACTTCTTCACCCAGGCCGGGCCGGCCAACATGGCCGGCTTCACCTGGTGGCAAGGGCTGCCCTTCGGTTGGTATGCCGCAAAAATGTGAGTCGCACGGCGCCCGGTGTTCATGGTCGCTCCCAAGTGACGACTGAGGAGAGCCGATGTTGCTAAGCGGACATGTGGCCGTCGTGACGGGAGGCGGCCGAGGTATTGGCCGGGAGTTCGCGCTCTGTCTCGCCCGTGAAGGAGCGGCCGTCGTCGTCGACGACATAGGCGTGTCGGTCGACGGCCGCGTCGCATCCGGAGACCCGGCCGCGGATGTCTGCGCCGAGATCCGTGCCTTCGGCGGAAGGGCTCTGGCGTGCCGGGAGTCGGTGTCGGACTTCGGGGGCGCCCGCCGTATCGTCGAGCGCACAGTGGCCAAGTTCGGTCGACTCGACATCCTCGTCAACAACGCCGGGAACCTCCGTAACGCCTTCCTGCTCGAGATGCGGGAGGAGGACTTCGACGCCGTGGTCGGCGTCCACCTAAAGGGGACCTTCAACGTGACCCGGCACGCGGCACCAGTCATGCGAGCGCAACGGCACGGCAGAATAATCAACATCACCTCCAGGGGTGGGCTGCAGGGCAACAAGGGCCATACAAACTACGGCGCCGCCAAGGCGGGCGTGATGGCCATGACCTTTGTCTGGGCTCTGGAGCTTGCGGCCTACGGCATTACCGTCAACGCCATGGCGCCACAGGGCGAGACGAGAATGACGTCCAAGAGAATGCAACGCCTGGGGGTGCGTGCCCGCGCCGCCATGAATCCCGCGCTCAACGCTCCGCTCGTCGCCTACCTGGCGAGCGACCGGGCAGCCGGCGTGAACGGCCAGGTTTTCAGCCGGAAGGGCTTCGCCTACACCCTCTTCCAGACCCCTCGCCCGATCGCCTCGATGTGGAAGTTCGGAGGGTGGACCCCTGAGGAGATCGCCTGCCAGTTCGACACGGCGCTGGGACAGCATCTGCAGCCAGTCGGCCGGGATGCTATGCGGTCCGGCATGCCGGCGTCACGCGCACCTGGATGACCTTCATGCGACTGGGCGTGCACGTCGTCAGGTTTCCCTGGGCCCGTGAGGCGCCGGGTATCCCTGGCGGCCTGCGCCGGGTGGCTCAGGCCGCCGAGGCCGCCGGGGCGTACGGGATCTCCTTCATGGACCACTACTTCGGGCCCCCCGGCCGCGGGCCGGCGGACGATCCGATGCTCGAGGGCTACACGAGCCTCGGCTTCCTCGCCGCGATCACCTCGGACGTGCGGCTGAGGCTGCTCGTCACGGGTGTGACGTATCGGCATCCCGGCCTTCTGGCGAAGATCGTGGCGACGCTGGACGTCCTATCCGGCGGCAGGGCGGAACTTGGCCTCGGCGCTGCCTGGTACGAGAGAGAGCACAAGGGTCTAGGGGTCCCATTCCCGCCGCTCGCCGAACGGTTCGAACGGCTGGAGGAGACGCTACGGATCTGCCTGCAGATGTGGGAGCCGGGCGAGGGGCCGTTCCACGGGCGTCACTACCGACTGACCGAGACGCTGTGCTCGCCAATGCCGATCAGCCGACCGCGCCCGCGTCTCATGGTCGGTGGCGGCGGAGAGCGCGCGACCCTGCGCCTCGTTGCCAGGTATGCCGACGCATGCAACCTGTCGGCGACCTCGGTCGCGGTCGTCGAACATAAGCTGGCGGTGCTCCGGCGTCACTGTCAAGCCGAGCGTCGTTCCTATGACGCGATCGTTAAGACTATCGTCTATAGAGGTGATCTGTTGACTGCGAGTCGACATGGGCAGTTCGTCGCGCTGATGTCACGGTACGCGGCACTCGGGGTCGAGGAGGTCTTCGTGCTCCCTACTGGGCGACGTCCGGAGGACTGGATCGACCAGCACTGTGCACCGGTCGTTCCCCGCCTGGCTGCCCTCGGGCCAGACCGACTTTCTTAGCGGCGTGACCGTGGCGAGACAGTCAGTGCAGACTAGAGATGGAGGCAGACATGGCGAGCCAAGAGGCGGCCGAGGAGGTCAAGCGGCGGCATTCGTCCGAGCTGATGGCCAACCCCGACATCCACGGAGTAGGAACCGCTCGACAGGGCCACGACTGGGTGCTCGAGATTCGCGTCGTGCCGGGCGCGACCGGACTGGATCTGCCCACGGAGCTCGACGGCGTTCCTGTGCACATCGTCGAGGACGCGCCCTTCCGCGCGGGCCCCGCCCTGGGCCAATGACCCCTTCTCGTAGAAGGGTGAGACCATTTCTACTGGGCTCCGCGCTCATATCGGGATAGTCCCTTTCGTCCCTATGTCTGCACTAGTACTCCAGCCGCACTTAGTGATCTTGCTGGCGTTGTCGCTGGTAATGGCAGTGGCGGGAGCGTTCTTGATGTCGGTGCCGCCATCGTGACCAGCGGCGGGCGTGCTGCTCGTCGGGTGGCGGGCCGCAGAGCGCGGTGAACATGCGGCGGATCTCGTTCGCGGAGGTCGCGAGCTGGTCGTTGTCGTCGGCGAGGGCGGCGCGGGTGACGGCGAGCCAGGCGAGGGCGAGCATGGCGAGGGTGACGTACCGGTACCAGGCCTGGTAGAGGCGGACCTGGTAGTGGTCCAGGCCGGCCTCGTTCTTGCCGGCCTGGAAGCACTCCTCGACGCTCCACCTGGTGCCCGCGACCTTGACGAGGACGGCGAGCGGGACCGGGCGGGGCGTGTGGCACAGGTAGAACGCCAGCTCAGAGCGCCTTGCGGTGGAGCGGCGGATGAGCAGGGAGATCTCCGGGCGGCTCGTGGCGACGATGGCCCAGTCGTAGAAGCGGCGGCCCTTGGCGCCGTCCCCGCAGCTCAGCCGCTGCCAGGCCCGCTTCGGCAGGACCGCGGCCAGGGCGTCGGCGCGGAGCCGGCCCGCCGGGGTGGTGATGACGTGGTCACGGGAGACCGCCAGCACTTAGGCGAGGCCCTGCTCCTCCAGGAAGGCGCGCAGCGGCCCGTTGTCGCCGTAGGCCTCGTCGGCGGTGACCCAGCCGAACGGGATCCCGGCGGCGACCGCCCGCTCGATCATCAGCTGCAGGAGCTGCGGCTTCGTGCGGAACCCGGTGCCCTCCGGGACCTTCGCCGCGGCCAGCCTGTCCTCGTCGGCGATCCAGGAGCGGGGCAGGTAGAGCTCCCGGTCGATGAGCGCCCGCCCCTTCGCGCTCGCGTAGGCGAGGAACACGCCCAGCTGTCAGTTCGTGATCTTCCCGGCCGTACCCGTGTACTGCCGCTGCACTCCGGCCGAGCAGGCCCCCTTCTTCTCGAACCGGGTGTCATCGCCGATCAGCACCCCGCCCGGGTCGCCCAGGGCGGCCGCGACGTAGCCGCGGACGTCATCGCGGACCAGGTCCTGGTCCCAGCTGGCCGTCGCGAACAGCCGCTGCATCCCGTCCGGGGACCTCTCCCCGGCGTGCTCGGCGAGCGACCAGCCGGTCTTGCGCTCCAGGCCCGACAGCATCCCCGTCAGGCAGGCCCGGGCGCGGACCCGGACCTCCCGCCGCCGGAACCGGGCCGCGACCAGCGCGAACGCATCATCAAGCCCGGACGCCAGCCGGGACGCCTCAATATCGTCTACCCTGGCCAGCACGGCCACCCTGGGTACTTCAGTTCCAACACCTGAACCGTCCCAGCGGTGGCCGCCCCATTTCAGCCAGATCCACCCCGGCGAATATCGCTACTCATCCATGCCGACGGCTAGATCACGATCTGCGACTGGAGTACTAACGTGTCACTTTTATGCGACGGTGATGTGACGTTCCCGGTAGATGCTGCCTACCGTGCAAACACCTCAGCCGCGAATTGCAGTGTGCCTCGTCCGCGTCGAACAACAGTCCTGGGGAGTGCTGATCACAGTCACAATCAACCAGGACATCGCTGCGCGACGTGCAGAACCGGCGGTCCATTTCTCCGATGTCGCCGCTGCCACGGCGGCGATATTTGAGTTTCTTGAGTCGTTCACTGATGAAAAACGACCCTGATGCGTAACATGCGCACTTCGATCCCTTCTTTGACGCGGCAGTGACGGGCCGGTGACGCGGGCTGAAATACGGTTGCACGGTAGGTGTAAGGGCTCGGACTCCAGGTATCCGGGGGATCACCATGGACACAGGTCAGGGCAGCTGGCTAGCCAGTCCCGGGGAGCGCCCTGGTAACCCGGTCGTGCACCTGTTCGGCGGTCCCTACGTGACGATGGGACGGCAACGGCTTGAGGTGCCTGAAGGCAGCAAACAGCTACTGGCATTTGTTTCGCTGCGCAGGCGGCGGATCGAGCGCAACCAAGTTGCCGGAACTCTCTGGCCGTTCGGGGCTGATATGCGCGCAGCAGGTAACCTAAGATCCGCGCTCTGGCGCCTGCGCAGGGCAGGAATCGATGTACTGGTCGCGGATAAATGGTCTCTACTGCTACGCGCAGAAGCGCTTGTGGATCTTCATGCTATGGATCAATGGGCAACGCGGGTAATCGAAGGGACGCCATCAGCGTGCGACCTCGCCATTTCACCGTCCTTGACCGATGCACTCGACTTTCTGCCCGGCTGGTACGACGACTGGGCGCTAATGGAACGTGAGCGTATAAGGCAGCGGCTCCTGCACGCGCTGGAAGCCGTAAGCAAGAGGCTAGTTCACGCTAGCGATTATGCCGGAGCCGTTGAAGCGGCGATGCTCGCCATCAGCGCCGAACCCCTTCGGGAGAGCGCTCAGAGAGTGCTGATTGAGGCACATGTCGCTGAAGGGAATCTGGCCGAAGCGCGCCGGTGCTTCATGTTGTATCGGGATCTCCTCCGCCGTGAACTCGGTGTTGAACCGTCAAGCGACCTGGTGACTTGCCTCGGTAATCGAGAGGTCCGGCGTGATGCAGTCATCAAGGTTGTCTCAACGAAATAGGTTCGGGCGATCGGGCTTAATCGCAATTCATTCTGGGAGACAGATGCCGAGAGTCGTTGATCATGTGCGGCTTCCCGGAAGCTTGCGGCCGAGGCCACGCGTACCGGAGATAGATTCGGCGCCCCCGCGAGAACTGGTCCGGGTCTCGGTCGTGGTGCGCGCCCCCGACGACGGTCTCGCATCTCTAGTGGCCCGCATGGGGCAGGTCCCGCCGAGGGCGCGCCAATATCTGAGCCGGCAGGATTTCCGGACACGACTCGCGGCGCGACCCGAGGACCTGGAGAAGGTTCGCCTCTTCGCACGCAATTACGGCCTGAGAGTCCTGCACGCCCATCCGGCACGTCGCACCGTGGAACTCTCCGGCACCGTCCAGGCCATGAAGGCCGCCTTCGGCATCGAACTGCGCTGCTATCGGGCTGCCGACCATGTCTTCCGGGGACGAGCGGGATGGATTCGGGTACCGTCCTGGCTGGCTCCGTCCCTTGAGGGCGTCTTCGGCTTGGACACCCGACACCAAGTCGTGCCCCACGTCCGGATCGGTGAAAGCCATCCCCGTGGCCGGTCCCTGTCGGCCTCGCCGGGCAGCCGCACTCCCATTGAGGTGGCCAAGCTCTACAACTTCCCGACATCTGGGCGCGGCAGCGGTCAGTGCATTGGCCTTCTTGAATTCGGCGGCGGGTACCGCCGACGGGAGCTGCAGCAGTACTTCTCGAGTCTGGGCATTAAGATGCCGCGGATCATCGACGTGTCGGTGGACGGCGCCACAAACCGGCCGACAGGCGATCCCGCCGCCGACGACGGGCAGGTGGCTCTCGACGTCCAGACCGCTGGCGCCGTGGCGCCAGAGGCCAAGCTTGTCCTCTACTTCGCGCCCAACACCGCTAAAGGCTTCGTTGACGCCATCACGACGGCCGTCCACGATACGGTTCACCGGCCATCGGTCATCTCGATCGGTTGGGGCCGACCCGAGACCGCGTGGACATCCCAGGCATGCAGGACGGTGGACCGCGCGCTGAGGGAAGCAGCAGCGCTCGGCATTCCCGTGGTTGTCGCGTCGGGAAGCAGCGGAGCGACTGGTGGTGCGCGGAATGACCGCGCGATCGCAGACTTTCCCGCGGCGAGCTCATATGCCCTTGCCTGTGGTGGTACGTCCCTGCCGGTCGGCGCCGACACCGCCGCGGAGGAGGTGGCCTGGAACCGTAGCGTCGACGGGACGACCGGAGGCGGGCTGAGCCGGATCTTCCCCGTGCCCGATTACCAGGCTCGGATCAACCCCGCTTCGGCGGAACGCGGCCAGCCTGCCGGACGTGGTGTGCCCGACATCTGCGGCTTCGCAGACCAGGCAGGCGGCTACTGGTCGCTCGTCGACGGTCAGTCGCTCACGCTGGGTGGTACCGGGGCCGTCGCGCCGCTCTACGCCGGACTGGCCGCCCTTATCCAGGAACAGTTGCGGACCGGGCTGGCGCCGTTGCACCGGTTGCTCTATAGCAGAAGTAGCTCGAACGCCTTTCACGACATCATCCGCGGTGACAACGATCGATTCACGGCCGGGCCGGGCTGGGACGCCTGCACCGGTCTCGGCCGCCTGGACGGGGCAGGCCTGCTTGCCGCCCTGTCCGGGACGAAACCCGTTCGTCCCGCGGCGGATGGACAGGCCAGCCCGCCAGCACCGGCCCGGCGCAAGGACATACGCTTGGTGCTCACCATCCTGGCGCGGGATGAGGTCGACATCATCGAGACCACCATCGACTACCACCTCGCGCAGGGGGTGGACGCGGTCATCGCTACCGACAACCGGTCCCGCGATGGCACCCGGCAGGTCCTCGAACGGTACGCGCATTCGGGGCAGGTCATGCTCATCCGGGAGGAAGGCGAAGACTACCGGCAAGGCGATTGGGTGACCCGCATGGCGCGGATCGCCGCCACTGAACTGGCTGCCGACTGGGTCATCAACGCTGACGCCGACGAATTCTGGTGGCCCGCCACCGGAGACCTCCGAGCTACCCTTCGCCGGATACCGCCTGAGTACGTCACTGTGCTAGCACGGCGGAGGAACTTCGTCCCCGTCGAGCCCGTCGACGAACGACCATTCTTCGCCCGGATGACCCTGGCTGACCCTGATCCGCGGACAAGCCATGGCGCGCCGCTCCTCCCGAAGGTCTGCCACCGAGGCCGACCGGACATCACGGTCGTGCGGGGAAATCACGAGGTCCTGGGAGGGGACGTGGGCCTGCCATTCGACGACCGCGTCTTGACTGTGCTGCACTATCCCATCCGCTCCTACGAGCAGTTCGAGCACAAGGTCGTCATCGGTGCGACCTCCCTCGGACGGCGCACTCTGGCCGGGGGTGTCGCCAGCAGTCTCGGGCACCTATTCGAGGCGTACGAGCAGGGGCACCTGCGCGACTACTACAACGCCAACGTCGTCCGCCGGCAAGAGGCCAAGGCCGCGGTCGCGACCGGGACGCTGGTGGCGGACCGGCGCCTCGTGTCGTTCTTGCGCGCCGCGGGCATGTGGACCCCAGCCTCCGGTCTTCCCTCTGGGAAAGGGGACCCCTAGCATGCCAGACGTACAAGTCACTATGGCCGCCACTGGCCCAACGGCAGACGTTCCGACCAACTCGCGGGCCCAACTGAATCTGCCGGTCGGCAGTACCCCTGTTTCCTGGACGAAGAATGCCGTGACGTGGTCCGCATCGTCGGTACTGGTGCACCCCACAATCGGCGGAGACGACGTCTACAAGGTTGTCGACCAAAACGGGACCGCTTTGAGCGTGGTAGTGAGGTGGAAGCCCGACCCGCCGGCCAATGTCCAATTGGAGACGGGAAAAGGCAACGCAGACGTGACCTGGGATGCTATCGGAGACGAAAGCAGGATCGACTATTACCGGGTCGACCTGGATCCGCAACCGGCGACGATGCAGCTGCCGCGAAATGTGATGCGGGGTGCAAGAGCGCGAGGGACGAAGCGCATATTGCCCTTGGACGGCCTGCCGCCAGACTTCTATACCGCTGCGGTGTCCGCCGTGCGGGACGCTAGCGGTGGTCCGGTCAGCTCCGAACCCACGACCAGTGATAGCAGCGAGGTTCTGCCAGCCGGCGGACCCTACAGCGGTCGGGTCAGGATCTTGCTGGCCATCATCGGCCTCGCCGCCGTGGTGGTGCCGTTTACCTCCTTATCACCAGCCCGGGCAGCGCCAATAAGATCGGCCTGAACGGCTGGGCGCTCGGCATAGCGGCCTTGACGACGTTGGCTCTCCTCTTGCTGCTGTCCGCCATCGTCCGTATCCGTGACCTGCTTACCGGCGCTGATAACCGGATCTCCACGTCCCGGGTAAACGTCGCGCTCTGGACAATTGCCATCGCGTTCGGGATTACTACCCTTGCCGCCTTGGCATTCGGCGCTCACCAGTACCACATGGTCAACCCATGCGGGCTTAAGACTACAGCCGGAGGCCATGCGCCCGCAGGCGCTGCGGTAGATGGCATCTGCGTCAACGGAAAACCCATCGCCGCGGACCAACTCAGTTTCGACCACACGTTCAAGGGCGGTCTCGCCCCCAACTATCTCGTGCTGCTTGGCGCGCCGTTCGTCACGCTCGCAGGCAGTGCCTTAATCGTCAACCGGCAGATCGACAACGGCAGCCGGCAGAAGGTGCAGTCCGCGGGCCTGAGCAGTTATGCAGACGCTTTTTCCGACGATGATGGCAGCGCTGACCTCGCTGTCACCGACACTTCCAGCGTCACCGTCATCGAACTGCGGACCGGGGAAGTCCTGTCCGTCCATGACATCGACCCCGCCCGCGCCTACTGGCGCAACAAGCAAAGAAGCCCGGGCCGATGGCCCGGGCTTCCCGTCACC
>Ga0210383_10002688_pt1 | contig 16050 bp, 15 predicted proteins | sample IncBWC14OmetaG_FD_160072 | JGI IMG/M metagenome (GOLD analysis project Ga0210383, IMG submission 160072) | Forest soil microbial communities from Barre Woods Harvard Forest LTER site, Petersham, Massachusetts, United States - Inc-BW-C-14-O ...
AATCTTGTGTTTGCGTTCTATATTCCTGATGCAATTCTGCGCCGAACCGGCCCTTTGACTCTGTTTGTATACATCGACCAAACGGAAGCCGGAAGGACGACATACAAAACGGCGGGGGCTCAACGCTTTTCTGCTATGATCCCGCCCCAGTTACTCAGGCAATCTCCCGTGGCGATCGATTTCCACCTTGATCGCAGCGTTCCGAAGGGGGTGCTTGATTCTCGTGAGCTCGGTTTCATCGCCGAAAGTATCAGCCTTGAGGCCAATGAAAACCGATAATACCGGCGAAGAACTGGATCGGGCGTCTGCGGCACCCGAACAATGCATCCTCGAGCACGCCCTTCAGATTCGCTACCGAGTCGTGTGGTTCGTTGTCGCCCTGGCCGTCGCATCTGTTTACTTCTGGCTCGCTAAATCGGGATGGGCGCGCTTCGAATGGAAACGAGATCTCGACGGATATTACGACTCACTCGGACGAGCGTTTATCGGCGGGCACTTGCGGCTCCCAATAGAACCCCGCCCCGAACTGCTCGCGCTCGCCGATCCCTGGGATCCACAGTTAAACAAACCATACCGTGTTCTTGATCTTGCGCTTTACAACCGGCATTACTACCTGTATCACGGGGCTGCACCGGCCTTATTATTCTTTGCGCCGTGGCGTCTTTTGACCGGCCACGATATGCCCGAGAGTTTCGCGGTTTTCGTCTTGTGTTTTGCCGGGTATCTGGTCTTGTGCGAACTGCTGATGCTGGTGCTTCGAAGCTTGCCTTCGCGTGTCCCGCTTTGGATGTTCGCGCTATTCCTTCTGACGCTTGCCTTCGGCGAGTCGGTTCCCTATTTGCTACAGCGGGCCATGTTCTATGAAATCGCCCTGGCGTCCGGGTTTCTGTTTGTCAGCTGCGGATTTTTCTGTCTGCTTGAATCGCAGGCGAGCGTGCAGCGCAAAGTGACATGGCTGTTGCTTTGCGGCCTATGCTTCGGCTTTGCCGCCGGCTGCCGTCCCAACCTCGCGCTCGCGGCTGTGCCTGCGTTGATCGTCATCGTCCGGTCACGTTGGAAGCCGCTCGGCCTGAGAGCGTTGCTCAGCAAAGAAGTACTCGCCCTGACCATACCGCTGGCGATCTGTTGCCTTTGCATCGCCGGTTACAACTATGCGCGGTTCGGTAATCCGTTCGAATTCGGGCTCCGTTACTTGATGGCCCAGTCCACTTATCAGAACATACGGCCGGCGCTCGACAATATTGGTCCCGGCTTGTATTACTTCCTGTTTGCCGCACCCACAGTGGATCCGGTGTTCCCTTTCCTTAGAATCGCCCTCAAGGTGCCATTCGAGGCTTTCGGATATCATTTGCCGGCGCGCTTCTTCAACGAAGGTACGGCTGGAATCGTGGTGCTCTGTCCGCTGGTTTTGCTCGCCCTCGCGACTCGTGTCGCGCCCAAAGAGATGGCAGGGCATCGGGCGGTTGTTACAGTGCGGGCGCTGGCGGCATACTCGGTTCTGTGTATGATCTTCATCTCTTCTCTGGGGCTTCTGTCCCAAAGGTACGAGATCGACTTTCAGCCCTATCTTGTTGTCGCAGCCTGTATCCTTATGGGTCTTGCCATCGTGCTGATGCGTGGCCCCAAACGGGTTTGGGCCAGCGTCGGTTTTGCATTCATGATGACATGGTCAATCCTGGCAAACATGGCGCTGGCAGTTCAGGGCCCCTATGATCAGTTCGTTCAGGCTCACCCGGAGTCATACTTCAGGCTGGCGCAGTGGTTCAGCCCCGTGCGGAGCTTTCGGCCCTTATTAAATCCGCCCCTGCATGTCTATGGGTACTTCTACTTTTCGCTCCCTTGTTCGCCAGTTGAGCAGCCGCTAATCTCGATCGGTGACTTTGGATCAAGATATCTGGTATCGGAAGTCTGTCCGCCCGGCCACCCGATCCAGATCGTCTCCTCGTGGGGCGAGCCGCGATTCCCCCAGATAAGAGTTGCTGATGTCCCGCTGGAGCGCGCCGGATTTCAGAGAATCGATGTTAATTTCTCACCACAAGACAGAAACATGATCGTACGGTGGAATGATGGCGTGGTCCTGACGCACCCATTGCCCTTTCTCTTCACAGCGCGTTCACAAGTCCGCGTCGGCTGGGACACCAGCTTTGGACGAAAGACAGAATTTTCCAGCAGATTGATTGTGCCCGTCACGCAGGAACCGTAGCTAAGAGCTGCTCGTGCAACCGCGTTTCCGACCTTAACTACCGGATCTGGAACGGGACGTTGCTTGTGAGCGGGCCGCCGGGTATGAACACTTGAACTGGTCCGCTAGTGGCAGCTGCGGGCACGGTGGCGGTGATTTCGGAAGGGGAGTTCACCTTGAACTCGGCCACCACGCCGTTGAAAGTCACGCTGGTTGCGACAGTGAGATCGTTCCCCAGAATCCGTACGGTCGATCCAGCCTTGCCCGAAGTGGTTTGGATTTTTATGAACGGGCCGAGGCCAGTGGACAGGCTGAACAGCGTGCCGTCCGAGGAGTATTTGTTTCCGTCGATAAGAGTGGTCCCATAAAAAGTCCCGTCGGTTTCCTGGACCAGCCCGCCATAGGGGTGCCCGCCATCCTTGCAGTTCGTTGTGCAGAAAGTGTGGAGCGGAGTCAATTTTCCAGCAGGCGTAAGCTGGAATATCGTGCCTGCACCGGCTGCGCCCGCTGGGCTCCCTCCTGTGTACGCCGATCCATAGAAATTCCCGTCCGTTCCCTGGATCACCCCGGCCTGAGGACGCATGCCGCCAGCGAGGTCGCTACAGGCGCCGCCCTTCAATAATTCGCCACAAAAGCCCGTTACCGTCGACAGTTTGCCGCCCAAAGTTAATTTGAACACCGACCCGAAACCGAGTGCACCATTGTACGTGGTGCCGTATAGGCTCCCATCCGTGCCTTGGATCAGGGAACCCGTGGGGTTCGCGCCGTCAACACAGTTTCCGAAAATATCTGCTACGAAGCAGAAGCTGTAGAACGTGGTCAGCTTCCCGGCGAGGGACAATTTGAACACTGTTCCTGAATTCGCGTCGATAAGCTCGCCGGGGACGGGATGCCTTCCGCCCGCCGAAGTGGTCCCAAAGAGATTTCCGTCGGTCACTTGGACCATTCCGCCATATGGGGTTGCGCCATCCGTGCAATTTGCTTCGCTACAAAAGCTATAGATCGTTGTCAGAGCGCCGTCCGGAGTGATCTTGAACGCGGTCCCCTTGCCGTTCGCTCCGCCCGCGCTGGTTGTGCCGTACAGATGGCCGTCGGTGGCCTGAACCAGCCCGGCGTAGGGCGCTTGTCCGTCCGCGCAGTTGGCCTCAGCGCAGAAGCTGTAGAGAGTTGTGAACGTACCTGCCAGCGTCAGCTTGAACACTGTTCCGTAGTCGCCGTTCACGCCGCCACCGACTGTGGTTCCGTACAGATCGCCGTTGGTCGCTTGGATAAGAGTACCGAAGGGATAGCGCCCGTCGGTGCAATTGCTTTGACTGCAGAAGGTGTACACGGCCGATGGGCTATTACCCGGCTTCATCTTAAAAATCACGCCCGGTCCGTTGTCGGCAAACTGCTGGTTCTGCGTGCCCGCGATAACAGTCGCCAACTTGCCGCCGGTGGTTCCATACAGATCGCCGTTGGTGGTTTGGACCGGGCTCGATACGGGATTACCGCCGAGAGGGCACGGCTTTTCGCCGCAGAATTCGCTGATAACGGTAAAGGACGGCGTCTGAGCCGAAAGGGCGATCACTGACAATCCACAGATCGCAAGCATGCTGAGCAATCGCGCGCCAGAGATGGCCTGAGAACGAGTCTTCAATGTGCACCAGTTTTTCATGATTTATGGTCGATCTTCTACGTAACATTGCGAGCGTAACAGAAATGGTAATAAACGACGGTTTGCGCCTGCGCCTATTTCTTTCGCATATTACGTTCTAATCTGGAGTATAAGGGTGGTTTCGAATTGCGCAACCGGAGCTAGTACCGCAGCCCTGAGCCACTCGTACTGATGAACCCGGCACTACGACTAGTACTTTTTTCGCTGCTTACAACCCTGGATGACCCCCAACTCGGCTGACGCTCTACGCCGAAAAGGAGCTCTGAGGTTCCGCTTTCTTCCGCCGCCGACGGAAGAAGATTACACCCGCCAGACAGATCCCGATCGCCGGCAGCGCTGAGGGTTCAGGAGTCGAAGTACTCCAAACGCCATTCGTGCCGACATCGGCGGGTGGATCGAACGCCGACCAAGTTCCATCCGTATTGGTGTTGAACGTGCCATTCGCACCCGAAATGAAAATGTTCGCGGGGCCGAGTCCGACCGGAAGGACGCCGGATATTTCCTCCGTGGGATCGTCGTGAATCGATAGATCCGGAATCAGGTTCGAACTGTAATTAAAACTGTAAAGGTCGTCGGCCGAAAGCGGCGTTCCCAACACGTAACCGGCAAGAAGAATCAACGTACCGGTGCCGTTGCCCGTACAGTCGGTGCACTCGCCGCTAAACGTATAGGCTTGGACGGCGATGGTGGCCGAAGCGGAAGCGGCCCCGATTGTGACCAGGATCGCCAGGACGGTGAGATTTCTGAAGAAGGTAAAACAACTCGCTCTCCTTTGGATCTCTGTTGCGCGACCACCGAACCGGGCGGCCCCTTCTCGGCTTGCAGTTCCATATTACACTTCGCAGCAAGGGACCCGCCCAGTCGCGATCCACCCGCAGCGGACCATTCCAAAAAGCCAAGTGGTATAGTAATCGAGCGCCGTCTCCGGCTCGACTATCATCATGGACTTGACACACATCCATCTCTTACTGAATCATTTTCCAACCATCGGCACCATCATCGGCGGCGGTTTGTTTCTGCTTGCGCTCATCGCGAAGAGCGACGATTTGAAGCGTGCCAGCTTGGTTGTTCTGCTGGGAATCGCTCTCATCGCCATCCCCACCTATATGAGCGGAAATGGCGCGCAGGACGGTATCAAATCTATTCCGGGCGTATCAAAATCTTTGATCGAAGCCCACGAAGCAGCTGCTTTTGTGGGGACTGGATTCATGCTATTCACCGGGGCGTTTGCGTGGCTGGGATTGTGGCAATTCCGCCGGCTCCGGCGCATACCAAGCTGGAATCTCGCAGTGATTCTGATCCTGACTCTGGTGTCGTTTGGCTTGATGGCCCGCGCTTCCAATATGGGAGGCGAAATTCGCCACGAGGAAATCCGAGCCGTCCAGGACAAAGGCGCACCCGTCGCTCCGGCCACGCCGGAAAGCCCCGCGCTGGCGCGGGCCGTGGGCTCATTCGTCACCGACACGCCGTGGATGTGGCCCACTTGCGAAACCCTGCATTTCGTCGGCTTGAGCCTTTTGTGCGGTGTCGTGTTTCTGGTGGATCTGCGGGTTCTCGGAGTGATGAAGGGCGTGTCCTTCGCTTCCCTGCACCGTCTGTTGCCTTGGGCCGCGTTGGGATTCGGCGTGAACGTCCTCACTGGAATGTTGTTCTTCGTGGGGATACCCGGCCAGTACATACACAATCCCGCCTTCTATTGGAAAATCGCATTGGTGATGCTGGCCGGCGCGAACGCCTTGTACTTTACGCTTTTTGATGAACCATGGTCCCTGGGAGCTGGAGAGGACGCACCGCTGACGGCCAAAATCGCCTCGGCGTCCGCCATGCTGCTGTGGGTCGCTGTTATGTATTGCGGAAGCATGCTGCCATTTTTAGGCAACTCATTTTAGGAGAAGGAAACCATGCGATTGGTTGTTGGGACAATTCTATGGGTGATTGTGATGACTGTCATCGTCGGGATTGTCGGCTATGCATTGGATAGAAGTACGGCGCGCCAGGAGGACAAGGGTAAGGACTAGCATATGCACACTTTTCTTGAATTCCTCGAAAACCTGGCATTCAGCCAATGGGTGAAAAACGCTCCGACCATTTGGGCCTTCCCGACAATCCTCATCGTTCACACTCTGGGGATGTCCATCGTGGCCGGTGTCAGCGCCATCATCAGCCTGGTTGTGCTGGGTTTCTGGCCGGCCGTTCCGATCAAGCCTTTCGAGCGCGCGTTCCCACTGTTGTGGTTCGGGTTCGGCATCAACGCGGTGACGGGAACCATGATGTTGATTGCCGACGCCACAACCAAGCTCACGATGCTCGATTTCTACATTAAGATGGGGTTCGTGTTTGCGGGATTATTCATTCTCATACGAATGCGCAGGCAGATATTTGAGGATCCACAGATCGATAAAGCCCCGGTCTCCGGCAACGCAAAAGTGTTGGCATGGGCTTCACTGGCTTGCTGGTTTGGCGCAATTACCGCTGGCCGCTTGATGGCGTACGTCAAGTAGGCGACCTCCCCCTTAGCAACAGGTCACATACCGCGCATGATGCAGGCTTGACGATGCCTGCGGGGTAGAATTGTTCCTATCCCATGTCCCTCTCTGTAGGTGAGCGGCTCGGCCCCTACGAGATCCTTGCGCCCATCGGCGCGGGCGGCATGGGCGAGGTTTATCGCGCTCGCGATACCAAGCTGGACCGCGATGTAGCGATCAAAGTTTTACCCGCGGCTTTGGCGCAGGACCCCGAACGTCTCGCACGGTTTGAACGTGAAGCTAAGGTGCTGGCTTCGCTTAACCACCCCAACATAGCGCAGATTTACGGCATCGAGGATCGGGCGCTGGTGATGGAATTGGTCGATGGGGAGACACTGCGAGGGCCACTTCTGCTTGAGACCGCCTTGAATTACTCGCGCCAGATTGCAAACGCTCTTGAGGCGGCGCACGAAAAAGGCATCATCCATCGGGACCTGAAGCCAGCCAATATTATGGTCACGCCCGCGGGTGTGGTCAAAGTGCTCGACTTCGGCCTGGCCGCAGTGGCGCAATCCTCCGATCCTTCCAATCCGGCAACTTCGCCGACGCTTACGATCTCTCCGACTCGCGCCGGGATGATCCTGGGCACGGCTGCGTACATGAGCCCGGAGCAGGCTCGCGGCAAGCCGGTAGATAAGCGCGCGGATATTTGGGCGTTCGGCGTAGTGCTCTTCGAGATGCTCACCGGCACGCAACTATTCCACGGGGAAACCGTGTCGGATACGTTGGCGCAAGTGCTCACCAAGGAGCCCGATTCGGAACAAGTTCCTGCGAAGGTGCGGAGGTTGCTCCAAGCGTGCCTGCGGAAGGATCCGAAACAGCGGCTCCAAGCCATCGGCGATTGGAAGCTGATGCTGCCGGAGGACGGGTTCGCCAACCAGCATGAGACCAAACCCAGTCTTCACTGGATCTTGCCCGGCGTCGCAGCTTCGCTGGCGTTGATCGCAGGGGTCGCGCTGTCGGGCTGGCTCCGTCCCGCCGCGCCCGGGCCGCGCATGGTGGTCCGTCTTTCGGCCACGCTTCCAGTCGCGACCAATATCCCCGGACCGATCGCGGTCTCCCGCGATGGCTCGCGTCTGGCATTCGTGGCAGGGCCCAAGGGGCAGATCTTCGTACGAATGATAGATCAGCTTGAAGCTACGCCCATCCCGCGCACCGAGGGCGCCGGCTTCCTATGCTTCTCCCCTGACGGCACGTGGATCAGTTATATCGACATGTCCGTCCAGCCAAACAAGCTGAAAAAAATTGCCATAGACGGAGGGCCCGCTCAAGTACTCGCCGACGCTCTTAACACGATTGGCCCGCCCACCCAAGACTGGGGACTGGACGACAATATCCTCTTCTCGAGCAATGGAGTACTGATGCGGATTCCCGCAGCGGGCGGCACTGCCGAAACCCTCGCCACGCCGGATCCGGCAAAGAAAGAAATCTTCTATCTAACCCCGCAATTGCTGCCGGGCGGAAAGCAGATCCTCTTCGGTAGTGCCCTTGCTAGTGCTAATCCCGGGCGAGGCGGAATGATCGCCGCGCTCAACCTGCGGACCGGAGAAAAGAAGGTTTTGGTTCGGAACGTCAGCGCCAATCCTCGATATGTCCCCACGGGTCCCGGCTCATCGGCGGGATACATCGTCTATTACACTTCCCAGACCGGGTCGCTTATGGCCGTGGCTTTCGATGCGAGCCGGATGGAGGTGAAAGGTTCTCCAGTCGCGGTTCTGGACGGAGTCCAGGGCTATAGCAACAGTCCCTTTGCCTTGATGGGGATCTCCGACTCAGGCACGTTGGCGTACGTGGGGGGAGGCCCGGGCGCCGGCTTGCCGACGCCATTGATTTGGGTGGATCGCAAGGGCGTCGAGCAACCGTTGCCCGCCCCGGCGCGCACTTATAGTTCCGCGAAATTATCGCCAGATGGCCAGCGCATTGCGCTTATGGTGGTGGGCCAGGGATTGCAGGTTTGGGTCTACGACCTGGCTCGCGGCACGCTGCACAACGTCACAGCCGAAGGAGATGGTGCCGCTCCGATCTGGACCAAAGACGGGAAGCGCTTAATCTATGCGCCGTCTAACGGCACATCCCTCGTCTGGGCGCCGGCCGACGGCAGCAGCGCTCCCTCGATGCTGACGGGCGTTGAAAAGGGTAGGATGGTGCCCACCTCGGTGTCACCCGACGGCAAGATGGTCATCGGTTTTTACACGTCCGGAGAGCTTTGGGTTGTGCCGTTGCCAGACGGATCTTCAGGTAATGCCAAGCCGCAATCTTTCCTAGATTCGCGTTCACAGAAAGCGGAACCAGCTTTCTCCCCGGATGGCCACTGGGTGGCCTACCGATCCGATGAAACCGGCAATCGGGAGATTTACGTGGCTCCTTATCCTGGGCCGGGCGGAAAATTCCTAATCTCGACAGAAGGGGGAACGTCACCCCACTGGTCCGATGACGGAAGGGAGTTGTTTTATAGAAGCAGCGACAAAATGATGGCCGTAGATGTTCAGACCAGCCCGGAGTTTCGCGCGGGAACGCCGAAAATCCTGTTCGCGGGAACTTTTGGCAACTCCTTTGACCTCAGTTCGGACGGCAAGCGCTTCCTGATGATCAAGCCGCCCGCGATTACGCAGCGCTCTGCGGATCAAGTGACCGTTGTGCTCAACTGGTTCGACGAACTGCGGCGGCGCGTGCCAACGGCTAAGTGACCTAGGGCGATTCTCAAGTCTGGGGTTCGTATTTGCAGGATTATTCATTCTCATATGAATGCGCAGGCAGATATTTGACGATCCACAGATCGATAAGGCCCCGGTCTCCGGCAACGCAAAAGTGTTGGCTTGGGCTTCACTGGCTTGCTGGTTTGGCGCAATTACCGCTGGCCGCTTGATGGCGTACGTCAAGTAAGCGGCATCCCCAGTAGTAGCGGCTCAGATCAAATTAAACGCAACTCCGCGTCTGCCATGGACGTATACTTCTGCAAGGGGGTTCCCCTTTGACCCGAATCCTTCAATTCACCCTCCCGGCCCTGCTGGCAATCGCTGCGGGACGCGCACAGGTTCCTTATCCAACCACCCCCTACCCAGGCGGGCAGTATCCGCCGGGGCAATATCCGCCTGGGCAGTATCCGCCTGGCCAGTACCCTCCGGGCACGATCGGGCTGCCAGGAGGGATCAACCTTCCGATGCCGAAGCTTCCTGGCAAGAAAAGCAAAGACCCCTCCGACAGCAACAGCACCAGAGTGGCGCTTCGCGCGGTGGATGGAACGCTGCGCGAGCTGGACGAAAAGGACTTGTATCTCGAAACGCCCAAGCACAAGATTCTCAAGTTTAGGACTCTGGCGAAGACACAATTTCGCGACAAGGACGGTGAGCAGGTTCGCGATTCCTTGCTGAGGCCGGGAGACCAGCTCTCGGTGGAAGTAAACGGCGACGATCCGGAGACTGCGCTGCGCGTGATTTTGAGCCACAAATCGACGGATGCTGAACGGGCTCGCGCCGAAAGGCCTTTCGACCACAATACCGCTCAAACTCCCGTTGAGGCGGATACCCATTCGTCGGGAGCGACGGAGGCTGCGGCCGAGCCGTCGTCAAGATCGAAGCCTGACACCAGCGACACTGGCGACCGCGAGATCCCCACTCTCGCGAGAGCGGGGACATCGGATTCTACTCAACCGGTGGACAAAACTGCGCCGCCGGTAGAGAGCCCGAAACCCGTTTCGCGTCCAAACGCTAGTGCCGACGATATCATCAGCCAGGCGCGCGACGCAGCCGATCGCCTGACGGACGGACTCCCGAATTTTCTCGTTCAGCAGAACACAACGCGATATTTTAGCCGGGTCCTTCCTCCTCAATGGCAGGTCCTGGACACCGTCTCAGCCGAAGTAGCGAGCGTGAATGGCAAGGAAGACTATCGCAATATTATGGTGAATGGCAAGCCTTCCAACCGGCCAGTTGAAAAAACCGGCGCTTGGTCCACCGGTGAATTCCAAACCACTCTCGACAGCCTCTTAAATCCGTACACCCTGGCAGCTTTCCATAAGACCAAGGACGACACTTTTCAAGGCCGTTCCGCCTATACCTATGACTTTCAGGTCCGGCAGCAAAACTCGAATTGGGACATTCATGCCCCGGATGGTTCCGTAGCGACGCCGGCGTACAGCGGGACCGTTTGGATCGACAAAGCAACTTTCAACGTGATGCGGATCGAGGAGCAGACCGGGCCGCTACCCTCCACCTTCCCGTTCGACAAGGCGGAATCGGTAGTCGAGTACGGTTTCGTGAATATCGATGGAAAAACCTATCCGCTGCCGATCCATAGCGAGATACTGACCTGCCAACGTGGGAGTTCCACCTGTACGAAGAATGAGATTCGTTTCCAGAATTACCGAAAGTTCGCTGCGGATTCGAACATCACGTTTGACAAATACCGAAACTGACGAGCGCCTTCCCGTGGTGCTTTGCGTGGCCGAAGTCCTCGCCGCTCGCCGAGCACGTGAATCTATTTTCCCGCCAGATGCGAAAAGTCTTTTTCGTTCTCGTCGCAGATAAATTCGAGCATTTCCGTGTCCGGATACAGTTCCACGCCCGTCTTGGCCGTCCACGGTTTCTTGTACGCTTTGGGATCGTCGATGGTGATATCAATATCGATGTGGCCGAAATCGCGCCGATGGTAGCGTTCGGTCATATGCAACGATTCGGAATGCGGGTGCCCCATCAAGTCCAGCTGAGTTTTGTCATTAAAACCGTTGGTCTCCACAATCAGCGTATCCCCTTCCCACTTTCCTACCGAGTAACCGAGGTAGGAAGGGCTGGGGTCCGCGGGCAAAGTTCTCCCATCGGTGAAGATTTGCCGGTACGTGTTCGGATATTCATACAGCATGGTGATCAGGTCTGGAGTTTGAATGATTTTGAACGGCACGGGAATCGTAAAGCTGAGCGGCAAGCCGGGTGGAGCGCAGGAACCTTTGCTACCTCGAGCGGCGAGGCGCTGCGCGAACAACGCGCCGAAGGGGGGCAGCATCTCGACGTCGCCGGGCTTCAATCCGTTCGCTAAGTTGACGGAAACCATGGGTGGAGGATGTTCCAAGCCATCCAACTCTTCGCCCGGCGGACCGACGATCATCCACATACCCGATAAGTCCGGCTTGCCGTCGGATGCCTTGGGCGCGTGAGCAGCCAGGTTAGGCTTACCGTCGGAAGATCGTGGAATATTTTTCGTTTTGTAGGTCGCCCACTGTGAATATGCGGGCGATGCCAGCATCGTCCCAGCAAGAAGAACTGTGAACCACATTCGCATACACACGTCTGCTTTTTCCTCCCGCGTCCCTATCTAGAATCTTATGAATATACACCCTTCGGAGCCGAAGGCTTCAACGGACCGCTGGCGGGAGAAGCGCTTTCTCCGTCGTGGCAAGGGCCAGAAACAACGTGCAAGGCTGGCTGGCGAGGGTTCGAAAACCGAACTTCTCATAGAAAGCTACGGCTGAATCGTTCCTGGCATCTACTAGGAGCGTCCACACCACCGGTGGCGATTGTAAGCTGCGGCGCGCGGCATCGATCAGCAACGCCCCCCCTAACCCACGGCCCTGAAACGTCTCGTCGACGGCCAGACGTCCGATTCGAACAGCGGGCAAAGTGGGATAACGCGGCAAGCGCTTACTTTCCTCCGGCGGCAGATCGACAAAAGGAATGCTGGCCGCGGCTAGCGTGTAATACGCCGCGACCTGATTCGTGGATGCTTCAACCGCTACGAAGCAATTCGCAATGTGGCGGCGGATATCCTGAGTGGCCTGCGTCTTAAAATAGCGGTCCAGCGCTTCTTCACCGCAGTGAAACGTGCCACGGTCATGTTCAGCGCCGAGCGGCGCCATGCCGAAGGGGGCTTCCTTCATGCTTTCCGGAAGGCGGATTTCAATCCGCTTGGCAGAACAGATCGCGGTGCCGCTTGGCGGCTTTCTTCAGAGCCTTGGCGGGCGCTGGTGGATTCAAAATCGCTGAGGCGATTTGCCGTTGATCTTCGATCGAAAGACGAATGATTTCCGTTTGCTCGATGGCCCGGCAAGCGGCTTCATCGGCCGCCGCTACTACGAAGTCCGTAAGCGTGCGCCCTTGAATTTCCGACGCGCGCTTAAGCCGCACCATAACCTCAACCGGCAGGCGAGCTTCCAGGCGGGCGGTGGTTGTTAAGGCTTCGGAATTCATAACCCAACTGTACGGCAAACTGCCGTATCCTGTCAAGTGGTCCTTCTGGCGCCTCTACTTCAGCTCCATCATCATCGCGCTGCCCGTCCCATGATCCAACAGCTCCGTATGCGTCCGATTCCCCTTGTTGAACCGGATATCGAAGGCCTTATAGTTGTTCACGGTCTTAGCGCCGTCGGGTGTGGTGGACGTCAATGCGGTGTCCTCAAGATAGATCACCACGACGTCCTTGTCGTGGAAATGCATCGGCGTCGGCTCGCCTGGATTCCAGCGATAAGACCAGACGATAACCCGGTTGTTCTCGAGCAACTTCTTCACGTGCGGTCGAGGAAAAGCGAGCGGATATCCGGTCTTATTCTCGATGGGCGGAACGGGATGGTCTTTGAGTTCGATGATCAGCGATCTCGGCGCGCCTGTAGGTGCGCTCGTCGCCTCGCCATGCTCATCGCGCCGGTCCCCCTTCGGGCTGAAGTAAGCGCTTCCGGCCTTGTCTCCAGCTTTGCTTCCCGCGATGTGCATCACAACGGCATCGACCGCATGCCCGCGCGCAGGATTCGTCTGCCCTTTCGTCCAAGTTACATCCCACACTGTAACCCGATCGTTATCAATCACCGGGTCAGTTGCGGGCTTCGGATCTTGAGCCCAGGTTGGCGCCAGACAAAGCGCCGCCAATACGATTAATCTCATCACGTAGTCCATTATCCACTTACTTTCCGCTCAAACCAATTTTTCCATTGAACTTGCTATGAAGTTCGTTTATTCTCATACGATGAAAACGGTTCGAGCTCTCCAATCCCTGATTTTGGCTGCGATTCCTTTGGGTTTCCTCCTCCCCAGCGCGACCGCGCAGGAAGCAAGCCCGTCCATTACTATTAGCGCGACCGATAAGACGGCGGCGAGCGAGGTCACGTCCGCTCCGAAACATGCTTTGGGCTTATCCAGCGTGAACCGCAAGGCGCTGTGGGCATCCGGTAAACCCGTGACATTGTCGTCGGCGGCCACAACGGTTCCCGTCATCCCGCCACCCGGCTTCTATCCGGGCGATCTCAGCAATCCCGGCGGCGGCCCGACTGTGCAGACCGCCAAATCGCACAACTTATATGTGAACTGCGCGCCCAGTTGTTGGGGAAATCCGGGAGTCTTCCAGAATAACCTGGACCACAGCGATATGATCCACATAACCGATCAATACACCGGCACTTCCGCGAACAATCGTTACACCGTAGGCGCCAGCGGACTGGTGGTCGGATCGTTCCCTCCGATTCTCTTCGATGCGGATATTCTCGCCATCGCGCATGCCGGGGCCGCAATCTTCGGCAATGGCTATCACGACATCTATCACATCTTTTTGCCGCCGGGTCAGGATGTCTGCTTTAGCGGAAGCTCACCATTGGAGTGCTACTCGCCCGACAACCTTGTCACGTTCTTCTTCTGCGCGTATCACGGCAGCGTGGATTTCACCGATATCGGCCATGTCCTGTTCACCGTGGAACCGTACCAGAATGTGAACGGCTGCAATGTCGTTCAACCCAGCCCGAACGGAGCGCTAATCGACTCAACCGCCGACGTGCTCTCGCACGAGACCTTTGAAACCATTACCGATCCCGATATCGACGCCTGGTACAACCACTTCGACCTGGATCTTTTTGGAGCCGAGATTGGCGACGAATGCCAGGATTTCGATTTTGGTTATGGCAAGGTGAGCCTGAACGGAAAGAATTACGAAATTCAACCGGAATATTCTAATTCCCAGCACGGCTGCGCCTTCTCGCCCTACGTAACGCCTTAAGGGTTTCAGAAATGGACCAGCGATGCGCCGGCCTCCGCCATTCTGAATTCTGAATTCTGAATTCTGACTTCTGAATTCTGAATTCTGTTAGCCGTTAGCGATTACTTCCTCATAATACTTCTCGTATTGAGGAATGATAATGGAACTCGCGAAGCGCTCCACTGCAGTGCGGCGAGCAGCTTCCGCCATGGATTGATGCAGCTCCTCATTAGTGAGCAGCTCGACCACTCGCCGCGATTGCGCAGCGATATCGCCCACCGGTTCCAGGAACCCGTCCACGCCGTCGGTAACAAGCTCTGGCAATCCGCCCACGCGGGTTGCCACCGGCGGAACACCGCACGCCATTCCCTCCAGCGCACCCAGGCCGAACGATTCCATCTCGCTCGGCATCAGCAACACGTGCATCTTCGGAAACAGACGCTCCACGTGATCCTGCTTGCCCATAAACGTCACGTGCCGCTCGATGCCCAAGTCACGCGCCAGCCGATGCGCCTCTGGCCGATCCGGTCCATCGCCCACCATGTACAGATGCGCTGGCGTCTGCTTCACCACTTCCGCTAGGACGCGAACGCAATCGGTGACGCGCTTCACGGGCCGGAAGTTCGATATATGCATCAGCCGTTTTTCACCATTCGGCCGATTCTCCATGGGCTGATAGATTTCGGTGTTCACGAAATTGTAAATCACGCGGATTTCGTTCGGCACTCCGAACACTTCGTAGGTGTCGCGCCGTACGTCCTGGCTGACGCTGGTGATGCCGTCGGACTTCTCGATGGAGAACTTGGTGATCGGGAAATACGAGCGGTCCAGGCCCACGATGGTGATGTCGGTGCCGTGCAAGGTAGTGATGAATGGAAGGCGGCGCCGCGCGGCCACCATTTGTTGCGCCAGCATGGCAGCGGTGGAATGAGGAATCGCGTAGTGCACATGCAGCAAGTCGAGCTCGTAATCCTCGGCCACCTCCGCCATGCGCGATGCCAGCGCCATGCAGTACGGAGGGTACTGGAACAGCGGGTAATTCGATACCTCCACTTCGTGATAGTGGATGCGTGGCGTCCCGGGGTCCAGCCGAATCGGATTCGCGTAGGTGATGAAATGGATTTCGTGGCCGCGCGTGGCCAGTTCCAGGCCCAGCTCCGTGGCAACGATTCCGCTGCCGCCGTACGTGGGATAGCAGGTGATTCCGATCCGCATGGTTTTTGGATTCTCGCAGTGCGATGTTAGATTCTAGCAGTGCGATGTCAGATTCTAGCAGCGCGATGCGGGATTCTATTTTGTCGCGGCACTCAGCTCTCCCAAGCCAATTTGACCATGGATGTTCTGAACAGGATGGGCGACGTCACCTCCGCCGAACCACACCGTCACGCGATCGCCATTGGCGATCACCGTCGGATCGCAAATCACCTTGGAATCCCAGGATTGCCCGCCCGCAATGGTCATTGGAAGCTTCTCCCATCGCACGCCATCGCGGGAGCGCGCCAAACCCATCCGCCGCACTTCGTTACGATCGCGCCCGGTGTAGAGCATCCAATAATATCCACGCGCAACCCACACCGCCGGCTCACCCAAGCCATTCTCATCGAACGCTCCATACCCGCCCAATTCGAGAATCGGATTTTCCCGCAGCTTGTACCATCTCACGCCATCACGCGACTCGGCGATTCCCAGCCGTTGCCGCCGCGCGCGATCCATTCCCAGATAGAACATGTAGTAATTCT
>Ga0210383_10002689_pt1 | contig 16047 bp, 14 predicted proteins | sample IncBWC14OmetaG_FD_160072 | JGI IMG/M metagenome (GOLD analysis project Ga0210383, IMG submission 160072) | Forest soil microbial communities from Barre Woods Harvard Forest LTER site, Petersham, Massachusetts, United States - Inc-BW-C-14-O ...
GGGCGCAAGGCCGCGGGCGCCCATTAGAGTTTGTCCTCTAGGTACCGCGACTGAGCATGTTCGATGCGGTGCCGGCTAGGCGCCACGGTGGGCGCCAGCCCGCAGCAGCATCCGCCGCTGCGACACGATCCATTCCCCTGCCACAGGAGACCCACGACCTACATGAGCGCAACTGACATCGCCCAGACCGTAGAGACCGACCAGGCCGTACGCGAGGCGAGCGGCGCTCACCCGTACGGCCGCTACCTGGAGGAGTTCGAGGTGGGTGCCGTGTACAAGCATTGGCCCGCCAAGACCGTGACCGAGTCAGATGACCACCTGTTCTGCCTGATCACGATGAACCACCACCCGCTGCACATCAACGACGTGTACGCGCACAAATCCCAGCAGGGGCGCAACGTCGTGGTCGGGCCGCTCGTGTACTCGCTCGCGCTGGGCATGTCCGTAAGCGATGTCAGCGGCAAGGCGATCGCCAACCTCGCCACCGAAGAGCTCAAGCACCCGGCGCCCGTTTTCCACGGTGACACCTTGTTTTGCGAGTCCGAGGTGCTCGAAAAGAAAGAGTCGCAATCCAAGCCTGACCGCGGCACCGTGAAGGTGCACACGCGCGTGCTCAACCAGGACGGCGTACTCGTGGCCGAGTTCAAGCGGCTCGTGCTGGTGCCGCGCCGGACGCCGGGCGTGGCTCCGAGCGAGGGGAACGCCGAGTAGCCGGGCGGATTGTCGCGGCTTCACCCGTGCGATACGCTTTTGTCGTCGCCCGAAGAGGGCGTTTTTCTGTTTCCCGGAGCCAGTCTTGGCCCGGCAGCAGCGCCGCCGATCGGAGATCGCCCAGCGCGCCGGTCTTGCCCGCCAACCGAGGAGCCGTTTGCAGCCCATGAACACCACCGTTCCCGCCCCCACCAAGAACGAGCGCCTGCTGGCCTGGGTCGAGGAGGTCGCCGCGCTCACCGAACCCGAGCAGATCTATTGGTGTGACGGGTCGGCCGATGAGTACGACCGCCTTTGCCAGGAGCTCGTCGAGGCGGGGACCTTTGAGCGCCTCTCGGACGCCAAGCGACCGAACTCCTACCTAGCGCTCTCCGATCCGGGGGACGTGGCGCGGGTGGAGGACCGAACATTCATCTGCTCTGCCACCGAGGCGGAGGCAGGTCCGACGAACAACTGGCGCGAGCCAGCCGAGATGCGCGAGATGCTCAGCGGCCTGTTCGCTGGCTCGATGCATGGTCGGACGATGTACGTCGTGCCGTTCTCGATGGGGCCGTTGGGCTCGGACAAGAGCCACGTGGGCGTGCAGCTAACGGACTCGATCTACGTCGCTGTGAATATGCGGATCATGACGCGCATGGGCCAGGGTGCGCTTGATGCGCTCGGCAACGGCGAGTTCGTCCCGTGTCTGCATTCGGTGGGCATGCCCCTGGATGACGGCGCAGAGGACGTGGCATGGCCGTGCAACGCGGATAACAAGTACATCGTGCACTTCCCCGACACGCGTGAGATCTGGTCCTATGGCTCGGGCTACGGCGGCAACGCTCTCCTGGGGAAGAAGTGCTTCGCGCTGCGCATCGCCTCGGTGATGGCACGCGACGAGGGCTGGATGGCCGAGCACATGCTGATCCTCAAGCTGACCTCACCGGAGGGCGACGTCAAGTACATCACCGGCGCCTTCCCCAGCGCGTGCGGCAAGACCAACCTGGCGATGTTGATCCCGACGCTCGAGGGCTGGACGGTGGAGACGATCGGCGATGACATCGCATGGATGAAGTTCGGCGATGACGGTCGGCTTTACGCGATCAACCCCGAGGCCGGCTTCTTCGGCGTGGCACCGGGGACCGGCGAGGATACCAACCCGAACGCGATCCGCACGATCGAGAGCAACTCGATCTTCACCAACTGCGCAAAGACCGACGACGGCGACATCTGGTGGGAGGGGCTGACGAAGGAGCCGCCCGCCCACCTGATCGACTGGCACGGGAACGACTGGACGCCGGAGTCAGGAACACCGTCGGCCCACCCTAATGCCCGCTTCACGACGCCGGCATCGCAGGATCCGGCGATCGCGGCGGAGTGGCAGGACCCGGCCGGTGTGCCGATCGACGCAATGCTGTTCGGCGGGCGCCGCTCGACGGTGGTGCCGCTCGTGACCGAGGCGCTCGACTGGGAGCATGGTGTGTTCCTCGGTGCCGTTATGAGCTCGGAGAAGACCGCTGCCGCGGCGGGCACGGTCGGCGAGCTGCGCTTCGACCCATTCGCGATGCTGCCCTTCTGCGGCTACAACATGGCCGACTACTTTGCCCACTGGCTGGAGATTGGTCGTCGCGAGGGGGCTGTGTTGCCGAAGATCTTCTACGTCAACTGGTTCCGCAAGGACGAGAACGGACGCTTCCTATGGCCCGGCTATGGCGAGAACTCCCGTGTGCTGTCGTGGGTCTTCGCGCGTTGCGCCGGCCACGGCGCGGCCACGAAGACACCGATCGGCTGGATGCCGCCAGTGGGTCCGGACGGGATCGACACCCGCGGTGTCAATGTCACCGACGAGGCGATGGCGCAGCTGCTGCGGGTAGATACCGTCGAGTGGAAGGCCCAGTTGCCGCAGTTCCGCGAGTACCTCGCCAAATTCGAGAACCTGCCGGCGGCGCTGACCGCGCAGCTCGACGCGCTCGAACAGCGTCTGGGCTGAGTACATGTCGGGGGCGATCCCAACGGTCGATCCCGAGAAGGCTCAGAACTCGGAGCTGAAGCGGCGCATCACCGCGTTCGCGCTGACCAACGCCGGCACGTGGTTCTCATCGCAGGTGGGGGCGCGGATCGATCCGTGGCTGCTGCGGGCGACGCGTGGGCGCGTCGATCACACGCTCGGCCAGATCCCGGTCGTGTTGGTTACCGTCCGCGGCGCGCGCACCGGGCGCGAACGAACGGTGCCGCTGTTGTACTTCAGTGATGGCGGTGACGTGATCCTAATCGCCTCCAGCTACGGGAGGGCGAAGTTCCCCGCCTGGTACTACAACCTCAAGGCCAACCCCGACGTGACGCTCGAAGCCAGGGGTCGCTCCGGCGCGTACGTGGCGCACGAGGCGGAGGGCGAGGATCGCGACCGCCTATTCGAGCGGGCCAAGCTCGTCTACAGCGGCTACAACCAATACGAACAGCGCACCGCAGGCATCAGGCGCATACCCGTGATACGCCTATCGCCAGTCTGAGCGTTGGGGAATCGACCGGCCTTCTAGTCGTGGCCGTGGTTCTCGCCGCCCGCTGCGGGCGGCCGGGACTCCTCGGCAAGCGAAGTGATTGTCAGCGCGCCGCGTGCCGATGACTCGAGCACATCGGTGGCCTCCTCCAGCGAGCGCGCGTACAGCTCGACGAGCAGGTGGACAATGATGCGGGCGTCGTCTTCGTGCTTGTGGAAGCGCACGTGGGTGAAGAACTCGCGCACACCGTGCTCGCCGAAGGCCGCGTAGGAGAGCGCATCCCCGGCCTCGGGGCCGGAGCAGCTCTCGACGTCTTCGGAGTCAACCGTGACGGTGCACGAGGCCACCCACGGGGTGCCGGCGATCATCCGTTCCCAGCGATCCTCGATCGGCTCGACACGGCCGTTGTTGAACCCCAGGTGCGGCTGGTCGTGCATGCAGTCCAGACACTGCACCACGGCCTCTTGGAGCTCGTCTACGACTTCCGCACGCTCGCCCGTGTCAGGGTCGATCTTGTGGATGCCCTCGTAGTGGACCTGAACCTCCAGATCCTGAGACCAGCAGCGGTAGCAACGCAGCCAGCTGCGGGCACTCGTCTCTGCCATTGAGCCCTCCATGTCCACAACATTGTAGGCGTCCGCGGAGGCGGCCTGGTGCGACCGCGAGACGGCGCTGCTCGCGACACATGAGGGGGCGCCCTACTGGGCGCCCCCTCATGTGTCTATCGACGCGCTGCTTGGCTAGTGTTTTTTGTGCGGTTTGACCGTGAAATGCAGGATCTGAACGATCGGCGTGCCGCCGAGCGCGGACTTGTAAGTCAGCTTGGCCGTGAGGACCACGGTCTTGCCTTTCTTCAGTGACTTGGTGACCTTGATCGATGGTTTGACCGTGAGCGTCAAGGGCACGCCGGCGACCCCGGTGGCTGAGAGCTTGCCCGACAGGGTGGACTTCGGACGGCACTTGCCTTTGATCCTGACCTGGCCTTTCTTGCACTTCTTCGCCTTCGCGGCGAGCGCCTCGTTACGCGCGATCGTCGCCGTCGGCACCGTCACTTCGATGGTCGCGGTGCCGTTCTGGGTGGGCACGAACACGATCGTGATCGTGCCGTTCGAGTTGGCTTTAATGCTCTGGATTTTGTAGGTGCTATTAGGCGTCGGTGGTGGCGGCGGCTTGGGAAGGAACGTCACCGTCGCGGTTGCCGACGGATCGGTCGGCAATTGTGTGCCCGAGTTGCCCAGGTCGAGATACATCTGGATCGTGTCGACGCCCACGTTGGTGCCGACGTAGCCAAGCTGCCCCTGGCCGGCCGAGTTCAGCGTCACGGTGCCCGACTGGGGGTTAGCGCCGCCGATCGAGTAGCGCAGCGTGGCACCCGCGTAGGGGTTGCCAGCCGTGTTCAACGCTGTCACGCTGACGGTCGCGGTCTGTCCCTGCGTGAGCGTCTGGCTGCCAGGGCTAACCGCCAGTCCGGCAGGCGCCTCCGTGTGGTTGATGACGGTGAAGCTAGCTTCCGCTTTCGGTGCCAGTCCGCTCGTCAGATCTTCGTCCCACTCGACGCCGGCCGCGTTGTCGATTTGCGCCGGATCGGCTTCGTCGTTGAAGGCCGGGCCGGTTTCGGTCGTCGCGCTTTCGCGCACCGTGTGCCAGATACCCTTGTCACTAGGGGCGGCGCCGAAGCAGCGTCCGTATTCTTCCGCTTCGTTGACCGTTTCGTTCCAGCAACCCTCCTGCCAAGCAGACCACGGTGTTGATTCGATGAACCCGCCGAGGATGCCCTCGGCTGTGTTATCGCCACCGATGAAGCGCGGCGGACCGCCCAGGAACGAGCCGATCCCGAAGTCGTTGCCGGCGACGTAGAGGTCGCCTGCGTACAGCGCGCGGAAGTACAGCGTTTTGCTCGCTTCGTTCTTTACGGAGAACGTCTGGGCAAACTGCGGAGCGCCGGCGATGTAGGTCGTGGTGTCGGTGACCTGTGCAAATGGCGTTCCCTTGACTTTGCCTTCTTCTTCTTCGGTCACGTCGTACACGGTGGTCTCTGTATAGGGGCTCGCACCGGTGCCTTCGCCGGTCACGGCCGACTGCGAGATCGGAACGTAGAGATTGCTCAGCCCCGGTCCGGCGCTGCCGGAGAAGCCGAAAACCTTTTCCCGCAGGAACGTAGGCTGTTTTTTGGATTCGTCCTTCGGGAACGCGAGGAAGAACCCGCAGTCGCCTTTTTCGGCGATGAAGTAATTGACGCCGGTGACGGGATAGCTCGACTGACATTCACCGCGCAGGCCGACGAAAACGCTCAGCGGTGAGCCGGGAAACGCGACCACGCCTTCTTCGGTCGCGGCGGCACCGGCCGGCATCAGTGCCAATGCGGCGACGGTGATGAGTGCAGCTGTGAGGCTGCGTGTACGGCGACTGGTTACGCCGTGTGCCCGGATGCCTCCGGGGCTGTGGCTCATTTGTATAGTCATGTTGCTCCTTCCGACGCTCCCTGAGCGCATCACCGTTTCGGATATCGGAGAAAGCTACAGCGTGTGGCGATCTCGTGCAGGCACGCGGTCTCGCAAATTGGACGCATGTTGTTGCGCCTTACCCGAACGTGAAGTCGTAACCCGTGACGCCGTCCGCGAAGCGCAGCGACAGACGATGCTGCTGGTCGTTCGGTAGCGATACGAGCCAGTAGAGGCGCTGGCGACGGACGGTGACGACGCCATCGTGGACGTCCCCGCCGGCCTCGGCGGCGGAGATCGGACGGCCGTCCAGCAGTACCTGCACTGGCAGCGGGCGTTCGCCTGGCGAGCTCAGCACCAGATACACGTTCTTGGCCTTGAACTCCAGGTCCACGCCCGCACCTGAGATCGCTTCCGCGGGTTGGCTGGTGATGTCCCACGTACCGCTATAGGCGAACTCGTTCAGGGCCAGGGCCCCACTGGGCGGTGGCCCGTAGTCGTGCGTGCCGGTCTTCGGCCCGTCGATCCAGCCTTCACCGCGCTCCGTGCCCATGTAAGTCTCGGGCGTTGCGATTTCCGAGGGCGCGACAACGTCCGTCGGGTGGCCCTTGGCGCCCACCTGGTGCCCAGCTTCAGCGAGCAGTGCTCGGATCGCCGTTTCCGTCTTGTCGTAGTCACCCTCGCCGAACGTCGTATAGCGGACCTGGCCCTTGGCGTCGATCAGATAATCCGCCGGCCAGTACTCGTTGCCGTACGCGTTCCACGTGCCCATGTTGTTGTCCTGAACTACCGGGTAGCGTAGCCCGAACTGGTCGATCGCGTTGGCCACGTTGGCCGCGTCCTTCTCGAACTCGAACTCCGGCGCCTCCACGCCCACGATCGTCAGGCCATCCTTCGCGTACGCGGCGTTCCATGCCTTCAGGTAGGGCAAGGTGCGGATGCAGTTGATGCACGTGTACGTCCAGAAATCCACCAGCACGACTCGTCCCCGCAACGATGCGAGCGTCAATGGCTTGTTTCCCGGTGTGTTGAACCAATCCTGGGTTTCCGTGAATTCCGGAGCGGTCCCCAGGACCGGCAGCTTGTGGGCGGCCGCCAGCAGCGTCGCTTGACTTGCGTTGTGCGCGACCGGATCGAGCTTCGTCGTGCCCGAACCTTCGCAGTCTGAGGAGCCGTTGGCAGCTACGAACTTAGCCTTATGCCCGGTGATCTGATCCAGGCGGCTGGTCACCGTCTTCGAACACTCCAGCGACGCGGTGAGGTTCACGTCGGGGATCTTTTCCGCGATGAACTGGTCGAAGTTCACGTCCAGGTTGGTGATTATCGCCGCCGCCGTCAGGATCATGATCACGCCGAGCGCACGCTGCAGCATCGGCCCGCGCCCGGCCCTACGCACACGGTCGAACACCCGTCGGCCTCCGAGCGCCAGTACCAGCAGCACCGCAGCCGAGCCAGCCGCATACGCAAGGCCGATCGCAATCGTTTTGCCCGACGCGGCACTGACCGAGATCACAGCCGCAAGGATCGGGCTCGCGCACGGCGTGTACACGAAGCCGAGCGCTCCACCCACGAGCAGGCCCGAGCCGAAGCCATTGCCCGTGGTGCGCGGCCCGAAACGCGCCAGCCGCGACAGCGGCGCCTCGATCCTCGCGGCGACATCCGGCAGCAACAGCACCAGCCCAAACGCCAGCAGCACCACCACCGCCACGTCGCGCAGCGGATCGTCGCCCAGACCGACACCGTCGACCACGTTCGCGAGCCCAACCACCGTCACCGTGAACGTGATCGACAGTCCCAGCACGATGCCGAGCGGCCGGCGCCGCCCGCCGACGCCGCCAGCCGAGAGCAGCGCCGGCAATACCGGAAGCGCACACGGCGAAAGTGCCGTGCCGGCCCCTGCGAGCACGGCGAAGGTCAAGAGAACGAGCATCTGCTTGTCCTACAGTCTGGCGGGGCTGGGTTTCGTTACACGCCGATTGCGGCGCGCAGCGTTGCCTCGAAGTCGGTGCCCGGAATCGGGCCGACGCACGGCGAGCTCGTGCCTGCCAGCCGGTATCGCTCGATACCGCCTGCGAGCGCATGCGCATCGCCCACCGCCGTTAGCTCATCGAGGAACGCGTCAGAGATCGCGCCCCGCATCGTGTCGAGGTTGCCCGCGGCGCTGTCGTAGCGCTCGATGTCCTCGCCGAAGCCCGTGCGCTCGATCATCGCCCGGTAGAACGGCAGGCCGAAGTACGGAATCAGGTCTTTGCGCATCGCGCTGTAGGCGCTCTCGCGATTGTCGGTCAGCGCCGCCGGCACCGCCGCCACGACATCAAATCCCTCCAATGTGCGCCCCGCGCGTTCGCGCCCAGCGCGCACCTCCGGGATTACCACGTCCCGGATGTAGCTCGGGTTGCACAGCCACAGCATCACGCCGTCCGCGACCTCGCCTGCCAGGCGCAGCATCGCGGGGGACAGCGCTGCCACATAAATCGGCAACTTCGGGCAGTGATCCACGCCGAACAGGCGAAAGCCCGTCTGCCACTTCTCGCCCGCCGGTGGGTCCTCGCCGCACAGAATCGCCCGCACGATCGACACGTATTCGCGCATCTCCGTCACCGGGCGGTCGATCGTCTGCCCGTGCCAGCCCTCCACCACCGGCCGGTGTGAGACGCCCAGGCCGAGCGTCAGGCGCCTGCCGGAAAGATCGTCGATCGTTGCCGCCGTCTGTGCCATTGTCGCCGGCGTGCGCGTGTAGATCGGCACCACGCCCGTGCCCACCCGGATGCGGCTCGTCGCAAGCGCATAGGCCGTCACCACCGTCAGTGACTCACGCCCCGCGATGTGCGTCACATACACCGACTCGTAGCCGAGTGACTCGGCCAGCTTGACCCGCTCGATTGCCGACTCCAGCGAGCGTCCAGTCGAAATGAAACACCCGGTCCCCATACGCCGGAGGATACGGGACCCGTGCGCTGGCACACGACGATCCCTGGGGCCCGGGCGGTCGCAGGTTCAAATCCTGTCTCCCCGATGAAAAGTCGCAGGTTCAGAACCTTTAGCCTCGGCGCGAATGTTGGGGAAAGCGGCAAAAATACTGGGGGTTCTGGGTCGGGTGTTCTCGTCTGTTCCCGGCTGTTCCTGGCACGCGGGACCGCAGAAGGACCGCAGCGACGGGCGAAAGCGACCGCAAGCGACGCCCACGTCAGCCGCCGAATCGCTCGTCGTTCTACCGTGAGGCCAAGACGACTGCGGCAGCGCTTTGGCGACCTGTTCCGCGGATCCGGCGACCTGACCAGGCCGCTTTGATTGACCGCAAATTGGGGGCTTTTAACTTCGCTGCTATGCGCACACTACGGGTTGAAGTGCTAGCCTCCGGAATCCGAGCTGCCGACGACTGGCGCAATACCGCTCCAGCGTCGCCACCACGGAAAAGGAGTGCGCCATGAGCGCTGTAGAACAGCCCGTCCTCACGAAGGAAGAGCAAGAGGAACTCATCAAGCAAGGTGGGCTCGCCGCTTTCCGCGAGGTGGGGGCCACGAAGTATCAGGGCGACGAGGAGGAAGTCGACGCCCAGGCGATCGCTGACGGTATCTATCCGCTCGTGCTGAAGCACAGGGTGGAAGACCTAGAAGCACGCGAGGATGACGCCCTCATCGTGGGCGATTTGACGAAGAAGTACATGCGTAACCTCATCAGTCCTGACGACGAAGAGTGGGCTGAATCAGGCGAGGTTATCCAGGGCATCTGGCGTTGGTGTCAGCGCAAAGTCTGGAACCAGACCAACCCCAATGTCGGGGGCAAGGTCCAAGCCAAAGTCAGGCAGAAGCATCTCACCCTATGTCGCGCGAAGGTCTCGCGCAACAACACCCTCATCGACGCGGTCTACGTGACAGCCGACCTCGAGTGCATCAAGACCGACTTCGGGCTGCCGCTGAAGGCCAGCGTTCGCAACGCGGCGAGCAAGCTGGCGAAGAACATGGCGGAAACCATCGAAACCCATCCCGAGTTCAAGAAGCAACTCGCGAAGGAGGTCGAGACCGGCATGAAGGCCGCCGCGCAGCTCGCCAAAGCAACGCTCGCTCTGTCGGCAGGCGAGTCCGAAGAGGAGTAGCACGGCAGACTGGGGGCTGCGCGCGCGACGCGCTCGCGGCCCCCAGCCCAGCCCCTGGCAGAGGAGATTGCGATGACCGAACAGGAACGAGAAAACTTGCTGCGTGGCCTGTCGCCGACGGAGCAGCTGATCTACAGCACGATGACGGCGAACGGTGGGCTGATGACCGCACCGATGCTCCGAGGTCCCGTTCGCCGAAACGACGGGCTTACGTCCGAGCTGCGCCACATGTCCGAGCTGGGCTTGATCAAACCTATGGGGAAAAAATCCATCGCGGGCAACCACCCGGCGATGGTTTACCGCCTGGTTGCGCTACCCGACGTTGAGAAGGCTCGCGAACGCTTTGCTGTTCGCGGTCCCCGGCGCAAACGGCGACGTCGGCCTGGCGATCCTGGCATAGACCAGATGCGCGAGATGGAACTCGGTGACTACGGGCACTGGCACGCTGCCCGCAAACGCATCATCGAGCTCAAGAAACTCGTCGTGCAGGCTGAGAAGATGTCGTTCTGGGAGGCCGCGCCAGAGGACGAGCGCGAACTCGTGCTTGGAGAGTTGCTCGATCTCCAGCGCCATACCGCGGAAGCCATCGCAGCGTTCAAGATGCGGATGGATGACGACGCGATTCGTGACAAGATCGCTAAGTTGCGCACAACGAACGGCCGGACACCCGCCGAGGCCAACACCAGTCGTAGGCTCGCCGGAAGGCTCGAAGAGAAGCTCTAGGTGTAGTTCCTGAGTAGGTTGTTCATCCGGGTCTCCTTGGAGGCTGGGTGGTGTCGAAGCCCCCAGAACCAAGGAGGACACCGGATGAGGTTGCACCGTAACGCTGCTCTCAGTCTGAAGGGCCGCGAGCTTATTGTTGATCGAGTGGTTGGCCAGTCGTGGCGGCTGGTGGATGCCGCAGAGGCTGCTGGCGTGAGCGAGCGCACGGCAGCGAAGTGGCTCGGACGGTTTCGGGCTGAGGGGCCTGCGGGGTTGGTTGATCGATCGTCGGCACCGAAGCGCTGCCCTTCGCGGGTTCCCGAGCAGCGTGTGGTCGTGATTGCTGCTTTGAGGCGGCTACGGATGACTGGCGCTGAGATCGCGGAGTGCCTGGGGATGCCGTTGAGCACGGTCTCGGGGATCCTCGCGCGGATCGGGATGGGCAAGCTCGGGCGGCTCGGTCTTGAACCCGCGCAGCGCTATGAGCGCTCCACGCCAGGAGAGCTGCTCCATATCGACGTCAAGAAGCTCGGGCGCATCCAGGGCGGCTACGGCAAGCGAATCCGCGGTGACGGACGCAGACACAACAATCAGCGCGTCACGGACGCAGCCGGGCGGCGGCGCCTTCAAGTTGGTTGGGAGTTCGTGCATGTCTGTGTCGATGACGCGACACGCCTGGCCTACGTGGAGGTACTCGAGGACGAGAAGCGACCAGCGCTATCGCCTTTCTGAAACGCGCCGTCGCGTTCTACGCCGGCCACGGCATCACCGTGCAGCAGCTGCTCACCGACAACGGCAGCGCGTATGTCTCCACCATGCACGCACTGGCCTGCCGAGCGATGGGCATCCGCCACCTACGCACTCGGCCTTATCGCCCTCAGACCAACGGCAAGGCGGAGCGCTTCATCCGCACCATGCTCTCCGGGTGGGCTTACGGCGCGATCTACCGCAACAGCGCAGAGCGCACCGCAGCACTCCCCGGATGGCTAGAGCGATACAACTGGCGCCGACCACACGGCGCCCTCAACCACAAGCCGCCCGGAGCTCGCCTACACGAGCTGAACAACGTCCTCGGTACTTACATCTAGGGACGCGTCAAGGGCGCCGCCAGCATCATGCTCCGCCGCACCATCCGGAATAATGCGTCGGATGACGACGGCTCGGTCGCAACGCGCCCAGCAGCTCGAGGATGCTCTGCGGACACTGGTCCCGTCCAGCCCAAAGCGGCAGTCGTCCAGTGACCAACGTTGGTTCAACTATTACGCTGGTTATGCAGACGTCTTTGTTGAGGATGTCATTGCGGTGCTAGCCGGTGGCACAAAGACCGTTCTCGACCCATGGAACGGCGCTGGCACGACCACGGCAGCCGCCGCGCGCGCGGGCCTGAGGACGATTGGACTGGACATCAACCCAGCGGCCGTGGTGATCGCAAAGGCCCGATTGCTGATGAGTGATGTAGCGGCTAGCCTGTTGCCTCTAGCTGATGATGTCGTCGCACACGCCCGACAGCGGCGCGACGCTGCAGACAAGTCCGATCTTCTCCTCCGATGGCTTGATCCCTCGACGGCGATCAGCATCCGGCGCCTTGAGCGCTCGATATCGACACTCATGGTGTCGTCGGAAGGTTGCCGCATGACAACACACGGCGTCATCGACGAGGTCTCCTCCCTAGCTGCACTTTTTTACCTAGCCCTGTTTCGGACGACCCGCGATCTGCTCGGGCCTTTCGTCGCGTCTAATCCGACGTGGATCCGCTTGCGCGTTGATCCTGCCGACCGGCTCCACATGAGCTTCAACGCGCTCGCCAAACGCCTACGCGCCAACGTCCTAGCTCTCCAGGAAGCGACCATAGCTAACGAGTATCCTGCTGCGTCGAAGCAGCCGCAAGTGTCGCTCGGAAGCTCCGCGCAGATTCCGCTGCGTGGTAACTCGGTTGGCGCCGTACTTACATCGCCTCCCTATTGCACCCGCATTGATTATGCCGTTGCGACTCTACCCGAGCTGGCGGTGCTCGGTTATGAGTGGCCAGAGGTGCAACAGCTACGCACGCGCCTTATCGGAACACCGACAATGCTCACCGATAAAAGCGAGAGCCCAATTGTTGGTAGTGACACGCTTCAGAAGCTCATGCGTCGTGTCAAACGGCATCCGTCGTATGCTGCCCGGAGTTACTATCTACCTTTTTATCGCCAGTACTTTAAAAGCATGTCGGCCTCGCTCTTCGAGATCGACCGCGTGGCCCGTGGCGGCTCCCCGGTCATCCTTGTTGTCCAAGATTCATGGTTCAAGGATGTTCATGTGGCTACGCTCACCATAATTAGCGAGCTTGCTGAATCCATAGGATGGCGGATGATTAGCGAGCACGCGTTTGACGTGAAGACACGGGCAGCCGCCCACCCGCATCGCGCGACCCGACGTACATCGCGCGCCATCGAGATAGTCAGCGTATATTCGACGTAAGGTGGATGAAGATCCAAATTTCGACATACTGTCCATTTTATCGTTGATGGGTAAGCTAGAGTTACGACGGCAGCCGTAAGATATCGTGAGCCTTCAGTTGTGGTCGGCTTGGGCATCCTCGCCCTCGCTGTCACCAGACAGCTCACCGGTTTCGCTCCACGCCTGAAACTGCTCCTTGAGCGTTTCGTGTCTGTACGTCACCGCAGGCCGCTCGACAGCTGCCTGCGTCAGGTTACGCTGGAACGTGACCAGGTACTCGTACCGAGGGTCAGGGTTGAGATCCTTCATACGCTCGCGCTGATATTTCAAGCGCTCAAGAAAGACGCCAACAAACTGGCCGTACCGCATGGCAAGGTCCGCGTCGGAGCGCACGCCTAGTTCCCAACCCGCCAGTACGACGCTTACCGCAATTGCACGGTTGCCCAATTCGCCGCTCAATGACGGCGCACCCTGACTCAGAGCATCCAATGTCTCCTTGACCTCGCCCAGACGTGTGTCCTCGCTGTCCGCGTAGAGCTTTAGGTAGCGTTGGAGGTCAAAGTGGCGCGCCCGTGCAAAATGGCCGGATTCGCGTCGGCTTGAGACCTGCAGCATCAGTTGGGCCGCCAATAGCTCGCGCGAGTATCTGCGGGTTGGGATCGCCACCTCGGCCAGGAATGGGTGTTCGCCGAGGCCGCCGGGCGCGAACAGCCGATCGCGCATTACGCCCACCATCGCGTGTAGCTTCTCGCCGGCATTTATAAGCGTTCCCAGGTTGAGTCGCAGGAACTGTAGGTTGAATTCTGAAGGCTCTCGTACTCCGGACAGGATGACGGTGGTGACCTCGTAGCCCAGGACCGCGTTCTGGTCGTCCAACTCGTCAAATGTGCGGCCGCTCAGCTGCTCCAAGGGCCCCGCGCCCTCATCGGCGACCTCGTTGTGAATCCGAACGCTGAAGCCGTTGTGCTCATCCGCAAGATTGCTATCCAAGAAGGACATGATCGCGTTGAGCCGCTGGCGACCGTCGATGCACTCCCAGCCACCATCGTCACGCTCGTAAAGATAAATGGCCGCAATATCGAACTGTCGCAGAATCGAGTCAATGAGACGCTGCTTCTGATCCAAGTTCCAGACGTTCGGCTCGCGTTGGTACTCGGGGAACTCGATCCTCGGAAACTCATGGCGCAAATCTTGGATCGTGAAAGTTGCGGACGTACGTTGCATAGGATGCTCCTAGATGGATTCCTCGATAAACACCCGAAAGAGTTCGCGCTCAGTACTAATACTGTCTAGGTCGCGATGCATGAACTCACCCTTCAGACGTAGCCAGTGCTGGAAGGGGTTGGTGATCTTCGACTTCGCTGAGTCGCGCGCCCTCGCTTGGTCTGTCTCATCGAGATCTGAAAAGTCTGTCGGCTCCATCCCGAGTAGTTCGGCAATGAACTGCGCGCCAAGCTCAGGGATTTCGAGCAGCGACCGCGAGCTCAGATACGGAAACGTTTTTTGCAGTTTTTCGGCACCGTCGGGCCACCCGATGACCTCGATTTCGTACGGTTGAGCTGACTCACGACCGTGCATCGTCGTGAACAACAGCGATACGAGGTCCCAATCGTTGGGACCCAAATTGCAGCCGATGATGCGGAGCACGTCGCAGTCAAGCAGCTCTCTTGCCCTTCCCCAAATTGCGTTGAATGGGTACTCGCCCTTTGCCTTTCGGATGCCGGGCGGGATCCACAGTCCGACGTCGGACTCCTCTGCGACCTCGATCGGCCAAATGGAACGCCAACTGAACGAGCCGTGCAGCTTGAGGACCGGGATCGGCGCTTGGCCATCAACGCTGCTGGGGTTCGCGACCTCCACGCCGTAATCAACCGTGCGCCCCAGGCTGTGCTCGATCGCATGCTCGAGAAAATTGTCGTAGTTGAGCGTTAGGAGTCCGACAAGGTCCTCGCCCACGCCGGGGACCTCGTGCATGTCGAGCAACGCGGCATACAGCGCGGCGTGGTTATCGCCAAGCTCGCTCCGGACATTTGCCAGTGCCCGACGCAGTACCGTTGAAAAGACCTTCTTCAACCGCTCCGCGAAGTCTTGGTAGCGTTGCGATGGGGTGTCGGCCAAGAACGTCAATAGGTGCTCAAAGTCGGTGCGGTCATCGACGACATCGTTGACGAGGTGCCCTAGCCCCGTATGGCCGTAGAAGTCTTCGACGTACGCGTTGTTCGTGCTGTCCAGAAGCCGTTCGATGAGGCCGGGCATCACCAACTGCTCAGCACTGCCTGCGTACTGCACCGCACCCTGGGTCGCGCCAGCGCCGAAGAGATAGCTCACGCGCCGAGGAGTCTCGTCGGGGTCAGCGTGACTCTGGTGCTCGGCGGCCGGCGTGAGCGCCGTCACGCCGTGTCACGCCCCTCTGCGAAACGCGGGGGCCGGAATTCGGAAGCGCGGCCGAGTTCAGGTAGTATTGGCACTTCGCAGTCGATCCGGGTCCAGTACGGCGGGCTTGTGATCACGACCTGAGACTACCCGGGCGGGGTGGGGTACGTCCTGCGCTACACGCAGACATCTTCGCGGGAGAATCCGGCGCGTACAGCGCGCGCTGGTGTCCGGGCATTCCGATGAGTCGGGACTGTACGTCGTAACCCTCTCGTGGTCGCCTGCCGGTGGTGCTCGTCGGACCTACATGGCATATGCGCGGACTCAGGACCGCAAAAAGACCGCAGAAGGGCGGAAAACCGCATAGGAAAGCCAATCTGTACCTTTCTCCCCGATACGTTCGTACTCCGAGCACAGCCGAGAACACGCGGGAAAACCCGCGTAAATGCTGAGGCTTGCCGAAGGCTGTTCTCGCCTGTTCCCGGCTGTTCCGGGCACGCGGGACCGCAAAGGGACCGCAGCGGAGGCTCTTGCGGTCCCTTCGGCTCCTCGATCAGAGCCTTGGATGTGTTGACCCAACCAGCGTCATTACGATCGGGCTTGCAGGTCTATAGCGGATACAGCTCGCCGATACCGTCGGCGTGTTCCAGATCGAGAGTCGCGCGCAGATGGGCTCGCTTCGGCGCAACCGTCCCGCGAGCCTCGCCGACAGTGCGGATCGTCTCGCCCTCGTCCTCTTGACATGCTGTAAGTTCGCTGAATGATCCGACGTGTTTTGTTCTCCGTTCTCGTGGTTGGGACGGTTGCG
>Ga0210383_10002690_pt1 | contig 16046 bp, 13 predicted proteins | sample IncBWC14OmetaG_FD_160072 | JGI IMG/M metagenome (GOLD analysis project Ga0210383, IMG submission 160072) | Forest soil microbial communities from Barre Woods Harvard Forest LTER site, Petersham, Massachusetts, United States - Inc-BW-C-14-O ...
GGCGCTTGCTCGATGCTTCTGCGGTGCTGGGTGCGGGACCTGCACGGACATTCTTGCGTGTCATCGTGCCTCTGGCTTGGCCGGGAATAGTCACCGCGCTGGTGTTGAGCTTCGCACACACCCTCGGCGAGTTCGGCGTGGTGCTGATGGTCGGCGGAAATTTGCCTGGAATTACCCGCACGGTGTCCATCGATATTTACGATCGCGTACAAGCGCTCGACTATCCTGCTGCTCGAGCAATGTCGTTAGTGCTGCTGGCGATTTCTTTTGCGGTGTTATGTGTCGTCTATGGTGTGAATCGCCGGGTGTGGCGCCCTTGGCCGGTGAAATAATTCTCCATGCTTGCCGTTTCCATCCGAAAAATGTTCCCTTCGACCGCAGGAAATTCGGCGCCTTTTGCGCTGGAGATATTCGCGGAATTTCCGCCGGGAGTTACGGTATTGTTCGGACCTTCCGGTGCTGGGAAATCGACGATACTCGATTGTATTGCCGGATTGCAGCGGCCGGATTCAGGATTTATCCGCCTCGGAAACGAAATTCTGTTCGATGGAGAGGCGCGAAGATCCTTGCCGCCAGCAGTACGGAAGATTGCCTACGTATTCCAGACCCTGGCGTTGTTTCCACACCTTACCGTGCAGGAAAACGTAGCGTATGGGCTCTACCCTCTGCCCCGCGCGGAGCAAGCGCAGCGAGTCCAGCGCCTGCTCCAGGCGTTTGGCGTTGATCAACTACGCGTTAGCAAACCGGCACAAATCTCCGGCGGAGAAAAACAAAGAGTTGCACTGGCGCGATCGTTAGTGACACAGCCGCGCGCGCTACTACTGGACGAACCACTTACGGGATTGGATGCGGGTTTGAAGTCCGCGATCATGGAAGACCTCCTGGCATGGAATGACGCCAATCGAATTCCCATTGTTTATGTGACACACACACACGAAGAAGTTCTCGCACTCGGCGAGCGAGTCGTAGGACTGGAAGCCGGGCGCGTGGTGCAGATAGGGACGCCACAGGAAGTCTTGGGAGCGCCGCGGACGCGCTTGCTGGCCGACGCTGCAGGTTACGAGAATTTTCTGGAAGCCGCAATCTTGGAGCGGAAGCGCGAAGACGGAGTGATGCGCGTGGCGTTGCGAAGCGGGCCAATGGAGTTGGAGGTGCCTCTGCGCGACGCCGTGCCGGGAGAGCGTGTAGGAATAGCGATTCGTGCAGGGGATATTCTGGTGGCGAACGAAGAGCCGCGGGGGTTGAGCGCAAGGAATATATTGGCCGGGCCAATCGTTTCGATGGAGTCGCGCGGATATTTGGTGGAGTTGAAAATTGAAGCGGGCACGCAAATTATTGCGCATGTAACGCCGGGAGCAGCGCGTTCGTTGGGATTGGAAAAAGGCAAGCAGGTTTGGCTGGTCATCAAAACCCATTCGTGCCATTTGGTCAGACTTTAGGAGGCTTTACTGGGCGCCGCACCCTCCGACCTTGAGGTCGCGGGTTCTCTCGTGCCGTCGACCAATAACTAAAAGCTAAAAACTATTCCGCTGTCACCACAACTGCGCTGCAAGCCTGCGTCCCGACCCGCGAATATCCATGCGGCAACTGCGAATCGAAATACAGCGAATCGCCCGCTTCTAGAATTTCCTGGCTGCTACCCACCTTCAGGGCCAGCTTTCCTTTCAATACATAGATAAATTCGACGCCGGGGTGTTGATGAACGCGAACTTTTTCCTGCCCTAGCGGCTTGAACTCCGCGAGGTAAGCGCTGAATTTGCGATCGGTGGCAAGGAAGTCCAGGGATTCGAAATCGAAAGCGGTCTCATCTATGTCCGGGGACTCGGGGAAACGTAGGCGATCCTTTTTGCGGGTCAGCGCAAAAGTGTGGTGAGATTTTTCATCGCTGAAGAAAAACTCCAGACCCACGCTGAATACCAGCGAAATGCGCGAAAGTGTTGGCAACGTGGGATAGAGCTTTCCGTGTTCGAGTTTGGACAGAAGCGCGGGAGAAAGTCCTGTATGGCGGCTGAGTTCGACCAGGCCCATTTTTCGGCGCAGACGAAGTTGCCGCAGCTTGTCGCCGACATGATATTTGTCGAGGGTCTCCTTCAAATGTTGCGAAACCATGGGTGCACGCCTTTCTACTGAGAGTAAAGAAATCAGGCCTCTTTTTGAGGCTGACGGTATCACAGGAGACTTGGCTTGGGCGAAGATTGTTCCTCACAATCAACGGTCGTTGATTGTGGCGACATCGCCAGCGGCTTGCTTGCGGCGGCGGCTCTGCAGGTCTCTGCTACTATGGAAATTCGCCAGTAAACCGAGGATTTCCGTGTCCGAGAAAAGCGTCAAACCAAGAAAAACGCCCAAGCCTCTGCGCGCGCGGATCGTTCCGCGAGATGGCGGCAAGGAAAAGCCCAGCACCCGACTGGAAGAAGTGCTGCAAAGCGCGGCGAATATTTTTTTCGCCAAGGGATTTCACGCCACCAGCATCGAGGATGTGGCGCGCGACGTGGGCATGCTGAAGGGGTCGCTGTATTACTACATCAAGTCCAAGGATGATTTGCTGTTTCAATTGTTGCTGGCTGGGATCGAGGATGGGGATGCATATATCGCAAAACAGATCGATCTTGAAGGCGATCCCGTGGAGCAGTTGGAGCGTGCCGTGCGGGCACAGATCGATTACATCATCGAACACCGCGTGCCGTTCGGATTGTTTTTGCACGAGTTCGATTCGCTTTCCGGAAAGAGGCAGCACAAACTGATTTCGGTGATGTCCCGCTACAACAACCGATTCGTGGAACTGGTGAAACGTGGACAGGCGCAGGGGAAATTGATGGAAGGCGAACCGTGGCTGGTCGTGAACGGAATTCTGGGGATGTGCAACTGGCTGTACCGTTGGTATGACACGGATCCCGCTTCCAATCGGGCGAACGGATCAAACCCCGAACAAGTAAAACAGGTGTTTTTGCGAATCCTTCTCGAGGGTCTGAGAAAGAAGTAATCCTGTTTGCACACCCGCTTTCCCGGCTTTGGCCCCGACGTTGTTCCATGGCGCGATGGGCTTTAGCCCCTGAAGAAAGCCTTCATGCCGTTTGTTGCCGTCTATGTTTTGACGCGCGGAGTTGCGGATTCCTGCGACCTCGGGAACAATCTATAAGCAAACACATTTCACTGCTTCATTGAGCGACGGATGAAATCGAAAATTGTGGATTCTTTGGACGCGGCGGTTGCCGGCATCCCGGATGGCGCGCGAATCATGTTCGGCGGGTTCGGTGGCGCGGGATTTCCAAATAACCTGATTCAGGCTCTTTCGCGCACGGGCATCAAGGAAGTTACGGCTATCAGCAATAATTGCGGTACGCGCGAAGGCGAACTGGGCATCATGTTCAAGCACGGGCAGGTGCGTCATGTGATCGCGTCGTTTCCGGGGCCGCACTCGAATTATTTTCAGGAGCAATTTGCGAAAGGTGAAGTCACGTGCGAATTGGTGCCGCAAGGTATTTTGTGCGAACGGATGCGCGCGGCGGCAGCGGGACTGCTGGGATTTTATACGACCGTCGGGGTGGGAACGGAAGTGGCGAAGGGCAAGGAAGAGCGCGTTATCGATGGCAAGCGCTGCATCCTGGAAGCTCCGATTCACGCGGATGTCGCGCTGATCAAAGCCGAGAAGGCCGATGAACTGGGGAACCTGACGTACCGATTGGCGGCGCGAAATTTCAATCCGATCATGGCCATGGCAGCAAAAATGACTATTGTGGAAGTGGACGAAATTGTTCCGCTGGGATCGATACCGCCGGAGAATGTAATCACGCCGGCGATTTTTGTGCACCGGATTGTGAAAGCGAAGGCCATCCGGTTTCAGGGTTGACGAGAAACGGTTGAGTGCGAGTGGGAGAAATCGAAATGCCAGAAAATGTGATAGCGGATAAGCCGCGACTGACTCGTGAGCAGATTGCGCAGCGCGCCGCGCTGGAACTTACGGACGGCGCTTACGTGAATCTCGGGTGGGGCATTCCCAATTTGATCGCTGATTATTTGCCGAAAGGAATGACGGTGTATTTTCACAGCGAGAATGGAATTTTGGGAATGGGGCGGCGTGCAAGAGCGGGCGAAGAAGATTTTGATCTGGTGGACGCGATGAAAGTACCGGTGACGCTGATTCCGGGCGCGTCGTTTTTTCATCAGGCGGATGCGCATCTGATGACTCGCGGAGGGCATCTGGACGTTGCGGTCCTTGGCGGATTTCAGGTCTCGGAGAAGGGCGATCTGGCGAATTGGAAGATTCCCGGAGCGAAGGGAATCGGAGGAATCGGGGGTGCTATGGATATCGCGGGCGGGGCGAAGAACTTAATCGTGTGCATGGAACACAACACGAAAGATGGCGCGCCAAAGATTGTGAAGAAGTGCAGCTATCCGCTGACCGGAATTGAATGCACGAACACTATTGTGACGGACCTGGCGGTGATCGATGTGACGCCGGAGGGATTGGTGCTGCGCGAAGTGGCTCCGGGATGGACAGCGGAAGAAGTGCAAGCGCGGACGGAAGCGAAACTGCTGGTGAAGGGAAAAGTCGCGGAGATGAGCCTGCACTAGAGGCGGGCGGCTACGCGAGCCGCGATGTGGTTGTTGGCGGTAAGAATAATTATGACCAGGCTGTCGGTAATGGGCACGCTTTCGCTGGGAACGTCGAAGTCAAACCACCATTCATATCTTTGAGGCAGATCTTTCACCTGTTGTCCGGAGTAATGCGGCAGCGAGTGTATCTCGAAATTTTTCAATGCGACCCCTGAAGCGACGCGAAGCTCCGTGCCGCGTTTCCAGAACAAACCAATATGCAGTTTGCCCATGAGCGCGCGACTGAGATACATGCGGGAGCCGATGGCTTGCAGTTGATTGTCGCAGGGCATGTCGTACATCAGGAAGGTGAGGTGGAGCGCCCTGGGAAATTCCGTGACGACTTCGTTGCCCCGGCGATAGACGGTGCCGGAGTTGGTGTCTTCACGTTTGAGGTTCTCGAAGAATTCAGGTTCGGTGACTTTGCCGGACAGGCGAAAGCAAGGGCCGTCGGGAAGAGAGCCGTCGGTTTCCAGGAGAACGCCGCCGTTGTAATTCCAGACGGTTTTGTCGCGTCCGTGAGTGATTGAATTTGCGGGCGGGCAGGCGTGCAGCGGCAAGACAAGCAAAAGCGTAGCGGCGGCGAGGCGCTGGTAAAGCATGAAAGTCCCAGTCACCGGATTCTACCTCTTATAAAGCGTCTCGGAGAAGAAAACTGATGGTGGCGGCCTGCTTTCTCATGGTGCCGATTGGGCGGAACGAAGACCGGGGAATTTAACACAGAGGGCTCAGAGGGCGGAACACAGAGGCCACGGAGGGAGCCCGGTGTTGCCAGAATTGCCCGTCGAACCTGCCTCAAGAACGTTTGATCTTGCCGAGATGGGGCGCAGCGTGCTGCGTCCCTACGCAGAAAGGCTCGTGCGTTGGTGTGAACACGCATCGGTCACGGGTGGGTCATGTCTTCGGGTTTGACGAGGGCGTCGAATTCGGATTCGGAGAGGTGGCCGAGTTGCATGGCGGCCTCGCGGAGGCTGATGTGTTGCTGGTGGGCGGTGTGGGCTACTTTGGCGGCGTTGTCGTAGCCGATGCGGGGGGCCAGCGCGGTGACGAGCATTAGAGAATTTTTGACGTAGCTGTCGATGGTTTTGAGATTGAGTTCGATGCCGACGACGCAGTGATCCACGAAACTGTTCATCACGTCGGCGAGAAGTTCGACGGAGTGAAGGTAGTTGAAAATCATGACCGGTTTGTAGACGTTGAGCTGGAAATTACCCTGAGAGCCGGCGAAGCCGATGGCGGCGTCGTTGCCCATGACCTGCACTGCAACCATGGTGACGGCTTCAGGCTGCGTAGGATTTACTTTGCCGGGCATGATCGATGAGCCGGGTTCGTTTTCGGGGAGAATGAGTTCGCCTAGGCCGCAGCGCGGGCCGGATGCCAGCCAACGAATGTCGTTGGCGATTTTCATCAGCGAGGCGGCGAGGGTTTTGAGCGCGCCGCTGGCGAAAACGATTTCGTCGTGAGCGGAGAGGCTGGCGAATTTGTTGGGATGCGAACGGAACGGCAAACCGGTGAGTTCGGCAATTTTTTTGGCGGCGCGATCTGCAAATTCCGGGTGCGCGTTCAGGCCGGTACCGACTGCGGTGCCACCGATAGCGAGGTCGAAGAGACCGTCCAGAGCGAGGGCGATCCGCGTGCCATCGCGGTCGAGGAGACTGACCCAGCCCGAAAATTCCTGGCCGACAGTGAGCGGCGTAGCGTCCTGCAAATGCGTGCGGCCGATTTTTACGACACCCATAAACTCGCGGGCCTTGACATCGAGCGCGTCGCGCAGCCTCTTTACCGCTGGTAGAAGGCGGCGAGAGGTTTCCGCGGCTGCTGCGATGTGCATCGCAGTCGGGAAAGTGTCGTTGGAGGATTGCGACATGTTGACGTCGTCGTTGGGATGTATGGGTTTCTTGCTGCCCATTTCGCCACCGGCGATTTGAATGGCGCGGTTGGAGATAACTTCGTTGACGTTCATGTTGGTTTGCGTGCCGCTGCCGGTCTGCCAGACGCGGAGTGGAAAATGGTCGTTTAATTTTCCGGAGATGACCTCGTCGGCAGCTTGGGTGATGAGATTGGATTTTTCTTCAGAGAGCTTGCCGAGATCGCGATTGACGTATGCGGCGGCTTTTTTGAGGATGCCGAAAGCGCGGATAAGTTCCGCGGGCATGGTATCGCGGCCAATGGCGAAGTGGATGAGCGAGCGGGCGGTTTGCGCGCCGTAGTAGCGGTCCAAGGGGACTTCAATCTTGCCCATGCTGTCCGATTCGGTGCGCGTGGGTACGGATTTTGCGAATTGCGTGGCTTCGGACATTGGCGGCTCCTGAGGGTTGATGGGGATAGTGTAACAGGGGAGAAAAAAGAAGTGGCGAGTGACGAGCTACCTCCCCACCCCCCTTCTTAGTATGGTTCGTCAAGTCGATAGAGATGAAAAGCGCCGGAAAAGATTTAACGCAGAGACCGCTGAGGTAGGTGCGCAGAGTTCGCAGAGAAGAGGGACCCAAGACCCACGCGCAACCCCGGCGCATGGGGCACCCGGTTAGCGAAAGAAAACCCAAAATGTTCCAAGGGCCACGATTTTGCCGACATGGGGCGCAGCAGTGCTGCGCCCCTACCCGGAGAACCCAAGAGAAAATCCGCCCTTAGAAGCGAAGGTGCGGCACCCGAAGAGAAGAGGAACCCAATAGCCACGCGCGACTTCCGGGCACGAGGCACCCGGTCCAACCCAGGAGGGTGGCCTGAAGCCGCCCCTACAAAGTAAACGAAGGAGCACAGCCCAGGATCATCTCGCGAATCGCGGGAGAGAGGACGGTTGGCCGCGCACCAAGAATTGTGGAGGGTGGGCGCGACTTTTTTTGGGGCTGTGGGTTGGGGTCGGGAATCGCGGGTGATGTCCGGGTGTGTGTCTTTGAGCCGCTCGAATACGCCTAGCGGGGGAAGCGGTTAACCTCGCCCGTACCGTTCCGAAAAAGTGTGTCTGGAGGAAGGCCATGAAACGATTGCGTTACTTGGTGTGTCTCGCGGTGTTGCTACTGGTGGCGGGGGGAATGCGGGCGCAAGACATCCTCGTGCCGGCGGGAACACTGTTGCAATGCACGATGGATGAACCGAATTTCTCTTCGGCGACAGCGTCGGTGGGGGATCCGGTGCTATGCCATTTGCGAAGTTTTCAGGAGTTTGGCCGGACCGTATTTCCTCGGGGGAGCTTGCTGGCCGGACATCTGGAAGCGGAAAAAGATCCTGGGCACTTTGTGGGAAAAGGCTATTTGAAGATTACGTTCGACCGGGTGATCGTTCCAACCGGAGATGTGCCGCTGCCGGCGAAAGTGATCCAGGCGAAAGGCTACAAAGTAGACAAGCAAGGAGACATCAAGGGCAACGGGCACGCGACGCGAGACACGGTGGAATGGCTGATTCCGCCACTGTGGCCGTGGAAGGTGCTGACGCTGCCTGCGCGCGGACCACGGCCTACGCTGAAGGGCGAAGAGTCTCTGGAGTTGCGCTTGATGGATGACATTGTGGTGCCACAGGCGGTGGCGCGGTACAGTCCGAATCGGCCGCCGTATGCGTCTTCGACGAGGCCGAGCGCTTATCAATCTGTGCAAGGGCAGACGCCCACTGCTGTGCAACAAATAACGACTCAAACCACGGAACAAAAGCCGGCGAGTGTGCCGACGGTGACGCTGGCCGCGACGGCAGACACGGCCAAGCCTGCAATCGACGAAACGCAGCCGGTTGCGACCAATCTGCTCTCACAAGGTGCGCCACAAGGGACGCCGCAAGCGCGAGTTACTTTCCTAGTGCTGAAGTCCAACCAGATATACGAGATTTCGAAATATCAGGTGGACGGCAGTTCGCTGAAGTATCGCGAATTGAATGGCGCGGAAGGAACCGTGGCTACGGAACAAGTGGACTGGCGGAAGACGACAGAGCTGACAGCGGAAGCGCGGTCGGTGGACGTTCCGATGATGACCAGTCAGACGAACTGAGCGGAGAAAGTTCGAAATAAATGGATTGACCAAACTCGTCGCTATGGCGAAGAGGCGCTGCGGTTGTGGCCTGACGCACGAATCTAAGGGGCGAACTTGCGTCAAAAGCGCAAGGTCGTATCCATTTTGACAAGTGAGTTCAGATTGGTTCGGGCTGAGGCCGAGCCAAGATTCCGGAGAGGCCTGCGCAGTCGGCGCTAATATTTGACGGATTTTTCCGTTCCGGTTGGGATCAGCCGACCAGCGGTGAAGCAGCGGAAAACGTCGGCGACTTGCCTTTCTAGATACTAGCGCCAAAGTGTGGGGAGAACGGGCGCAGGGAATTGAAAGAGCCGACAACGCTAAAGAGTAAGATTTGTAGTTCCAGCCGGTTACGGGCAATCCAGGAATTTCCTTCCGTCTACAAAGCACATGCAGAACAGCTCTCGAAGAGTTGTGGATATTGTAAAGTTCCGCACATCGTACCTCATCCGTAGTTGCTCCTAGACGTACTAGAACCGCAAGCTACCTCTGCATTCGCGGCTTTTCCAAATTCCAGCCAGCCGACTGCCGACTGCCGGTTGCCAATGGGAAAACACGGGCGAGCGCAGCTGCGAGGGAATACCTCAGGTGTGGTTGGAATGTTGCTCTAGCTAAGTGACGCCGTTCTGCAATAGCTAGGGCCGCTGGCACAAGTCGCCGTCTGCCGAGAGAGACTGAGCATGAAGAGGGCAAAAATGAATTCGACGAAAAAAGCGTCACTGCTTTTCGCGATACTCGCGACGTTTTTGGTGGCGGCGTGCAGCGGCGTGCCAGGCGGTTCGAACTCCGGGACTGGAACCGGAACGGGCACGTTGACGATTGGCGGGACAGTGACGGGACTGGCCGGCACAGGCCTGGTGCTGGCAGATAACGGCACAGATACTCTTCCGGTCGCTACGAATTCAAGCTTCACGTTTAAGACGGCGGTGGCAACGAACGGCGCCTACGCCGTAACAGTAAAAACACAACCAAGCAACCCCGCGCAGACGTGCACGGTGACGGGTGGGAACGGATCGGCAACGGCTAATGTCACTTCCGTCGCGGTAAGCTGCACCACGAATGCGGTCACAGCGACCATCGGTGGCACGGTGTCTGGTCTCGTTGCGAACTCGAGTGTGATCTTGCAGGATAATGGCGGCGACAGTCTGACGGTTACCGCGAATGGAGCGTTCACTTTCAAGACTGCGGTAACGGGTCCTACGGACGCGTACGCCGTTACTGTCCTCACCCAACCCTCTACCCCGAACCAGATTTGCACGGTGGCAAGCGGGAGCGGAACGGCAACCGCCAACGTTACCAATGTGGCGGTTACTTGCGTATTGAGCTACACGATCGGTGGCACCGTCACTGGCGTTGTTGGGACAGGTTTGATTCTGCAAAACAGTAGCGATTCGGAACAGCTCCCGATTAGCCCAGCCAATGGGAATCAGACGTTTACTTTCACAAAGCTGGTCCCGACGGGTACGTCTTACACGGTGACTATCTTCGCGCAGCCCACCGGGCCAACGCAGACTTGCGTCGTGAGTCCTGGAACAGGAACCGGCACCGCTACCGCCAACGTCACCTCGATTTTGATTAATTGCCCCGCGGTAACCTATAGCGTTGGGGGAACGGTCGTTGGTCTTGCGGGAGTACTCCCGAACAATGGCCCCTTGACGGACGGCAGCTTCGTCCTGCAAAACGTCCTAGGGAACACCCTGATCATCCCGCAAAACGGGCCATTCCAATTTGCCACGCCGGAAGCCCTGAACGACCAATACCAGATCTCGGTATTTCACGGGCCGAGCACGCAAAATCAAGGCTGCACTCTGTGGGACTACAAGGGTGTGGTAACGGCAAGCGTCACCGACATCCTAGTCGACTGCGGCCACAACGACTGGACTTGGATCGATGGAACGAAAACGGCCGGAGTGGCGGTGCCCCCTGCGCCGCAGTACGGTTCGTTTCCCACAACAGCTCCTACAACTCTTGCGAACCCTTTCACCAACACGCCTGGGGCACGATACGGTGCTGCCGGTTGGACGGATGGTTACGGAAGTCTCTTCCTGTTCGGCGGGGATGGCTGGGAATTGTCGGGCAACCCCGCACCAGATACGCAGGATGCGCCTCTGAACGATCTTTGGGTATGCGACATGTCCTTTGGCGATTATTGCCAATGGCAATTGGTGGGCGGCTATGATCCCACCCCGGTTACCGTTGCTGGAAAAGCCTCCACAGTTGGCGCACAGATCGTGGCTTACGCTCAGTTCGAGGGTGCGGGCGGGTTCGTCGGACCGACTCCGGCCGGACGACTGGGTGCGGCCTCGTGGACCGACGCGGGTGGAAATTTCTGGCTCTTCGGCGGCTCCGACGGCAATAATTTTCTGTGTGACCTTTGGGTGTACAACCACTTCTCACTGAGCCCGGCGACCTACACGACTACGGAAGGGGCGTGGACCTTCATCGGCGCAATAGGTAGCTCGGTGGACCAACCCGGCAACTATACTTCCGGAACGCTGTTTCCTGGGTCGCGCACAAATCCCGTAACCTGGACCGATAGTTCCGGAAATCTGTGGCTGTTCGGTGGCTACGGTTACGATAGCGCGAGCACCCTTGGATATCTCAACGACCTTTGGGAGTTCAACACTACGACTCACAAGTGGACCTTCGTCTCTGGCGGCACTACCGCCAATCAGAATGGGATCTATGCCGCGCCGGCCGTCCCAGGAGGACGACAGGAAGCCGTTGGCTGGGCCGATGCAAATGGAAACCTTTGGCTCTTCGGAGGGGAAGGCGAAGATTCCGCCGGGACCGCGAACGGAATTCTCAACGATCTCTGGGTCTACAACATTGCCGGCAATCAATGGACATTCGTGACGGGTAGCAATCTTGCGAATCAGACGGGCGTCTACGGGCTGCAACCCTTTGTAGGTCCACCGACCACGATCGGTGCCGCCGGAACGGTGGGACTGACGACTGGTGCCACCAACACCCTGCCCGGCTCTCGCTGGGGAGCTGCGGGTTGGGTCGACAAAGGTGGAAATTTCTGGCTGTTTGGTGGATGGGGTCTGGATTCCACGGCAACCAACGGTAATGGCGCGCTCAACGACTTCTGGGTCTACACTCCGAATTCCACGCCAACCCAGCCGGGTACCTGGACTTGGGTTAAAGGCTCGAATACCGGCAGCCAGAACGGCCAGTATGGCGTCTCGATCGCGCGTCCCTATCTCACCCACGACGTCTGGACTCCGGGCGGACGCAGCAATTCGACGTACTGGGTCGACATCAATGGGCAACTGTGGCTCTTCGGCGGCGAGGGCTACGATTCCACCAGCACAACAGGCAATGGTTATTTGAACGACCTGTGGCGCTACCTGCCGTATAAGAACTAGCGCGTCGCGGAGTTGCTGAAATGTCAGGCAGCTAAAAACAAGACACCGGACTAAATGGGAACAGCTGGGGAGGTGCATCGCCCCGGCTGTTTTTATTGGGCGAGCGGATCGGAGCGTCGAGACGAAGCAGTTGGGCGAGGTTAGGGTTGGAGCACGTAAAGGAACAGGGAGTTGGGCTAAGGTATAATCAAGGCTAGGGGAAATACGAAAAGATGGGCCTTGTCAGGCAGCAGGGGAAAGCGTCGGCAGCGACGCGGCGGCGGAAGCGATTGCGTTTTATGCGCACGCGCGCGCGCGAACTGCGGATGATTACGAAGGCGCTGGTCTCCACAAAACATCCGATTCTTGTACACGTTATCCCGATGCGTCGCTGCAACCTGGATTGCGGCTATTGCAATGAGTATGACGATTCATCGAAACCGGTACCGCTGGCCGAGATGAAGCGGCGGCTGGACACGCTGGCGGACATGGGCACGTCGATCATTACGATCAGCGGCGGCGAGCCGCTACTGCATCCCGATCTGGACGAGATTATCCGGCACATCCGCGGGCGCGGGATGATCGCGGGAATGATCACCAACGGATTTTTCCTGAATAAGGAACGAATCGAGGGGCTGAACGAAGCGGGGCTGGAGCACCTGCAGATCAGCATCGATAATGCCGCGCCAGACGAGGTTTCGAAGAAAAGCCTGAAGACACTGGATGGGCGTCTGGAGATGCTGTCCGAGTGGGCGATTTTCCAGGTGAACATCAATTCGGTGTTGGGAAGCGGCGTGAAGAATTCCGAGGATGCGCTGAAGATTGCGCACCGGGCGCTGGAGCTGGGATTCACAAGTACGGTGGGGATTATCCACGACCACGACGGGCAGATGAAGCCGCTAGCGCCGCGGGATCAGGAGATTTTCGAAGAGATCATGGCGCTGGGGAAGCGGTCGTATTCGCGATTTAATGAGTTTCAGCACAATGTGGCGAGGGGCAGAGAACACGATTGGAAGTGCCGCGCGGGCTCGCGGTATCTGTATATCTGTGAAGACGGGCTGGTGCACTGGTGCTCGCAGCAGCGTGGATATCCGGGAGTGCCGCTGAGCCAATATACGGACGAGAGGCGGCATCAGGAGTACTACACGCATAAGGGATGCGCGCCGAAGTGCACCGTGAGTTGCGTACAGCAGGTGGGGATTTTGGACAACTGGCGATCGCCACAGCATTTGCAACCGCAGCCGGTGACGGCAAGTGTGGCGAAGAACGATTTGGTGCAGATCGCTAAGTAGCTAACGCGATACACAGGTTTTTGTTTGCTTGTCGTGCACAGCGACATGAGTGGTTCGTTGACGGTCTGAGATTCGCCTCCAAGAATAGAAGAATGCCCACTTATGTGATTGAGACGGAGAACCTGTCTAAGGAATATCCCTATGGGTTTCTTCATTTAAAGAAGAAGACTTCGCTGGAGGGACTGAACCTGCAGGTCGAACAGAGGGAAGTATTTGGTTTTCTTGGGCCTAACGGGGCGGGAAAATCGACGACTATCAAGCTGCTCATGCGGCTGATCTTCCCCAGCTCGGGGACGGCTCGGATCCTCGGGAAATCCATCGAAGATGTGTCCATGCATCAGGATGTTGGCTACCTGCCGGAACAGCCGTATTTCTATGACTATCTGACGGCCGCGGAGCTTCTGGACTATTTTGCGCGGTTCCACAAATTGACGGCCACGGACCGGCGCGCGCGTGTAGAGAAAATGCTGAAGAAGGTGGGACTGGAGACGGCAAAAAAGATTCAGTTGCGAAAATACTCGAAGGGGATGCTGCAAAGAGTCGGAATGGCGCAGGCGATTTTGCACGATCCCGCGGTGGTGGTTTTGGACGAGCCGATGTCCGGGTTGGATCCGCTGGGGCGGCGCGAGGTACGAGACATCATTCTGGAGTTGAAGAAGGAAGGGCGGACGGTGTTATTTTCCACGCACATTTTATCCGACGCGGAAACACTGTGCGACCGCGTGGGCGTGATTGTTGGGGGGAAGTTGCGTGGCGTGGGGACGCCCCTGGAGATTGTCGGCATTAAGACCCAGGGGAATGAGATTTTGTTCGAATTTGCGGGCGAGGCGAAAAACTTGCCGCTGCTGAGCAGCGCGACCAAGGCGGGGGAATTGTTTCGCGTGCAAGTAGCGGAAAGTGAGTTATATGCGGCGCTGGATCAATTGAAGGCTGCCGATGCGCGGATCATTTCCGTGGCGCAGATCAAACCCACGTTGGAAGAGTTTTTTGTGAATTTGGTGGCAGCGGATCGCGCGCAGGCCAGTGCGGTTGAGGTGAGCGGGAAATGAGGAACGTTTGGACGGTAGCGACTAACGCGTTCCGTGAAGCGGTGCGAGACCGCGTGCTGTACAACCTGGTTTTCTTCGCGCTACTGATGATTGGCGCGTCGATCCTGGTGGGGCAAATCTCCATTGGAATCGAAGAGACTGTGATCGTCAGCCTGGGGCTGACGGCGACATCGGTGATCGGGCTGATGATCGCGATTTTTATTGGCGTGGGGCTGGTTTCGAAGGAGATGGACAAGCGGACGCTGTATGCGCTGCTGGCGAAACCTCTACAGCGTTGGCAGTTCCTGGTCGGCAAGTTCATTGGGCTGGTGATGACGCTGACAGTGAATACGGCGGTGATGGCAGCGGGATTGTACGCCGCGCTGTGGGTAGTAAAGCACCCGCTGGAAAGAAATGACGTCTACGTACTGGTGGCGATATATCTGATTCTTTTGAAGCTGGCTATTATCGTGGCGCTGGCGCTATTTTTCTCCTGCCTTACGACTCCGTTTCTGGCGATTTTGTTCACGTTTGGGATTTACGTTGCGGGGGTGTTTGCGCAAGACCTGCGCACAGTGCAAGCGGTGAACCTGAGCGACGGGACGATGCGGATGATGCGTGGAATCTCATATGTACTGCCAAATTTTGAGAATTTTAATGTGATGGGGGCGGTGGCGCATGGAGAAGCGGTCGCTTGGCCGCTGGTATGGCAGGCGACGGTATACGCGCTTTTGTATTGTGCGCTTGTGTTGGCGGCAACGGCGGCGGTGTTTTCGCGGCGGAACTTGAAATGAAAAGCCGAGCGATTGCCGGAGTGGTTTTGGCTGTGTTTCTGGTGGGCGGTTCTGCGGCGGTGTGGCGACTGCAGAAGCGCATCGACGAACAACGAGACGCGATGTCGCTGGAGCGGCAGGAGGTTTTGCTGTGGCCGGGGAGCGTAGTCAAGAAATTAAGCCTGGAGTACGCGCCGCTGGCAGGGGCTATTTACTGGACGCGGGCGGTGCAATATTACGGAGAAAGCCATCGACTGCAACAGGGGAAGTTTGAATTATTGTGGCCTTTGCTGGATGTCGCGACAACGCTGGACCCACACTTGATTGCGGCTTATCGATTTGGATCCACGTTTCTAAGCGCACCATTTCCGGCTGGCGTGGGACGTCCGGATCTTGCGGTTAAACTTTTGGAACGCGGCCTGAAAGAGAATCCAGACTTTTGGCGACTTTATCAGGACTTGGGAAATGTCTACTACTTCGATATGAAGGACTATCCGAAGGCGTCGGAGGCGTTTGCGGAGGGAAGCAAGAATCCACACGCGCACATCTGGATGAAGGTGATGGCGGCAAAGATAGCGGCGGAAGGCGAGTCGTTGGAGACGTCTTTTTTTCTGTGGCGGGACATTTATCAGACCACTGTCGACAAGACAGTGAAGGATAACGCGGAGAAGCATCTGAAAATCGTGAAGGTGCAAATGGATTTGCGGGAGTTGAACCGGTTGGCCGATGAATTTGAAAAGCAGAGGAAGCAGCGACCGGCACGGATGGGCGATTTGCAACAGGCAGGGATGATGAACGGGACACCGGTTGATCCGGAAGGGTTTCCTTATGTATTTGGACTGGATGGCCGAGCGGAAGTGAATTCTAAGAGTCCGTTGGCGAAGGAGAAGGAGTTTCTGAAGAAGTAGGAAGTAAGGAACTAAGAAGCAAAGAAGCAAAGAAGCAAAGAAGTACAAACCAAGAACACAGCCAGGAAATTATTCGGGGACGCAGAGGAGAGTCATGTGGGGAT
>Ga0210383_10002692_pt1 | contig 16036 bp, 10 predicted proteins | sample IncBWC14OmetaG_FD_160072 | JGI IMG/M metagenome (GOLD analysis project Ga0210383, IMG submission 160072) | Forest soil microbial communities from Barre Woods Harvard Forest LTER site, Petersham, Massachusetts, United States - Inc-BW-C-14-O ...
TTGGGGTATTGGGGTATTGGGGTATTGGGGTATTGGGGTATTGGGGTATTGGGGTATTGGGGTATTGGGGTATTGGGGTACTGGGGCGTTGGAGAGTTGGAGCACTTTTTTTTCAGATCTCCACGGCGGAGAATCTTTGACCAAAGCGAATAGCAAACTGGGTCCATTTCTTGGTGATATCGGCGGGACCAAATGGATCAGCTAAGTGGCTGCTTTTTTCATCGCTTGGAATGAGACACGCGGAGGCCACCACCGACCAGGCGGTCGTCGTCCAGCTCATGGTAAACTTGCGAGCACGCAGTTTGATTCCAAAATCACCAAAACGAAGTAATCTATTGTCCGCGTTCTCGAAAAAACACCTCACCTACCCAGAGCTTATGAGTTCCAACATTGCCGAATTGATGATCAAGACGCTCTCCGCCGCCGATGTCAAACGCATTTACGGGGTGGTTGGCGATTCCCTGAACGGGCTCACCGAAGCGATCCGAAAACAAAAACTGATCGATTGGGTCCAAGTCCGCCACGAGGAAGTCGCCGCCTTCGCAGCAGGCGCCGAGGCACATCTTACCGGTTGTCTTGCCGTCTGTGCCGGCAGTTGCGGTCCGGGCAATATGCATCTGATCAATGGTCTTTATGATTGCCATCGGAGCCGGGTGCCGGTGTTAGCGATCGCCGCGCAAGTTCCCAGTCACGAGCTTGGCAGTCAATACTTCCAAGAAACGAGACCGGAAATTCTTTTCAAGGATTGCAGTCATTACTGTGAACTGATCTCGAACGCCGCCCAAATGCCTCGGGCGCTGGATTTGGCGATTCAGTCCGCTCTCGGTCAGAGGGGAGTCTCCGTACTCACGATTCCAGGAGATGTTGCGATGCTGGAAGCTCCCACCGGGGAGCCTTGGCTTCTCAGCAGTGTGCCGACTGCGCCGACGATCCGGCCGCCCGAGAAGGACCTTCGCACACTTGCGGCACTGCTCAATCGTGGTAAAAAGGTCACCATTCTCGGCGGCGCGGGTTGCGCCGGCGCGCACGCGGAACTATTGGAGATCGCCGAAACCCTGAAGGCTCCGATCGTCCACGCGTTGCGCGGCAAGGAGCATATCGAATATGACAATCCCTTTGACGTCGGAATGACCGGCTTGCTCGGCTTTTCTTCCGGCTACTACGCAATCATGGACTGCGATGTGCTCCTGATGCTGGGAACGGATTTTCCTTATCCGCAATTCTATCCCGAAAAGGCGGCTATTGCCCAAATCGACCTGCGGCCGGAAAATCTTGGCCGTCGGACACGACTCGATTTGGGACTCGTTGGCGATGTGCGCGACACTCTAGCTGCACTCCTGCCCATGCTGGAGGCGAAACAGGATCGCGCTCATCTCGACAAGGCGTTACGACACTATGCCGGCAATCGCGCAGGCCTCGACCATCTGGCCACCGGCACGCCAGGGCGTAAACCCATCCATCCCCAATATCTCACGCGTGTCGTTAACGAAATGGCTGCTGCCGACGCAGTATTCACGGCCGATGTCGGCTCGCCGACGATGTGGGCCGCGCGCTATCTCACTATGAACGGTCAGCGACGACTGCTCGGCTCGTTCAACCATGGCTCAATGGCAAATGCGATGCCGCAGGCGATCGGGGCGCAGCTGGCATTTCCTGGGCGGCAAGTGATCTCGCTTTCGGGCGATGGCGGTTTTGCCATGCTGATGGGCGATTTCCTCACCATTCGCCAACTCAAGCTGCCGGTGAAAATCATCCTCTTCAACAACGGGTCGCTCGGCTTCGTCGAGTTGGAGATGAAAGCCGCCGGCCTGATGGAATATGGTACCACTCTGGATAATCCCGACTTTGCAAAAATGGCCGAAGCCACCGGTATTCGTGGCTTCCGCGTGGAAGATCCCGCCGATGTACCGGCGGCTATCCAGGCCGCTCTTGCCCATGAGGGACCGGTTCTCGTGGACGCGTTGGTCAATCGGCACGAACTCTCCATGCCTCCAAAAATCGAACTCGCGCAAGCCAAAGGATTCAGCCTCTTCATGTTGAAAGCGGTCCTGAGCGGGAAAGGCAATGAATTGCTCGATCTCGCAAAGAGCAACCTCTGGCGATAGAAAAATTAGCTTTGCCCCTTCTGACCTCCCGCCGCGGATGGCGCTCCTCGGTCGCGCCTAACATCCAGACCATTTTGAGACCGATGGTATACCTCCCACTGATGAGACGGTGCAATAGTGCATCGTCTCATAAGTAGGCGGTATGCCTCCTACTGATGAGACGATGCACTAGCTAACTTATGTCGTACCGCGATGTTGTTCTCGGCCTGGATGTTGGCACTACGAACGTCAAATGCTTAGCGATCGATGAATCTGGAACCGTCGCCGCCCAGGCCATCGAACGTACGCCGATATCTTATCCCAAGCCGGGCTGGACCGATTTCGAGCCGAACGAAATTTGGAAATCGGCCTGCCGGACGATTCGGGTAGTCGTTTCTCAATTAGAGTCCCGCGATGCGGTGAGAGGGATTGCGGTCGCCAGTCTGGCGGAGTCTGTCGTACCGGTGAATGCTGACGGTGAGCCTTTGGCGCCTGCCATTGCATGGTTTGATCTCAGAACCGCCGCAGAATATGCGTTGATTTGTGACCGGATTGGTTACGATAGGCTATTCCAGGTGTCGGGCCTCAATCCAGATCCGATGTTCGGCATCTGCAAAGTTCTTTGGGTGAAGCATCATAATCCTCGGGCGTTTCAAGACGCCCGCTATTGGCTCAATCTTGCCGACTACATCGCTTTCCGCCTCTCGGGGATTCCTGCGACTGACCCTAGCTTGGCTTGCCGGACGCTCGCCTATAACTTACGGCAAGGAAATTGGGAGAGATCCTTTTTGGAAGAGATCGGCATCGAACCCTCTTCCTTTCCTCCGGTCCTTAGAAGTGGAACACCACTCGGCGCGGTGACTGCGTCCGCTGCCAAAGAGACGGATCTTCCAAAGACCACCATCGTCAGCGTGGGAGCTCACGATCACATCTGCGGCGCCTTCGCGGCGAGCGGATTTGGCAGAGAGATTCTGGTCGATAGTATCGGAAGCTCTGAAATGCTTCTCACGGTCTCCGATCAGCCCAATTTCAACCCGAGTACCGTCCAACATGGTTTGGCTCAAGGCGCAATCTGGATCGACCGCCCGATGTGCTATCTGACGGGGGGAATCTTCACTGCTGGATCGGCTATTGATTGGTTCCGCAGAGAATTGGGCGGTAATGCCGACTTTGGAGAGCTAATCGCAGAGGCGGAATCGGTCGAGCATGGTGTCCCCTTTTTCCTGCCACATTTAGTGCGCAGTCTGACACCATGCCCGGATACTCAGGTCGCGGGCGCCTTTATCGGATTGAAGCCTACGACAACGCGCGCACACATGTTCAGGGCAGTGCTGGAAGGCCTCGCCTTCGAGGCGCGCGCGATCGTTGATGCGATGGTGATGATCGCCGGGCTGCCGCGCCCCACTCGGATCATCACCTTCGGCGCTACGCTGCAAAACAGACTTCTCGCGCAAATCAAAGCGGACATTTACGGTTCACCCTTAACGATCAATCCGATTCGCGAGGCCGTGAGCTTCGGCGCGGCGTTATTAGCTGGAATCGGCTCCGGCGTCTTTGCGGATGCTGGGCAAGCCGTTTCTATGGCGCGCCGCCACGAGATCGATCTCGACCCGGATCCGGAGCGATCCAAACGGCTACTGTCGTGCTACGAAGAAGTTTATCGAGAGCTCTTCGGGCAACTCCAGCTGATCAATCATCGAGTCCATGCCCTAGCACATCGCATTGAATCAGCGTCCGAAAACTACTAGTGTACCGTCTTACACAGACCCATGAAGACGGAACCCCGACTCCCCTGCCCCAGTTGCGGCAGTGAGTTTTCTGGAGCGGTGGAATTCTGTCCGGTATGCATGCTTCGCATGGGTCTCGCTGGTGGGGTTGAGTTCGGCGGCTCTTCGGCTGCCGAGAATACTGTCAAGCTGAAGCTGGAACAGGCGAGGCAACGCTTTGAGCATTATGAGCTGGTCAAGGGCGCAGACGGGACACCAGTCGAGTTGGGTCGTGGTGCGATGGGAGTCACCTACAAGGCGTTCGACGTCGATCTGCACTGCCCCGTGACACTGAAAGTCATCAGCGAAAAATACCTCGGTGATGAATCGGCGCGGCTTCGCTTTTTACGCGAAGCCCGCGCCGCGGCGAGCGTTCGTCACCCGAACGTTGCCTCGGTTTTCCACCTCGGCCGAACCGGTCAGGACTACTTTTACGCGATGGAGTTTGTCGAGGGGGAAACGCTGGAGAATCTCATCAGACGCTCCGGGCGGCTCGAGATAAAGTTGGCGCTCGAAATCGCGACGCAGGCCGCTGCCGGTTTGGCTGCGGTCCACAAGCAGAAGCTTGTTCACCGGGACATCAAACCAAGCAACATCATGGTGAGTTTCGAGGAGGGGAGCTCCGTAGCGACCAAAATTATCGATCTGGGTCTGGCCAAGGCGGTGCATGAACCAGGTTTTCAAACCGCGATTTCGATACCCGGGAGCTTTGCCGGGACACCAGCGTTTGCCAGTCCAGAGCAATTTGCAGGAATCGGCGTGGACATCCGCTCGGATCTCTACTCGCTGGGTGTAATGCTTTGGAAAATGGTGACCGGCCATGCGTTGTTCAAAGGTTCGCCTGCTGAGGTGATGTATCAGCATCAACGCGAACCGTTACCGCTTGAACAACTCAGAGGGGTCCCGCAACCGGTGATCGTTCTCCTTGAGGCGCTTCTCGAGAAGGACCCAGCGCGGCGTTTCCAAAACCCGCTCGACCTTTTGAAGGCGATGCCGACGATCACGGGCGCGATCGACGCGAGGCGCGCCATCACGCGTCAAGGCTTGCAGAAGTTGCCCCCAGGCGATCCCTCCGGCGTCATCCGCAGACCGGCGGCTCGACGGAGGCCGAAAAAAATTTCCATCGCCAGATTGCCCATTACTGGAAGCGAAGTGTTTGGTCGAGAAGAGGACCTCACTTTCCTCGATGCGGCCTGGACGAATCCACAGGTCAATGTCGTAACCATCGTGGCCTGGGCCGGGGTCGGGAAGTCCACCCTCGTCAACCATTGGCTCAGACGGATAGCGACCGAGCGTTACCGCTCTGCCGAGCTCGTTTTCGGCTGGTCCTTTTACCGCCAGGGCACCAGTGGCGACACTTCGTCTGCAGATGAATTTCTTGATGCGGCTCTCAGCTGGTTTGGAGATCCAGATCCCCGGCTTGGATCGGCGTGGGAGAAGGGTGAAAGATTGGCCAAGCTCGTCGCGCATCGTCGAACCTTATTGGTTCTGGACGGGTTGGAGCCCCTGCAAAATCCGCCAGGTCCACAGGAAGGACGCGTCCGCGAGCCTTCCCTCCAAGCGCTTTTGCGCGAACTCGCTGCCTTCAATACGGGACTTTGCGTGATTACCACGCGGACGCCGGTCGCTGATATCGCAGATCACGAGCGCACCTCGGCTCTTCGTCGTGACCTGGAACAACTCTCCAGCGATGCCGGGGCGAAGCTGCTCCGAGCTCTGGGCGTCCACGGGCAAGAGGCGGAGCTGCGAAGTGCCAGCGACGAGTTCCGTGGCCACTGTTTCGCGCTCACCTTACTGGGCAGCTATCTGACAGACGCTTATCATGGTGACATTCGTCGCCGGGAAGAAGTATCAGCGCGCCTTGGTCACGATGTACGACAGGGAGCTCATGCCCGAAAAGTCATGGAATCCTACCAAACCTGGCTGGGAGAGGGTCCGGAGCTAGCCGTGCTCTGCATGTTAGGTCTATTCGATCGACCCGCGGACGAAAAAGCACTCGGAGCTCTCCTGAAATCGCCGGCCATCCATGGCCTGACAGAGTCACTAACTGATTTGAGCCCGACCGAGTGGCGCACGATTCTTGCCAAGTTAAGAAGAGCAAGACTTATCGCGGGAGAAGACCCGCTTAATCCTGGACAACTAGATACGCATCCTCTCGTTCGTGAATACTATGGCGAACAGCTCCGGAATCAACGAACGGATGCTTGGAAGGAAAGCAATCGGCGACTCTACAATTACTACAAAACGCTGGCGCCCCAGCTGCCGGATAGTTTTGGCGAGATGGAGCCGCTTTTCTTAGCAGTCATCTGCGGCTGCGGTGCCGGTTTGTTTCGTGAAGCGCTGCATGAAGTTTACCTTCCGCGGATTCAGCGAGGTACTGCCTCCTTCGCTGCTAAGGTGCTTGGAGCCAGGGGGGCGTTGCTCTCGGTTTTAGTTCATTTTTTCGAAAACCGTCACTGGGGTTCACCGGTGCAAATAGGCTTGGAGGGGCAGCGTCTCACCGAGGAAGATCAGCTCTTTATCCTGATGCAGGCGGCGCTCTATCTAACGGCCACGCGAGGGCACGCCGCATCGGAGGCGCGAATTTGTTATGAGCGCTTGGAGTTCCTCTGTCATTCACTTAATCGTCCGGTGCTCCGGTTTTCCGCACTGATGGGTCAGTGGCGCTATTCGCTCTGGACTGACAAACTGACGGCAACGATGCATATTGCCGAGCGCGTTTTCTTATTAGCGCAGGAGCAGAACAACGCCGCGCTGATGATAGGAGCTTATCGCGCTTTGGCAGTCCCTCTCTACTATTTGGGTGATTTCGAGACCGCGCGAACCTACGCCTCACTCGGTGCCCAGACCTGGCGCTCGGAAGGCGGACCATCTCCCGTCGAAGAGCCCATTACGCCCGCCATCGCTTGTCTGTGCTTTGAGGCACTAGCCGAGTGGCATCTCGGCGAGATCGCCTCCTGCCAAAAGACCATGGCGGAAGCGATCGCCGTCGCGAAGGAGTTGAATGACATGCAGGCATTAGTCTTGACTTTGCATTATAGCGGAGTTCTCGGCCACTTTGAATGTAATCCTGCCGTGGTGGAACGTTGTGCGTCGGATTTGCTTGAACTATCGACGCGTCTGAATTTTGCCACTTGGCTGCCTGGAGGAGCCATTCTCCGCGGCTGGGCCCGCAGCGCTTCCGGTGAGACAGCCGTAGGTATCGCGTGGATGGAGGATGGAATAAGAGACTCTCGGGCGACCGGGACGATGCTGGCCCTGCCCTACTACCTGGGACTAAAGGCCGAAGCATTATATCTAGCGGATCGTACCTCTGAAGCTCTTGCGGCAATCGAAGAGGCAGAAAAGGTGATCGAAAGATCTGAAGAGCGCCAGTGGCGTGCCGAACTGCACCGGCTCCGCGGGGTGTTTCTCACCGCTATCGGCGCTGATGAAACCCAAATTGAGGCTTCGTTTTGCGCGGCGGTCAGAACCGCCAAGGAGCAGAAGTCGGTTTCACTGGCGAAACGCGCAGAAGCGAGCTACGCGGAATACATTCACCTAAAAGCGAGCAGGTCAGGAGGACGTGGGTTCCGACTACCTCTTTGGTAACGATCGGATAGGCATCTTCGCAAGCCCATTTTGAAACCCTGGACTAAATGGCGCGAAGTTAGGAATTGAATGGCTTTTGTCCCGGAGGGACAGGCTGATAGTAGCCAGGCACGAAGTGCCTGGGTATCGACGTAAAGCGGCTCCGTCCCGGAGGGACGGTTGAAGTCATTGTCAGTCCCAGTGTCAGCAGAATCGGTTCAATCGTCCCTCCGGGACGGGGCCATTTTCCTCGTGATTCCAGGCACTTCGTGCCTGGCTACTATCGTGCTGTCCCTCCGGGACAAAACCAATCGCCATCGAAGTGCCTCGCATTATCTTAGAGCTCCATGGGTCAATCCTGGGCTGGGCTATGCTTTCAAGGGATTTAGGAGACGGTACACTAGCTAGTTCAAGGCGATATTTTCATGTTCGAGTTTGCTATTAATCGCCGACCAGAGATCGCTTTGAATTTTCATCCAATCTTCGTACTGATCGGTCCAGGCGCGGAGCTCCAAGGTGAGCGTGTTCGAACTCAGGGCGGTAATGTAGGCCTGTGGCGGAGGATTTTTGACCACTCCGGAAGTTCCACTCGCGGCCTGCCTTAATAGTTCCGTCGCGGCTTTTTGATCGACCTTCCGCGGAACCTGGATTTGCGCGGTAATGGCACGCAGCCGGTCGGAAAAGGTCCAGTTCGTCACCTGGCTGGAAATCAGGGTACCGTTTGGAACGATGATGTCGGAGCCGTCCTGGGCGTGGACAACGCTCGCTCGAATACCGATCTTTTTGACGGAGCCGATCGCGTCGCCCACCTGAATCACGTCACCGACTTTGATCGGTCGCTCGAAGAGCACAATCAAGCCGGACACAAAATTGTTAATTACGTTCTGCAAACCGAACCCGACACCCACACTGAATGCTCCCGCCAAGATCGTGAATTTTGTCATATCCACGCCCAGTGCCGCTAGTGCGATAAAGAAACCGATCATTAACACCGTGTAGTGGAGGACGCTCGAAATGGCGTAAGGGAGACCACGCGATAACTTGAGGCGACCGTAGACATCCTCTTCCAGCAAGAAGCGTAAGAGCTTTGACATGACGAAGGATGCCCATACCGCCGCGATGAATCCGAGTATCTGGCCCAGAGAGAGGCGGAAGGCGCCCAAGGCGAAGCCGCTGTTCAGCATGGCATTCGCTTCAGCCATCAAAGGATCGCTCAGCTGAAATTGTTTAAGCACCAAATCCAGCCACAAAAGAAAAATCACCAACTGGAGCACCTGCGTGGTCCGGCGTCGAAGCAACGCTCGGTGCTTGCGAACCGTTGAGGAATAGGTCAAGGGCCTCACCTGGAAGGCAATGATGACCAGACTTTCGACAATCCGACTCGCCGCCGTAAAGATTAAGGCCAGATAGGCCGCGCGAAGGACGGAATCGCCTAACAGATACGAGAGACTGTCGTAACCCAAAATGTTGCCCAGCAAGGCGGCCCCCAGCAGAAACAGAGCGACTTGGGCAAGCCATCGACCAGTGCGAGGAAGAGGCGGCCGGGCCTCGTCATCGCTCGCGGTCCGTGGCCTCGAACGAAGCAGCCAAACGGTGAAGCAGATACCGCCTAGCATTTCCACGACAAACAAGCAGCGAGTGGCTAACGGGAGAGCCACGGTAACCAGGCGGATCTCATCAATGAAAAAGAAAATAATCAGCGCGTAGAGCACCGGGAACGTCCTTCGGTCGAGCAGGCGCCGGAGCAGAATGACGGCTGGAAGCAAGGCGGCTACCCCGAAGATCGCCCGTAATAGCCGCGGCATCGTCGAAGGATAGATCACGGGGATAAACAACATCGACAAAGCGATCGCCGCGGCGATCGGCATGTCGAATACGGGCACTGAGCGCTGTAAGGTCGGATCTTCTTTCACCCATTCCCGCATCCCTCGTCGCGCCCAGTGCAACGCTAGAAACAGGCAAAAAATGAGTACGATGTGGGCGAGGAATTTCGCCGGTTCCTGGACCACAAACGTTTCGAGTCTGCGTACCTGATCCAAGAATGCAAACCGAGTAGTTTGACTCGGTAAAGTGTTCTCGCGGAGTGCCCAAATTGGTGGGCTCTCTCTGATCAGCAATCGATTCAGCGTGTCTTGCTTTGTTTGCTGCACCGTGCCGAGAGCGACTTGAATCCTGGTTTTTTCCGCCGCCAGCCGGGACTGCAGGTTCAGAATATCGGCTCTGCTGCTTTTCAGACTGTCCTGCGTCTGTTGGATCACTCCTACCGTCTTCCGAATACGATTAAGCACATCTGGAGGCGCATTTTTGGCTCCGGCTTCATTTGCGGTCAGATTCCAAGTTTCTGCCATGTTATCCAGGCGAGCTAGGTCAGCATCCAAACCGGTCGCACGCTGAGTCAGTTCGCGGACCCACAAGCTGGCATTGTCACCCAGGCTTTGCCAGATCATCAGTAATTGGCCGAGGATATCGAGAGAAGGGCCGTTTCTGATGATGCGCGTGGACTCGGCATTGCGAACGTCGATTTCGTGTTCAAAATTTGGCAGACCCTGCAGCACAGCAGCTTTGACCGGATCGGACCTCAGCTCCCCATTGATTTCCTGAAGAGCGTTCTGAGCAGCGCTGGCTTCGGTAACAATATCCGGCAAGGCAATGGGCGTGGGCCCGGGACCCGGACTAGCGGCGGCTTTCGGTGTTGCGCTGGCGCCTGGCGCAGCCGTTCCCTGGCCAAATAAACTGGCAGCCATAGTGATCAGCGTCAACAAAGCTAGAAATAACTTGGGCACGTAGTTCATACTCGATGGCAACCTACACCCCAGTTGCACAATAAATCTCGCACTATGACAAGGCGAGAGAACACAATATGGCGAGAGGTAATTATGACGAATGGTGACCTGTTGAGACGACTTCTGCCTTGCATTTGCTGGACTTTCGCCGGAATTCACCTGGCCGGCGGAATGACTGTCTTGACCGGTGCTCGGATTATCGACGGCACGGGCCGAATACCCCTGGAAAACGGCGCCCTTGTTTTCGAGGGAAACCGGATATTGGACCTCGGTCCGGCGGATACGGTCCAGCGGCCTCCGGGTGCGGAGGTAATTGACCTCAGCGGAAAGACGATCGTTCCCGCCTTGATTTCGGCACACAGCCACCTCGGTTTGTGCAAAGGAATGATCGGACCGCGGCCAGAGAACTACACACGCGAAAATGTTCAACATCAACTCGAGCAATACGAGCGATATGGCGTGTTATCGGTGATGTCGCTGGGGGTAAACAAAGATCTCCTTTACGCCTGGCGAGACGAACAGCGTGAAGGGAAATTGCCCGGAGCGGATATTTTCACCGCGGACCGCGGGCTAGGAGTGGAGCGCGGCGCTCCTCCTTTTCCACTCCTGGAAGATCAGGTTTACCGTCCGACTAGCGTCGCGGAAGCCCAGGCGGATGTCAGGGAGTCCGCCGCGCGTCATCCGGACATGATCAAGATTTGGATAGACGATTTATTTGGTGCGGCGCCAAAAATGAGGCCTGAAATCTTCAACGCGGTGATCGAGCAGGCCCACGCGATTGCGGATGAAGCGCACAAAAGCAAATTAAAGGTGGCAGCTCACATTTTTTACCTGAGCGACGCGAAGGCCTTAGTGAAGGCTGGAATTGATGTCATCGCGCATAGCGTGCGAGATCAGCCGGTCGATGCCGAATTCATCGAGGCGATGAAAGCGAATCGAGCCGTCTATATTCCAACACTCGAGCTCGACGAGTCCCAGTTTATTTATGCTGAGCAACCTGTCTGGATGCAGGAACCATTTTTTACTAAGGGCGTTGACCCGGCTCTTCTGGAGCGCTGGAAAAGTGTGTTGTACGCGAAAGAGATGCAGGCCAACCCGAATACACCAAAGAATAAAGCGGCGGCCGTGATGGGCCAACACAACGTTAAAGTCCTTTTTGAGGCGGGTGTGAAGGTCGCTTTCGGCACGGACTCAGGCGCGTTGCCGACAAGAGTTCAGGGTTTTGCCGAGCATTGGGAGCTACAATTGCTCGTTCGGGCCGGTCTGAGCCCGATGGATGCTATTGTCTGTGCGACGAAGAATAGCGCCGAAGTGATCGGAGCGACGGATCGTGGGACTCTGGAGGCGGGAAAGAAAGCTGATTTTTTGGTGCTGGACGGCAATCCATTGGAGGACATTCGAAATACTACGCATCTTGAGATGATCTATCACGATGGAAAGCCCGTGAGGGCGCCCTGATGCGAGCTGGCATTCGTTGCCAGGAGCCGGTCCGATGGAACAGAGATTTCGAAATCGAAATCATCGACCAATCGCCCTCGTCTTCCAATCGTCCTCGCCCTCGTACTCGGAATCTTTGCAGGGTACCCGAAGAAATCCACTGGCACTCGCGCAGCCCCTTCCTCCCCCAACCTCCAAGAAAAAGAAAACTTGCTAAAGTCCGCACATGCGGGAATGGAGGGTCGCATGAGAACTTGGGCCATCTTAGCGTTTGCCTTGGGATTGCAAATATCGAGCCGAGCCACCGAAGAGAATGTACGGACATTTCGCGCGATTGATCCGCATCAGCTCGACGCCAAGGTGCCGCACGGATTCGGAAAGGTCTTCGTCGAGGCCGGCCGGCAAAACAATATTGATCCTCTCATCCTGGCCGCCATCTCCGCGCACGAATCTGGTGGGTGGAAGAGCCGCGCCGCCCGACTCAAAAATAACTGGATGGGTCTGATGGCCCGGAGGGGGCCAAAACGATTTACCACACCCGAAGCCTCGATCTTTTACGCGGCAGAACTTCTAAATCGTAAACCGTTCACCGGCCATTTCACTCTGGCCAGCATTGCTCCCCTCTACTGCGCCACAAATCCAAGCAACTGGAGAAAGTCGGTGCATCTCTGGAGTCTCCGCCTGATGCCACGTTAATGAGTGTGCAGAAGCAGCAGCAGTTGCCCCGTATGAATGCTTTTGTCTGATTCTACAATCGAAAATTCGGCAGTCCTTTATCGTTTCTCACATTCACGGAGTGCGTCCGAGGAATGATCCCCTACACGCCATAAATATCCTCGAGCTTTTGCCTCATCACGGTGGCGTCCGCGTCGATCCCAGTCCAATACTTGATGCTGATCACCCCTTGATTGACGAGCATGCCGAGACCGTCGACGATGGTGCAGCCGCGAGCTTCAGCGTCCCTGATCAGATGGGTGCGGGGCGGACTCGGAACGACATCCGCGACGACCATCCCGGGTTTGAGTGTTTCGACGTCGATGTCGAGCCGGCCATCGACGTGCGGATACAGGCCAATCGACGTCGCGTTAATCACGATGTCGGCATCCGGCTGAACCCGATAAGTCTTATCCCAAACCATCAGATCGGCTTTAGCAGGTGTCTTGTCGTTGATGACGCCGACCAGCTCTGTGCCGCGCTCGACACTGCGGTTAACCACCGATATCGAGCTGGCGCCGGCAAGGGCCAGTTCGACCCCGAGCGCTCGGGCCGCTCCGCCGGCGCCGAATAAGACCACCCGCTTGCCCCGAGGCTCGACAATACCTTCCAAGGACATCAGGAACCCTTTTCCATCGGTGTTCTCGCCAATGTACTTGCCGTCCCGGTGCACCGCACAGTTCACCGCCCGCATGATCGCCGCAGACTCGCCAAGTCCGTCAAGATGTTCGATCACGGCGACCTTGTGTGGAAGAGAGCAGTTGAACCCGGCCCACCCCATCGCCCGAGCACCCCGTACCGCGTCGCCCAGCTTTTCCGGCCTTACCTCGCAATTAATATAGCGCCAGTCCAACCCGTGATGGCGATAGGCTGCCTCGATCATCGCGACCGTCGCATTGCCGGCCGCTGCCATGGCAAACGACCCGGTCAACTGGCTCACAAAATTTAACTCTTTAGGCATAATTCGTTTATAGTGTCCTGTCGCCGAAATAACATGCCTTTTGTTATTTCGGCGACAGGACACCAGTGCATCGTCTCATAAGTAGGCGGTATGCCTCCTACCTATGAGACGATGCACTAGTTACTAGTCTGGTGGCGATGTTCACTCCAAGGGATCGCTCGTCATTCCTTGATCGCTCCCCCCGTTAGACCAGCGATAATGTGACGTTCGAAGATCAGCACCAGCACCACGAGCGGGAGCGTCACCACGACCGAAGCCGCTGCAATGTCACCCCATGGGATATAATGAACGTCCGTAAAGTTTGCGATCCCGACAGGGACGGTTTGGTGGTTAATATCCGAGGTGAACGCCAAAGCGAACATGAATTCATTCCAGGCGGCGATGAAAGAGAGTAACCCCGTCGTGACGACACCCGGCAGAGACATCGGGAGCGTGATCAGGCAAAAGATGGCCAAGGGCTTTGCGCCGTCGATCCGCGCGGCTTCGTCGATCGACTTTGGAATCGACCGAAAGTAGCCGAAGAGGACCCAGATCACCAGCGGCAAACCTAACGCCAGGTAAACGACAATCAGAACTCTGTAAGTGTCCAGCCAACCCATCTGAGAAGCTAACATGTAAAGGGGAGCCACGATCGCAATCTGTGGAAACATCGAGACCCCCAGGATAAAGCCCAGGATTCCGAACCGGCCGCGGATTTCGAGTCGCGCGAGCGCGAAGGCCGCGACGGCGCCGAAGAGTAAACAGAGGAACGTGGTCGTACCGGCAACAATGACAGAATTGAGGAGGTAGCGGTGCAAACTCTTGCCGACGAAGATGTTAATAAAATGATCGAAGGTAATCGGATTAGGTATTAGCGTTGGGTTGCCGCTGACCAGGTGCCTGTCAAGCTGCAGCGAGGTAGACATTTGCCATACGAATGGCCCTGCCGACCAACAAACGACGAACAATGCGCATGCGTAGATCATGATGCGATCCCACGGCAGCGATGGAAAGCCGCGCACCGCTCTTTGCGGATGGCCGGGGTCAAGGCTCATTGACCCGCCTCCTTGAATTTGCGCAAAATGAAAATACCGAAGACCAGAGCGATAAAGATTTCGGTGATGAACATTGCCGTGGATAGGGCGGACCCGTATCCGAATTGGAGCGCTGAGAAGAGATTCTTGTAGGTCAGCGTGGAAAGAACCTCGGTCGAATCAGCCGGACCGCCGCCAGTCAAGACGTAGACCAGATCGAAGATCCGAAAAGCATCCAGGCTGCGAAACATCGCGGCGATCAGCAAAGTCGGGGCCAGCAACGGCAATCTGACGCTCCAAAAACGCTGCCAGGAATTAGCTCCGTCAATTAAGGCGGCTTCGGAGAGAGAATGTGGAATGGTCTGCAACCCAGCCAGCAGAAGCAGCGCCATGAAGGGCGTTGTCTTCCAGACATCGGCAATCACGATCGTCCACAGGGCAAGATCAGGCGATCCATACCAATTAACGTTCTCCTGGATCAGACCGACGCTGCGGAGAAGATAGTTCACCACACCATTCTGTCCGTCGAACAGCCAGCCGAACATCTTAGAGGTGACCACCGTCGGAATAGCCCATGGCACTAACATCGCTGCTCGAACTAATCCGCGACCGAGGAACCGTTGTGAGAGGATAAGAGCGATAATTAACCCGACCAATGTTTCCAGGAGCGTCGAGGCACTCGTAAATTCCATCGTGTGAATCCACGCGTTCCAGAACTGGCTGTCCGAAGCGAGCTGTTGGTAATTGTCGAGCCCGATAAACGTATCTTTGGGGGAAGACAGGGTGGTGTCTCGAAACGAGAGCCAGAAACCAAGAATCACGGGATAAATCGAAACCGCGGCGATCGCGGCCAGCGCCGGAACCAACAGTAGGGCCGGCCCCGGCCGCCAAATCCTGAATCGCATCTCCGGTGGAGGTAGATCTGCTTCCCGAGTGAGTGTTTTAGCAACGGCCATGATTGCGCCTGATTAAGCCTTCACCTAGCCTCGATTACGACCTCCACAGCGGGTCCCACTTTCTAGGCCCCAACAATCTTTTCGATTTGCGCCTTGGCTTTATTGAGTGAGCCTTCGACGTCCCCTGACACCAAAGCGCGCGAAACCTCCGACTGCAGGATCAGCGTCACCTGCGGGTACTTGGGCGTGACTGGACGTGGTATTGCGCCCAGGGAGACGTTCTTCAGCTTCTGGATAAAGGGTTGGGTCTTAGCAAGTTCCGGCTCATCAAATACGGATAGACGCGTCGGTACAAAGCCCTGCTCAGTCGCGAAGTGCAACTGCGTCGCGGGCGTGGACAGCCACCGCAGGAAGTCGATCGCCGCCTCCTTGTTCTTGGTCGAGGCATTGACGCCATACTGATAGCCGCCCAGACAGGCTGCGCTCTTCTTGCCGGCAAAATGGGGAAGCGGGGCAACCTCCACTTTGCCGACCACGTCCGACTGCGTCTTATCCTGGGCGATCGACCAGACATAACTCCAATTCCTGAGGAAGACCGACTGGCCGGCGGTGAACGGCCGACGCGACGGCTCCTCATCCCAGGTTAGTACGTCTGCCGGCGTGATCTTGTCCTTGTGGATGGTATCATACATCAGCTGGACGGCAGCTTTGGCCTCCGGCTCGGCGATTTTCACCGTTTTCCCGTCAGGACCGAGAATTGAACCGCCGTTTGAGCCGACAAAGGAAACCAAGTCGCAGGTTAGAATCTCCGC
>Ga0210383_10002693_pt1 | contig 16035 bp, 21 predicted proteins | sample IncBWC14OmetaG_FD_160072 | JGI IMG/M metagenome (GOLD analysis project Ga0210383, IMG submission 160072) | Forest soil microbial communities from Barre Woods Harvard Forest LTER site, Petersham, Massachusetts, United States - Inc-BW-C-14-O ...
GCCGGGCGTGAGCATTGCCGTCATCGACAGCGGCAAGATCGCCTGGGCGAGAGGGTTTGGTCTCAAGGAGGCCGGGGGAACGGACTCGGTCACCCCTACGACGATCTTCGAAGCCGGCTCCATCAGCAAGCCGACGTTCGCGCTCGGCGTCATGCGACTGGTGCAGGATGGAAAGCTCAACCTGGACGAGGATGTCAACGTCAAGCTCACGTCGTGGCATCTGCCGAACAACAAGTTCACGGAGCATGAGAAGGTCACGCTGCGGCGGATATTGAGTCACAACGCTGGCCTCACCGTTCACGGGTTCCCGGGTTACGAGGCGGGTACGCCCATCCCGACCGTGCCGCAGGTCCTCGACGGCGTCAAGCCGGCGAACACGGCTCCGGTACGTGTCGACACATTTCCTGGTGCGATCTCGCGGTATTCGGGTGGCGGCACGACGATCGCCATGCTTCTCGTGACCGACGTCGTGCACGAGCCGTTTCCCCAGTTCATGCAAACGACCGTGCTCGGGCCAGCGGGTATGACGCACAGTTCGTATGAGCAACCGTTGCCGGTTGCGCGAGAGAGCGAGGCCGCGACGGCCCATGATAACTCTGGGCAGCCGATCAAGGGGAAGTATCACACGTACCCGGAGATGAGTGCGGCCGGCTTGTGGACGACCGCCTCTGATCTGGCGACGCTGGCAATTTTCCTGCAACACACGTACGCCGGGCAAACGTCGGCCGTGATCAGCGAGTCGACGTTCAAGCAGATGCTCACAGTGCAGAAAGCACCGTTCGGGATCGGCTATGTCGTGAGCGGGAGTGGGCCAACGCTCGAGTTTTCGCACGACGGCCAGGACGAGGGATTCGTCGCCAAGTTCGATGCCTTTGCCTCGCGCGGACAAGGCTTTGTCGTCATGGCGAACGGCAATAACGGCGGCGAGCTGTTGGGCGAGATCGCCAACGCCGTCGCCGCCGAATACGGTTGGCCTTCGCACCAGCAAGTCGTTCGATCGGCGGTGCCCGTCGACCCGCAGAAGTTGGCGGCGTTCGCCGGAACGTATCGGTTCCAGGGCGGCGACAGCTCGACGCTCACGGTCGCAGTCGACAACGGGAAGCTCATCGTGATTCAGCCGCCGGCGGACACGTCGATATTATTCGCGGAGTCCGACTCGACGTTCTTTACCGGTGGCGACGGCACGCCCATCGCGTTCGGACACGACGGACTGACCGTCGATGGATCATATCGCTTCGCGAAGATCCCGCTTCTCCATGCGAACGATCGCCATTGACGCGCCGTCCGGGAGCGGCACCGTGAGGGTCTCGAGCGCCGTGTAGCCGCGGGCTTCGTAGAACGGGACGCCCGTCAGGGTGGCGCCCATCTCGAACCGTGTGAATCCAGCCGCGCGCGCGGCACCCTCGCAGGCGTCGAGGATCTTCGTGCCGATGCCGCGACGGGCCCAGTCGGGGTGCACGAAGAATGCGCGAATCTTGGCGGCATCTGTCGTTGGATCGAGCAGCGAGTCCTTGCGGCCTGCGTACTGGTCGCCGCCAAAGAGCGTGGCGCGTTTGCTCCAGCCGCCGCAGCCCACGATCTCGCCCATTTCGGCGACCCAGTATGTGCCGTCGGCGATGAGCTGCGTATCGACGCCGTACACGGTCGCCAGCGCGCGCTCGATCTCGGACGCCGAGTAGTCTCGGGTTTGGAGTCCGCGGACGGACGCGTCGATCAGCGCGCGGAGCGCCGGGACATCGTCGACAGTGGCTATGCGCACGCGGATCATTTCGCGTCTCACTGGTTATTGCTAGGTTTCTAGCATACTGCTAGTTACCTAGCATGCGAAAACTCATCCTTCTTTCGGTTGTAATGGTAGCAGGAGCGCAGGCGCAAGACGGCCAACACGACTTCGATTTCGAGGTCGGTCACTGGAACATCCACCTCAAACGCCGCCTGCATCCGCTGACCGGCTCCAACCAGTGGGTCGAGTTCGACGGAACCAGCGTGACGCGCTTTCTGTGGCACGGCGCCGCGCAGATCAACCAGTTCGAGTCCGATGGCGCGAGCGGTCACATCGAGGGCCTCACGCTCCGCACGTACGACCCCCAGGCGCATCAGTGGCGCCTCTATTGGGCGAACAGCAAGAATGGCATCGTGGTCGTGCCCCAAATCGGCGAATTCAAAGATGGGCAGGGCGAGTTCTATGCTCAAGACACGCTCGACGGCAAAAGCATCTTCGTTCGGTTCATCTGGTCGAAGACGAATACGAGCACGCCGCACTTCGAGCAGGCGTTCTCAACCGATGGCGGCAAGACGTGGGAGGTCAACTGGATCACGGACCAGACGCGAACGACGGACACCGCTGAGCGGACGATCGCTAATGTTCCCGCCACCCAACACGACTTCGATTTCATCTTCGGCCAGTGGAAGTATCACCTCAAGCGGCTCGTTAAACCGCTGACCGGCTCCAACCAGTGGAGCACGTATGACGGCACACTCGCCGTCCACCCGCTCTGGGATGGACGCGCTAACATCGGAGAGACTGAGCTAGGCTTGACGCTCCGTACGTACAACCCCAATACGCACCAGTGGTACCTATACTGGGCCAACAAGCGCGATGGCATTCTCTCGACCCCGCAGATCGGCGAGTTCAAGAACGGCATCGGCGACTTCTACGCGCAGGATTCGTGGGATAACCGCGGGATCTTTATTCGATACGAGTGGTCGGGGGCAGCGGCGGGAGCGCCGCACTTCGAGCAGGCGTATTCCGCGGATGGCGGCAAGACGTGGGAAGCGAACTGGATCACCGACCAGTCGCGGTAAATACTCGTTCGAGTAGTTGCCTCGGGGGCGCCCTGCCCCGTCTCTTTCCGGACGTATGGGCGACCCCGTTCGAGTACTCGTGGTGGATGACCACCCTCTGATGCGGACCGGCATTGCGGCCATGCTGGACCGCGAGCCCGACATCACGGTCGTGGGCGAGGCGGGGAATGGTCGTGAGGCGATCGAGCGGTATCGGGAGTTGCGTCCCGCCGTCACGCTGATGGACCTGCGGATGCCCGAGCTCGACGGGATTGGCGCGATCGCGGCGATCGTCACCGAGTTTCCGGATGCGCGCATCGTGGCGCTTACGACGTACGAGGGCGACGTGGACATCCATCGCGCGCTCGTCGCGGGTGCCTGCGGCTACTTGCTCAAGGGGATGGTCGGAACGGAAGTCGTGTCAGCGACGCGCGCGGTCGCGCGCGGCGAGCGCGTCATTCCAACGGCAGTCGCCCAGCGACTCGCCGAGCACACGCCGCGCGTGGATCTGACCGAGCGTGAGCAAACGGTGCTGACGCTCGTCGCGAAAGGGCTTCGTGATAAGGACATTGCCCGCGTGATCGGCCGCACGGAACACACGGCGAAGATCCACGTGAAGAGCATCCTCGCCAAGCTCGGCGCCGCGGATCGGACCGAGGCGGTGTCGATCGCGATCGCGCGCGGGTATCTGCACGCCGAGTAGCGTCAGGGCGGGAGCTTGAGCTTGATCAAGAGGGCGGCGTAGCGCGGATCGCCTCGCAGGTTCGCGAGCATCGGATCGACTTTCGTATCGTCGAGCCCCTGATCGCGCTGGCTATACGCCCGGTCGAGCCAGGCGAACGCCGAGTCTTTGTCACTGCGATACGCGTACATCTGGGCGATTTGGTACGATGCGAACGCGCCATAGCGCGCGACGTAGTCGGTCAACACGCTGTCCGCCGTGTGACGCCGCCCCTGGTTCACGTAGACGAGCTCGCGAGCGATCCCTTGCCATGGTGGCGAGGAGATGCGGTTCGCGACGGTCATGGCATCATTGACGCGTCCTCGAGCCAGGTAGATCTCGACCAGCTTCTCGTCGAGCACCGGACTGCGCATGGCGGATGAGTCGTCCTCGAATAGTTTCGCCGACTCGTCCAGGCGACCTGCCTTGTACAACGCTTCTCCGAGAGCGCCGATGGCCCCGGGGTTGAGCGGATCCAGCGCGCGTGCGCGCTGAGCGAGTGCGATGCCCTGGTCGATGTGACCCAAATACATCGCGACCATACCGGAAAAGGCGTAGGCATCCGCGTTCCCCGGATCCAGAGCGAGCTCGCGCTCATACGACGCGTTCGCGCCCTTCCAGTCCCAGTCCATGAGCCGCTGAATCTTGCCGAGTTGGGCATACGCTTCGGGCAGGTTCGGATCGAGCACGACGGCACGCTGAGCCGCCTGGCGCGCCTCACGGTCGCCGTCCTCGACCGGCATGAACCCGCGGTCCGCGCCCTTGCGCGCAATGTCGGACAACCACACCCACGGGAGCGCGTACGACGAATCCAGCGCAATCGCTTGATCGAAGTAGCGCTTGGCGTTCGCCCAGTCGTCCTTCGTTCCCTTCCCGTTCTGGACGATGTCGCGTCCCCGCAGGAACGCGTCGACGGCCTCGGGCTTGGTGGACGCCGAGCGCGTCGCGCGGGCGCGGCCGACGGGCGTCACATGGATCTGCACTTCGTGCGCGACGGCGGTCGCGACCTCGTCCTCGAAGTGCAGGATGTCCTGTGACGTGTAGTCGAAGTCATTGGCCCAGATGTGACTCTGGTCCTGGACGCGGATGAGCTGAACGGTGACCCGCAGGCGATCCGCGCTGCGCCGCAAGCTGCTCTCGAGCGCGTATCGCACCGACAGGTCACGCCCGATCTCGTCAATGCGTTTTGTGGTGTGTTTGTATTGCATCACCGAGGTGCGCGCAATGACACCGAGCCGATCCGGCTGGAGTCGGGCCAGTTGCGCGATCAACTCTTCGGTCAACCCATCGGCGAGGTACTCTTGGGCGGCGTCACCGGTGAGGTTCTCGAACGGCAACACCGCCAAGCGCACGTTTTCGGGATCCGGCGCGTTCCGAAAACGTTGCCACGCAATCGAGGCGCCGATAAACACCAGGAGCGCGGCTGTTCCGAGGGCGGCGACGTTGCGCCAACGCGTTTCCGGTCGAGGTGGTGTTGGGGCTTCGACCGTGACATCAGCGGTGAACTGGTACCCCTGACGAGCGACGGTCACGATCAACCGGGTCTCGTCGCCCAGCGCTTTGCGTAACAGCGACAAGTTCTGGGTGAGGTTGCCTTCCTCGACGATCGTGTCTGGCCATACCGCCTTCATCAGATCCTGCTTGGTCACCACCCGATTCGGGTGTTGAACCAGATAGAGCAGGATGTCGAACGCCTTCGGCGTGACCGCGACGTCGGTCCCATCGCGTGTGAGCGAACGCCGGCTGGGGTCCAGCCTGAAGGGTCCGAACCGGTACACTTGAGAGTAATTGAGGATGATTGAAGGCGATCGTGAGGACAAATCATATACGGTAGCTGTACCGTGATCGCTATGATAGCCACGGCGAGCGAAGCGACCCCGACCGTTCAAGGACGCGTTTGGATGGCGGTTCGCGAGGAACGCACGCGTATCGCGCGCGAGTTGCACGATGGCCTGCTGCAGGACGCGATGACGATCGCGTTACACTTGCGCGCGGTGCTGCCGGATGTGCGGGCGGTGTCCGAGTCCGCGGCTCGCGCTCTTGTGCCCATCGTGGAGCTCGCCGAGAAAACGACCGAGGAGGCGCGGCGAGACATCATGGGCATGCGCGACCGCACGACCGACGAGAGTCTGGTCCGTGCTGTCGAACGGACCGTCCGCCGAGCGACGGCAGATGCGCCATTGACAGTGTCGATCGCCGTCATGGGCCATGTGCGTCCGGTGTGCGACGATATCCACGACGCCGTAGTGCGGGTCGTCAGGGAGGCGGGGGCGAATATCGCCCGGCACGCGAGCGCGCGGACGGTGCGGCTGACCGTTGTGTTCGCCAGTCGGCGACTGCGCGTAGTGATCGACGATGATGGAAGGGGGTTCGACACGCGCTCCCGGTTCGAAGAGTCGGGGGATCACTTCGGTTTGATCGGCATGCGGGAACGCGCGCATAACGTGCAAGGCAGGCTCGATATTCGCAGCGACATCGGCATGGGAACGACGGTTACTCTCGACGTGCCACTCTCGAACGAGTAGTACCGCGCGGTGGTCGCCTACGATAACGTCGCACGTACGAAGTCCACCGCCTCGACAACCACGAATCGGAGAATGCTGAACATGTCGGAGATGAACCGCCGTCACTTCTTTAGCGCCGCGGCGATGAGCACCGCCGCCGTCGCTATGGCTCCCACAGACGCGCTCATCGCGGGAGCGACCCGCACACCACCCGTCAGACCCAGATCGGGATCGCACATGTCGTTCAAGCCGCTCAAGCAGATCGATGCGGGTCTCTTGAACGTCGGCTACGCCGAGGACGGCCCGGCCGATGGCCAGGCGGTCATCCTGCTCCATGGTTGGCCGTACGACATTCACAGCTACGTCGAAGTCGCTCCGCTGCTCGCGGCGCGTGGGTATCGCGTGATTGTCCCGTATCTCCGTGGGTATGGCACGACGCGCTTCCTCTCCAGCGATACGATGCGCAATGGCCAGCAGGCGGTCGTCGCGCTCGACATCATCGCGCTCATGGATGCGCTCAAGATTCAGAAGGCGGTCATCGGCGGGTTTGATTGGGGTTCGCGCACGGCCGATATCATGGCGGTACTCTGGCCGGACCGCTGCAAGGCGACGGTCGCCGTCAGCGGGTATCTGATCACCAATGTGGCGGAGCAGGCGGACCCGTTGCCGCCAGCGGCCGAGCTGGGGTGGTGGTATCAGTACTACTTTTCGACCGATCGCGGGCGAAAAGGCTACGACCAGAACCGCGACGCGTTCAATAAGCTCATCTGGAAGATCGTCTCACCGAAATGGGCCTTCGACGACGCGACGTACGATCGGACCGCCCAGTCGTTCACGAACCCGGACCATGTCGACATCGTGATTCACAATTATCGTTGGCGGCTCGGGTTGGCCCAAGGCGAATCCAAGTACGACCAGTACGAGCAGAAGCTGTTCACGGGCCCGGACGTCACGGTCCCGACGATCACGATCGGCAGTGATTTCGACGGTGCGAATATCGATGGGGCGGCCTACGCCAAGAAGTTCACGGGCAAGTACGCGCACCGCATCTTGAGAGGCATCGGACACAATGTACCACAGGAAGCACCGCATGCGTTTGCCGATGCGATCGTCGCCGCTGATGCGCTCGTGGCGCGGCAGCCCGCGTGAACATGATGGGGAAACACGTTGCGTTGGGCCTCGCGGCGGTGGCTGCTAGCTTGGGCCTTACCGGCGAACGGCACGGTCCCGATTTCAGCGGCGCCGTCGCGTGGCTCAACTCCGCGCCGATCGACTTTCAGTCGCTCCACGGCAAGGTCGTGCTGGTCGATATCTGGACCTACTCGTGCATCAATTCGCTGCGCCAACTGCCGTACATCCAGGCGTGGGCGGCAAAGTACAAGGACGCCGGTTTGGTCGTGATCGGTGTGCACACGCCGGAGTTTTCGTTCGAGAAAGAGCGCGCGAACGTCGCGCAGGCGCTGCCAGAGTACGGAGTCGTGTATCCGGTGCCGATGGATAACAACTACGCGATCTGGAACTCGCTCGACAATAACTACTGGCCGGCGGACTACTTCATTGATGGCAAAGGGAAGGTTCGCCATCACCACTTCGGCGAGGGTGATTACGCCGAGTCGGAGCGTGTGATTCAGGAGTTACTGAAGGAGAATGGGGCCAAGAACGTGCCGGGTGGCACGGTCAACCCATTGGGCACGGGCCCGGAGGCGCCGGCCAGCGGTGCGGACGAGACGCCGGAGACGTATGTCGGCGCTCGCCGATTGGCGCCCTCGGATCTCTGGAGTCTGAGCGGCGGCTGGGACCGCGGCGACGAGAGCGCGATCCTGCGGACGACGCCGGGCACCATCACCTATCGCTTTCACGCGCGCGATCTCCACCTCGTGATGGGTGGGAGTGGGAATGGAAAGCCCATCCGGTTCAAGGTTACGTTGGAAGGCGCCGCGCCCGGTGAGAACCACGGCGTCGACGTCGCGCCCGATGGGGCCGGTGAGATTCGCGAGCCCCGTATGTATCAGCTCATCCGACAGAAGGGGCGCATCGAGGATCGGACCTTTCGGATCGAGTTTCTCGACCCCGGCGTGGCGGCGTACTCGTTCACGTTCGGCTAAAAGGAGGCCGCCGTGTACCTGATCCGCGAAGTTTTCTATTGCAAGCCAGGGAAAGTGCGACCGCTGGTAGAGAAGTTCCTGGCCATGGGGAAGCTGAACGCGAAATTCGGCATGCCGCCCATGAAGATCATGACTGACTTCTGCGCCGAGCAGTACTGGACGGTTGTCTCCGAGATGGAGGTCACAGATCTCGCCGCGTTCGAGAATATGATGTCGATGCCGCAGAACGCGGATGAGATGAAGCAGTACGAGGAGCTCATGAAGGGATATCACGATCTCGTCGACCACGGGAAGCGGGAGATCTACAAGATCGAAGGCTGAGCCTGGGCTTGACCCTATACCATGGTATAGGCTCTAGACTATGGCGTGGCCAGCGTTCCGACCGTCGAACTGATTTTTGACGCCACCTGCCCGAACGTGGAGGTGGCGCGTCGACAAGTCCGTGACGCGCTGGTGCGCATCGGTCGTGTACCCCAATGGACCGAGTGGGACCGCGCCGCGGCTGGCGCGCCAGCATACGTGCAACGGTACGCATCGCCGACCGTGCTCGTCGCCGGGCGTGACGTCGCCGGTGGCGGCACCATTGATGCCGGCGCGGGTTGTCGCGTCTATCGCGACCTGGCAGGTGAATTCGTGGGTGCACCGACGGTCGACTCTATCGTCGCGGCGCTCACGGCCGAGGAGAGCGCATGACGAGAACGCGGCAGCCGTGGGTGGCCGGCGGCGCCGCTGCCGGGGGTCTCGCGAGTGCGCTCGTCGCCGTCTTCGCGAGCCTCTGTTGCGTGAGCCCGGTGATCATCCTCGTCCTCGGAGCGAGCGGTGCCGTCGCGGCCGCGAGCCTCGGCCCTTATCGACTGCCGCTCCTCATCGTATCTGGCGCTCTGCTGGGGTTCGGATACTGGCAGACGTTTCGCCGGCCAACGACCAGTGCCGTCTCGTGTCCACCGCGTGTCGGTCGATGGATCCGCGTGAGCCTCAGCATCGCGGCAGTCGCTTGGATCGCCGCGGCCACCCTCTGGCTGGTTCAACGATGACCACACCCTGCCGGCTCGCGCTCGTCTGCTGCACGGCCCTGTTTGCCGCGGCGTGCATCTCCACTGTACCGCCCTCTCCTCACCGGGTGTTAACCCCTGACGCCGAGCCCCTGCGGACGGTGTTCAATGCCAACGTCGGCAAAGTGCGGATCGTGGAGCTCGTCTCGCCCACCTGAGGGGGATGTCTTCGGAATGCTTCCGACATCGAGCACGTGCTGCTCGACAGACAACCCGATCCTCGCCTCACCGCCTTCATCGTGTGGGTCCCGAAACTCGGGGGCCAGGAGTCGAATGTGGAGGCGGCGACGCAGTTCGCCTCCGATTCGCGCGCGACGCATTACTGGGATGCGTCCGCGGGTCTCGTGCATGCCTATGACAAGGTGCTCGGACTCAACCAAGACGCATGGGATGTTTTTATGATCTTCGGTCCGGATGCGCGCTGGGACGGCCCGACCCCGCCAGTCCCGGACTTCTGGATGCACAACCTCCATCTGCCGCCGGCCGGCGGCGAAAACGGATCGCACATCAATGCCGCGGTCTTCGCCGCGCACGCCGACTCGTTATTGCACCGCCCATCTACGACGCCGCGATGACGCGATCTTCGAGCGCCTCGAGCATCGGGCACTCCTCGGTCGGTTGCCGGTGGGCGCACGCGGCGGCTAACCGTTTCAGCGTGCGCTGCAACCGGCGGAGATCCTGAATCCGTTTCTCGACGAGCGCGATCTTTTCTCTCGCTTTGCGTTCCATCGCGCCGCAGCCGGCTCCCTGTCGCACGCGGAGCGCAAGCAACGTCTGGATCTCGGCGAGGGAAAATCCGAGATCCTGCGCGTGCCGAATGAAGCGAAGGCGCACAATGGTGTCGTTGGCGTATTGGCGATAGCCGGCCGGTGTGCGTCGCGCGGCGGTGACGAGCCCTCGGCGCTCGTAATAGCGTATCGTCTGAACGTTGACACCCAGGGCCGCGGCCAGCTGCCCAATGGTCAGATCCACTCCCGGTCCTTTCTAGCGTTATTGAGAATAAAACCCTAGCGGCCAACCCACGCGAGGCCGTCGGGTCCCTGGCCGACGGCGATACGGCCAACGACCTCGAGCGAATGCAAGTCGATGACGGCGACGTACCCATCGGGTGAGCAGGCCACGTAGGCGCGCGCCCCGTCGGGTTGCATCAGAATGCCGGCGGCGCCATCGCCTACTTTTATGCGCTTCACTTCTTTTCGGGTGGCTCGGTCGAGTACGAGAACATCGGGCTTGTTCAGGCTCGACACGAACGCCAGCCTGCCATCGGGCGTGAACTTGAGCCGATTCGCTCCCACGACGTTGGCGGCCAGCGTGGCGACGACCTTCTTGCTCGCCCCGTCAATGATAGAGACCGTTCCGTCACCGGCGTTGGCGACCCAGATTTCCTTGCCATCGAGCGATACGTCAAGTCCCTCCGACTCGCGACCGACGCCCACGACGGTTTCGTTCCAGTCTCCGCCGATCTTTTCCATGATGCTGACGCTAGCGGAGCTGACGTTTGTGGTGACGATCCGGTTGAGCTCCGGGGAGACGAAGATCATATGGGTGCGATTCTGGCCGGTGCCCATGATCCAGTCGATTTTCCGGGTCGCGGGATCGTAGCTGCCGATGGCCTTCGCCGCTTCAGCCGTAAACCACACCCGGCCGCCGACGAACGCCAGTCCGTGTGGGCCACGCAGTGCGCCGAGGTCGATGGCCGGCAAGACTTTCTTCGCCGCGAGATCAACCACGGTGAGCGTGTTGTACGCGCCGTAGTTCGAGATGTAGGCGGTCGTTCCGTCGCTCGAGGCAATCACTTCGTGGGGGTCGGGACCGACCGGCACTGTGGCGGTGACCTTCAGGCTCGCGGGGCTCACGATGCTCAGTGTGTTGTCCTCATTGGCAAGGACGAGCAGAGCAGGTTGTGCACCGAGGGTGTGTGCCGCGACGAGCGTAAATAGCACGGTCTTGATGTTCATCGCGAATACTCCCCGCGGAACACCACATTCCAGCTGGTGCCGTTGTCGGTAGATTTTTCCCACGTCTGCGCGACGGAGTTCGGGTTCAGCCGGATAATTTTTACTCGGTTTAGCACGGCCTCTCCATTGGGCCCGCGGCTCGTGCCTTCAAATGCCGCGGTGTCGGATGCGACCTTGCCGGAGGTGAATACATGCACCCGGCCCTCGTTGTCGGCGAACAGTCCGTACCAGCTCTTGTCGTCGGCACTGTAGCCGAAGACGTTCTGTCCGTGGTGGCCACGTCCGCCATCCCAGTTCTCGACGACCAAGCACTTGTCGAGTGAGAGCGTGACGGTGCTATGAGCATTTCCGGGCGAGCCGGGGGCGCCGATCTTCCACGTGCCGAGCCAATAGTCCAATTGTCGGTTTGCCGAATTCGTAGCGCAGACAGCGCTAGCGAGTACCACGATGAGTGTGTTCATGTCATTCCTCGTTGGGCACGGAATCGGAATGCGTGCGCGTTCTGTTGTACGTCCAACACGTGAAAACCCGCACGCTCCAAACGTGCGCCGAACGTCTCGGGAGGCACGGGAACGAGCGTATCGCCGATATGGATGATCCTCATGGACCAGCTCTGAAGGCTGTCGCTGCCCACGAAAAACCCCCCGGGCTGTAGCAGGCGGAACACTTCAGCGAGCACCTTGTCCTGCAGTTCTGGAGACGGAACGTGATGCAGCATGGTGAACGACACGGCGCCGGAAAACTCCGAGTCAGCGAACGGCATCGCGGTGGCATCGCCTTCGATGACCTGAACGTTGCTCCCGGTCAGTCGCGCGTTCAGTGACCGTGCCAATGTCGCGTCGATCTCCAGTGCGGTCAGTCGAGCCACCGAGGTTCGCAGCAGGTCTGTCGTGAGGCCGGGGCCAGGGCCGATTTCCAAGACGTTCGGTCCCAGCTTGGTGTCCCCGATGGCCCAGGGCAGTCTCTGCGCAACGGTGCTGCGCCAGCGATCAGAGCGGCAGAGCCAGCGGTGCAAGAGGTTCATTCTGCTCCAGCTTACCCATTGCGCTGTGTGCGCGCTTTCGATAAGGTGACAATAGATGTCGCGAAAGCGTCAAACGGGTATTTTCGATCGGTCGGGCGATCGTACGTCGGCGATCACCAGTCACGCCCGGGACTATCCGGCCGGCTCGGTCGTACCGCTGCACTTCCACGATCGCGATCAGCTCGTCTTTGCCTCGCGCGGAGTCATGACGGTGAGCACGCGAAATGGAACGTGGGTGGTTCCTCCGAACCGTGCCGTCTGGATACCGGCCAAGATTCCGCACACCATCACGATGTCGGGCGTGGTGGCGATGCGAACGCTCTATCTCAAGCCGCGCCTCGGCAAAGGGCCGCCGCGCGATTGTTGCGTGATCAATGTCTCAGCGCTGCTCAAGGAGCTGATTCTCCACGCGTGCGGCGTGCGGACGTTGAAGACATCGGTGCAATGGCAGGCGCATCTGGTCGCGGTGATTCTGCATCAGATAAAGGCAATGCGCGCGATTCCGTTGCAACTGCCGCATCTGTCGGATTCGAGGCTCAAGCGAATCGCCGAGATACTGATGCGCGATCCTCGCGACGCGCGAACCCTCGCTCAGCTGTGCACAGAGACTGGGGCGGGCAAGCGGTCGGTCGAGAGACTGTTCCAACAGGAGATCGGCATGACGTTTGGGAAATGGCGGCAGCAGCTGCGGCTCATGCAGGGCATGCGGCTCCTGGCCGAGGGCGCCAAAGTGACGCATGCGGCGTTGGAGTCCGGGTACGGTACGGCGAGCGCGTTCACTTCCATGTTCAGGAAGGCCTTAGGCGTCACACCACGCGCGTATTTTCGGTAGCGAGCAGCGTTCATGCGCGCGACGATCGCCTTCGGTGTGTGGTGTGCGTCATGGGCGAGACTGTGCGCGGTGGTCGGATCGTTGAAACGCTAGGAACTGGTGGACCGCCGCGAGGGCCTCCGGATCGTGAGTCGTGATACGCACCGCGCCGCCTCGCGGCGAGTCGGTCACCGTGTACGTGATCGCGCTGCGCTTGGCGGCCATAGTCGCGGTGCCGGGAACGTTCCGCATGTGCACGAACATGGGTGTCGAGAAGTCGCCGCTACTGAAAGCCTGAGCGATCATCCGCAGATGGTGCCGGATCATGGCGGCGCCGGCCGAGTCGGCGACATTGCGCTCGAGCTCGATGCGGCCGCCGTCGGGCAAGTCGGTGAAGTGGTGCGTTGAGGTGTACTGGTCGACCCCCATGGCCCGGGCTCCGCGCGCCTGCATGGCGTGATATGCGCTGTCGTGACCTGCGGTCGTGTCGTGCATCTTGGGCATACTGTCCATGTTGCACTCCTGTGCCCGCAACGGCACGAGGGCCGCGAATTGAAGCACGACGAGTGCGCTGAGTCGGCGCGCCTGGACAAGGAGCGATAAATTCCATAGATCGATTGCCATGCGATCAGTCTAGGCTCTCGCTCCTCAGCGGCGCTGGGACCAAAGTCTCATTTGAGGTGACTTGATCAGCCAGGACGCACTCCCTCGGGTTCCGTTCCTCGACCGGCTGTCGCCGGCGGCGCGACGCGCGCTTGCGGCTCGGGCCTCGGTGTGGCAGTTCCGCGCTGGTGAAGTGCTCTGGACCGCCGGCAGCCCGATAGATCGCATGCTCGTGGTGATCGAAGGGGAGGTACGGGTGATCAGAGAGTCCGGTGGGCGCCAGCATGTGCTGCACACTGAGGGTCCGGGTGGCACCTTGGGTGAAGTGCCGTTCTACAGTGGCGGATCCGCGCCGGCGACGGCCATCGCCACCATGGCGACGCGGTGTGTGATTTTGTCGCGCGAGGCGATTGAGGCGGCAATCGTCGCGGACCCTGCGGTGGCGTGGGTGCTACTCGACCGCTTGGCGTCGCGCGTACGGGGACTGGTCGAGCGAGTCGATCGATTGGCCCTGCAGAGCGTCACCACCCGGTTGGTCGGGCTGTTGCTCGCCAAGGTTCCGCGTACGACGATCGGCGGCGATGCCGAGGTTGGCCTCGGCATGTCACAGGAGGCGCTGGCCGCGGAACTTGGTACCGTGCGCGAGGTCGTGGTACGTGCGCTCCGATCGTTGCGAGAGAGTGGACTGATCGCCAGCGCCGGCCGCGGGCGCATTCACATCACGGATGTCGCAGCGCTTCGCCGAATGACGGACGACTCTGAGTCGGCCCGAGACCCGCAATCACAGCGAGAATGACGGGCGCGTTGCTCAGCGCCGGGGCGGCCGGCCCACGCCTGTCGTACCGGCGAACGCAGGAAGCCGAGCAACTGCTTGCGGCGGCGCACTAATGGTAGAGCAACGCGAACAACATGTCGGCGGCGGCTTGATCCGACTGGCCCGCCTGGCGTAACAACGACTCGATCTCGGGCTCCACAAGATCCGTCTTTTGTGATTGCGCCCAAATGTGATGAGCCGGGTCGCAAGGCTCAAGCCCGAGTGGCGGGTTAGACGACGCGCGCGTAGCCGCGGTCGATCGCGGCGAGGTCGAGGGCGACGGTTCGGAGATCTGTCTCCAGGAGCGCGACGTAGTCGAGGGGGGCCAGGACCGAGACGGCCTTGAGGTACCCGTGGCAGTGGTCACAGTAGTCGGCTTGCTTGATGCCGGCGTCTCCCTCGGCGTGGAGCGCGCCGGCGTTCTCGGCGCCGCACGTGGCGCAGGCGAGCCGCGGGAACCGCCAGCGGGCGGCGCAGCGGCCGCAACGTAACGAGCGGGCGCCGTCCTTGCCTGAGAGCTCGGCGATGAGAGGTGGGGCGCCGCACATCGGGCAACGCGTGGAGCGACTGGGCTCGTCGTCGTCGACCATGTCGCCGAGGCGATTGGCGGCGGCGAGTAGCGCTGGGCGCGCGGCGTAGTCGAGTACGGTCATCAAGGCTGATTCGTCGACATCGAGACGGGCCGCGAGTGGGGCGATTTCCGACCAGGCGCCGGCGAGGGCAATGCTCGCGACTTCGTCGCTTGCCACCGGCGCGAGAGCGGCCGCGATCGCGAGCATCGCTTCGCCAACCTCTGGCACGGCGGCGCCGAGTGCGCGGGCGTTGGTCAGGAGTTGATCGGTGGTCAGGAGCGGCTCACCGGCCAAGGCCGGCATTCCCGCCGACACTCGAGTCTTTGCCAACTCGACATCGACTGCGGCCGGCGGCCGTGCCGTCGCCGAGAGACGAGTGATTTCTCGGGCTAGCGCCCGGATTACGGCGAGCTCGGCTTCCATGGCTGTGCGTTCGGCTATGAGTGCGGCAGGGTATCGCCGCGAGCGAGGATATCGACGGGCGCCATTGCCTTGCCCGGCCACAGCGACGTATCGGCCGGCTGCGGGTTCGCGCGCGGCGGTTCGACCGCCAATCGCGGCGTATTCCCGAGATCCGCTCCGGGGCCGCCATCGCGCATACGCACCGCCTCCGGCGAGCACGCTGAGAGGAAGCCGAGGACTACGAGGCCCATCGTACGCCGCAAGTCTAAAGGTGCCATAGCGCGACCCGCGGGAACTGGGGCGACATCACGATGACGAACCGGAGTAACAAGCCGCCCGCGAGCACGCACATCGCGGCGCGGCGTGGGTTGAATGCGATGAAGTGCCGGGCCAATGGGGCCAAGAGACCGAGGCCCACGACGCCGAGCCAGAAGACCACGCCGAACCAGCCGCTCCAGAATACTCGGCCGAGGGAGCCGAGGCCGATGAGCATGATGAGCAGCACCAGGGCTTCGAGGACGACGGCCCAGAAGTCACCGTCGCTCAGCTTGCGCTGCGTCGCGCTCGTTGCCGGGAGGAGGAGCATGAGGAGCGCATATGCCGTGGATACGCCCGACAACAAGAAGAGCGCGCCCATGAGTCGCGCGTTGTGCCAGACGGCATTACTGGTCCCCGCCACGAGCAC
>Ga0210383_10002694_pt1 | contig 16034 bp, 9 predicted proteins | sample IncBWC14OmetaG_FD_160072 | JGI IMG/M metagenome (GOLD analysis project Ga0210383, IMG submission 160072) | Forest soil microbial communities from Barre Woods Harvard Forest LTER site, Petersham, Massachusetts, United States - Inc-BW-C-14-O ...
CGGTAACGGTGAACGCGGCCCGGGCGGTCGGGCCAGCCATCGCCGGGGTCCTCATCGCCACGGTCGGCATCGGGGTCTGCTTCCTGCTGAACGCAGCCAGCTTCGCGGCCGTCGTCACCTCCCTGCTCATCATGGACCGCTCCGCCCTGCGGCCGAGCCCCCCGGCAGGGCGGGCCAGCGGGCAGTTGCGCGAGGGCCTGCGCTACGCGGCACGCACTCCCACGATCGCCATTCCGCTGGCGATGATGAGCCTGGTCGGGCTGCTGGCTTATGAATTCCAGGTCACGCTCCCGGTCCTCGCCCGGCAGACGTTCCACGGCGGCGCGGAAGCCTATGGCTTCATGACCGCGGCGATGGGGGTCGGCGCGGTGATCGGAGGGCTGTTCACCGCCGCGCGGGGCCGGACCGGACTGCGCCCGATGATCATCGCCTCGGCCGGTTTCGGAGTGGCGATCCTGGCCTGCGCATTCTCCCCCGCCCTCGGCCTTGCCTACGCCGCGCTGCTGTTCGTCGGCTGGGCGAGTGTCTCCTTCATCGCGATCGGCAACTCCACGATCCAGCTCAGCGCGGAGCCAAGCATGCGCGGACGGGCGATCGCGCTGTGGCAGGTCGCCTTCCAAGGAACGACGCCGATCGGCGGCCCGGCGATCGGCTGGATCATCGCCGCAACCAGCCCGCGCATCGGCCTCGCAGTCGGCGGCGCGTCCTGCTTCGTAGCCGCGCTCGGAGGCATCGCCCTCGCTCGGCGCTCCCGCCCGTCACCACCACCACCACCGCAGGTGGCCCGGCACGAGCACCCGTCGCCGGCCAGCCCTGGCACCGCCGTCCCGGCCGAAGACCCCGTCTGGTAGGACGACCCCACGCCGCCGTCACGGACCGGATCGGGCCGGGAAACCACGCTCGCCGCCCTCACGGGACAATCCTCGCGGAGCGGCGGCGGCGTCCGTAATCGAGAGCGAGGCTGCGCGCCGGGTTGAGCGAGGCCCCGGTCAGGGCGCCGGCTTGCCAGACGAGCAGCCGTCAATTGAAACCGTAGGACGCACACCATGCGGTGATGGCATCCGCGTCACTGTGTCGCGTCCCCTGCGCGGCCGTGCCGTCTGACCCTGAAGCAGCTGACCAAGCATGCTCCCAGTGCTGAACCAACGTCACCAGCGCGGGGCTTGCGTGCGGCAACTGGTTGTTAATAAACGGACCCGGACCCTGGGACAGATCACTGCCGCAAATGATGCTGTCCGGGGCTAGTGGCCCGGACGGGATCGGCTGCGCGCTGCCCCGCGAGCTGCACGCGGCGACGGCAAACAGGACTAGGACCAGAGGCACGTATTTCATGACGGTGACGTTCATTGTCACACCTCCAGCAGTGAGCCGCCATCCCCATTGGAATCGTTGTCGTCCAGCGTGATGTTCTGCATAGCTGGAATGGCTTGCCGCTCCGTGATCTCATCTCACCGAATGAGAGCAGGTGCTTTTCCTGACGCTTCCGGATGGGATGATCAATATGACTCCTGCGACACAATTTGCTAACTCGGTAACTGCCCGGCAGGTGGCTGCTGCCATGTGGCGGAGCCACGCCGACGCCGCCATCGACCGGTCCTGGATCAGCCAGGCCGGCCTGGAGATCACCGGCCAGCAGCATGTTCTCGAAGGCGGTAGCGGCCACGCGCTGTTCTGGGCGCGCAAACCCGCCAGAGACGAGGCCGCAGCGGTTGCCCGCCTCCGGACTGATCGGGGACAATGACACGATGCCAGCCGACGACGGCGGCGTCGGTGAGTTCCGCGGTGCCAGCTTCACGAGCGAGGACTTCACTGGCGCGAAATTCCGGGACTGTGACCTACGCCAGGTCAAGATCACTGACTCGTGGCTCGTTGACGTCAGCCTGTCCGGGCTCGTCCGCAACCTCGTCGTCGACGACGTCGATGTCACAGCGTACGTGAAAGGCGAACTCGACACGCGGCACCCCGAACGGGTGCAGCTGAGAGCGATGCGGACCGCTAGCGACTACCGCGCGATGTGGGACACCATCGAGAACCTGTGGTCGCAGACCGTTGCCCGCGCCGCCCGTCTACCCGCATGTGCTCTGCACCAGCAGGTCGACGACGAATGGTCCTTCGTAGAGACGCTGCGCCATCTGGTCTTCGCCACCGACATGTGGGCCGGCCACACCATTCTCAATAAGCCGGTGCCGTACCACCGGCTCGGCCTGCCGGCTACCGCCTATTCGCCCGCGGACGCCGCAGCGCTCGGCATCGACCTCGACGTGCGCCCGGCTCTGGCAGAAGTGCTGGAGGTACGCGACACCCGCATGACGATGGTACGCGGCATCGTCGACGGGCTCACCGATGACGACTTGGAACGGGAATGCCCGCGCCTGCCCGCACCCGGCAACCCCGAAGAGACATACACCCTCGGCCGCTGCCTGAAGGTGATCATGCGTGAGGAATGCGAGCACCGCCGCTTCGCGATCCGCGACCTCGCGGTACTGGAAACAGACCTAGACGACCCGCCGGCGGTGTGACAACCGCGCAAGCGCCTGCAGCATCGCAGGATGGCGATGTTGCGGACATGAGGCGGCGGCGTATTTGGGTGCTATGGTTCGCTGCGCGGCCGCGTGGGTGGCCGATCGGAAGGCGGTGCGGGTGTGGGCACGGTGCGAACGGACCGAGTGGCGGTGATGACGATGCCCCTGACTGCCTGGGCCGACGCCGGGAGGCTCGCCGGGGACCTGGCCATGGGCCGTACCCTCACCGTGGGGCTCGGCACCCGTGATCTGAGCTCCGTCCGCCAGGCGCTGCACCGGGCCGCCGTCGGCTTCCGGCGAATCCGCCGCGGCCGCGGGCTGCCCGAATCGGCCGGCTGACGGCAGGGCCGAGCCGGTGGCCGATCCGGTCGTCGTCCTCGTCACCTGCCACGATCTGGGGCGGCATCTCGGGCTGTACGGGCGGGCGACGGTGCCGAGCCCCAAGCTCGACGCCCTCGGGGCGTCCGGCGTGGTGTTCGACGCCGCCTTCTGCACCGCCCCGCAGTGCAGCCCAGTCCGCGGCAGCATGAGCACGGGGCGCTACCCCCACCGCAGCGGCCTGCTGGGCCTGGCCCATCCCCCGTACGGCTTCGCCCTGCACCGGGAGGCAGTGACTACCGCCGCGCACCTGGGCGCCCACGGGTTCGGCACTCACCTATTTGGGCTGCAGCATGTGGCCGCCTCACCGCGGGCCGCGGGGTTCGCCACCGCCCACCCGTACCGCGGCCCGGCGGCGATCGGCGCGGACGTCGCGGCCCAGGTGGAGCGCTTCACCCGGGCCTTGCCGCCCGGCCCGCTCTACGTCGAGATCAACCTGGAGGAACCGCACCGGCCCTACGAGCAGGGCGGGGCCGCCCCCGACGATCCGGCCGCCGTCGAGGTGCCGGCGTTCCTCCCCGACGGGCCGGCCAGCCGGGCCGAGGTCGCCGCGCTGCACGGGGCCATCCGCAACGCGGACGCCGCGGTGGGCCAGATCGCCGCCGCCTTCTGCGGCAGTGCCCGCGCCGAGGATGTGGTGCTCGGCTTCGCCGCCGATCACGGACTGGCCATGCCCGGGGCCAAGTGCACCCTTTACGACCCCGGGATCGAGGTGACCCTGCTGCTGGCCGGCGCCGGGGTTCCGGCCGGGCAGCGCCGATCCGATCTGGTGAGCGGCGTCGACGTCGGCCCGACGCTGTGGGCCCGGGCCGGCGTCGATGCCCCGTCGGGCGTCGACGGCCGTGACCTGCTGGCCGGCGGGGCGCCGCGCGACCTCGTCTTCGCCGAGAAGACTTTCCACAGCTACTACGACCCGATGCGGGCTGTGCGCAGCCCGGCCGCGAAGCTGATCGTCAACTTCGGCGTCGGCTTCCGGGTCGAGGTCCCCGGCGACGTGACCAAGGGGGCGATCTTCCGCAGCGACCCGGGCCGGTACACCGGCGGCCCGCACCCCGTCGCCGAACTGTACGACCTGCGGGCCGACCCCCTCGAGCGGCACAACCTCCTGGACGGCGATGCCCGGCCGCCGCCGTTCGAGGAGCTGCGGACCGCGCTCCTGGCCTGGATGCGGCACGGCCACGATCCCCTCCTCGGTGTCCGCGGCCCGCTGATCGCACCGCAGCACCGCCGGGCACTGCACCTCCTCGGAGCCTGAGTCCACGCTGGCCCTCAGCAAACCGCCAGTCTCGGTTTGAGGGCCCCTGCCAGGCAGTGACCTCGGCGGAGCAGCCGTACCCGATCACCCGGCAGCAATGGCTAGGCCAACGTGGCGATGGCCTTGTGGACCGAGGCGATGGCGCTGGCGCCTTCGCCGGTGGCTGCGGCGACCCGCTTCATCGAGCCGGAGTGGACGTCGCCGACCGCGAACACGCCGGGAATGCTGGTCTCGAACGGAAGCGGCCGCCGTCCCAGCGTGGCCCAGGCCGGTCCGAGATCATTGTCGGTCAGCTGGACGTCGGTCCGGATGAAACCATCGTCCCCGGTAGCGATCCCGGTCAGCCAGCTCGTGACGGGCTCAGCACCGATGAAGCAGAACAAGCCCGTACAGGGCTGGGCTTGTGCGGTGTCCGCCGTCCGGTCGGTGATGGTGACTTCCTCGAGGAAGTCACCGCCATCCAGCCGGGTGACCTCGCTCAGGCACCGCACCGTCACCCGCTGGTGGGCTACCAGCCGGTCGACGAGATAGGCCGACATCTCGGTCGCGATGTCCGGGCCGCGGACCACCAGTGAGACCTCACTGCCTCGCCCGGCCAGGTACAGCGCCGCCTGACCTGCGGAGTTCGCGCCGCCGACCACCGTGACCGGGCTGCCCGTGCACGCCCGGGCTTCTAGTTCGGTGGCCGCGTAATAGATGCCGGCGCCCTCGAAGTCAGGCCAGCGTTCCAGCGGGAGTGCCCGGTAGCGGGCGCCGGTCGCGATGACGACGGCCTTGCTGTCGATGACCTCCCCGCCCTGCAGGTGCAGGCGGAGCAGGTCGCCGTTCCGGTCGGTGTCGAGCTGGACCGCCTGGCACGGGCTGGCCAGCTGGGCTCCGAACTTCAGCGCCTGGAGCACGGCCAGGCCGGTCAGATCGGCGCCGGAAAGACCGAACGGGAAGCCGAAGTAATTCTCGATCCGGGAGCTGGCCGCGGCCTGCCCGCCGGTGCCGACGGCGTCCAGCAGCACCGTGTCCAGGCCCTCGGACGCGCCGTAGACTGCGGCCGCCAGGCCGGCCGGGCCCGCGCCGACGATCGTGACGTCAACCGGCTTGGCGGAGGAACGACGGTAGGACAGGCCAAGCTTCTCGGCCAGCCCGCCCGGCGTGGCCTGTTTCAGCGTGGTGCCGGGCATGACGACGGCGGGAAGGTCGTCCTGGCTCAGGCCGGAGGACTCCATCATCGCCTGGCCCGCGGGGGTGTCGGCGTCGAACCACAGGTGGATCAGGCGCTGGCGGGCGGCGTACGTCCGCAGCGCCAGCGCCGCCGCCGACCTGTCGGTGCCGACGATCTCCACCGCCAGGGCGGCGGTGCTACGCTGCAGCAGCTCCCGGCGGGCAATCAGCGCCTTGAAGACGATGTCGGACAGTTCGACGTCGCTGGCCATGAGCTGCCGCAGGCGCTCCGGCGACACCCTGTAGACCATGCCGCCCTCCCGGACCCGGCACAGCAGGTAGACATTCTGCCCGGTCAGCAGGTTCAGCTCGCCGACAAAGCCGCCCGCATCCACCGCCGCGACGGTGGCGGCGGGCACGTCGGCCGTTTCCGTCCGGACAACCTCCACCGAACCCCGGTCGACCACGATCAGATCGACGTCTTCGTCGCCCGGCCGGAACAGTACATCGCCCCGATGAGTCTCATGCGGCGTGCCGTAGGTCAGGAGCCGCGCGAACAGCTCACCGCCCAGCCGCGGCGATGCAACATCGGTCGGTACCAGCGGTTTGCCCAGCTGTCCGCGTGCGTGGCCGGCGCGCAGCCGATCCGGATCCTGCGATGTCGCCCAGGCGGTCGGCCTGGCCAGGCCGGGCTGACTGAATACAGGGCCACGCGCAGCCCAGGGCGCGGCGGCGGTACGCGACAGCTCATTCATCGCTGTCACGCTTTCAGGTCTCTGGCCATCTGGTCAAACGTCTTGCAGCCGACGTAGCCCTGAGTGCCGGTGCAAACGTTGCCGGGGTCCGCTTCAGTCAGGGGCCCAGCGGGCTAACCCGTAGGAGCCGGCCGGTGAAGACCAATGGCGCCGCGCGGGCCGCGGTCCCGCTGGCCGAGCTGTTGTAGATCGGTGGGGCCCTGTAATCCGGCCGTGAGCCGGTCCAGAGCCGCCTTGAGCTCGCTCCGCGATCCGACGGAGAGCTTTCGGTACACGCTGCGCAGGTGATACTCGATGGTCTTCGGGCTCAGGAACAAGGCGGCGGCGGTCTCCTTGGTCGTACGGCCGCCGGCCAGGCTCAGCGCGATCTGAAGTTCCTGAGGGGTCAGGTCGTTGAGGGTGGTCACGTCCCGCCGCCGCGCGGTCTCGCCGGTGGCGGCGAGCTCAGCCCGCGCCGTCTCCGACCACGGGGCGGCGCCGAGGTGGTCGAACATATCCACCGCGGCGCGAAGTTCGTCGCGGGCCCGGACCCGTTGGCGCTCCCGCCGCAGGCGGGCACCGTAGGCCAGGTGCGTGCGGGCGGTCTCGAAGGCGTCTGCGGTCCGACCGTGCAGGGCGAGCGCGGTTTCGAAGTAAGGATCGGACTCGCCCTCGGCGGCGAGTTGCCCGCGGCATCGCGCGGCGCGCGCCAGCGCCCAGGGCTGGCCCTTGATGTTAGCGTCGCAGGTGAAGTCTGCGGCCATCTCGGCGGCCTCGGGTCTGCGCCCCACACGCAGGTAGATCTCGACAAGTTCCGGCACGGGGGACAGGTCGGCGTCCTGGATGCCGCGCGAGCGCAGCACGACTCGCTGCTCCTCGAAATGAGCCAGCGCGGCTTCGGGTCGGCCCCGGCCCAGCTCAAGGTCACCCAGGGCAGCGATGGCCCACACTTCTGCCACGCCCAGGCTCAGCTTGCGAGACAGGCTCAGCGCCTCGTCAGCATGCGTGCGGCTCTGTTCTGACCGGCCCAGCCTGGCTTCGAGCCGGGCGGCGAAGGCCAGCGCCAGGCCGAGGTCGCTATGCTGACCGATTTCCCTGGCCAGGCCGATCGCTTCGTGAAAGCCGGCTTGAGCCTCGGCCCATCGATCCGTGCCCGCCTGATCGGTCGCTACGTGGAGCAGCATGAAGGGCAGCGCGCCGATCGCGGATTTGCGGCGGGCCGCGTCGAGCGCACGATACAGAAGGGCTCGCCCGATGTCCGCCTCGCGCAGCCAGATCGACCCCATGGCCGCCCAGGCCAGCAGGCTGGGCTCGTCCCGGAGTTCGTCCGAGCGCTCGAGCACTTCGACAGCCTCGCGGATGGCCGGCGCGCCGGGTTCGTCTTGGCCCGAGAAGATCAGCGCCATGCCCCGCGTTATCAGCGTGAAGAAGGCGATACGGCCGTTCGGGTCAGGCGGGGCGAGCGAGGCGACCCGTTCGGCGGCCAAGAGCATGGTCCCGGCATCGCCCGCGGTAAAAGACGCGTACGCCGCTTCGGCGAGCATCACGACGGCTCGTTCCGGATTGACCGGCGCGGCTCGGTCGGCGGCGGCCAGGAGGATCCGCTGCCCTCCGGTAACCGGTCCGCGGTGGATGGCGATGTGGCCACGGAGGTGCTCGATGGCGACGGCCAGACCCGGCTCGGACACGTGCCGGACTGACTGGTCCAGCAGGGCTACGGCACGATCGGCGAGTCCGCCGAGCCAGGCGGCGTCGGCCCCGGCGTACATCAGCCGGCCCTGCCGGGCCTCGTCCGGGGCCAGCAGGGCCGCGCGTTCGAACGCTCGCGACGCGACGTCGTAGGCGCTGCGCTGGTAGGCGCGCTGCCCTGCCTGCTCGAGCGCCGACGAGGCCGCATCGTCGGGGCCGAAGGCGGCCAGCGCGAGATGCCAGGCCCGGCGGTCGGCCTCGGTATCTGGCAGGGCGCTGGCCACAGCGCGGTGCACCGCACGCCGCTGGTCGGCCGGAGCGTCGCCGTAGATGGCCGACCGGGCGAGCGGATGCCGGAACTCCACGCGGGAATCGCGCACCGTGATGAGGGCCGCAGCCTCGGCGGGAACAAGGTCGGCAAGGTCCAGGTCGAGCATTGGCGCGGCGCGGGCAAGCACCGGCACGTCGCCGCCGTCGATAGCTGAGGCAAGGACAAGAGCGGCGCGGGTACGAGCCGGAAGACTCCGCGAGCGCTGGAGGTACACGCGAGCGACGCTCGTCCCGGCCGCGAGCGGCGCGCCAGGTGGCAGGCCGGCCAGGCGCTGGCGCTCCTGGCCGAGCTCCAGGAGCGCCAGCGGGTTCCCGCCGGTTTCACGGTGGAGGCGGTCGGCTAGCTCGCGGCTCAGCGGCTCGTCTGCCTGGCGCCTCAGCAACTCGGCGGCCGAAGCCCGGTCCAGGCCGGCCAGGCGCAGGGTCGGCAGGTCGGCGCCGTCAAGCAGTGACGGTTCGCCCTGGCGCGCGGTCAGCACGACCGCGACGGGATCGGCGACGAGGCGGCGGAACGCGAAAAGCATGGCATCCGCGCTCGACCCGTCGAGCCAGTGCGCGTCATCCACCAGCACGGCTACCGGGGTTTCCTCCGAATAGGCGGCGAGCAAGCTGAGGGTCGCCGCACCCACAGCGAAGCGGCCCGGCGCACTGGCGGCCGGCCGGAGCGCGAGCGCGCTCTCCAGCGCCGCGGCCTGCGGGTCAGGGATCTGCTCGATCCAGGACAGCGCCGGCCGCAGGAGCTCGAGCAAGCCGGCGAACGGGATCTGAGCCTCCGACTGCACCCCGCGGGCCCGGAGCACGTGCATGCCGACCGCCTGCTCCTCGGCGTAGGCGAGCAGCGCCGACTTGCCGATGCCGGCCTCCCCGGCAAGGGCGAGCACACCGCTGCGGCCCGCGCGCGCATCCTCAAGCAGCAGGACAAGTGCCTGCTGCTCCTGGTCACGGCCGAGCAACATGTCAGCGATCCTACGGACCCACCCGGTACGAAGCTATGCCCGCCGAGGTGCGGGCTAGGGGCCTTCCCGGAAGCGAGGGAGCCCAGGCGGCCCTTACGTTCCGGTCAGGAACTCAGCTCCACCAGGAGAGCACAGATGACCACTACCGAGCAGCTGGCCGCCATCGGCGTGGAGAAGCTGACGGGCTTCAACGCCGTGTTCGAGGCCAGGCCGTAGCCGGCGCGGCTGGCTGGCGATGCCCGTCCAAGCCCGTAGCCGCGCCATGGCGGCGCGTGCTGCACCCGGTATGGCGCCTGCTCCCCTCATGAGCAGCCATACCGGAAGCGCACCCGGCAAAACCCGGTCCCGCTGCCGTCACCGGCCCGCCGCATCGCAGCGGGCGCAGAGAAAGGAAGGTATCGACGATGACTAACGTTGCGTGCTTTTGCGGTTGCCTCTACTCGTTCAATGGCGGCGCGGGGCCCTGTCCCAAGTGCGGTAAGGTCGCGAGCGTGACGGCCGGTCCGGTGCCCGAACGCCCCGGGCACAGCCGGCCGGAGCATCCAGTCATGAACGGAGCCGGTCAAACGCGGGCCGCCTGCCCGTAACGGGTCGAGGCCGGCGCCCTGCCTGGCATCGCGATCTACGCGGCCGACACAGTTCTCGGGCGGCCGGGCGGTGCGAACGTCCTTGCCTGGTGCTGTCTTGCCCGTCTGTGAGAGGGTCGTGAGAGATCGGACGAGCACCGGGGATGCCTGCCGTGTCCATCTGGCTGTTACCACGGCGCTGAGCCGTCGTGGGCAGCAAGCGTGATGGGCGCAGGTCAAGAGCATCGCTTGTCTAGCACAGGCCGGGCAGCGGCTCCAGGCTTGGAAGTTCGCTATCGCGCGGGCCTGATCGGAGCGCCGTAGCGCAACCGGCGCGTTTTGTCGGTGGCATACGGCACGATGTACGCGTGGCTGACGAAGTGCGCTCGTCGGGGCGCGGGCCGGGGAAGTCGCAGGCCGACGTTCCCGTGGCGGCGCAGCCTTTCACTCATCTCGGTGTTCCGCACGCCGAACATTACCGGCGCTTGCTCCGGATCTTCGCGCGGGCGAAGGAGCGTTTCATTGTGCACCTGCGCCCGGAGGACGTCGCCGCAGAGCTGCGGGTCGATGCCGGTGACCAGCTGACTGAGGCGCTGGAACAGCTGGTCAAGTGGGGCAACCTGAGGGCTGACGTCGACACGAGCCGCGTCACCACGGTGGAGGACTTTCACCGTAAGCGGTCGCTGTACCAGCTCACGGCCGAAGGGCACGCGGCCGAGCAGGCGATCTCGTTCTACGAGGAGGCCATCGGCCGACGGGGCCAGCTCCAGTCGGTCGCCCTGGCCGACATCGCCGGCCAGCTCCAGGCGCTGCTCGCGCTGGCCCGGGAGAGTGATCCCGATCCGGCCAAGATTCACCTGCTGCTGCTATCAGTGGCGGAGCGGTTCTCTTCACTGGCCGATAACGCGCAGGCGTTCATGTCCGCCTTGCGGCGCGCGATCGACTTCTCCGACGGAGACGTCGACGGCTTCATCGCGTACAAGGAACGGTTGATCGACTACATCAACCGGTTCATCGCCGACCTGGCCAACTCCGGTGCCCAGATCGCAGTCCTGCTAGGTGACCTGGAAGCCGCGGGTCATGAGCGACTGCTGGCGGTCGGCGCCAGGCGTGAGGCCGCCGATGCGGCCCCCGAAGGGGCGGACGCGGCAGCGGCGCTGGCGGATGCGGAAGAGCAGGCACTCGACGCGTGGCGAAACCGGTGGCGCGGCCTGGACGACTGGTTCACCTCGCGGGACGCGGGGCATCCGTCCCAGGCCAGGCTGCTGCGGCAGGCCGCAGTGACGGCGATCAAGCAGCTCATTGATACGGTCGGCCTGCTTAACGAGCGGCGTTCCGGCCGTTCGGACAGATCGGCGGACTTCGCTGCGCTCGCCCGGTGGTTCGCTGAGGCACCGGACGACGCGACGGCTCACCGGCTGTGGCGGGCGGCGTTCGGCCTGTCCCCCGCCCGGCACCTGTCCGTGACCGGCGACACCGCGGACGAGTGGGAAAATGTGCCGGCCGGGACGCCGTGGGGCGAGGCCCCGCCGATCCGGATTTCGCCGCAGCTCAGGAAGACCGGGAGCTACGAGCGGCGCGGCCAGCCCACTCAGGTGAAGGACCGCTCCGCGGCCAAGGAACTGCTGCGCCGCCAGGCGGAGCACGAGGCCGCACAGACCGCCGAAGCAAGACGGCGGCTACGTACCAGCGGGCCGACGCTGCTGTCCGACCTGGACGTGCTCGACCCGAGGGCGTTCCGCCTGTTCCTCAGCCTGCTCGGTGACGCGCTCGCGTCCTGCGCGCCCGGCGACACCGAGGTGAAGGCGGTCACTAGCGACGGCAGCCTGGAGGTGCGGCTGCGCCTGGTCCCCGACGGCGGCATGGCCGCGATCAAGACCGAGGACGGAGTGCTCACCGGTCCCGAGCACGTCATCGAGATCACGGACCTGATGCCATGATCCCCGCCGAGGAACAGGCGCAGCGCCAGGCCGCCCTCCGCGCCCTGCTCGCCAAGCCGCTGCTTGTCGTCGCCGACGACGCGGAGTCACTCATGCTGGTCCGGCGGCACCTGCCGGTGCTCAGCGGCTGGCTGCGCAGGGAGACCGGCTGGCGGCTGGCCGCAGACGGGGAGACGGCCCGGCTGTTCAAGACCGCCCCGCTGACTTCCGACGCTACCCATCCCGCTCGCGGACACAACAGGGAGCCGTTCAGCCGCCGCCGGTACGTCGTTGCATGCCTGGCCTTGTCCGTGCTCGCCCGCGCCGACGCGCAGACCACGCTCGGCAGCCTCGCCGACGACGTGCTCACCGCCGCCGCCGAACCCGGCCTGGCGGCTACCGGGTTCACGCTGACCCTGGACAGCAGGAGCGACCGCGCCGACCTCGTGGCGGTGGTCCGACTGCTGCTCGCCTGGGGCGCGCTCAGCCGGGTCGCCGGGGACGAGGACGCCTACCTGTCGGCGGGCGCCGACGTCCTTTACGATGTGCGCCGACCGGTACTGAGCGTGTTGCTGACTGGCAGCAGGGGCCCGTCGACCATCACCGCCCGCGGGTTCGAGGCCCAGCTCGCGGAGCTGACCGCCGAGCCAGTCGCCGAGACCGACGAACTGCGCAACCAGGCGCTGCGCAGAATGCTCACCCGGCGGCTGCTCGACGATCCGGTCGTTTACTACGACGAGCTGGCCGAGGACGAGCGTGCCTACCTGGTCGCCCAGCGGCACAACATCACCACCCGGATCAGCGAGGCCACCGGGTTGCTGCCGGAGCTGCGCGCTGAGGGCATCGCCATGGTCGACCCCGACGATGAGCTCACCGACGTACGGATGCCCGAGCAGCGCACCGACGGACACGTCACACTGCTGGTCGCCGAGTACCTGGCGGGCAGGGCACAGGCGCCGCGGGCCGAGCTGCTCAAATTCGTCCGGCAGGCGGCGCAGGCGCATGCGAGCTACTGGCGCAAGGGCGTCACCGATCCCGGCGCGGAGATCGACCTGCTCGGGCTCGCGCTGGACAAGCTCACCGCCCTGCGCCTCGTCGAGGTGGACCTTGCGGCCATCGGCACCGGCACCATGATCCGCAGTCGGCCCGCCATCGCACGCTTCGCCCTCGCCGAACCCACCATCCGAGAGCCCGGCACTCTGCCCGGGGGCAAGACCGGAACGAGCCAAACTAGAAAGGCGACGGCCGATGCTGCCGACACCATCTTCTGAGCGGTGGAAGCCCCTGCGGGCCGGCCTGGTCGACATGTTCTACTACGACCAGGAGGAGTTCTGGTTCCACGACGGCCGTCTGCTACTGCGCGGCAACAACGGAACCGGCAAGTCCAAGGTGCTCGCCCTCACGCTGCCGTTCCTGCTCGACGGCGACCTCGCGCCGCACCGGGTGGAGCCGGACGGCGACCGGCAGAAGCGGATGGAGTGGAACCTGCTGCTCGGTGGCAAGCATCCCAGCCCCGAACGCCTGGGCTACACCTGGCTGGAGTTCGGCCGCAGGGGGGCCGACGGCATCGAGGAGTTTCGCACGCTTGGCTGCGGGCTGAAGGCCGTCGCCGGGCGCGGAATCGCACGACACTGGTTCTTCGTCACCAGCCAGCGCCCCGGCGCCGAGCTGCAGCTGCTACCCGACAGCCGCGTGCCGCTCACCCGGGAGAAGCTGCGGGAGCAGATCGGCCAGCACGGTTTCGTGTATGACCGGGCAGCCGACTACCGCCGAGCCGTGGACGAGCACCTGTTCGGCCTCGGCCCGCACCGCTACGAGGCCTTGGTCAACCTGCTAGTCCAGCTGCGCCAGCCGCAGCTGTCGAAGAAGCCGGACGAGAAGCTGCTATCCAGGGCGCTCACCGAGGCGCTCCCCCCGCTCAGCCCCGGCCTCGTGACGACCGTTGCCGAGGCATTCCGCGGTCTCGATGAAGAGCGCGACGCGCTGCACTCCCTGGCCGAGGCTCAGGAGGCGGCCACCGACTTCCTGGGCCACTACCGCCGGTACGCGAAGGTGGCGGCCAAGCGCAAGGCCGCCGGGCCGAGGCTGACGCAGAGCCGCTACGAACAGCTCGGCCGGGATCTCACCGCAGCCGAGGAGGCCTTCGCGGCCGCCCACCAGCAGCTGGATGAAGCGCAGCGCGAGCTCACACAACTGGAGGAGCAGCGTACCGAGCTGGAAGCGCGCCAGAAGGCGCTGGAGGCCGACCCGGCGATGCGCGACGCGGAGCGGCTCAAGCAGCTCCGCGAGGACGCTGAACGTAAGGAGATGGCGGCTCAGGGCCAAGAGGGCGACCGGAACCGGCACGCTGGCCACGTCACGCGGTACGCCGACAAGGTGGCCCAGACAGCGCACCGGGCCGACACGGGACGTAACAAGCTCGCCCTGGCGCTGCGTGAGGCCACGACCACGGCAACCGACGCACGCTGCGCCCAGCAGCACCGGGCAGCGGTCGCGGCACTCGACGGTTCGTACCTCGGAAGTACGGACCCGGATGCCTCCCCGCCAGCCGAACGGGCCGACGGCCAGCAGTACGCGGTCGCTGCCTACCTGGATGCCGCCGAGGCAGCAGCGGCCGACATTCTGGCCCGGTCCAAGCGCGAAGCCCAGGCCATCGCCGACCGGCAAGCGCAGGCCGTCGCGCAGCTGGACCGGCTGCTCGCCGACGTCGCCATCACGCGCGGGCAACTACAGGCGGCGCAGGAAGCGGAAGGCAGGCTGTCGGCTGAGGTCCAGGCCGCGGCGGACCGAGTCACGGCCGCAGAGCTCGCAGTAGAGGAACGGATGCGGCTGCTCCTGGACGGCTACCGCTCATACCTCAGCGGCCTGGCCGAGTTGCGGGTGGCCGATCCCGACGAGCTGATCGCCGCCCTGGAATCCTGGGGCCTGACCGGCGAAGGCGGGAATCCCGCAGTCGCGATCATTGACGACGTCACCCGCGTGGCCGGCGCGGAGCTTGGCCGACTGGCTGGGGAACTCGGCAGTCAGCGGACCCGGCGTGGGATCCGGGCTGGCGAGCTGGCGGAAGAGATCGGCCGACTGCGCGGGGGCGGCCACGACGCTCCGCCGATGCCGCATACGCGGGTACCAGGGATCCGCGACGGCCGTCCGGGCGCGCCGCTCTGGAAAGTGACCGACTTCGCGCCGGGCCTGGCCGACGACGAGCGCGCCGGGCTCGAGGCCGCGCTAGAGGCGGCGGGGATTCTTGACGCGTGGGTGACGCCCGAAGGGAACCTCGTCGACGGGGATGTGGTCGTAGTGTCCGGGCTTGCCCCGGTGGCTGGGGAATCGTGCGCCACCCTGCTGGTGCCCGCGATCGACCTGGCCGACCCCCAGGCGGCGGTGCTGGGAGAGATGTCAGTCGCATCGGTTTTGAGTGCTATCGGCCGTGAGCCTGGGACCGCCGGCCGTGGCACATGGGCGACCACGGACGGGCGGTGGTCCAACGGCGTGCTGAGCGGCGCCTGGCGCAAGGACCAGGCCGGCTACATCGGCGAGGGGGCGCGGGAGGCCGCGCGGCGAGCGCGGATCGAGCAGCTCGAGCGGGAGCTCGACGCTGAGCGTGCCGCGATCGAAGGGCTCGACGCGGACCTGGCGGATATAGCGGCGCGGCAGAACCGCCTCGCAGACGAGCACCGCAGCGTGCCACCGGATGACGGGGTGCGCGAGGCGCACACTAAGGCAGCTGAGCGACGCGGACAGCTCGCGCTGGCACGCACCGACCATGCGGAGGCCGTCGCGAAGCTGCAGAAGCGGCAGGGCGAACTGGCGATCGCGCAGGCGCGGGCGGCGGAATTCGCAGCCGATGTCGGCCTGCCTACAGACACCGAAGAGCTTGGTACGGTCCGAGACGGGCTGGGTGCTTACCGGGTAGCGCTCGCCGCTCTCTGGCCGGCCGCCGAGGCAGCGCACATCGCGATCCGTGGCGCGGCCGACGCGGAGACGGAGCTCGCCGATAGCCGTCAGCTGCTGCTTGAGGCGAGCGAGCGGGCCGCCGAGGCGCGGGAGGCGGCCGACGCCGCGGCGACGACGCATCAAGAGTTGCTCGCTACCGTCGGCACGGCGGTCGAGGAACTGCAGCAGCGGCTCGCCACGGTGAGCGCTGCTCTGGGCGGACTGAAGGTTTCGGAGCACGATGCCCGCCAGCGGGAACAAGGAGCGCTTGAGGCGCGGGGCAAGGCGGACGGGAAACAGGGCGAACTGCGGACGCAGGTCGAGGATGCGGCGCGGCTGCGGGACGAGGCGGTACGCGAGTTCCGAGCGTTCGCCGTCACCGGGCTGCTGCGGGTCGCGGTGACCTCGGTGGAGATCCCGGACACCGGTCAGCCATGGGCAGCGACGCCGACGGTGATCCTGGCCCGCGCGGTCAACGCCGAACTCGATTCCGTGGACGACGCAGACGGGCCGTGGGACCGGATCCAGAAGCGGGTGACCGAGGAGCATAAGCTCCTGGCGGACGCGATGGCCAGGCATGGGCACTCGGCGGGGCTG
>Ga0210383_10002697_pt1 | contig 16030 bp, 14 predicted proteins | sample IncBWC14OmetaG_FD_160072 | JGI IMG/M metagenome (GOLD analysis project Ga0210383, IMG submission 160072) | Forest soil microbial communities from Barre Woods Harvard Forest LTER site, Petersham, Massachusetts, United States - Inc-BW-C-14-O ...
GACAGGCCCGCGAGGGTTCGTAATTATCGGGCTGGGCCAGAGGGCGAGGAAGTTGATCGCGCAACGCAGCCGCTTCGGTTTCTGGCGGAAGCCTGAGTTCCGAGATGGCGAGCGTCTGGGCGCGTTCGGAAGATTGTTCCAGTCGCGCCGAAAAAATAGGGCGGGTGGCGCTTTCGCCATAGATCTCCAGACCGTCCTCAGCCGGCTCGATAGCCAGGAAACCTTCCTTCGGCGGAGTGGAGAGCAGGCGCAGCGCAGAATAAATTGTAGGCGCCGAAAACGTGAAGGACGCGGCTTTGACGCCTGCTTGGGAAAAAAGCGCCGTATAGCGCTCCACCACCGAACGCAGCGTAATGGCGATCAGAACTGAAGGCGTTTTACCGATCCGCGCCCAGTCATAAGCTACGTCTTCTTCCGAATGCGGATTCAGAGAATCGATCTCAAAACGGACGGCGGAAGCGAGATCCTTATCGACGACTCCGGGTAGCGCGATCTGCCGCACCGTCACTTCGTCGCGGGGCAGTAGTATTGTCGCGGCCAGATGTCCCACGCCGAGCTTTTGCAAAAATCCTGCATAGGCGGCGCCCCACTCGGCGGCGGGTTGGTCCCGAAAATGTGAAATAGTGAGCTCGCCCAACACTCGTACGCCGGTGGGACGGAGCCGCACCACGGTCACCGTAAGATCCTGGGATCCGATTTCGATGCCGATGCCGGTCCCAATCGCGAGCCATTTTGCGAAATCAATGGTTGTCATTGCAGAATGCTCGGGTTGTCATACCAGCGCATGATGTGAAATGGTGGAGTCTCGCGCAGTTCCGGCGCCAATAGCTTCACCATGGCGGAGACAGTTCGATGCAAATCGGATAACTGGCCGTTGGGGAGCCGTAATTGGGCTGTGGCCCGGAGCGTTAAGATTGTTCCGTTGGTCATCGCGAGCCGCGACATGCCTCTGCCGCCGTTGCTAAAGGGGGCGAGCTGTCCCATGTTGGCAATGGGTGCAACATTTCGCAGAGCAGCAATAGCTGCGGCCGTTTCCGGAGCCACGCCTACCGCAATCATCACTTCAGGCGTTACAGCGTTCACATCCAATACTCCGCTGGTGGAGCCGTAAACCGAGAGACAATCGCGCAGGCCGGCGTGCGGGATAAGCCTTCCATCCGCGTCGCGTGTGTAGCTGCCGTAAAACAAGTCGGGTGTGATCCCTCGCACCAGCAATAATTCCTCAATCTCTTGAAGAGACGCATGCCGCGCGCGAAAAGACGGCGTTAGCGACAAGTAATACTGATCGAACTCAGAAAACGATCCTCCGGGGGTCCCGGCGCGCCAGTCGAGGATGCCCGCCACAAGAGCTGTCACCTGACTGGGGTTCACGCCCAGAGCCAACAGCAAACTGCTGAGTTCCGGAGCCGTCGCGGAATTCACGTTGAGCTTGGAGTTTTCAGGAATATATTCAGCGCGGACTACGCCGGTTGGAAAGTCCATGCGGAGGACTCGAGTAATCCCTTGCTGAAATCGCGGCTTTCCATCGGGACCAACGAACGTGGATGAAGACTCGATGTAGACCAACATCCGATCGATGGCGCCTTCCGCCAGATAGTAAGCCTTCAGGCCGTCGGCATCGGTTGAGCTTCGCTCTATCTCTCCACGTACCGTGTTAGCCAGAGTGAAGGCAATCGCCGACAGTGCGGCGGCCAGCCAGAGTACAGCCAATAAAGCGGCGCCCTTATTAGTTGTCGGTGTTTTCATACGGCTCCGTAGGCAAGGGCAGGCGCGTTACGTGTACAGGAAGGGTCAGCGTCACTGGCTGGAGACGCCCCAAGTCCGGCGCAAGCGGCGCCATCTCGATTCGAATGGCAGTGGGAAGCACCGGTTTGATCCAGCGCTGCACCCAAATCGGCGTTTGGCCCAGATCGCGTGGATCGCGAAAGCTAAAGCGGCAATAGGCGAGCTTGTCCGCGAGAACAAAAGACTCTGGCCCGATGCTGATGGGCGCAAAAACCGGACCAGGCGGGCCACCATCGGAACCTGCTCCCATTCCGATGCAATACAGACCTGCACCACGCGGTCCCGTATACCAACGCTCATTGACAACCAGCCGCACGCCCTGTTCGGCTTCACCCGGAATCACCTGAAATTCCAGGATCATCGGGATGCCGCGCTCGCCTTGCTGCAATGAATAGGTAGAGGCCAGACGCATGGATTGCGATTCACCCTGGAAGAACATCAGCGTAGGGCCCCTTACGCCTGGCCGGGCTTGGCAATCGGCTGTTACCGGCATGATTCCTTCTACTTCCTGATCGAGAATGCGCTCCACACTCGAGACACGCCGGTTGGCCATCAGCTTGGAATCGGACTTATTCATGGCGCTCAGAGCGACGCGCAGGGTGAGAACGATTCCAACCGAAAGCAGGCTCAGCAGCAGAACCGCGATGAGCAATTCAATAAGGGTTACGCCCGCAGCTTGATGGCCGCGTTTCGTCGATTTCACAGCGACCCTAGCCCTTGAGAAGTGACCGCGGCCAGATCGGCTCTAGTGAGCAGGGCGCGATGAAAACCCTCCAGCCGAAACGAGCGGCGCTGGCTGCCACTCATCCACCAGATCTCGAGTTCCACGCGTTCAACAAACGGTTGCCCAACACCGCCGCCCTTGGGGATTTCAAAAGGCGTCAGGCGCGCGCGCCATCCCATATCGCTGCCACCGGTTGCTTCCGGACCCCAGGTCCCCTGGAACGGGACACCCTTTTCGAGGCCTGTGGCGATGAGCAATTCGTCCATCTTTTGATGCCCCAGCAGCACCGCGCGATCGTGCTCTGTAAGCCGTGCGGCATTGCGTAGGGAAGTTGAGATGGCCCCCATAAGCCCGGCCACGGCGATCGCCATAATCAGCGTGGCAACTAAAACCTCGAGCAATGTAAAGCCGCGCTGTCTCACTGGACTTCCGGCGCCCCCACGTGCGGCACTCCTGTAATGGGATCAACGCGCACCACGCGCTGGACATTGCGTCGATTGATCAACTGCAAACCTAGCGGAGGCACGGTGCCGCCCGGATACAGCAGGAAATCGCGCTTCAAATCGGGATTGTCCGGCAGTTGCGGGAGCACTTGCACGATGGAGACTCCTTCCGGCAGTTGCAGCTTGCGATAAAAACCCGGCTCGCTGGATCGCATCTCGATCGAATTATCCGCCTTGGAAATCGTGATCTCGATCATCTGCTGGCGGCGTTCGGCGCGGCTGAGCCCGTAGTCGAGAAAGCTGACCACTCCGTTGGTAGCGGCGTTGAGGCGCAACGAATCGATTCCGGAGGTGATGGCGGGAAAACTGATTCCGATCATCAGCGAAATCAGCGCCACCACCACCAGCATCTCGATCAGAGTGACGCCGGAAGTGTAAGCACGATTAGTTCTTCCAACTGACAATGTCGGCATTGATTCCATCTCCGCCGGGCTGGCCATCGGCGCCATAGCTGACAATGTCGGGCTCGTCGCCATGCTCACCGGGGAAGCGATAAACATAGGGGTGGCCCCAGGGATCGTTTTCGATCTCTTTTTGTAAATACGGCCCTTGCCAGTTCTCCACCGCTTCCGGCCTCTGGCGCAGCGCCTGCAAGCCTTGATCCGTTGTGGGGAAGACGCCGGTATCGAGTTTGTAGGACCCGAGCGCGGTCAAATAGGCGTTAATCTGCGCATGCGCGGCGGTGGTGCGCGCGCGGTCCGCCTGATGCATCATTTTTGGCAACACCAGCGCCGCGAACAACGCGATGATGGTGACCACCACCATCATTTCAATCAGCGTCACACCACTTTGGGCTGAGCCGGCTTGTCGTCTCGTTCTCTCATTCATCGCTTTACCTCGCGCTTCTTGCATTACATTGCCACATCGTTCATGCCGACAATCGCCAGCAGCATGCTCAAAATCAGGGTGCCGACCACCAGCCCCATTACCAGGATTACCAACGGTTCGAAGAGCGATGTAAACCTTCGGATGGACGCCCGGGTGTCGGCGTCGTAAATGTCGGCCATGCGCACGAACATGGAATCCAGCCGTCCGGTTTCTTCGCCTACGCTCAGCAGATGCGCCGCCAGGGGAGGGAATTGGCCTGCCTTGCGCAAGGGCCCGGCGATTCCTTCTCCCCTCTTCACTCCGAGCGAGACAGCATCCAGCGATCCCGCGATTCGCCGATTGTTCAACGTTGCGCCGGCGATCGCGAGCGATTGCACCAAGGGGACGCTGTTGGAAACCAAAGTGGCCATGGCACGGGCGAAGCGGGCCGTCTCCGCCTTGCGCAACGCATCGCCGAGTATGGGGATTTTGAGCCGCAAGCTGTCCCACCATAATCGTCCCGGTACCGTGCGGACGTAAGTGTACATTCCGATGGCGAAAACTACGAGGAGCGTAATGCCGAGCCAGCCGTACGACTGCAGAAATTTGCTACCGACGAGCAGCATCTTGGTTGGAAGCGGCATCTCGATGCGCGATTCTTCAAAGACCGCGGCGAATCGCGGCACCACGAAATTCATGAGTACGAGAATAGATCCGATGCCCACCAGTGAGAGCAGAACCGGGTAGGCCATGGAAGAAATAATGTAGCTTCGCAGATCGTCGCGCGTTCGCTCGAATTCGGAGAGGCGCTCGAAGACCACTGCCAGCGAGCCGCCTGCTTCGCCCGCGCGCACCATGTTGATGTACAGATCCCCGAAATGGTCCGGATGACTGGCCAGGCTGTCGGCCAAGGTACGGCCGCCTTTGAGCACGCGAAGAATATCGAGGACGAGCGCGCGGAAAGTGGGACGATCGGTCAATTCAGCGGTGATAGACAGCGCGCGATCCACAGGCACACCCGCGCTCAGAAGCGTCGAGATTTCCTGAGTAAAGAAGAGGACGTCGCGCTTCCTGCCTCCAGAAAAAGACGGCAGCTTGATTTCAACGGACGACTTGGCTTCCTTGCCGACATAGACGGGCGTAAGCCCCTGGCGTCGCAGTTCGAAGGCCACGAGCCGCTCAGATTCGGCGTGAATTGCTCCAGTGCGAATCTGTCCATCGGACGCAACGGCGCGGAAGTAAAAATTCGTCATGCTTCACCGCGCATATTTATTAGCCACAGATGAACACGGATGAACACGGATCTGTGTCTATCTGCGTTTATCTGTGGCCAATTAGAATTCCTGCGTGACACGCATCACCTCGTCGGCGGTAGTGACGCCGTTCATCACCTTCAGCCAGCCATCTTCGCGCAGATTCCGCATGCCATTGCGACGCGCCACGTTGGTGATGGCCGCTGCGTCTGCGTTCTTCATAATCAACTGCCGGATCTCGTCGCCTAGTTCCATCAGCTCAAAGATGCCCATGCGGCCCGAGTAACCAGATCCGAAACAATGCTCGCAGCCGCGCCCGGCATAGCAGACCACCGTGTTGCCATCGGGCGCAATGCGAGTTCCACTCTCCGCTTTGCAATGCACGCAAATGACGCGCACCAGGCGCTGTGCCAGCACCGCCACCACCGACGACGTGATCAGATAATTCTCCATGCCCATGTCGGTGAGGCGCGTGATGGCGCTGGGCGCATCGTTGGTGTGCAGCGTCGAAAAGACGAAATGGCCAGTGAGGGATGAACGGATTGCAATGTCGGCGGTCTCGCGGTCGCGAATCTCGCCCACCATGATGACGTCGGGATCCTGCCGCACGATGTGCCGCAGCCCGGAAGCAAACGTCAGCCCGATTTGCGTATTCACGTGCAGCTGATTGATGCCGTCCATCTGATATTCGACAGGATCTTCAATAGTGATGATCTTCTTGTCGCTTTGATTGATCTTCTTGAGCGCCGAATATAACGTCGTGGATTTCCCGCTGCCCGTAGGCCCGGTGACCAGAAAAATTCCGTGCGGCAGCGACGTATAGTATTCCATGCGGTTGAGCATGTGCGTGTCGAAGCCCAGCCGGCCGAGATCGTAGAAATCGCCCGCCGAGCGATCGAGCAGGCGCATCACCACGCTTTCGCCATATAGCGTCGGCAATGTGGAAACGCGCAAATCCACTTCGCGCCCCAGCGTCTTGATCTTAATGCGGCCATCTTGCGGCAGCCGGCGCTCGGCGATGTTGAGCTTGGCCATCAGCTTGACACGCGAAATCATGGCGGCTTTCAACTCGCGCGGCGGCGGGTCCTGATTATAGAGCACGCCATCCACGCGATAACGGATGCGAAATTCTTTTTCGAACGGCTCAAGGTGAATGTCGCTGGCGCGCTTTTCCACCGCCGACGCAATGATCGCGTTCACCAGGCGGATGACCGGCGCTTCACTCGCCATGTCGCGCAAGTGCTCCAGGTCTTCCGACATTTCGCCGGCCTGGAATTCGAAATCGGCCTCGGCGCGTGCGGCGGATTCGCCGTAATACTTGTCGATGGCGTCGATGATTTCCTGCTCAGGCGCAAGCACGGTGCTGATTTTGAGCCCGGTGCAATGACGGACGGCTGCGATGGTCTCGACATCACACGGATCGGCCATCGCCAGCGTCATCGTATGGTCTTCGCGGCTCATCGGCAGGCAGCGGAATTGGCGCAGAAAGCGGGGCGAGAGAGCTTCGGTTTCAGACGAGACGAAAGGCGGGCTGTCGATGGAAACCAGCGGCACATCCAACTGCTCAGAGAGCGCCGCTAGAACGTCGCGCATGGCGATGAAGCCCATGTCGACCAAAGTTTTACCGATCTTATCGCCGCGCTCTTTTTGCAGTTCGAGCGCCCGTTCCAGGTCTTCTGCGGTGATCAGCTTGCGCTGAATAAGAATCTCGCCCAGGCGCATCGAGTTAAAACTCTTCGGCTGCGATCGAGGCTTGGTCGGCCGATTGCAGAAGAGCTTTGCGCGGGGCGTGCATCACAATCTGCGCGGGTAGCCCGTCGTGATTCTCCCACTTCCAATAAAACAGCGTTAGACCTACTGCCACCTGTTCGTCCGGAGGAACGGAATCGAGCGAACGTGCAGAATCCACCAACATGGCCCGCATTGCATTCCGGATGGCGCCCATGCGCTGCGCTTTCTTCTCATGGGTCCGGCGAACTTCATCCGCGCTCACAGTTGGATGGAAGGGACTGATGCCGGCGGCGGGCGCGAGATTTACTTCGCCGAGGAAGATCGCGCCATAGCCCTGAATGTATGCGCCCTGCGAGACGCCGAGCACCTCCGCGGGATCCTGCGGCCATAATCCGGCGATCTTGTTGTCCAAGCTGCGCTCCATGGCTTCGATCATTCCGCGATTCACTTTGGGGCTATCGGCCAGCGATCCAGCCGGGAGCGCGCAGAGCGAAAGCAGGGCTACGGCCGCGATTCTCATTGTTTGTACGCCTCATTGCTGGCCATTTCGAATCGCGCAACCTGCTTTTGGTAATACTCAGCGGCCTGCTGGACGGTGGCTAAATCCTCCTGCCGTTGGTGCTCGAAGCGAACTTCAGTAGCCCTCAGCTGGTCATTGAATTTGGCAATATCGGCGGCACGCTGCGCTTGCAGTTCGCTGATCTGCTTTGTGAGACCGGCATCCGTGGCCACGGCGATTGGCCGCGCCTCGAATCCGTGAACCAGAATCGCCCCCGCCAACAACGCCGACGACGCGAAGCCCATCACCGGACCCGAGCGCCACATGGTCTGCCACCAGCGCGGCTCAAACACCCGATCGGAAACGAACGCAATGCGCCGCGGGATCTCTTCGTCTTCGAGCGAAACAAGAGCAGCCTGGGTCAGGTTCAGCCGATCCAGCTCTTCGCGACAGCCCTGGCAGCCGCGCACGTGATCGTCCACCATGCCACGCTCCTGCCGCGTCATCTCACCAACTACGTACGCCTTCAAATCGTCCGATGAACAACTCATTCCGCACCTCCGCTATTGACTGGAGCCAGTGTCTGTTTCAGGAGATCGAGTGCGGTGTACAGGCGGGATTTCACTGTCGAGACCGGGCAGGAAAGTATCTCCGCCATCTCTTCAAACTTGAATCCCTGATAGACCTTGAGCAGCACTGCCTCGCGATGATCGTCCGACAACTTCGCCAGCGCGCTTCGCACTGCCAGCGTCGACTCGATGGGGAACAATCCCCCGCTCGCTTCGGCCATCTTCGGCTCGACCGTCATCTCACCCTCAGGACGATTCTTCCTGAGAAGCGAATACGCCTCGTTGTGCGCAATCCGAAACAGCCAGCCCGGGAACTTCGCGGGATCGTCCAGCTTCTTCAGATTCTGATAGGCCTTCAAGAACACATCCTGACTGAGATCGAGAGCGTCTTCGCGCTGCCCCACCAACCGCAAGAGATAATTGAAGACACGTTTCTCCCAGCGAGACACCAGCACGTTGTAGGCTTCCACGTGCCCCCGACGCGCCTTGGCGATCAGGTCGCGGTCCTCAACCTCCCGAAATATCAAACTTCGGCTCCAATCTGAAGACGTAGCTCAAGACGAAAAAGACGAAACCCGTTTCGGACTCATAAGCGTCTATGGGTCAATTTTCGCACCAAACCGCGCATAATTCGCTCGGTAGCGGTGCCAAAGGGCTGATCGGTGGTCAGGTACGTCCAGGTAGCGCCGCGCTGTGAGGGGTCCAGCCCGGATTCCCCGGCATGTTTGGCGATCTCGCCATCCAGTTCGTCATCCATCTGGACAAAGAGGGCATGAACCGACGTCAGATACTCGTGCAGCGGGTCGCGCCCGCCCCAGGAAAGCCACTGGACGCCTTCGCGAAGGTCGGTGATAGTGGCCAGGTAAGCCGCCCATTGATCATCGATGGTGCAGAGCGCGATCAGCCGTTCCCGTTCCGAGGAGGACGCGGTTTCGCCGGTCAAAACAGCCTGCCGCCGCTGCTGGATCTTCTGGCGCTGGCCTTCGACCACGCTTTCGTATTTCTGAAGAAAACGGCGGATTTCGAGATTCTGGCCCTCCGCCACCCGCTGGACGCTTTCGGCGTCATGGCCCAGCTTAGGGTCGTTAATGCCGTATTTCAGCAGCAAATCGTCCTCAAATGAAATGAAGAATTCCGAGCTGCCTGGATCGCCCTGCCTTCCCGCGCGCCCGCGAAGTTGATTGTCGATGCGCCGGCTTTCGTGGCGATTGGTTCCGATAACGTGCAGGCCGCCTAACTCAGCCACGCCGGGCGCGAGCTGAATATCCGTGCCGCGCCCAGCCATATTGGTCGATATTGTCACCGCGCCAAGCTGGCCGGCACGCGCGATCATCCCGGCCTCTTGTTCTTCGTGGCGGGCATTGAGAACCTGGTGTGGGATGTCGTGTAGCCGCGCGCTGAGGCGCTCCGATTCTTCGACACTGCGGGTTCCCACCAACACCGGACGGCCGGTCTGGTGAAGACGCCGGATCTCTTCCAGCACGGCCCTTTCTTTGTCCGACCTTCGAGCGTAAACACGGTCCCGCAGATCGGTACGGATCATCGGGCGGTTGGGCGGTACAATCTCCACTTCCAAGCCGTATACCAACTCGAATTCGTCGGACTGCGTGGCGGCGGTGCCGGTCATCCCGCATACCATCGGGTAGAGCGAGATCAGGTTTTGAAGGGTGATGGAACCGAGTATCCGGCCTTGCGCCTTAAGCGCCAAACCTTCTTTCGCTTCGATTGCAGTGTGCAATCCGGCCGGCCAGCGGCGGTTTTCAGCGATGCGGCCTTTAAACTCATCCACCGATTCGATAACGCCCCCTTTGACCAGGTAATCCACGTCCCGGCGCAACAATGCGTGGGATTGCAGAGAATCCTGAACGGCGGTGAGCAGCGCCAGATTGTGTTCCGTAAAAAGATTGCCGCAGCCGAACGATGTTTCGATGGCTCGGATGCCGGCGTCGGTGAGTGCCACGTTGCGCGCGTATTCGTCCAGCGTAAAGTGATGGCCCCGGTGGAATAATCGCGTAACGCGATCCACCTGGTATGCCAGAGGCTGCGCGCCCTCTTCACCGCCAGCGATCACCAAAGGAATGCGGGCTTCGTCGATCAAGATGGAATCGGCTTCGTCGATCACCGCGGCAGCGAATGGCTGATGCACCTGTTCGCCGGGATAAAGCGCCAAACTATCGCGCAAAAGATCGAAACCGATCTCGTTGGCCGTGGCATAGGTAACGTCGCAGGCATAGGCGCGGCGTCGTTCTTCCATTTCCATCCCCTGCTGGATGTGGCCTACGGAAAGTCCCAGGAATTCATAGATACCGCCCATCCACTGGGCGTCGCGCCGGGCCAGATAATCGTTCACTGTCATCACGTGAACGCCCGCGCCTTCTCTCGCGAACCAGACAACGGCGGGCACGGCGGCGAGTGTCTTGCCTTCGCCGGTCTGCATTTCGGCGATCTTTCCGGCCGTCAGAGCAAGCGCGCCTTTTATTTGGACGTCGAACATCTTCAGACCGAGGACGCGCTCCGCCACCACGGCCGTTAGCGCAAACACTTCGGCAAGATCAGCCGTTCGCCAATCAATCGCCTTCAGTTCAGCATCGTGGAATGAACAAAGTTGGGCACGACGTTCATTGATGGATGCCACCACCGCGTCGGGCACAGCCGAATCGTGAAACAGATTCCGCAGGAAATCGCGAATCGGCGCGCGGGCCACGGACTAGCGGATCGCCTTCTTCAGCCAGCGGCCGGTGAGCGAGCGGTGCTTGGGTGAAAACTGTCCAGCGGCGGCGCGTAGGTAAGGCTGAAACTCTTGGGCCCAGTAGGCCGCGTAGCCGCGCTCGTGGATGTCTGTGAGCACCTGGCTGTAGTGCGTGAGCACGCTCGCGCCCAGCGTTTCGCCCGATCGCCAGGCCGCGCGATTGGCTGCACGCGCCAGCTTCAGCAAAGTTACGGGAACACGCGCGATCGCGGAGACGGCCATCATCGAGGACAGTTCAAAGACCGGGCGGTTTTGCGCCGCCGCTTCCACTTTCAACTCCTCCCAGTGCGCCCCGAGAAATCCTACTGACGGCAAATGGCGCGGCGGAATTTTCGCCACCGCCTGGCGAAAAGCGATCCATTCCCGGCGCAATCCCGCGACGTTGAGCGGCGGTGCGTTGCAGAGATCAGCCACCTGGCTGGCGCTCTGCTCCAGACCTTCTAAAAGCTGATCGACATTTTCGAATTTGGCATCGCCGGTTAGCAGACCCTCCTGCTTCAGCGCGTCGGCTATTTCCTGCACGATATGACGACCGGCACCCGAAACGTCGGCGAGCGCGGCCATAATCCAAACAGGCGAAGCGCGAAACGCCAGCAGACCTGCCAGTTCGATGCCGTGGCCCGCCGTGCGGCGCATCAAGAAATCGCTGGCCAGTTCGTTGCCCGATGGGTAAACGCCTTTCACCTGGCCCACCTGCTCGATCATGAAGCGCAGCGCGATGTCCACCATCATCTGGTACGTTTTTGTGCGGCGCACGGCTGAAGGGACCGAGATATCGCCAATTTCCCGGATCAATCCACCAGCCAAGGCAGCCCCCGAACGCAGCACGCGCTCCGGCAAACTGAGGACGTAACGGGCTACGCGCGCACCTTTCACCGGCTTGCGCTTTACAGGGAGCTTCATCGGATAACTATAATTGTGCCTGATAGCATAATCTGCGGCCACCAAATGACTGACATCGTGATTCGTCCCAGTATGAAGTTCATCAGAGCGGGATACATCTGCGCCTTGCTGGTGGTGTGCGCGGCCATCTTCGTTCACTACAAGTATGTGGTGAATCAATATCCCGATCAGCGAATTCCTTATCTACCCCTTGCAAGCCTGTTTCTGTTGCTGTGGCCTATCAAGCGGCATCTGCAAAGACAAAGCGTGAAGCTGACGATGGCAGGCGACAAGCTGCGCTACGAAACCGGGATGGTTTCCAAATCGATGCGCATCATTCAACTCCCCAAAGTGCAGGATGTTCGGGTGCTCCAATCCTTTGGGCAACGAATCTTTGGCGTGGGCGATATATCCATCGAAACAGCGGGAGAAAACAGCCGGTTAGTGATGGAAAATCTGGATCGGCCCCGGGAATTGGCGGAACAAATCACCGATGCCTCCTCGCACTCCTCTCCAACCGGCCTTCATTAAATCCTTCTAACAATAAACGTTTCAATAACTTCGCTCACACTTTCTGGTCCCGCAGGCGCCTGGTTTTTGATATGTTAATAGGAAGTGCCATCAACAAAGCTGGGTAGGCAACCAGCCCTAGGTCTCGCATTGCTTTTGGTTGCCACGCTGCCTGGGATTGGCGGGTGGAAGTTGGCTGGTCCGTTCGGAGGGAGTGCGCGAGCAATCGCAATTGATCCCGAGAACGGCCGCACGCTGATTGCCGGTTCGCGTGATTCGCTGCTGTTTCGATCTGATGATGCAGGCGCATCCTGGCGTTTGCTGCCCTTCCCACACGGGACACCGGGCGTCTTCAATTCGGTTCTCATCGACCCCAAGGAATCGCCGCATTACTATGCCGGTCTGGACGCCGGCGATTCGCAGGATTCAGGGGTTTACGAGAGCAAAGACGGCGGGGAGACCTGGCAGGCGTTAGCCGGGATTCGCGGTGCGCGCATCGAATCGCTCGCCCTGTCTCCGGTGGATCCCAGCACGCTGGCTGCGGGAACATCCAAAGGCGTTTTTGTTTCCATGGACCGGGGCATCACCTGGCGCAGGATCTCGGCGGAGAACGATCCGGAGATGCAGGAGATCACAGCGCTGGCTTTCGACCCTGCCGATGCAAACGTCCTTTATGCGGGCACCCCGCACTTGCCCTGGAAAACCACCGACGGCGGCATGACTTGGCATTCTATTTCGAGCGGCCTGATTGACGATTCCGACATCTTTTCCATCCGCGTGGATCCCAGCCACCCGCAACTGGTTTTTGCCAGCGCTTGCAGCGGCATCTATCGGAGCGACAGCGGGGGCGATGCCTGGCACAAGATCCAGGGCATTCCGGGCACTCATCGCCGCACCCACATCATTTCTGAAGACCCACGCAACTCCGATACGATTTTCGCGGGCACCACGCTGGGGCTCTTCAAGTCCCCCGACGGCGGCAAGACCTGGCGGCATTTGAGCTCGGAACAGGTGAACTGGATGGTTTTCGATCCGGCCGATCCCAAAACTCTCTACCTGGCCACTGAATTCGCCGGCATTCTGAAGAGCGCCGACTCGGGCGAAACATTCCGGCCCATAAATGAAGGCTTCACAAACCATCGCTTGTCTGAAATCACCTCGGACGGCAAGCGCCTTTACGCCAGCAGCACTTACGAGGGGCTGTTTGGTGGCGTTTTTGTTAGTAACGATGGAGGCATGCAGTGGACCTTGCGAGCCAACGAAGAAGCCCTGCATGGCCGGAATCTGCACAGCCTGACGGCATCTGCCGCCAAGCCGGACTTGGTTTTTGCGGCCAGTGAAGATGCCATTTTGAAGTCGACGGATGGCGGAAAAACCTGGATCTTCGTCCCTGAGCCTCGCCTGTTTGCCGCACGGGTTGCTCGTCCGGTTCGGACGCCCGTTCGGACGCCTGTTGTCATTCCCGCTCGCACCCATATTCATGCGCTGCGCGCTGTGGGGATGGAAAAGGACAAGCCTGTTTTATTCGCTGGAACCGATGCCGGTCTATTTCGAAGTTCCAATTCAGGAACAACTTGGGAGCAGGTAAAGGCCGCTGGGCTTATCGAGGTATCGGTTCTTGCGATTTACGCGGCGCCTAATAACGACTCCCGGCTGGCGGCACGAACCAACTCCGGACTGTTTCTTTCCGAGGATGCGGGCCGCACCTGGCAAGCAGCACTATGGCCCAACGGGTACTACATTTACGACGTCGCCCTGGCCGCCGACCGCGATATTGCAATTCTTGCTGCAACTTCGCGCGGCATTTTGCAGTCTACTGACGAAGGCATACATTGGAAGCTTGTGACGGAAGGTGTTCCTGCGGCTACGGTAGACTCGGTTCGCTTCAACCCTTCGGAGGGACGCGAAGCATTCCTGGTCCAATACGGCAACATCTATCGCACCGTGGATGGCGGCGATTCTTGGAAGGCGTTTTCCAACGACGGCCTGGGGGGCGCTGCCATACGGATGCTGTGGTTCGCATCCGATCTTCCAGGGCGGATCTTCGCGCTCAGCACTGCGCGGGGAGCTTTGGTTTTCGATCTGTCTCAGGCTGCTGTTGCCCAACGGGATAAGCACGCTGTTATTGCAAGCAACAAATGAATCAGAGGGAAAGGTGAAAAACATGCGAGCAGTATGGAGGTATCCGGTTCTGGCGCTAGTTGCATTGGGCGTCGTGGGAATTTCAAATCCGGCGCGCGCGCAAAATGCCGCGGCACACTCAGATGAAAACAACAATTTCTTTGAATTAAACATTTACGGGGGATATTCCGATTACCAGAGGCTTCCGGCTGGTCTGGGGGCCAAGATTGAGGGCGCCACCATCCTGGGCGGCCGGGTAACGGAGAATTTCTGGAACTATGTCGGGATCGAGGAAGGCTTCAACGCCTACTCCTGGAATAAGTATCGTTTCCTGTCAAACCCACCCGATGGTACGTACCTGGCGCCGCCATTTCCAATCCACACGCTCCAGCCGTCGGTGGACGTGGTATTGCATTTCACACCGCGCGACCACCGATTCCGTCCGTTCGTTGCGATCGGTCCGGGCGCTTCGTTCGATGTGCTCGGCAAGGACGCGAAAAAGTGGGGGAACGGCATGCCCCCCAACGAAGGGTTCAGCGGCTTTAAGGCCGATGAGCGCTTTCAAGGTAACTATGGCGGCGGAATCAAGTATCAAGCCAACAAGTGGTTCGGCATCCGCATCGATGTCCGGGGCTTAGCCGGGATCGCACCGCGTTTTGGCTTTCCGAGCAGCAGCGCCACCACCGTCTATGTCCCGAGCGGAAAAATTCTGAACGGCATCGAGGCTACGGGCGGGCTCACCGTTTATCTCGGACATCGCGGCGAAGCTCCGGCGCCTCCGCCCCCACCGCCGCCACCACCGCCACCTCCCCCGACTGCGCAGGCGATTAATCCAGGCTCCATCAGCGCCAGCCCGACGACCGTTTGTCCCGGTGACGCGGTGAGGCTCAGCTCGAATGCCATGGATCCAGATGGCCACCAGTTGACCTATCAATGGTCGGCCAATGGAAGCGCAGTAGGCAGCGGAGCTCAGTACACTTATATGCCGAACTCATCCGGCGATATCCGGATCGGCTTGCATGTGGCTGACTCTACCAACTCGGGACGCGGCGCCGACGCCAGTCCCGTCACCATCCACGTGAATACATATAGCCGTCCAACGATGAGTGTGGCGGCCAATCCCACCGAACTCGATCGTGGGCAAATGGCGATGCTGCGGGCCAGCGGCATGGGTTCGGATTGCAGCGGAACGCTTACCTATAGCTGGGCAGCCACGGAGGGCACGGTCTCCGGCAGCGGTCCCGCAGCTACATTCGATTCCAGCTCGGTTTCCTTCAACGACGCTGACCGCAGCCGTCCGCAATCCAAGCAAGTGACCGTCACAGCCACGGTTACCGACAGCAAGGGCGGATCGGGCAGCGCTTCCACCAATATCACGGTGAACCTGGGCGCGGAAGCCAGGCACTTCGGCGACATTTTGTTCCCGAAGGATAGCGCGCGAGTGAACAATTGCGGCAAACGCGTGCTCATCGAACAGTTGTATCCACAGCTCGCAGCCAACCCGAATTTCGACGTTGTGCTGGTGGGCCACATCGATTCCAGCGAAGCTCCCAGTGGCAAGTCACGACGGGGCCGGAATCTGGATCGGGATCGCGTGCTCAACACCGCCGGAGTACTGAGCGGCGGCAGCGGAACTTGCAGTTCGCTGGATCTATCCCGCATCAAGGGAAGCTGGATTGGCGCGACGCAGGAATCGCCCTCCGTTCCCACTTCTTGCGCCGTATCGACCACGGCTCCCAAGGAGCGCAGGGGTGCGGCGATCGAAGACACCGACACAGCCAAGAATCGCCGAGTGGAGATCTGGCTGGTTCCGAAGGGCCTGGCTCCGCCAGCCGCGGCTCACGATGCCAAGGAACTGCCGGATGCCGACATGAAGAAGATCGGCTGTCCCAATAAG
>Ga0210383_10002701_pt1 | contig 16010 bp, 26 predicted proteins | sample IncBWC14OmetaG_FD_160072 | JGI IMG/M metagenome (GOLD analysis project Ga0210383, IMG submission 160072) | Forest soil microbial communities from Barre Woods Harvard Forest LTER site, Petersham, Massachusetts, United States - Inc-BW-C-14-O ...
TCAGGTGCCAGAATCTATTGGCGATCATTGCAGATGGTAAACCACCTAGATAATAATGCGATATAATCGTGAAACCACTTAACCGCACGCTTAAAAAGATACCTCATTCACGTTACACGGGACACAGAGCCATTCCATCTGCTTGCTCTTATTGGTTACCGATTCTCTTCAATTTGTTCATCCCACTCTCCAAGCGATCTCTTTATTGATTGTTGCTTTACCTGAGAAAATTCTGTGGAATGAGTTATGAAGGTGATCCTATTTCAATTTGTGACAGCCTACATAAGTCTATTATCGTTTCTTCGCACGCGTCTTGGTAGAAGCCCTGGCCTTCGGTTTCTTCGCACTTGCACTGCCTGATGCTATCCGTCCTTCGATGATTTCAATCTCATCATCACTGACCGCTGTCGCTACTTTGCGTTTCGAGGAAACTTTCTTGGAAGAAGAGGCGGTCGTGATGCTATCCATATCAATAGCTTCGCTGACGGTCGAGTTTGAGAGTCGGTTGAGCGAGGTTTGTCCGGGACTTCGTCGTAATGATACGACGGAACCGTGCGCGGATGAACGAGAGAGAGTGGACGAAGCTGGCGATGCTCTAGGTGTGGATCGCCTCTCTGCTCTTCCCTGACCGACATATGAGGAAACACCTCCCATTTCGTGATCCGTCTCGCTTTTCACCCGACCCGTACTGGCGACCGTCGATGCCTCAACGTCGAGTTCCAACCTCGTTTCCCGCCAATCCCTCTTGAAAACGCTCTCCGCAGACAATCCGTCCTCCAAGGATCGAATGTTCCCCTCAGTCCTGGGGTCGTCGAACTTGTCCATGTTTCGCAATATACCGTCGCCTGTCATGCGTGCTCCAAAGCTATCGAGGGACAGCGAGCCTGAATTCTTTACTAGGTATTGCACCTTCAACCGTTGCTTTTCCTCCCGTTCCCGCTCTCCTTCCTTAGGATCCAAAACTGAAGGCTCGCCAAGGTTCTCTATCCATTCCCAAGGACGACTAAGAACGGGTGTCCCATGGATCAAGTTTCCCGCTGAATCCCGGTGAGAGTTTGAAAGGTTTGACACACACGCGATTGGCGGAAGATAATGCAGCAGTGATTGAAGTTGATTTCGGTATTCAGGGGGGAGGTCTGAAGGAATGTCGGAAACGGGCACGTCGGGATAATTGCGGAATGGATCAAAGGTAACTGCCTTTGAGTCAGAGGGCATCTCTTTTTGTCATGGTCAATGCAATAGTGACATTCGCGTACGGTAGACAAGTAACGCACCATCAAGAAGATAATAAAGGGTATCAATGAGCAATGGATATGCTATAAGATCTAGATTATTTCCAGCGCCGTGCAACTGTGATTTCAAGGTCAGTAACGTAGCCTGATGAATTTATGATTTCGCGCACCAATGCAAGCCTAAATAGTGTAGCAGAAAGGCTGGTGCTAGCTTCTTTTGCCCTTGAGGTCCAAGCACCGCGAAAGCCTAGGTCAAATTGTAATAGTCGCGCTAGCAAGATTGCGCTCTGGGTAATCTGATGTAGTCTGTCATCCGCGGCATCCCTCTCCCCAAGCAACGTCTCAACTGTCACAAACTGAGTACAAAGCGCATCGAAGAATTCATGCTGAGTATCGGGTTCCAGCGTGGGGAGCAGAGATGTTTCTTCTCGCAAGGGTTCGGCCAGGTAGACAAGCACACGAAGCAGTTCACCTGCTCGTTCAACAGATTCTATCAGGTTATCAGAGGCCATGGACGCATCACTAAGTATTTCCGTGATGTATTTCAGGCCGTTGTTGATAAACTACGGTGTAATCAGTGCGTATCGCACAACAAAAAGAAAAATGCCTTCACCTTTCCGGCGACAGCGCTATCAACGCCTCGGGCCAATTCCGCCACAAAGTAGGCTTCCTCCGATGTCATTGAGTGATGAAAGATCATGGACGTCAGCTTATCCAGACCAGCATTCGCTGTTGCGTGAGTGGATTCCTGAGAAAGAGCTCGTCCCATCTGTCTTAGAATGAACTGTAATTGCATTGCTGTGGCTGCCAGTTTCCACGGACTGAGTAAACACGTTATGTCTGGCCAACTAGAAAGCTCTACATCTGAAAATCATGTTCAGTGGGCTGCCCTACTCCCAGTGTAAATAAATACCGTCAGGGGATTCGCACAAAACCATCCGGAGAGCAGCTATTATATGCTTGCTACGGTTCTCCCTTTCTTCATGGGGCTGTAAATAATTTTCGAAGGCTTCCCGGATGGCATCAAGGTTCCGAAAGGCTCCCTGTCGAAACTCGCGGTCTTCGCATAGGGCATGACGGATAGACCTAGATTCATTTCGAAAGTCCTCCGGGATGTGCTCATTTTGCTCAAGAGCGACGAGTTGTGGAATGCTGGCGACCAGTAACGAGAAATGCGGCTCGCGATATACGTCTTGTCGTCGGGTCCGAATGCATTGAACATCAAGGAGATCTGTTGGGGGCATGGTCTCAGAACTGCCATCCTCTCGAAGTAACAAGTGCTTAAAAAGATTATTAGCCGCCGAAAGACAATTTTCTAGGCATTGTCCTTGTTGTCCTGGAGAGGCATAAGCACCGAGCAGCCAAGCCGGATAGACTAAGCCTCTTAGAATCGTCGTAGTCTTGAGGGCACCGTGGACTGAAAGATAAAGCAGTACGACGGTCAAGACATCCCAGGCATCCACGCTGAGCGCGGCAACCTCATTTTTACCAGGACCGAGGAACCAACGCAAGACTTGATCATCCAGGCTGGTAGGAAGATGCTGGTCAACGTGCCACAGGAAAATTCCATAACGCAAGGCACAAGCTCGACGGCCAACGATGTCAGACCTCAACATAGGAACCTGGCGCAGACTTGCTACGGTGTTGTCCCAGACCTTCCACGCCCAATCAAATGACATCCGATACTTGATCCAAAGGCCATTGGCCAGTATGGAAGGTGCGTCTAGGGTGGGGTCATCAGCAAGAAGGAGAATCTCGGGGAGTACGTCAGGCACAGGATCAGCATGATCGGTCACGGGTTGAAGAGCCTGCAGTAAATATTAATAGAGTATAAGTTATCTTATGACGTAACTTACCAGCTTGAAAGCAGATATATCTGAAGCAACATGCTGACGAGAATTCGCATCGAGATGGCGGCCGTTATCAAATTCGACTAACAACGCCAATAATGCACGAGATTGTATTCCTCGGGTCCTCTGTAGTTGATGAGCAGCATAGAGGGCTGTGGTAAGGACACCTGTGACGTTCATACATGCCCAGATTGTTGCATAACGTTGCAAGGTATCAATTACGGCCGTCAACAGGTCAATCGTCGTTGAGTATTCCAGCATGTGAAGGGTGAGCTATGAATGTGATAAGCCCGTGCGCTAATCAGGAGCAGGTCAACTCACGTCCAGAATAGAGTGGAAACATTTCACATGCGTCATGAGCTCAACCGACATGCAGTAAGACTTCAAGAGAGTTGGCTGGCTGGTGCTGTCTGGTTCTTGACTGGCATTTGCAGATTAAAACAGTGCCACGAAAAAGTTCTTCTCGCTCACCGCGCGATAAATTTCTGCAGAATTGGCAGCAGCCATTGTCTGAATGTTCGAACTTGCTCGAAACGTGAAGCTGACACTAAAGTAGTGCAATTAGCCAAAAGATCCATTGTTGTGGCCAAGGGGGGTTGCGTATCCCCTAAGATAAATTATAATCAACCATTTGCACAAGAATTAGAAGAAATTCGAATCTAAACCTCCAAACAATTCTGGGAGTATAGTCCTGATCTCTTGTCGTATCTTCCGCTCATTCAGATCTTCAGGTGTTTCCCTTGCTCGAGCACCATGTAGCGTCAATTTACGTTGGCTGATCAATGACGAAGTTGATTTAAAGAGGGGAATCCACCTGAGAAAATTTCGATGCCGAGATTCGTTATCCTGACAATAAACATTCAGCATCAATGCACGCAATATAAACGCAAGGACACATACGAACCTCCGTGTACGATATTCCAGGTTCACCGCGAGCGATAAGGCGTTGGATATAGTTTGCATAAGAAAACAATTCATGTTTGACCAACTTCCCAAATAGCAGGGCAACTGCACGAACATTGTTGGGCTCGCCAGCAATATCAGATGAGTCCAACCAGTCGAACAGTCGATCCTGTATGAATTCATCTGGTGGTGTAAAATCACGCCGAGAGGCACGGTCTCCTGCCTTGTTGCGCCAATTACGAAGAAGGGTGACTGCAGCGAATGGGCGATGATCGCCATACTGAAGGGGTGTGACGCTCCAAGTGAGCAACATGTCAAGTTTTTCGACGAAGGTCGAACAATCCTCTGAATCGGCTGCAAAATACGGGACAGAGTCCAAATCTGTGGTGCTTGAGATGGAGTTGAGGAGCTGATATATATGGTGAGCAGAGCCTCTGAGGGGTTGCGGTAGAACAGTTTACCCGGACGTCTGAGACTGCCGATCCGAGGCGAGCCAACACCCGTGGAGGCAAGTTGCGAAAGAGCATCGCCTCATTCCTCCTTTTGATGTCGAAAAAGTTGTCCAGCAGCACCTCGTGGATATCATGAGCGTTTTGTTCCATATGTTGATTGGTCGAATGGTCCATTATGTTCTCAGTCAAGATGTTGCCGAGGATTGCTGAATGTGTTGTCCACATCCGCGGGCTGACGAATGCGTCCGGCAAGGCAAGACATAATCTCTGCAAGTCGAATAATGAATGTGACAAACGTTTCTCAGATATCGGGCTCCGGACGAACCTGTAAAAGGGTCTTCAGCAATGTTTCTGTGTCACTGAGAAATTCTTGAGCCGAAGTAGCGCGTATCTATGGAGATTCAAGAATCAGCGGTCACAACAAACCGGATTTGACACACCTCAGATATTTTTGCTAAACACGCATCAACGAATGGCCGAGTTAAGGCACGACTGCCAATCATGCCGTCGAGATACTCGTCGGCTAGCCTGGTGACAAATCCGGCTTGTGCTAAGTTACAACTCCCCATTTGTTGTACAACCCAAGTGAGAAAGGTGCGATTGTCAACCAGACCTTCGGAGTAGAAAGTTCGCAGAAGTTTGAGACTGGCAATGAGGATGAGTGAGAATTATTGAGGCGCTTCAAGGGGACACACCAGTAAGTAAAGCGGGATATCCATCGCTCGCGGGTATCCATATCAGCTAAAACGCCTTTGAATGTTTGTTTTATGTTCAAACCGGGACGTGGTGCGCTCGGTAAGGCAATGTCTGCTAGTTGCTTCTTCATATAGCTAGTGACCACATTTGCCCAATCAATACTGTATTGCGTTGGGTTATACGAGGGCTTATTACGCAATCCCGTCTTCAAGTTTATATGTAAATCAGGTACAGTCAAAGTTATGAGGGGGGGGAGGGGTGGCGTACAGTTTCATTGGCACCAAATACGCGGAGGAACCAAACAGCTCTTGATATTGCAACATTGTTGGTCTGTAGAAGATCCAAGAGATCGTGACCTTTGGCCCCGTGAGGCACGCTTTTGCCTAGTTTGTGAAGGGGAACATTTGGATTGGCAAGGTCCGCGAACCACGCTTGCCGTTTGGCGTCATTCAATGTCACCCTCGTAGGCATCCGAAAGGTAGATGGCCTGGACAGGCTCTCAGGAGGAACAAAGATGGATGATCCAAAAGAACTCACGCAATCGACGGAACACGGTCGGCCCGCCTAACAAAGATTTCGTTCATTAACTCTTCAAGCTTTGAAAGCGTGTCGGTTGAATGCAATTCCTCATTAATCATTGCCTGTCCACTGAAAGTTTCCGCCTGGTAATTTATCAGGGAATTGGATGCAAAGCTTCAGGGAGCAAACATACAGAGACTGGGTGACCGAGAACGAATCCGTTCTTTACATTAGCCTCCGAGAGGACATCTTCATCTTGCCCAGGACGAGGAGGATAGAAACCAGGGTAGCCTAAAAGCGATAGATCAGGATAACTGGTATGAATTTAGGAGACGATCTGATTGGCCATACCAAGGTCGGCGGATCCATGAGCTTTGGAAAGCCATGCTGGGGGATAAGATTCATAAACTGGAAGGGACTGCTTGTCATCCTTGCGTTCTCGCATTATTGGGGACAAAATTCCACGCAAAGCATGTAGTTCAACGATGGCTTGGCAGGCTCAAGACTCGTATCAATGGCAAATCCGATACTTGACAGCGGGTTTACAGTTGGTTTAGGATGTCGCATTCAACACACGAATTAGAAATTTCCTTGTACAGACGATAAAACCAATAACCGCAACGCGAATGTTTGTTCTGCGACCTCGAGGAATATACTAGTACTTAGCTCCTTTGACACCGGATGCGTCATTCCGTAGCTGCGAATCGCACATCTCATGCGGCTTCCCTCAACTCTCAGGCCAACTCAGCTACTGCCGCATCAAAGCTTCTCGAAAAAAAGAAAGAGTTCGACGCCGTTTCCGCACTGGAGCGGGCAAGTACATTGTACCTCGAACGAATAGAGGGACTAGGTGAAGACTGCGACATTATGGCGGATGCGGGACGCGGTATTATATCACTATCCATCCCATTAACCGCTCTCACAGTCATCGATTCTGTTATTATCAGCTCATGGGCAAGTGCTCGAACAGTGGCCTAAGATGTTTCAGATTTTGAACTTGTTTTGTGAGTCAGGTATATGTTTTTCATGATTGTAGTCTAAATGTATTGTAAATGTGCTAGTGGGTTCCCCAGAACAACTCGCCCAAAAGGAGGGTGAACCGTTGTCATCCGAGACGGATGGGCGGCGCCTCGTTCGGATTGCAATCGAAGATTTGCAAGATGTCTCAGCTGAGAGAGAGGCTCCATCGTAGCACAAGTGTCGTACAATTCATGCATATATATGTGAGATGTTAAGTCACTTGTGTATAGTGTTGGAATTGGGATAGGGCGAGAGTGAGAGCAAGCCTCTATGGTTTCAAAGGAATGGCATTCTTCTTCTGTTCTTTCAGATGTGCGATGCGCTAAACGTCGATTCGGTTAAGGGGAAACAGGAATTGGAGTTGAAAAAGCACAAACCTGCTTTCGCTCCGCTTTTCGTCGTGCCATCTCTGCAGCTTTCTCTTCTCTACTTATACCCGCCTTAGTTGTAGATGCTTTCTTCTCCACCGGATCCCAGCCTCCCGACGAATCCCAGTCATTGGATTCTGGAAGCAGGGGAGACGAGACAGGAGTAGAGCGCCGGCTCGAGGACGATGAAAGGATCACGTTCCTTTGGGGTGCATATGCACTCCGAGATTCAACGGAGAGCGTCGGATGGGTTGGTTGATCATTGGCACTGCTCCATGGATTGATATCTGCCAAAACATCTGGGGTCTCACCAATCCCATCCCAAGAATCTTCGCCTGTAAACAATGTCAACTGGAAGGACGAGGCTGCTCAGAACATCAGCTTACCTTGGTGAGATGATATCCTCCCGTTCCCGATCCCACTGGGAGAGAGGCGAACAGCGGATATAGGTTGGGGTTCTACAATCATCGGCGGTGCACTCTCAAAAGCGCCTGTGACGGAAAGAAGGTTGGTGGTTTGACTTCGATGTCGGTCATTCATTTCACTTACTCCAGTCATCTTGGTCAGCGTTGACATCAATGAGATCTTCACTCCCCCACGGATTAGCATCACCGCTATCTGCTGCAGCCTCATCGGCCAACTCCGCTGCCAGAGCAGCGGCAGACACGCCAGCTGGGACCTTATTTGCTCCGAGTTGCATCCCCTTCGCCCTGATTATGGACGGTGCCTGGGTCGAGCGTGTTGGAATGGGAGAAGACGACATAGAGTTTTCTGCAGATGGCATGCTTGGGATGGTCAGTAAGGGACTTCTGCGGAGGCCGCCGCTACGGTTGTCCAAAAAGGTTCCTCCGGTGGGTGGAGTTGTAGAGGTGGGGCGTTCAAGACTGGCTTCTGGAGCAGAACCCATTGTGCTGTGCATGTCTGCCGCGGCGAGCTGAAGGGAGATCTCAGTGGCAAACGTAATGCAGAGGACAAGGCATGTACCTTCTTACCCATGGAAGAAATTGCCCAGCCAGCAAGGGCCCCTGCCGCCCCAGCCGCCGAGTTTACGAGAGTTGTTTGAGCTGGCATGGGAACGCCGGGAGTACTTGTTGCTTCTGAGGTAGCTCTTTCGGGCTTGCGACAATGAACGATCAGAAGAGTAAGAGACTGTATTGAAAGATTCATATACCATAGTTGCGGCGTGGCACTCCAATTTCCTTACAAAGAGCTCTACAGCCTTGAACGCCTGATCCCTAACCAATCTGCATGACAAGAAAGCAAGATAGATATCAACCACGAGTTGAAGTCGGAAGAGGGAGAACTAACTTTTCTTTGTCCAGCATTGCGAAGGACATATTCGGGATGACCTTAGTTGCCAGATCCTCTATTTCGAAACAATCAATTGTTGCCATGAATGCCATAAGTCCCGCAACGCGAGCATGAACGAAAGGATCTTTCAATGCACGTGAGAAAGCAGGAACTAAAACTTTTCGCTTGGTGTTGTAGCCTAGCGACGGACCCAAACGTCCAATGAGGATACAGGTGTTTGTGCGGATTGATGCCTCTGAATCCATCTGCATTTTTGCTAGATATCGCAGGAGGTCATTATTCAAAATTCGATCACCCAGCTGAGTGGTGGGTTAGAGATGGGGAGATGAGCGACAATGGCTGGACTCACTTTGGGAGACAACAAAATGATCGATTTGATAGTGGCCTCACGGATGACAGCGACAGTGTCGGAGAATCCAGTTTGCTGGAGTGGACGGTTAGTACAATGTTGCAGGTTGATACGAGGATTTCTGCAAACCAGATGTGGCCAAATTTGTTCCGCGACCATCTTCTTGTCTAACTGTTCCGAGAATTCAGGCAAGTGCTCAAGCAGAGCCATACGCGTGCCGCGATCTGGGCTGGCGAACAATTTGATGAGGGGGGCGAGGATAACAGTAGGGTATTCTTCCGGTGATACATTTTTGCCAAATTGCAATACAAGTGGGAGGATGGCGACTGCTGAGGCTCCACCGTACTCAAGAGCTGAGATGATAGATGGAAGAACGCGGTACGAAGTAAACTCTGTTGGGAATGAGGTAACCGACTCCTTCAAAGTTCTAAGGATATTCAAGTTGCGACGTTTGTTAGTGAGAATTTGTTTTCGGGGATCAGACATGATGGGGTTGTGCTCACCGCAGGAGGGAATTCTTGTCTGCCTCACTGCCTAAAGAAAAATTGTCCAGTCCCAGACACACCTTCACAAGTCGATTGTTGGCAAAAAATCCTGTGTCCACCATGCCAATGTCAAGAAAGCCCTTGGGAGTCAACCGGGCCTTCGGATTAGGGTTAAGCAATTTCTTGTAAGCCGGAAATACGGAAGTAGGGATAGATCCACGAGATGAGGGTGGTGGTGGAGGGTGCGGAGGTTTGGTAGTCGCAGGGAGAGGTTGGGTTGGGTTAAAGGCTGCATGGAGGAGAAGACCGAGCGCATAGGCATCCGCAGCTGCAGTATTAAATCTAAATGGTGATCAGGATAAGATACAGACTACATCAAAGGATGGGTTTATGTACTCCTTTAGCATGGGCCAGCCGCCTTTCTTGACTTCAGGGGATGCCCACGACAATGCCTCCGGAAGTAATCCACCCATCGTCTACGCGTTAAATGATGCGTTCTATTCAGCCCATCGCAACGATAATGATGTCTCGTACATATAAAACGGCAGCATCATCCTTGGGACTGCTGAACACTTCAAAGCCTCCTAACTTCCATTCTCCCGATGGTGATATAAAAATGGAATTGATGCGGATGTTGCCGTGTGTCGACGCACACGAGTCATTTATGAATGCTAAAGCCACCTGCAGAATTCTGTCACGGGAAGTAAGAGTAGAAACTTGGTACAACAACGGACCGAAATTCGATGAAGCCCCCATAGAAGCCAGTCCTCTCGTTCTTGAGCAGGCCGAGATTGCCATGTTTGAAGGGTAGCTGGCAGCGTTCTTACACGCTCGGTCATGATGTAGATAGTTGAGTCCGTCTCGACTGCGTCCATGAATTTAAGCACGTCTGGATGACGCGTGGAACGGAGCTTTCGAAGAGCATTCTTAGCCATGGCCATTGAATTCTTCTTCGAAGGGTCGTTAAAGTCGTATTCAAATATTGACACAGGGCTTCCATCGTCCTTGCGGAAGAAATATTGTAAATAACATTGACACGCACTACGTGTCCCACGTACCCTCTTGGTGCCATCGTAAAGATTCGAGATCCCCTCAAAAGAAGCAATCTTTGATCCCAGAGAGAACGGCAAGTTCAAGCCAGATTTTTGAACCAAGGCAGACCCAAGTGTCCTCAGATAATCCATGGTTGAGAGCAAGAACAAATATATAACAGATCCTCAATGCTGCGGTAAAGGGCCGCAGTAGGGCGACTCAATTCTTAGTTAACAGTTCCGAGTCGTGAGTTCGTCGATTATTACTACGTGAGAGCCATGTGGCGTTCTTGACTCTTGCCTTCCACACTCTGGGTCTTTCAACTGGGTCTCAGTTCTGTGGACCTGCTTAATAGGCATTAGAGGGTCAATGCTATTGTGTTTTCTAACGTTAGCACGAGAAACTTTCCGTCCCGACCACTTCAACCTCCAATGAATCAGGAAACATCCCTTGGCATGGCTGTCAACATTTCTCCATCTAAAATGAACCTATCTGAAGCTGCGAACGGCATTCATGCTAATGGTTTCCACGAACCTACCGTCGAGGAGCTGGAGCGGGAACTACCTGTTGTCTACGATGGACAGGTGCCACTGGGCGACCTGCTCTCTCGAGTTGTGCAGTCGATATACGCAGAGCTGTCGGAATTAGCGGAAACGTGAGTTCGGCCAAAACCATGGGCTCCAAACGTTCACTAACACTTGGACAGCATGCCTAACATGTCGGACAGTGCTCGGAAGCGTACACTAGCGGATTGGGTGGTCAAAACGAAAAAGCAAGTGATCAAACTATATGCTGTCGTGAAATGGGCACGAGATGCGGATACTGTCCAGAAATGCATGGTACGTTTGCCGGTGTTCTTACCTCGTAATTTGTGCAATGAGCTCAATATATTAGTCAAGAATATCACTGCATTTCTTATGAACCAAAATCAACAATTCGAGGATGCCATGGTAGGTCTTAATTATGCAAAAACGAGCTTGGATCCTGCCAGGTTTGTGGACATCGCTTCAGGCAACACGGTTTGTTTTGACGCTCAAGATGGTCAGACTACGCAACCACGATCTACTCACCTCTTTGGACGTTTTGACGACTGGCTCATACCGGAGGCTTCCTACGGGCATCCAGGTCTTGTCACCTTATTATATCATTTCACAACAACTCATCGTGGGATCTCAGAAAATGATCATCACGCCAACACCTCTGTCAGACCTAGAGGTTGTAAGGGTGCTCACCGACATGGAGAATGTCATCCGGTACCGATTACGAATGACGGAGATTGTCCCGGTCGAAATGTCTCGGTACCGCATTGGTATTATTGTACAATTTTAACTGTACAGTAAATTGACCCAATTCATCAGCTGATGGTCGTGTATACTTTACCGTACCGAAACTATTCGAAACTTCTCTTTGCCTTCGAGGCGCGCAGAAGGACGAGGGGTGGTTTTTTGTTCACGCCGAGTTTCTGATAACTATTGGAGGGGATCTCACCGGTATGCAAGGTAAGATCTTGCACGGAAACGGGTGGCCAATCAGGGGAGACAACAATGACCCTTCGTCTTAGAATTCCCTCGAGAACCAAAAGGAATCATGAAACGTCACATTACGGATGAAGCAGATGCACAGCTGGCTTTCTATCTCCCTCTTCCCTCAGATGAAGTGCCTCCTCCGGGTGTCGAGATACCACCAAGACCACGACTACCAGATAGTGTGATAGACACACCCCTCGTTCGCGTCTTCAATTTTCTTCGTACGTCCTTTTCTACCCATCATCCTTATTTAAAATAATCCGTCGCAGAGATGATGTCGTTATCATATCAACTGGAAATTTTATGGTATCAGGTTTGTTTGATCAATCAGTTGTAATACCTTGAGCTTCGATTAATATTTTCTTTAGGCCGAGCGAATGCGCTCACTGGGATGGGCCGATTATCTTTCAATCAAGATGAGCGGTAACCGAAAGACCATGACAATTTTGTATTGGACGTATGTATTTTCCTTTGGTCTTTGTTACCTCTGTTCTGCTCAATCATTTGAACTATTCTAGGCGTCCAACACCTCCATCTATACCAGGACGCCCACGATCGAAACTACCTCTGTTAGGTGGAACTCTTACGGTAGCGATAGTTGAGACTAGGGCACCCCCTCAAGTGGGTGGTGGTGGACCTGCGCGATCTTCAAAGGCGCGGGTTCTTGCTGATTTACAGCAAAAATCCAAACTTGGCACAACAAAACCCTCCGATGAAGTAGAAGGTCTGAAATTTGAGATCCGATGGGAACCGGCCAAGGGCGCACTTGGGGTGAACATTCCTTTGGAAGATTCTATCATGCCTGATGGCCTTATATTGGTGGTAAGTTTTGAGACATTCGGTCATGGCGGTAAAAGCTAACAAGGCAATACATAGAACGCGGATGACCTGGATTTTGAGTATTTGTTGTGCAAAGTCCTTGAGAAACACACTAAGGCTATCCTGACGACGTTTCAACTCCAACTCCAAAGGGGTATAACCAGGACTGTGTTCTCCCCACAGGGGGTGGTCACCTTGGTGATGGACGGTTTGTTCTGTCCTGATTCTGAGCTTTCTCCAGCTGATTCGATTTCTCATGTTAGCGAATATACCGACCCTTCGTGTACATCTGTGCGCCGATGAAGTGGTTGTCATTACCATCGATTCCAGAACGGGACGTTTGAATCTACGTGACACGGGTGACCTCGCAGCGGCTGGGCGAGGTCCACGCTTTACAGCAATATCCGAGAAGCTCAACGAAAATCCTGCAATTTTGTTGGAAGCTTTAGTTCGATTAAGACTTCATGTAAGAACTGGTCCCCTCCTCTTAGTCTAGTGTTTTGATTATCCTCGTTATCTTCGGCATTTCCAGACTATTACAGATCTTGCAGAACAGAAGGCGAACTATCTCGGTTTACAGAGTTTCCGCCGTCGCAATTTCATGCCAGAAGGTGTGCTGTTTCTTGTCATGGTTTTCATGTATGGAACTTATGGCTGTAACAGAAATGACGAAACTTGGTCCGACAGCCCGTGGAACACTATATATCCAGTTATCTAACTTTCCGACGCACTACCTTGTTCTCGTCATTACAGACGAAGAATTCCGGTACGCACTCATCACAGCAAAAGTCTTGACTGAATCCATGTACGCCAATATGGTCATGGAGGACATCGCCTGGTTGGACTTCCGCCGAATACATGGTGAAGACATCATCATCACGGCCGGCCAAGACCTCTCAGATCCAAGACTTGGGATGAAGCGACAACGGGACGTTGCAGATGACAGTGGAAGAAAGACAGGAAGAGGGGAGGCTAATCCGGTTGGGTGTGTGATTCACTGTTCTTTTCCGATATATCTGTTGATGTAATAATGTCAGTTTTGACCTCGACACTCAGGTTCTACGGGAGTTGTATAGCTACTGCTGGTATGTTCCTTCATATAGTGTCGTTTGTGTAAATGTTCGTAACTCCTTTTCTGGCTTAGTGCACGTGTCGCGTACATGAATGTCGAGAGACAGTTCAAACTACGCGGTATTCCATTTACTCACGTCAACCCAACAAGTGGTGTTCCAGTCACCACGGAACTGGCTCATATCCAATCTTCACTTGCGCGTTCTGTACCCGCTTTATGTGTCCAGTCTAAACACATATTGTCTGGAGCACCTGCCGCTGAAGCAGCAATGCCAAACATCCGTGTTATTCCACTCAACTGGTGGTCGGACAAGAATGCTCAGGTTAGTGGATCTGAAGAAACACTGCACCATTCAACTGACTGTTCTTATGGTTTAGGTAGTGACATGTGTGAAGCTGAAATATGTGCAACAGCCAATGGGCAAGACCGCTGGCACAAGCGCTGTCATTCGACCATCCAAACGGATTATATACGACACCACAGAAGCCGTTGTTTCGTTTTTGTCTGAAAACGTCAACACATGTGTCGATGAATTCCTGGAGGAATGGGCCCGCGTCTCTAAGATGGTTGTCATTGCTCGGGAAGGTACATACTGTCATCCCTTGGCATAGCTTAATTGTTCTAATGAAATGTACCTGTGGTATTGGCATAGTTGCGCGAATGGCGAAAACCAAAAAGTGGAGCAATGTCCGTTTGCTCTCGTTCGATCTGCAAACTGTCGAGTTTGCGTACGCAGGTGTAAGCATGATCTGCTCCGTATCCTATATTCAAAATCCAAGTTAATTTCCTACACAGGACTACACAGTATCAATAACATGTACCGACCAACTCTCCCCTACAGGTGGTAATTTCGACCTTCGCTTCTCCCGCTCCCGGCCTCAATGGCACCCCACCTCCATCGTGCTTGATCTTAGACACCAAGACTTGTTCAACCCACACGATGATGCGGAACCTTTCTTGCGAAATATCTTGCGACACGGACATGGTCGGCTGGCGCCATCCTTGCACCGTTTAGTTACACTGTTGAGGGATACATTGCCGATTGTTGTCGAACTGGAGAAGATTCGAAGACAGATCGAGCTCAAAGAGGGGGAAGAAAGGGAGAACGTCGATACATTTGCGAAGGCTGTTGGGTGGTATCGAGTGCTCTATGGAGATCCTAGGTTCGCTTCATCTTGGATTTCATGTGGTGTTTTGCTGACATAGGTCAACAGACATGCTCTGGATTTCAGATTGATGAATGGCCAGCGTGTAGCCATCCTCGATGGCTCACATTCACTCTTTATCACCGATCCTCCAAGCTCATCCATGGAGATGTCAAGATCGCCCGTTGAAGGGCTAAGTCTACAGCCTATTCCGCAGTTCCAGGAGATTGTATTGGATGCCGTGAGGGAGGTTGTTTCGTCTGGTGAAGTGTCAGGCAAGATTGCACTGATTGATGTGGGTGTGGTGTGTGATGCGGATGCCGTTGGGGCTCTGGGAAGAGCCATGCATGGGCGGATTTTGGGACGGATGCGATGAGGGGATGTGGTTTTCTTAAGCCATTTATTGTTCTATTTATGCATTTCTAGTTCAAGAATAACCACCACTTGTGAGTATGACGAATGCACCGTTATCCTTTCTATATCTTGATTATCTTTGTGTCGTGGGATCGCAGACTGCAGAATGTCCATCATGAGCTCTGCTATCAGTATCATAGAAACCGCCAGACTCAGTAACAGCTGAATTGTCATTGTGGAAGACATCGAACTTCCTTCTACGTCTTGTGTTTCCTACGACTGAGTCGAAGCGAATATGACTGAGACAACACAGAACACAATAGATAACAGTGCTACCGGCTGCTTCTTTTGCTTCAGCAATATTTTGCATTTGGAATGTCCCGTAAATCACGCCAACGACATCCAGGGCAGAAGTCCTGCTTGTCACAACGTTTCCGCGATATTCGATCCAGGGCGATGTGCGGAATGTGACCCATACCTGCCGCATTAGTCCGCCCATGACGGAGCGGGGATGCCATTAACCTAAAAATTCTCCGCTTTCGTCAAGCAGATCTGTCTGGCCTGAAGTACTTGTATGGTCACTTGTATTGTATTTTCTATTGGTTGCCTTCGGTTGCTCTGCAGCCACCAATCACTTCAAGGGAGGCCGAGATTTCGAGGGCCCCACAATATTCATCGTGGACTTCTTCGTTTTTTGAGGCTGGCCGGGTTTTCGAGAGGGCACGTCGCTCTCGTCAGTGGAGCTGACGTCCAAATCGAAGAATTCCCCTTCGCTGCTTGCCCGGTCCGCTACTGTGACACATGCATGGCCAGACTTTCTGATCTTTGGAATGGGAGCCTTCTTGTTTCCTTTAGATTTGGTGCTCTTCTTGTGAGG
>Ga0210383_10002706_pt1 | contig 15995 bp, 14 predicted proteins | sample IncBWC14OmetaG_FD_160072 | JGI IMG/M metagenome (GOLD analysis project Ga0210383, IMG submission 160072) | Forest soil microbial communities from Barre Woods Harvard Forest LTER site, Petersham, Massachusetts, United States - Inc-BW-C-14-O ...
TCTGGATCAGATGGACATCGCCGGTGGCGGACGCCTGCGCATCGGCGAGTTCCTCGTCGGTGAGGGCCTGGTGCGGCAGGCCGACGTCGCAAGCGCGCTGGCCCAGCAGGAGCGCGATCGCGGCAAGCGGATCGGCGAGGTGCTCCTCGAGCTCGGCTTCCTGAGCGCTCAGACCCTGGCTGAGGCGGTGCGTGCCCAGCTCGAGGACCACTTTCACGACCGCTGACGCAATGGAGACCCACCTTCTGGGCCCGCCGGCGACGAGGGCTAGGCCACGATTGCGTCGGCGGCCAGCAGCAGATAGGGCTCGACAATCGGTTCGCCCGGTTCGTGGGCGTCCTGGCCGACCGCGCGCAACCTGATCCCGTTCGCGTCGCCGTAGATCAGGATCGACGTCCCGGCGCCCGAGTCGTCGACCGGCGCCGCCAGCGCCGGCTGCCCGCTCGCCGCCGTCACCTCGTACTCCCCCTCAGGCCCCGTCATCGGCTCATAGAGGACGCGCTTCACCGGCCGCGACTCGCCGACGGCGTGAAAGCGCAGCTCGCACCCGTCGGGGATCCCCTCCTGCTCCTCCACGACGACGTCGATGTACCGGCCGGCCACGATGAGAGACTACCGCACCGATGCGAATCGCCGAGGTGCCTTATCGATGGCTGAAGAAGATGCCGACGCTGAGGACGATACCGACCAGGACCCATCCGAGGACGCGACGGAAGGAGAACGATCGCTGCGGAGCCGGCACGACCTTCGGAAGTGGAGGAGCTTTGGGCGGATTCGACACGAGCACCTCGAGGGACGCGCAGGCCGATCGGTAGCGTCGCTCAACTTCCTCACGCTCGCGCCGCAGAGCAGCGAGGCGTTGCGTGGCGACCTCGATCTGGGCCCCGGTTGCGTCTCGGTACGGGTTCAATTTCCCCCTAGGAATAGAATGGAAATGAGCTTCCCGCCGATCGCCGCCGAGACGACGCCGAGGACCATCCCGATGATTGCCTCCATTCCTCCGACGCTGGGCGTTCGTGATGGTCGCGGCGGCAATGGCCGTGGCTCCACCTTCCAGCCGGCGATCTCGACCTCCAGCGTGCGGGTTCGCTGGCGAAGGTCCGCGATCGTCTCGGTCTCCTGGTCGATCACCCTCTCCAGCGCTTCGAGCGGCGTCTCGTCCCCGCTGTCGTTGTGCTCTCCTTCGTTCACGACCGCAGATGAGTTTGTCACGAACGGTCGGGGCGTCCAGTGACGCTCACCGGCACGGTCGAGGTCGTCAACCCGTTTGCTCGCTGACCCGCGTCTGGTTCAAGAGCGGCAAGACCGGGAGGTCGGTGGGACCGACGTCGATTCCGGCTGCGGTCAGCATTGCGTGGACCTGGCCGCGGTGGTGGGTCTGGTGGTTGAACATCTGAACGACCTGGACCCAGCGCGGGTGCGTCTGGGCGAAGCCATACATTCGACCCGTCCAGGTCATCGGCTCGGCCAGCGTCTGGGGCGTCACGGCGCGTGCCCAGGTCAGGATGTCGTCGTCGATCGCGACGCGCGCGGCGCGCAGGCAATCGAAGTCGTCGTGCAGCAGCTCGCCCGGTGGCGGCGCCGGGTAGCTCTTACCGTTGAACCGCGTCAGCCAGGCGCCGTCACTCCACCGATGGATGAGCTGTCCGCGCCGGGCAAATCATACCGTGGTAGTATCTAGGCATGTCGGCCAGGAAACTTGCCATCTCCCTCGACGGTGATCTGGCCAAGGAGGTCCAGCGTGCGGCGAAGGTCGAGTCCCGCGGGAACGTCTCCGCTTGGTTGGCCGAGGCGGCGCGTTCGCGGCTCCGGCAGCTCGCGGCCAAGCAGGCGCTGAAGGTGTACGAGGACGAGATGGGCGAGATCACCGAAGCGGAGCTTCGGCAGGTGCGGCGGCTGTGGCCGCGGGGCTGACGTTCGACAGCGGCGCGCTCATCGCCGCCGAGAAGGGGGACCGGCGGTTCTGGGCGCTGTGGAAGGAGGCCCTCCATCGCGGCGCCACCGTGAACGTGCCGGCGGCGGTGGTGGCCCAGGTCTGGCGGGGCGACAGCGCGGTGATCGCGCGGGTCCTTCAGGGGTGCGAGGTGGAAGCTCTCTCCGAAGAGCGTGCGAAGCGCATCGGTCGGCTGCTGGCGGTGAGCCGTACGACCGACGTCGTCGACGCATCGGTCGTGGTTGGAGCCGCGGCGCGGAGAGACGCCGTCGTCACCTCGGATCGGCGCGACATCGATCGGCTCGTGGGCAGCTTGAAACAGAAGATCGCGATCGTCGCGATCTGAAGTCGCGCCCGCGCGACGAGCCCGGGCTCCGGGCACCACGCTCCAAAAACGAAAGGGAGGACCCTCGCGGGCCCTCCCTTTCGTCGTGCGGTTCTCGGCTAGCGGGTTACGAGCAGCCGGAGGTGGTGCCGCAGTTGACGCACTTGTGGCAGCTGCCGTTGGGGATCATGATCGATCCGCATTCGGGGCAGGTCGGCGCGTCGGTGCGGGCAATGAAGCTGTAGTTGCCGTTGCCGGTGTGCGTGCTGCCGTTTCCGTTGGCGTGCCCGTTGTGGCCGTTTTTGGCGCTCACGTCGATCACCTCGACCTTTTGCGCGGCGGCCACCACCTCGCCGACGCGCTGGAGCTCGGCGCTGGCGGCGGGCGCCGGCTCGGCCTCGGCCACCGGCGTCTCGCGCACGAACTTCGCGGCCAGCCAGCGGAAGAGGTAGTCCATGATCGAGCTGGCCCGCGGAATCTCCGGGTTCTCGGTGAACCCGTAAGGCTCGAAGCGGGTGCGCGCGAACTTGTCGCAGAGGAGTCGCAGCGGAACGCCGTGCTGCAAGGCCAGCGAGATCGCGGTGGCGAAGCTGTCCATGAGGCCGGAGATCGTCGACCCCTCCTTGGCCATCTTCACGAAGATCTCGCCCGGCTCGCCGGTCTCGTAGAGCCCGACGTGGACGTAGCCTTCGTGACCGGCGACGGAGAACTTGTGCGTGAACGACTGGCGTTCGTCGCCCAGCTTCCGCCGCACGGCCGCCGGCGGCCCGTTCTTGACCGGCTTCTCTGCCACCGCGCCCTGTCCACCCTTGACCAGGCCCGGGTCGGTCTTGCTGGTCGAGAGCGGCTGCGTCCGCTTGCAGCCGTCGCGGTAGATGGCGACCGCCTTCAAGCCCTGCTTCCAGGACTCCATGTAGGCCTCCTGCACGTCCTCGACCGTCGCCTCGGGGGGCAGGTTGACGGTCTTGGAGATGGCGCCCGAGATGAACGGCTGCGCGGCCGCCATCATTCGGATGTGCCCCTGGTAGTGGATCGAGCGGGTGCCGTTCGCTGCCCGAAAGGCGCAGTCGAAGACCGGCAGGTGCTCCGGCTTGAGGCCGGGCGCCCCTTCGATCGTCTCCTCGGTGTCGACGTACTCGACGATCGCCTTCACCTGCGCTTCGTCGTAGCCGAGGTGGTCCAGCGCCTCGGTCAGCGTGTTGTTGACGATCTTGATCATCCCGCCGCCGACCAGCCGCTTGTACTTGATGAGCGCGATGTCCGGCTCGATGCCGGTGGTGTCGCAGTCCATCATGAAGCCGATGGTCCCCGTCGGCGCCAGCACCGTCGCCTGGCCGTTGCGGTAGCCATGCTCTTTGCCGATGGCGAGCGTTTGATCCCAGGCGTCGCGCGCGGCGTCCAGCATGTCGGCCGGCACCGCCGTGCTGTCGAGCTTGTCGACCTCCTTGCGGTGCTTCTTCATGACGCCAATGAACGGCTCCCGGTTCTCGGCGTAGCCGTCGAACGGACCGGTCACGTCGCGGGCGATGACGGCGCTGGTCCGGTAGGCCCAGCCGGTCATGAGCGCGGTGATGGCGCCGGCGTAGGAGCGCGCCGCCGTGCTGTCGTAGGGCAGCCCGCGCGACATGAGCAGCGCGCCCAGGTTGGCGTAGCCGAGCCCGAGCGGCCTGAAACGCAGCGAGTTCTCGGCGATCTTGGGCGTCGGGTACTTGGCGTTCCCGACGATGATCTCCTGCGCCAGGATCGTCGTCTCGACCGCGCGGCGGAACGAGCTCACGTCGAACTCGCTGGCGGTGGTCCTGTCGATGGCTCCGTCGGGAGCGGCCACCACGAACTTGCGCAGATTCAGCGACGCCAGGTTGCAGGCCGAGTCGTCGAGGTACATGTACTCGCTGCAGGGGTTGGAGGCGTTGATGCGCGCCGTCCCCGACGAGGTGTGCCAATCATTGATCGTCGTGTCGTACTGCAGGCCCGGATCGCCGCACTGCCAGGCCGCCTCGGCGATGTCACGCCAGAGCTTGCGCGCCTTGACCGTCTCGACCGGCCGCCCGTCGCGCACCGCGCGGGTCGACCAGTCGCGGTCCTTCTGCACCGCCTCCATGAAGTCGTCGCTGACGCGCACGGAGTTGTTCGAGTTCTGGAAGAAGACGGACTTGTAGGCCTCGCCGTCGAACGAGCCGTCGTAGCCGGCGTCGATCAGGGTCCAGGCCTTCTTCTCTTCCTTGGCCTTGCACCAGATGAACTCGTCGACATCGGGGTGGTCGATGTCGAGCATCACCATCTTGGCGGCGCGGCGGGTCTTGCCGCCCGACTTGATGACGCCGGCGAAGGCGTCGAAGCCGCGCATGAAGCTGACCGGGCCCGAGGCGGTGCCGCCGCCCTGCAGGAGCTCCTTCGACGAGCGGATCGGGGAGAGGTTGGTCCCGGTTCCGGAGCCGTACTTGAAGAGCATCCCCTCGGTCTTGGCCAGGCCGAGGATCGACTCCATCGTGTCGTCGACGCTGTTGATGAAGCAGGCCGAGCACTGCGGCTCCGCCTCGCTGCCGACGTTGAACCAGACGGGGGAGTTGAAGGCCATCCGCTGGGTGACGAGGAGGTACTTGAGCTCGGCGTTGAACACCACTGCCGACTCCTCGTCGGCGAAGTAGCTGGCGCTCTTGCCGTCACGGCCGTGCTTTCCCCAGGCGGTGATGGTGTCGGCCACGCGGGAGATCAGCTGGCGCACCGAGCGCTCGCGCTCGGGGGTCCCGACGGTGCCTCGGAAGTATTTCTGCACCACCACGTTCGTCGCGGTCTGGCTCCAGCTCTTGGGGACCTCGACGTCGCGCTGCTCGAAGACGCTCTTGCCGTTCTCGCCGGTGATCGCCGCCGTTCGGAGCTCCCACTCGACGCCAGCGAAGCCATCATCGCCCGGGGCGGTGAAATAACGTCTCAGCTTGAGCCCACGGGCGGTCGCCGATTGCGTCGACGAGGCCTTGGGACCTGCGTCAGGTTTGCTGCCTCGCCGCGACGGTGCGTGTGCCGTGAAGGGCGACGGCGCGCTCGCTGCGCGCCCGTTGCGATTCTTCCGGACGTCTTGCTTCTCAAGCATGGACTTCCTCCCCGTAAAAGACCTGGACGCCCAAATGGCGCCCGCGAACGTTGTATCCGAATCCCATAATGACCGCAAGATATAGTGTGGCGGGTAGGCTCAGCCACTACATCTTGTGGATACGGAGTGGATAAACTGTGGTGTGATCCGAAAAACACCAAGGTTTTCGCCCACCGTAAACGTGAGGACGAATTCTCCACCTGACCCCCCGTAAAGGCAAGTACATCACATATATGGTCACTCAATTTTGCAACGCGATGTTCCGAGACTGGTTCTTAGCTCCCCTCTAAGTGAGATGCGAGCCGCGTTCTTGCGTCGCGTGATCGCCGCGCGGTCGTAAACTACTTGGCCCAGGATCATCGATGCCCAACACCACCCCGCCCATTTCTGCTTCTGACGACGCTCGATCAACGACCAGCCCGCGCCCAAGGTCGGCGCCCCGCCGCCTGCGGCGCGCCGGTGGGGTGGCGTTGCTGGCGCTCTGCGCCTTCTCCGCGGGGCTGGTCTTTTCGCGACCGCTGCAAGCCGGGCGCTTCAATCCGTATCAGAAGCTGGGCGTGTTCACCAAGGTGCTCTCGTACATCGAGGGGCATTACGTCGAGGACATCGCCGAGACCGATCTCATGTACGGCGCCGCGCGCGGGCTGACCGACGTGCTCGATCCGCACTCGCGCTTCATGGACCCCGACGAGTACGGCCGCCTGAAGAAGGAGACCGAGGGGAACGAGGAGATCGACGGCATCGGCATCGACGTCGAGAAGCGCAAGAACAAGTTCGTCATCGTCTCGCCGATCGAGGGATCGCCGGCGGCCAAGGCGGGGATCGAGCCGGGCGACGTCATCAAGCGCGTCGACGGCGCCGAGATCTCGACGCTGGAGTTCGACGACGCCATCGGCCGCATGCAGGGACCGGCGGGGAGCGAGGTGGCGCTGGTGGTCGATCGCCACGGGCGCGAGCTCAGCTTCCGGATCAAGCGCGCCCGCTACGAGGTGAAGGCGGTCGAGGGGAAGCTGCTCGAGCCGGGCGTCGCCTACTTCAAGATCCGCGTCTTCTCCACCAACACCGATTCGTCGCTGGGCGATCTGCTCGATCAGCTGTCGGCCAAGTCGAAGGGGTTCAAGGGGATGATCGTCGATCTGCGCCGCAACCCGGGCGGCCTCCTCGATCAGGGGATCCGCGTCGCCGATCGCTTCATCTCCGACGGCCTCATCGTCAAGACGGTCGGCAAGGGCGGCCAGGTGATGGACGAGGCCCGCGCGCACAGCCACGGCACCTGGGAAGGGTTCCCCATGATCGTCCTCGTCGACGGCGCGACCGCCTCGGCGGCCGAGATCGTCGCCGGCGCCCTGCAGGATCACGGGCGGGCGGTCATCCTCGGCACGCAGACCTTCGGCAAGGGGTCGGTGCAGACGGTGATCGACATCGACGGCTGCGGCTCGAAGCCCTGCGGCCTCAAGCTGACCGTGGCGCGCTACTACACGCCGAACGGGCGCTCGATCCAGGGACAGGGGATCACCCCCGACGTGGTGGTCGAGGCGACCGCGCCGCCGCCCGACATGGAGGAGGCCGATCTGCCGCGCGAGCGCGATCTGCACAAGCGGCTGCGCAATGAGCAGGGGGACAAGCAGGTCGAGGCGTCGCGGCTCGACGACTACCAGCTGCAGATGGCGCTCGACTACCTGCACTCCTGGTCGGTGTTCGCCAAGCAGACGGCCAAGCGCTAGGGAAGGCCGCCCCGACGGGCGGAAAATACCGGGCGCGGTCGCGCTTGCAATCGACGACAAACTGCGGTTTTCTGCCAGGCCCGGCGTGACCCGCGCCGCCCCCCGACGAGAGGAGACGAGATGTCGTTCGGAGCTGCCCCTCCTGGAATGGACGAGTATCAACGCCTCATGGCCGAACGGGCCGCGGCGGCCAAGCGCAAGCGCAACCTGTTCGGCCTGATCGCGGTGGCGGTGGTCGGCGGCGGCCTTTTCCTTTTTCAGAAGAACGCGGCGAAGAACAAGCAGGCCCAGGCGATCCTCGACGCCGCCGGGCGCTTCGCCGAGCGCGACAAGACCGAGATGGGCGCGTTCTGGAACTGCGCCATGTCGAGCGAGGTCGACGTCGGGATGTTCAACAGCGCCGACCAGATCCAGCAGCGGATCGAGAGCGCCTACTTCACCCAGCAGAAGACCTACTCGGAGCACCTGACCACCGAGTGCGTCCCCAAGCTGGAGGGGGCCAAGTCGGCGATGGCCGCGGTTCCCGATCTGCCCGACGTGCTCAAGCCGTCGCTCGACAAGTACCTGGCGGCGCTGCCGAGGATGCAGTCCGGACTCGAAAGCTACGCCGAGAAGCTGAAGTCGCGCGGCGCGGTCAAGGACGTCGACGGGGCGATTCAGGAGGTGGGCGGCGGGTTCACCGCCGATCCGACCGCGGAGTCGGTGGCGTTCGCGAAGTTTCTGGTCTGCGCGGTTCCCGATCTCGAGAAGAAGAAGGACGTCCAGGCGCTGCTGGAGAATCTGGCCGACACCTGCAAGAAGGACGCGGTGACCTTCATGACCAAGGTCCGCACCGACTGTGGCTCGCTGGTCACGGGGGTCGACAAGGACAGCAAGCCGTCACCCGACAAGTCCTTCAAGGCCATCTCGAAGAAGTTCGTCGAGGAGGACAACAGCCGCCTCCTGCAGGCCTGGGAGTTCTGCGGCAAGCGGTCGCGCAAAGGGAAGAAGCAGCTCGATCTGGAGGACTTCCTGCTCGCCTCGAGTGACTACATGGAGGCCCGCGGCGAGCTGGTGAAGACCGCGCGCGAGGAGGTAGCTCGCATCACCGGCCAGCAGCTCCCCAAAGAAAAAGAGAAGCCCGCCGGCGAAGCCCCGTAGTCCCCGGGCACTCATCTCGACGCGCTCATCCACCACCCGCTCTTCCGCGCCACGCTAGGGGTGGGGGTCTCCTTCTCCGTGATTAACCTTAGTCACAGGGAGACCGAGGGATGCGGATAGCTCAGGTATCGCCGCTGCACGAGAGTGTGCCGCCCAAGCTCTATGGCGGAACTGAGCGGGTGGTGTCGTTCTTGACCGAGGCGCTGGTCGACCTCGGGCACGACGTGACGTTGTTCGCCAGCGGTGACTCCGCCACCCGGGCGCGGCTGGTCCCCTGCGCGCCGCGGGCGCTGCGTCTCGATGAGGGGTGCCACGATCCGCTGGCCCACCACCTGGCCATGCTGGAGGAGGTCTTCAATCGCGCCGCGGAGTTCGACGTCATTCACTCTCACCTCGACTACCTGTCGTTTCCGGAGGCGCGTCACTGTCGGGTTCCCCACGTCGCCACCATGCACAACCGGCTCGACGTTCCGGATCTGCAGCCGCTCTTTCGAGCGTTCGCCGACATTCCGGTGGTGTCGATCTCCGACGCGCAGCAGGCGCCGCTGTCCTTCGCGAACTGGTGCGGGACCGTCTACCACGGGCTGCCGCTCGATCTGTATCCGTTCCGGCCGAACGCGGGACGATACTTGGCCTTCCTGGGGCGGGTCTCGCCGGAGAAGGGGGTCCACCACGCCGTGGAGATCGCGCACCGGCTGGGCCTGCCGCTCAAGGTGGCCGCCAAGATCGACGACCGGGATCGCGAGTTTTATGAACACCATCTGAAACCGCTCTTCTCGGAAGCCCACGTCGAGTTTCTGGGCGAGATCGGCGAGGGCGACAAGGGCGACTTCCTGGGCGGTGCGGCTGCGCTGCTGTTTCCCATCGACTGGCCGGAGCCGTTCGGGCTGGTGATGATCGAGGCGATGGCCTGCGGCACGCCGGTGGTGGCTTTTCGTCGCGGGGCGGTGCCGGAGGTGATGCGCGACGGCGTGTCGGGCTACGTCGTCGACACGGTCGACGGCGCGGTGGAGGCGACGGCGCGCGCGCTGGAGCTGCCGCGCAAGCGTTGTCGCGTCTACTTCGAGGGGCGGTTCTCCGCTCCGCGGATGGCCAACGACTACCTCGCCGTCTATGAGCGCTTGTTGACGTCGGCGGCCGGCGAGCCGTCGGGCCGCCCGCACCGTCGGCTGGGCCTGGTCCCGGCCGAGGCGAGCGACGGCGGGGCGGAGCTCGCCTGAGGCGCGACGTGTCCGAAGTCGGCCATCCAGAGCATTCCGACGACGAGGTGCTGAGTCACCACGACAAGTTCTACATCCAGGCGACGTCGTCGCGCACCGACGACCGGACCCGCGTGCTCAAGCACGGCCGGATGTTCGCGGTGTTCGATCGCCACGGCGACGTGCAGCCGGTGGGGTTCGGCGAGCAGGGGGTCTACTTCGACGACACCCGGTTCCTCTCGCGGCTGGAGCTGCGGATCGGCGGCCGCCGGCCGCTGCTGCTCAGCTCGACAGTGAAGAAAGAGAACGATCTGCTGGCCGTCGATCTCTCGAACCCCGACCTCAAGGCGGCGGGCGGCTCGCTCACGCTGGCGCGCGGCGAGCTGCACGTCTTTCGGAGCACCTTTCTCTGGAACGGGGTCTGCTACGAGCGGCTGCGGGTCTCGAGCTTCAGCCGCGATCCGATCGACATCGATCTGCGGCTGGACTTCGACGCCGACTTCGCCGACATCTTCGAGGTGCGCGGCGCCAAGCGCGAACGGCGCGGGCGGAGGCTGCACGAGGAGGCCAGCCAGGCGAGCTTGGTCTTCGGCTACGAAGGTCTCGACGGGGTGACGCGGCGGACCCGGGTCGGCTTCGATCCGCCGCCGCAGGAGCTCTCCAACCGGCAGGCGCGCTATGACCTTTCTCTGGAGCCGAGGCAGTCGATCACCCTGCTGGTGGCCATCGCTTGCGAGCTGGGAGCGGCGGCGCCCACCATTGCGACGCACGACCACGCGCTCGCCGCGCTCACGACCGAGCTGGCCGGGGCCGCCTTCTCGCGCTGCCGCATCCACGCGACCAGCGACGATCTCGACGAGTGGCTGACCCGCTCGATCTCCGACCTCCAGATGATGATCACCGAGACGGCCGACGGCCCTTATCCCTACGCCGGGGTCCCCTGGTTCAGCACGCCGTTCGGCCGCGACGGGCTCCTCACGGCGATGGAGGTTCTCTGGATCGCGCCCGAGATCGCCCGCGGCGTGCTCGGCTTCCTGGCCGCCACGCAGGCCACGGAGGCCTCGCCCGAGCGCGACGCGCAGCCGGGGAAGATCCTGCACGAGGCGCGTGGCGGCGAGATGGCCGCCCTCGGCGAGGTCCCGTTCGGGCGCTACTACGGCAGCGTCGACGCCACCCCGCTCTTCGTGATGCTGGCGGCGGCCTACCTGCGGCGGACCGGGGACAGAGCCTTCATCCGCACGCTGGCGCCTCACGTCGATCACGCGCTGGCCTGGATCGAGCGGGAGGGCGACTCCGATGGTGACGGGTTCGTCGAGTACGCGCGCCAGACCGACAAGGGGCTGGTCCAGCAGGGGTGGAAGGACTCGCACGACTCCGTCTTCCACGCCGACGGCGCGCTGGCAGAGGGGCCGATCGCGCTCTGCGAGGTGCAGGGGTATGTCTACGGCGCCTTCCGGGGCGCCGCCGAGATCGCCTCGGCGCTCGGCCACCGGGCGCGGGCGGAGGCCTATCTCCGCAAGGCCGAGGTGCTGCGCGCGCGCTTCGCCGAGAAATTCTGGGACGAGACGCTGGGGACGTTCGTGCTGGCGCTCGACGGGACCAAGCACCCCTGTCGCGTGCGCAGCTCCAACGCGGGGCACGCGCTCTGGACCGGGATCGCCGAGCCCGCGCAGGCGCGCCGCGCGGCTGAAACGCTGATGAGCGAGGGGAGCTTCTCGGGCTGGGGGGTTCGGACCCTGGACGCCGCGGAGCTGCGCTACAACCCGATGTCGTACCACAACGGGTCGGTCTGGCCGCACGACAACGCGCTCATCGCGGCGGGCTTCGTCAACTACGGCTTCGACGACCTGGGGCTGCGGCTGTTCGAAGCGATGCTGGGCGCCAGCGAGACCGTCGATCTCCACCGGCTGCCGGAGCTGTTCTGCGGCTTTGCGCGCCGCCCGGGCGAGGGGCCCACGCTCTATCCGGTCGCCTGCGCGCCGCAGTCCTGGGCGTCCGCGGCGGTGTTCATGTTGCTCGGCTCCGCGCTGGGGATCAGCATCGATGGCGCGCGCGGCGAGGTGTCGCTGCTCCACCCGGTGCTGCCGCCGGCCATCGGCGAGCTGCGCATCACCGGCCTCGAGGTGGGGAGCGGCCGGATCGATCTGCTGTTCGAGAACCACCCGCACGACGTGGGGCTGACCGTCCTCCGCCGCGAGGGTGAGGTCCGGGTGGTCACGGTCAAGTAGTCAGCGCGAAGGCGAGCGGCAGCAGTGCGCCGAGCGTGGTGCGGGCGGCGGCGCCCTTCGCGCCGGCGATCAGCACCTCGGTGTCGGCCCGTCCGAGCTCGGCGATCACCTGGCGGCAGGCGCCGCAGGGGGAGGCGGGGGGCGAGGCGCCGGAGGCGACGGCCACGGCGCGAATGCTTCGGGCGCCTGCCGCCACGGCCGCGGCGATCGCGTTGCGCTCCGCGCAGACGGTGAGCCCGTAGGAGGCGTTCTCCACGTTGCAGCCGACGGAGATCCGCCCGCGTTCGTCGAGGACCGCCGCGCCGACGGTGAACTTCGAGTAGGGGGCGTGGGCCCGCCTGCGGACGGCGCGCGCCGCCGCGACCAGGGCGGACCGCGCGGCTGCGGTGCTCACGGCGTCTCCAGGCCCGCGACGACGGCGGCGATCAGGCGGCCGAGCGCATCGGCACCGGCCGCCGCCGCCCGGGTGACGTCCTCGTGGCGCAGCGGCCCCGGCATGACGCCGGCGGCCATGTTGGCGACCAGCGACAGCCCGAGCACGGAGAGCCCGGCGTGACGGGCGGCGATCACCTCGTGCACCGTCGACATCCCGACCAGACCGGCGCCGAGCGTCCGCAAGAGACGCACCTCGGCCGGCGTCTCGTAGGCGGGGCCGGCCATCCCGGCGTAGATCGCCTCGCGCAGCGGCCGGCCGATCGCACCGGGAGCAGCCGCCATGGCCAGCGCGCGCAGCTTGGGATCGTAGGCGTCGGTCATGTCGACGAAGCGCGGCCCCAGCCGCTCGTCGTTGGTCCCGGTGAGCGGCGATCCGGAGGTCAGGTTGATGTGATCCGAGATGGCCACGATCTCGCCCGGCGAAAACGCCGGGTCGACGGCGCCGGAGGCGTTGCTGACGATCAACGTCCGCACGCCGAGCGCGGCGACCACGCGCACGCCGAACCCGACTTCGGACGGCGGGTAGCCCTCGTAGCCGTGGACGCGGCCGCACAGCAGGAGCACGGTCTTGTCGCCAGGCTTGCTGGAGGGCCCGCTCGAGATTTTGCCTGCCACCAGCCGTCCCGGATGGCCGGCCACGGTGGTCTCCGGAAAACAGGGGAGCGACGCGTAGGCCACGCGGCGGGCGTCGGTCAGCCGATCGGCCACCCCGCCCAGGCCCGAGCCGAGCACCACGGCAGCCGTCGGCGTGTCGAGCTCGAGCTGCTCCGAGACGGCGCGCGCGGCCGCCTGCACGCGTTCGAAGAGCGGCGCTCCCAGCTTCATTGACCTGTCTCCCTTTCTTCCTTGAAGGCGGTCGCCAGGAACGGCGTCAGCGCCTGCTCGAATGCGCCGGGCGCTTCGACGTGTGACAGGTGACCCGCGCCCGGGATGGTCACGAACGTCGCACCGGCGATCGCGCCTGCCATCTGCTGCATGTCGTCGGCGGGGGTGACCTGATCGGCGCTGCCACGGAGCGCCAGCGTCGGGACGCGGATCGCTCCCAGCTGGCCGGTCCGGTCGGGGCGATCGCGCAGCGCCTCGATCCCGGCGATCAAGCTGGCGGCGCGCGTCTCGGCCCGGGCCCGCAGGAAGCTGACCAGCGTCGGAGGCGCCGAGGGGGAGAGCAGCCGCGCCAGGCTGCCGTCGAGGTAGGGGCCCGAACCGGTCGCCTTGATGCGCCCGATGGCGCCGTCGCGCGCCTTGCGGGTCTCGGCGCTGTCGGCGGCCGCGCGCGTGTCGCAGAGGACCAGCGCCCCGAGGCGCGCCGGATGGCGAACGGCGAAGGCGAGCGCCGTGTAGCCGCCCATCGACATCCCGAGCACCGCCGCGCGCGCCACGCCCAGCTCGGCGAGCAGCGCCGCCAGATCATCGGCCAGATCGTCGACGGCGTAGCCGTTTTCGCCGAGCGGCGATTCGCCGAAGCCGCGCGCGTCCACGGCGATGACCCGGTGCCGGACCGCGAGGACCTCCACCAGCCCCGACCAGATCCCGCGCGCAAAGGGAAACGGGTGCAGCAGCACGACCGGCGATCCCGCGCCGTGCTCCTCGTACCCGACCGGTCGCGCTCCTCGGCTCAGCATGCTTCGCGCAAAGCTACCGCACTCACCCCAGCGTCTCCAGCACCAGCGGCGTCGGCCGCGGGGCGCGCGCTCCGAGCTGGAACGCGCGCCTGACCAGAGGCTCGGCCACGGCGGCGCGGGCGGCGTCGTCGTAGTGCAGGGTGCAGAGCACGTCCCCGCGCGCGACCGGCGTCCCGACCTTGGCTTGCAAGATGATCGCGGCCCCGGGGGCGATCCGATCCTCCTTGCGCAGGCGGCCGGCGCCGAGCAGCGTCGCCGCGCGTCCGAGCAGGCCTGCGTCGGCGCGCACCACCACGCCGGCGCGGGTCGCGCGGAGCACGCGGCTGTGGCGGGCGCGCGGAAGGCGGGTGGGATCGTCGACGACGCGCGGATCGCCCCCCTGCAGGCGGACCCCCAGAGCGAAGCGCTCCAGGCCGGCGCCGCTGGCGATCTCCCGCTCGATCCGCCGCGCCCCCTCCCGCAGATCGCGGGCCTTGCGGCCGACCACCAGCATCTCGGCGCCGAGCCGCACGGTCAGCGCGCGCACGTCGGGCGGACCCTCGCCGCGGAGGATCTCGATCGCTTCTTGCACCTCGACCGCGTTGCCGATCGCGGCGCCGAGCGGCTGATCCATGTCCGATAGCACGGCGCGGACGCGCAGGCCAAGCTGGCCGCCGAGGCCGATGAGCGCGCGCGCCAGCGTGCGGGCCCGGCTGAGCGCCGGGAGAAAGGCGCCGCTGCCGACCTTGACGTCCATCACCAGCGCGCCTGCCCCTTCGGCGATCTTCTTGGAGAGGATCGACGAAGCGATGAGGGGGATCGACTCGACCGTCGCGGTGGCGTCGCGGAGCGCGTAGAGCAACCGATCGGCCGGGGCCAGGCGAGCGCTCTGCCCGGCCAGGACGAAGCCGGCCTGGGCGAGGACGCGACGGAAGGCGGCCGGCTCGAGCGCGGTGCGAAAGCCGGGGATCGTCTCCAGCTTGTCGAGCGTGCCTCCGGTGTGGCCGAGCGCGCGTCCGGCCATCATTGGAACGTAGAGGCCGGCGGCCGCGCAGAGGGGGGCCAGACAGAGGGAGATCTTGTCGCCCACGCCGCCGGTCGAATGCTTGTCGACGGTGCGCCCGGGAAGTGACGACCACTCGAGACGCTCGCCCGAGTCGATCATCGCGCGGGTCCAGGTCCCGAGCTCGCGTGGGCCGAGGCCGCGCCAGACGATCGCCATCAGCAGCGCCGCCAGCTGATAGTCGGGAATCGTGCCGCGGACCGCACCGGCGATCACCTTCTGAATCTCGTCGTCGGTGAGCGAGCCCCCGTCACGCTTCTTCGCGATCAGAGTCGGGACGGCGAGCGGCGCGGGGATCTTCTTCATCCCGCGATCGCGTCCAGGAAGCTCGTGCCGCGGGAGAGCGGCGCGATGCCCAGGGCGGCGGCGATCGTCTGCCCGAGATCGCAGAACGACGTTCGCGTCCCCAACGACACCGGACGGATGTCGGGGCCGAAGGCGAGCAGCGGGACGCGCTCGCGCGTGTGATCGGTGCCGGGGGTGGTCGGATCGTTGCCGTGATCGGCGGTGATGAAGGCGATGTCTCCGGGCACGAGCGCGCGCTCGAAGGACGGCAGCCAGGCGTCGAGCTCGCCGAGGGCGCGCGCGAACCCTGGCACGTCGTTGCGGTGGCCGTAGAGCATGTCGAAGTCGACCAGGTTCACGAACAGCAGGCCGGGCGCGAGGGTCGACAGCGCTTCCAGCGTGAGCCGCAGGCCGTCGGCGTTTCCCTCGCTGTGCAGTGAACGCGAAACACCGCGGCCGGCGAAGATGTCGGAGATCTTGCCGACGCCGATCACCTCACGGCCGGCGTCGACCAGGTGGTCGAGCAGCGTCGGCGCCGGCGGAACCAGTGAATAGTCGCGCCGGTTGTAGGTGCGCCGGAAGGCGCCGGGGGCACCCACGAAGGGGCGGGCGATCACCCGCCCGATGCGGTGGCGATCGGCGATCAGGCGCGCCGCTTCGCAGATCCGGTAGAGCTCGGCCAGCGGCACGATCTCCTCGTGGGCGGCGATCTGAATCACCGAATCGGCCGAGGTGTAGAGGATCAGAGCGCCGGTGGCCAGGTGCTGCGGTCCGAGCTCGTCGATGATCGTCGTTCCCGAGGCGGTCCTGTTGCCGAGGAGCTCGCGCCCCGCCGCCGCGCGGAGGGCCTCGGTGATGGCTGGCGGAAAGCCATGGGGGAAGGTCGGCATCGCCACCTCGGTCAGGAGGCCTGCCATCTCCCAGTGCCCGGTGATGGTGTCCTTGCCGGCCGAGGCCTCGCTCATGGCGTC
>Ga0210383_10002710_pt1 | contig 15975 bp, 11 predicted proteins | sample IncBWC14OmetaG_FD_160072 | JGI IMG/M metagenome (GOLD analysis project Ga0210383, IMG submission 160072) | Forest soil microbial communities from Barre Woods Harvard Forest LTER site, Petersham, Massachusetts, United States - Inc-BW-C-14-O ...
CATATGTCGAAGGTCGAGGGTTCTTCAACCCAGGCTTTTTTTGCGGAGCTCCAGTAGGTTAGTTCGTCTTTGCCCAGGGGAAAGTGGAGAGTTTTTTTCTCATGCGGGGCAAGACTGACGCGCTCGAAGCCTTTTAGTTCGCGGACGGGGCGCGAGGTGCTGCCGTATTGCTGGTGAATGTAGAGTTGCGCGACTTCGTCGGCGGCGGAATTTCCGGTGTTCTCCAAATCGACGGTTACATCGATTGTTTCGCCGGACTTGATCTGGCCGCGGCTGAGTTTCAAATTTGAAAATTGGAAAGTGGAGTACGACAGGCCGTAGCCGAACGGGAATAGCGGCGTGCTTTCTTCGGCCCAGTAGCGCTTGGCCTGATCCTTCGGAGCCTGCGTGGTGTTGTGAGAGTAGATCATGGGGACCTGGCCGACATGGCGCGGCCATGTGAACGGGAGCTTGCCACCGGGAACGGCGTCGCCGAAAAGTAGATTGGCCACGGCGTTACCGCCGTGCGTGCCGGGATACCAAACTTCCAGGATTGCGGGGACGTGTCGCGCGGCCCACTGGATATTCAGCGGCCGGCCATTCATCAGCAGCAGAACGATGGGTTTTCCGGTGGCGACTACGGCTTCCAGCAATTCTTCTTCGCGGCCCGGTAGGTCGAGCGAATCGCTCGAGGCAGCTTCGCCGATCATGTTTTGCGCTTCACCGAGAACGAGAATCGCGAGATCGGAAGAACTGGCGAGGCCGGCTGCCTTGGAAATTTCGTCCTTGGCTTGTTCGGGCGTCCAGGCGGGCGGGTTTTCGAAGTGGAAAATCGGATCGAAGATGGAAGGAAACTTGCGTTTTATTTGAACGCCGGGTGCGTAGCTGACTTCGGCGTTTGAACCGAGTTTTCCGCGGATGCCGGCGAGCAGCGTTACCGTTTCCTTCGTGTCCTGTTCAAGAGCCCAAGGGCCATCGGTGTCTAACTGCGAATCAGCGATTGGACCGAGGACGGCTATCTTTTTATACGCCGTTTTATTGAGGGGCAGAAGGCTGCCTTCGTTGCGCAGGAGAACGGCGGTACGCTCGGCGGCCAGGCGCGATGCAGTGCGATGCTCTGGAGCGGCGAGGATTTGCTGGGCGCCCGCTTCGTCAACGTAGGGATGCTCGAAAAGGCCCATGCGAATTTTCGCTTCGAGGATGGGGCGAGCGGCGTCTTCTATTTGCTCCGCGGTGACCTGGCCGCTTTGCACGAGCTGCAAAAGGTTTTGCGAATACGCGTTGGGGCCGAGGGACATTTCCATGTTGACGCCGGCATTGAGTGCGATTTTCGCGGCGTCGGAAAGATCTTTCGCGTAGCCGTGAGTGGCCAGGCTTTTTACGGCGTTGGCATCGCTGACGACGAAGCCGGTGAAATTCCATTGTTCGCGAAGGACGTCGTGCAAGAGCCAGCGATTTCCGGTAGCGGGCACATCGTTCAAATCCATGTACGCGCTCATGGCGGAGCCGACTCCGGCTTTGACGGCAGCGTGGAAGGGAGGGAGATAGACGTTGTTGAGCAGGGTGTCGGGAATGTACGACTCGTCGTAATCGCGGCCGCCCTGCGCTGCGCCGTATCCGGCGAAATGTTTCATGCACGCGAGGATGTGATCGGGCGAGCCGATGTAGTCGCCCTGAAATCCGCGAACCTGTGCGGCGGCGATGGCAGAACCGAGGTAGGGATCTTCGCCGGCGCCTTCAACGATGCGGCCCCAGCGAGGATCGCGCGCGATATCCAGCATCGGCGCAAAGGCCCACTTGATGCCCACGGCATTTGCTTCCTGCGCGGCGATGGACTGCGCTTTGGTGACGAGAGCGGGATCCCAGGAAGCGGCCATGGCGATGGGGACAGGGAAAATGGTGCGGAAGCCATGGATCACGTCGTAGCCAAAAATCAGAGGAATGTGGAGGCGGGAATGATCCATAGCGAGATGCTGGAAATGGTTGATTCGCGCGGGGTCGGTGACAAACAGAACAGAACCCAGCTTCCCTTTTGCGGCTGCGTCTTCGACGGGCTCTTGCGGAGGTAGATCAAACATTTGGCTGAGCTGGGCGACTTTTTCTTCGAGCGTCATTTGTTTCAGAAGCGCGTCGGCACGGCGGCGAACTTCCTGATCGTCGGGAGGTTTGGCGGAAGAAGTTTGTTGCGCGAAAGTAAAGGGAGCGGCCAGCAGTACGAGAGTACAGCCGAAGATTTGCAACGCGAGCGATCGTGCGCTGCTCAATCGATATTCTAGAGGCATTGGAGTCTCCGAGGACCCGCCATCGATGAGAGGAGCGGTTGGACAGGGCTCTGTGGCTTGCAGTGCCGATTCTATGCCAAATGCGTAAACGTTTGTGACGAAAATCTAGGAGCGCGGGGAATCAGTGAACCATATCGATGGGCGCGGGTTCTCCGTCGGACCACTTGCCGACGGGAATCATGAAGACGGTGAGGCGATCGGGCGCGTCTTGGTGAGCAAGAACAGGAGAGCCGGCCGAGTTTGCACCCCAAAGGGTTTCGTTCGTCGCTGGAAAATAAAACATCAGATGGGGAACGCCGTGGCCATAGCGCGCGCCGAAATAGGCTTGCCGCGACATCATGTAGCACATGGAACCGCGTTCCGGCGCAGGCAATTCTTTTTTATCGAAAGCGGCTTTGAGGCCAGCGACGATCTGGTCCCTAGATTGACGGGCCAACGCAAGCTCCGTGCGTTTTCTGCTGATGGGGAGATGCGTGCGCGCGGCGGGCGGATTGAAGCACGTTGGTCCGTACAGTTTGGGATTCCAGAATTCGGGATCGTCGATGTCGCCAGCCCAGGAGCGTTCGACGATACAGACGAAACCGTTTTTTCCTTTGACAGCGGTTTCAAAACCGTGGCGGCCGAGAACGAGAACTTCCGCGTCGCTGGAGATGGATGCGGGTGCCGCGCTTTTTGCCATGGCGATTTCGGTGTCGCGGTCCAACAGGTATTGGTCGAGCGGCGCCATGCTGGGATAGGACGTTTTTGCATCCTGCGTTTTCGTTTGGCTAGACATGGCGAACAAGAGAAACAAGGCGAGTGCCGACATTGCGATGCGTTTCATTTTTGATTCTTCCCTTCTTAGCTGACGCTGGGTAGATATTCCGCGAGGCGAGCGAGGGTTTGGATTCCACCTTCGACGGCACCATAAGTTTTTTCGACGAATTCACGTTTCTGGGCGGAAGCGAAGAGCATGCGCAGGGTTAGTTTGGTTTTGCTGCCTTGCGCTTCGAAAATCCAGGTGGATTGAAACTGCACACGTCCTTCGCCTTTTTTTCCTCCGGTCATGGAATAGACGATGCGCTCGGGCTTGACGACCTCGATAAAAACGCATTGGCCGGGATAATCGGTGCCGTCCGGGCCGTGCATGGTGTGATTCCAGATGCCGCCGGGGCGCACATCCATTTCGTGAATGGTGATGGTGAAGCCGCGCGGTCCCCACCATTTCACAACGTGCTTGGGATCGGTCCAGGCGTCCCAGAGGAGTTCGCGAGGAGCATCGAAGACGCGCGTGAGCACGATTTCGCGATCGGCGAGACTTTCGGCGGCGGCTTTTGCGTCGGTCATGACTTGTGTCCTTTCTTTTTGCGTGGCTTTGCGAGTTGCTTGCTTTCCTTGCTTTTTAGTTCAACGAGATATTCGTCCAGGCGATCGAAACTTTCTTCCCAGAAGCGGCGATAGCCTTCGGCCCAATCCGAAACTTCTTTGAGGGGGCCGGCTTCGAGGCGGCACGGGCGCCACTGGGCTTCGCGGGTGCGAGCGATGAGGCCAGCGCGTTCGAGGACTTTAAGGTGTTTGGAAATGGCGGGGAGGCTCATGTCGAAAGGTTCGGCCAATTCGGTGACGGAGGCGTTGCCGGAAACGAGGCGGGCGAGGATGGCGCGACGAGTGGAATCGGCGAGAGCGGCGAAGGTGGAGGAGAGGGAGTCGGGGGTCATTTCGTATTTAACCTATAGGTTAAATACAATATGCGCGCGTGGGTGTCAAGCGCGTTTTTTGGGGAGGGAGGGATTTTGCGGTAGGGAGTCAGAGGAAGAAGGCGGGAGAGGAAGGGGAAGACTTTAACGCAGAGGGCACAGAGTTAGGACCGCAGAGGACGTGGAGAAGAGAGGATTCGTCGGTGGGTTGTGTGGATCGAAGAGGGATTCCTCACTTCGCGGACTCCGTTCGGAATGACGGGGATTTTTTGAGGTGATGAGAGGAGTCTTGGGATTTGGAGTGTTGCGGACATGGGGCGCGGCAGTGCGGCGCCCCTACGCGGAGGTTTTTAGCGCGAGGGTGTGGAGATAAAGGCGGCTGGGGAGAGGGAGAGGGCTTCGGAAAGTAGCTTGGAGAGTTGGGCAGGGAGACCGCGGGCTCCGGTCCCCAGCGTAGCTTCACTGGCGGTTACGGCGGCGGCGATGGTGGTTAGTTCGTCTCCGGGAGTGGTGCTCATGAGGTCTTGGGCGCGATAGAAACAAGCGAAGACAAGGCGCCCGGGTTGATTCTGGCGACGAAGAAACTGGCCGTAGTTGTACCAATCCGTGGCCGCGGCCTTCGGATCGCCTTGCGTCTCATCGACGATGAGGGCTTGCTGGAACGATTGCGCAGCCGCGCCGATGTCGCTGGCGCGCTCTTGAGAATCGGCAGCGTGGACCAAGGCGAGGCTTTGCAATCCGGGATTCTTGATTTTTTCGGCGAACTGCGCGGCCCTTTGATAACCGATCAGGGCTTCGGGGATTTTCTTGTCGGCGGCGTCCGCATCAGCAACCTTCACGAGAGCGGAGATGACCATAGGCCCCTCGCCAACGTGGCTGGAAGGATGTTTGGCGACAATCTCGAGATAGGCGCGGTAATGGCGGGCAGCCGCTTGAAGTTCGCCGCTCTGTTCGAGGGCCTGCGCGAGATACAGTTGGGCGTTCGTCTGCATGGGGTCCGCGGCAACGGCGCGTTGCCACGAATCTATTGCCTCCTCAGGGTGGCCGAGCTTCTGGGCCAGAAGACCGTAATTCAAGAGTGCATTCGCATTTTGCGGAGAACGAAGGAGCAGCTTGCGGTAGAAGTCGTAGGCATCCGCGTTTCGACCAGCGAGAATCAACGCACGGGCATATTCTTCCTGCACACCGACGTTGCCAGGACTCACTTCCGCGGCGCGCTGCAGAGCGGATAACACCAAATCCCGATGGCCAGTTAGATCGGCAACACGGGCCAGATGGGCCTGCAGGACGCTGTCGTTGGGATTCATTCGCGCGGCACGCTGCAAGGAATTCAAACTTGCGGAAACATTGGCCCAGTAGAAATGGAGTTGATCCATTCCACCCCACAACAGCAGAAGAAGGATGAGGGCAACGCGCAAGAGACGGGCGGCGACGGTGGTTCCCGCGACCCAGCGAAAAAGTGTGGCGACACGGCTTGGCTGTGCATCTTGTGCGGCGGATTCGGAATTCTTGTTGAGCAGCAAAGCACCGATGCGGGAATCGCGAAGTTTCCAGATTTTGCCGTCCAGAATGAAGTGATGAAGATTCACGAGCGCGGTGAAGGTCAAAAAGCTGGCGGCAAAATCAGCGTGGAACAGGCGGCTGGCGAGCCAGGGCCCGGGAATGAAGAGGGCGATGCCACCGGCGACGAGGGTCAATAGATAACGCGGAAAACTCCAAGAGGCTTGGCCGGCAGCACGCGCTTCTTTGCGCTGATAGTAACTGGTGATCCAGAGATATTGCGCGGAATGAAGAACGGCCAGAATGCCGCTGGAATAACGCGTTTGCGGAACTTCCTTGCCGCTGAGAAGTTCGACCACGGCGGGTAGAAGGAACCAGAGAAATTGCGTGGTGGCCAAGGTGACGCTGGGGATAAGCGCTTTCCAGGACGCGCGGCGAGCGAGGGAGGAGAGCGCCCAGCCACTGGCACCCAGGAAAAACAGGCCGAGCATAATGCGAACGGGAAGAGTGAATTTGGCGGGCAACGCGAGCGAGAGGATCAGGGCGTCGGAGGAAGGGCCGGTGTGAAAACTGAAGAGGAGCATCAAGTAAGAAGCGATGAAGGCAAGGTGCAAGGCGTGGTACTCCCCTTCGGTGGGAGTGAGGCCGGCGCGGCGCGCAAACATCATCAACAAGCCGTAATTTTGGCCGGTGTAATGCCAGGGGCTCCAACAGATGTACAGGGTGAAGATCCACGGGAGCAGCGGATACCAGAGATGTGCGATCAGGCCCGCGCTGAGAAGCAGAAGCGTGACGTGAACGGTGAAGACGCGGTACTTCGCGAACTCGTCGTAGGTATGGTACGCGCGATACACGGTGGCCATGAAATGCGGGTAATTGAAGAAGAGGGCCAAAGCATAGAAGGCGAAGGACCAACCTTTCGTGGAAGAGGAAGAAACATAGTTGGTCAGGAGAAGCAGTGGAGCGGTCCACGCACCGCAGCCGATGACGAGATCGAGCCACGGGCCGTAAATCCAGGAAGTGCGGGGCGGGGTACCGTTACCCGGAGAGGCTGCGGCCGTTTCCGCTGGAATAGATAGCGTGGAGGACATTTCTATCGAGCGTAACGCACTCTACCGCGGAGGACGGGAAAAGCAGGTTGATGGATGCAGAATGAGTTACGACTTCTGGCGAACAACGGTGTTACATAGGGCAGGGGGAAGGCAGCACCTTCCGTAATCCCCCCGCTGACATCCGAGGTTGAGCGTGATATATCTCTCCCGGTAATTTCCAGCATCCAATAGACAGCATTACAAAGAGGAGATTGTGTATGAGACACAGACTAATTCGCACCGCACTGGGGGTGTCCCTTGTCGGACTACTGCTGCTGACGGCCGCAGCGAGCAATGCGCAAGAAGCCGGCGCAGCGTCTGGATCCGTGACATTCACGGTGACAGCAGTGGGCAAGAAAGAAGGCGCACCGCCAATTGCAAAGGACGATGTGCAGTTGCTTATGGGAAAGGAACGCAAGCAGATCGGCGACTGGAAAAAGGGAGAGCAGCTTTACCTTGCTATCCTGATTGACGATTCCATTGAGACAGGCGCGGGCGGGCAGTGGGATTACCTAAAGGAATTTATTGCCGCGCAGCCGCCGACAACATACATCGCGGTGGGCTATCTGCAGAATAACAGCACGCGCGTGGCGCAGGATTTCACGCAGGACCATGCGCTGGCGGCAAAGGCGCTGAGACTGCCGTTGGGATTGGGCGCGATTGGGTCCAGCCCGTATCTGGCGACGCTGGACATGCTAAAGCGCTGGCCGGATACCGGAGTGCGGCGTTCGATCATTTTAATCACGTCGGGAATTGACTATTTCCGGGGAAACTCCTTTGGAGCGTTCTATCCGGATCTGGATTCCGTAATCGCGCGAGCGGAGAAACAGAACACCAATATCTGGTCGATCTATTATCCGAGCTCGGGACACCGGGGGCACGCGTTTTACCTGGTGAACTACGCACAAAACAACATCGATAAACTTTCGGAGTATACAGGGGCCGAATCGTATTTCCTGGGATTTGGCACACCAGTGTCCATCAAACCGTACCTGGATGAAATCGGGACGCACCTCAGCAACCAATACTTGCTGACGTTTGCGGGATCGGGCGGAAAGAAGGGGAAGTTTCAGAACATAAAGGCCAAGACGGAATTGCCGGACGTGGAGCTATTTGCTCCGCAAGCGGTGTTCCTGCCGCCTGGTTCGTGAAGACGAGATAGGATCAGAATGGAAGGGCGCTCTGACGGTGGTCAGGGCGCCTTTTTTATTTAAGGATGGCTCGAGGCGTGGCGCCGACTTAGTTGCTACGGGTGGAATCGCGAATCACCAGTTCGGGGTGGAGCTTTTGGGAGACCGCGGACCAATCGCGATTTTCGTGACCGGCTTTGACGGCGTCCATGACGATGCTGACAGCAGTGCCACCCATAGTTTCGAGCGGCTGGCGCACTGTGGTGAGAGAGGGAGCTGAGAGCGCGGAAATGGCAACGTCGTCAAATCCGGTGACGGAACATTGTTCGGGAACACTGATCCCCGCTTTGGCCAAGGCGCGAACGGCACCGAGCGCGGTGAGATCGTCGAAGGCAAGAATGGCGGTGAATTTTTTCTTTTGCTGGAGCAGTTCTTCGGTGAGGCGATACCCGTGTTCGAAACTGGCGTTGGCGTCGAAGACGTCTGGGATCTGGAGGACGAGGCTGGGTTCGAAGTCCAGCTTTACGGATTGAGCGAATTTTTGGACACCGCGCCAACGGGGCGCGCTGTCGATCAGACGCTTCGGGCCGCGAATGACAGCGATGCGGCGATGCCCGCGCTGGTAGAGATGCTCGAGGGCGAGGCGGCCTCCTGCTTCATTGTCCACCATGACAGAGCTGACGCGGTTGCCAGGAATTTCCCAACCGATGGTGGCGGCGGGAATTTGCTGCTTATTGAGATCGGCGAGGACGTGAATGTCCACGAAAAGCCAGTTGGCGACGACGATCAAACCATCCACGTGGCGCTCGAGCAGCATTTCAAGGTAACGCTCGAAACGGTCTCGCTGGTTGTGCGCATCGGCGAAGATCGGGAGATAGCCGAGAGGGTAAAGAGCGTTTTCGATGCCGCGAAGAATCGGAGTGCAGAACGGGTCGGTAACGTCGAAGAGCATGACGCCGATACTCTGGCTGCGACGGCTGCGGAGGAAACGGGCCATGGCGTTGGGACGATAGCCAAGGCGCTTGGCGGTTTCTTCAATGCGCTGGCGAGTGGTGGGAGCGATGTAGCGCGCCAGCGGGGCGTTATTGAGAACGATGGAAACCGTCGCAGGAGAAAATCCAGTGGCTTGGGCCACGTCGCGCATGGTGACAAGCCCGCGCTTTGGGCCGGTCTTCTTCATTCGTTATTCCTCGCGTGCACATCATCGGCTGAATGCGGGCCCATTTGCAATGCGAAAGCGCGATGGAGCTACTCTTCTGGCGGAACTTCGAAAGACATCTCTTTGCGGAAGAAGTTGGTCTTCCAGGCGCCATAGGCTATCCCCAGTGCGAGCCAAATGGTTCCGACGATTTTTGCTCGAGGACCGAGGTTCCACCAGATGGCGGCGCAAACAACGAATCCAAGGACGGGGATCAGGAAATTGCCAATCTTCTTTTCGTCGCTGCGCCAGTAATAATGCACGAAGGAAGCGGCATTGACGCCCATAAAGGCGATGAAGGCGCCAAAATTCAACATTTCCGCGCCGTTCTCGTAGGTGGTGACAAATGCGCCGATGAGCGCGACCACACCGATCAAGATGATGTTATTGGCGGGGATGCGACGCTTGGCCTGAAGCTTTCCGAAAAACCATTTGGGGATGGCGTCATTGCGGCCCATACCGTATAGCAGGCGTCCAGCGGCCAGTTGCGAGCCCATACCAGAGCCGATATTGGCGATGAGCACGGTGAAGTTCAACAGATGAAAGAGAAAGAAGCCACCCACTTGTTGGGCAACCATCGGAAATGCAGATTCGACTTTTGCGTCCGGAAACGGTTTGGAACCCCAAACGAGTTGTGCGGCGTAGACTTCCAACGCAGAAAGCACACCAACGACGAGGCAGACGAGGACGGTGGCCAGCATGATGTTGCGGCGAGGATTTTCGACTTCCTCAGAAAAAGTGGAGATGCCGTCGAAGCCGATATACGTGAGCACAGCGATGGAAGTGCCACGGCCGACGCCGGCAAAACTGAAGGTGGCAGGATTATAAAAAGGCTCGGTAAAAAAATGTATTCCGCGGGCGTGGTAACCCACAACAAAGCGGATAACGAAGGCAAAGAAAATGATGACCACGACAGTCATGCCGGCCGCAAGAACGTCATTGATACGCGCGGATGTTTTCACACCACCAAGATTGAGAAAAGTGAAAAATCCGGCGTAGAAAATGGCCAAAGCCCAGTAGGGCGCTTCGGGAAGGATGTTTTGCGTGAGCTTTGCGCAAATGATGGTGCAGATGAGGGGATTGAGGATGTAGTCCATGACCATGGCCCAGCCGGTCAAGTAACCCAACCCCGAATGAATTTCCTGGCCAACGTAGGTATAAGCGGAACCGGCGCTGGGATAGACGCGAGCCATTTTGCCGTAGCTGATGGCGGTGAAAAACATGGCGACCAGTGCGATGAGAATGGTGGTGACAACGTGGCCGCCGGCGGCATTGTTAATGACGCCGTAGATGCCCATGGGGGCGATAGGCTGGATGATGACCAGCCCAATAACGATGAGATTCCAGAGAGTCAGGGTGCGCCGAAGGCGAATTCCTGCGGCGGGCGTGGTGCTGGCTTCAGCGCTCAAGCACCTCTCCTTTTGGCCGTGCGGCTCGAGACAGAGGAGAGCACGACGGCGCGAGTGAGATTCTTCGGCGCGTCGGGATTCAGGCCCTTGCGCAAGCCAACCGCGGTTCCCAAGAGATGTGCGGGAATGGCGGTGACAGCGTAACGCGCAAACTCCGGCACGTCCAGTGCGAGTTCGGTGAGCAGATCGGAATGCGCTTTCAATTCGGGAGTGGCGCGATTGACGATGACATTCGTAACAGCGCCGAGTTCCTTTAGCTCGCGAACAAGGGTGATTTCGGCGTCCTTGGCGGCGTCGGAGATGTAGAAAGTTATGAGAGTATTCGGACCGGCGATGGAGCGAGGACCATGACGAAATTCCAGGGAGTGGTAGACCTGGGCGTACGAAGAAGACATTTCCGTTACCTTGAGGCCGGCCTCCTGGGCTAGCCAGTAATGGACGCCCTGGCCTAGGAACACGTAGTCCGCAAATTTGCGTTTACCGGCGAAGGCCTGGATTTTGGCGGCATGCGCGTCGAGCCACTCCTGGCCTTTCTGTGGCAATGCGTCGAGCGCAGCGGAATGCTGGTTATCTCCGACGAACTTAAGGCCGAGCCGTTGGAAGGCCAAAAGAATTGCGGTAAACGAACGCGTCATCACCGTGCTTTTTTCGTCGGCCCAGTCCAGTTTGAAGGTATGAGTGCAAAGTTTCTCGAGCACGCTTTGGGGATTGCAGGTGACACCGAGAGTCTGAACAGTTTTGTGTGCCTGGAGAAGTTCGGCGGCGCGAAGAACCTCAGTGGTTTCGCCGGAACGGGACATGAGGACGATTTGCTCGGCGCCGACGCGACGAAGCGTCTCTTCTGGAGCGAAGAGAAGTTCGGAAGCGGGAACAGCGGAGGCGGGGATGTAACAGTGCTTGGCCCAGAGCGAGGCAATCAGCTGCGAAAGGTAATAGCTGGAGCCACAGCCGACAAACAACCAAGGGCTGCGGGGAGAGAAGGTGTCAGCCAGGCGCTCGAGAATTCCAGATTCCTTGAGATGGAGTTCGGTGTCCGCCCAAATGTGCGGCTGAGAGAAGATTTCCGCCAAGGTGTGCTCTGCCGGGCGCGGCTTTTTTGAACGTACTTGGGCCTTGGAGTTCTTGCTACGCTTCACCACGGATTCACCTCTAATTATTGAAACGATTCAATAGGGATATTTTGCGGAACATTGCGACGGCGTGCAAGTGCAAAGATATCCTGATGGTAAACTCGAGAGGCGCGCGAAGCGAAAAACAGTGGAAAAACCGGCCTTTTTTGGAGTGCGGACTGGCCCCGCGAGAATGGAGATATCCACAGAGACGAAATGAACTGTACGGTAGTACAGTTGTTCGCTCAGGCTAGTGGCGGTATCTCTTGGTTCACAGGCTAAAGAACATCGCAACAGGAGGGGCGGATTTTGCGTCTAATGTGTGTAAAGTTAGAAGCGTAAGCCCCCAGCTATCAATCGAAGGTAGGCGCAATGGGCGAATTGGCCCGCAAAGCGGATAGTCAACAAGTGCGGCGGCTGCTGGCACATACGGCAGGTTTCGTACTTATTTTTGTGGCGGCGGACTGGCTGCGTACGAGCACGCTACGGCCGGATCCCATTCTGCAGGGGTACCTGCAGATCACGACCGGGCTGTTCGCGTTCGTGTTTGCCGCAGTGGCTCTGGTGCGCTTCCAGGGTACGCAGGATCGCCTCTCGCTGATCCTGGGATCCGGATTCTTGCTGTCGGGCGCGACACTGACGGCCTCCAGCGTTCTGTTTTTCCAGATGAACCGCGACTCGCAGGTATGGTTCCTGTGGGCACCGGCGGGGTGGTGGATCAGCCGGCTGGTTCTGGCGCTGCTATTTGGAGTGGCGCTGCTGGTGGAGCATTTCATACCGCGATCGCGACACCCGAAACTGGAAATTGCGGGCGCGTTGACGGCGGTGTTGTCTCTGACGTACCTGATTTCCGCGTCTCTTCGAAAGCTTCCGCCGGACGTTTCAGGACACCCGAACGCGGCGATTCCTAATCCGTTGCAACTAATACCAGCGGTTATTTTCCTGGTGGCGCTGTACGGCTATCGTCAACGCAAATACTTGATGAATTCCGCGTTTGACCGGTCGATTTATATGGCCGTGTGGCTGAACCTGGCGGCGCAACTTGCCGCGTGCCAATCCGTAAGGCTGCTCGACGGGCCATTCGTGTTTGCGCAATTGTTGAACGTGGGCAGCTATATCATTTTGCTGGCCGGGGCTTTGCTGGACAGTGCGCGCGTGTTCGAGCAAGTGAGACACTTGGCCGCGAGCGATCCGCTGACGGGATTAGCGAATTACCGGAAGCTACTGGATGTTTTGGATACGGAGACCGAACGCACGCTGAGGACCGGGAGATCTTTCGCGGTGCTCCTGCTGGACCTGGACGGGCTGAAGAAAATTAACGACAGCTTCGGGCATTTGGTGGGAAGCCGGGCGCTGTGCCGCGTGGCGGACATTCTGCGCGTGCACTGCCGCGCGATCGATACCGCGGCGCGGTATGGTGGCGATGAATTTGCCGTGGTGCTGCCGGAAGCGCGTGAGGAAGAAGCGCAGCGCGTGGTTTCGCGCATTCATGAGACCTTGCTGGCCGATCAGGAAGAACCGCCCATTTCCGTGAGCATTGGGACGTCGGTTTATCACGGCGAAGGAGAACGGGTGGAGAAGTTACTGAAGGAAGCGGACCAGAATTTGTATGAAGAGAAGGCGCGGCGTAAGAGCACTTCGCGGCTGGGAGATGCATCGCGGAAGCGGACGCCGAAGAAGACGTAATATTACGTGTGAGGGGCTGTGCTCTCCTCGTGGTCCTGGTTGTTATCCACTGCTTGAAAACCTAATGAACGGTGCGTTTTTGGTGCGTTGCTTTTGTAGCTAACGAGAAGCGGGGCTCGGCGGTTCCTTCTCCCAGGACCATGGCGGCGGTGTACTCGCCCACTGCCGGACCATGTTTGAAGCCGTGGCCGGAACCTCCTCCGGCAAACCACACATTGGAAAATTCCGGATGGCGGTCGATCAGGAAGTCTCCGTTCGAGGTGTTTTCATACTGACATACGCGCGTTTCCACAATCGGCGCATCTTTGAGGGCTGGAAAGCGGCGAGCTACGAAATTGCTGGCCCACGCCGCGCCTTCCACCGAGGCTAGCCGGGATTGCGTGCCGGGGTCTACTGGTTCGCCATGAGTATCGCGGGCGACCTTGAGTCCGCGACTTTCCAAATCGGGCATGCCGTAAACTTCGTCTGCCTGGAAAAGCCACGTGGGCAAAGCGGGTGGAGCGAAGCGTGTGTCTCCCGGCGGAGTGGCGAAGAAAAAAACTTCCTGGCGCGTGGGAAAAATGCGCGGACCCAGGATTCCCGGAAAGAGCTTGCCGAGCCAGGGTCCGCAGGCGAAGACGAAATTGCCAGCGGAGATGGGCTCACCGCCGGCGGTTTCGATGGACTCCAGCTTTTTTCCACCGAGTAGCGGGGCAATTTGGGCGATCTGAAGTTGAACGCCTTGGCGCAACGAAAAGTCCACGGCGCAGGCCACGGCGCGGCGCGCTAGCAACACACCGCTCTCCGTCTCGAGAAGTCCGCGGGAAACGCCATCGAAATTAACTTGCGGGTAGAAGCGCTGCAGTTCCTCTCGTTGGAACAGTTTGTGATTCACACCATAGCGATGGAGGTTGGCAATCGATTCCTTGAGCGTCGAATCGGTTCCGCCAGAAAGCCAGAGTACTCCAGTCTGGTGGAAAAGCTTTTCACCTGTGGTGGCGAAGAGTTCTTTCCATTGACTGAGAGAATTGTGGGACCACCGCGTGTAAATCTCGTCCGCGCCGTAGCTCATGCGAATGATGCGAGATTCTCCGCCGGAACTGGCGCGGGAGTGCGCGGGACCATAGGCCTCGACAAGCACTACTTGCTGTTTTCGTTTGGCGAGATGCAAGGCGGTCCAGGCGCCAAAGACGCCCGCGCCGATTACAGCTACGTCGTAGGTACGTGCCGTCATAGGCTTGTCATTCTAATCGAATCGTTGCGGGTAAGGGACGGAAGACGCGTTGGAATTTTTTGAGCAACCCAGGATGCCCGCCTTAAGGCGCGGCGCTACGGGTGCGATAACAAGTCTGCCCAATGGGAAAGGTGATTGAGCGATTCGGTGTGCGTGGGGTCCAGGTGAAGCGGGGTGATGGACGCTTCGCCGGCGAAAATGGCGGCATAGTCCGAATCCGCATCGATTTCCATCTCGCGATCGACGCGCTGTTCACTCAACCAAAAATAGCGGCTGCCTTTGGGATCTTCGCCCTCGCGCAACAATGTGCGGGTGATTTTTTTCGATTGACGCGTGAATTTCACGCCGCTCTGCCAATTTTCCGGCACATTCACGTTCAAGAGGATTTGTTCCGGCAATTTTTCTCGCAGCATCAATTCCCCAATTCGCCTTGCCAGTTGCGCGGTCGGTGCGAAATCGGAGTCTACTCGCTTGGAACAGAGCGAAAGGGCCAAGCCTGGCACGTGATGAATGACGGCTTCTCTGGCTGCGCCGACGGTGCCGGAGTAGTAGACATTTTCGCCGAGATTCGCGCCGTGATTGATGCCGGAAATGACCAGGTCGGGGCGCTCCTGAAGCAGTCCGTGGAGCGCGACGATAACGCAATCGGCGGGAGTACCGTCGATCGCCCATTCGTTCTCGGCTATTTTGTGGCAGACAATCGGCTGGCGAAGGGTCAGGGACTGTGCGGCGCCACTGCGCTCCCAACTGGGAGCGATAATTCGGACATTTGCAAAATCCTTGAGATGCTCAGCCAAAGCGCGCAAACCCGCGGCCTGGTATCCATCGTCATTCGTCAACACCACAGTTGGCTTCTTGCCGTTCGGCATACACACTCCCCTATCTATTGTACGGGCACTTTGCGCATCGAGATGCGTTTTGCTGGCATCAAATGTTACCGTCTACAGCAGTAACAAACGGCCGTGCCCGCTAACACGATGGTGCTGGGGGATGCGAGAATCGCTTGGGCCGAAGGGCAGTGGACAAGAAGATTTACGGACGACTTATATGCCGAACGAAATTGCGGATTACGCGCTGATTGGGGACTGCGAGACGGCAGCCCTGGTGGCGCGCGATGGGTCGATCGATTGGTTTTGCGTGCCGCGATTTGACTCACCCGCTTGTTTCGCGGCGCTGCTGGGATCGCCGGAAAACGGACGATGGCAACTGCGTCCCCAGAGTAGAGCGCGGATCACGAGGCGCTACCGTCCGCACACGCTGATTCTGGAGACGGAGTTCGAGACTCCCACCGGCAAAGTAACCGTGATCGATTTCATGCCGGTACGCACGGCGACCCCGAGAATCATTCGGATCGTGCGGGGCGATCGGGGCAGCGTCCGGATGAAGATGAATCTGGTGATTCGCTTTGACTTCGGCCTGACAGTGCCGTGGGTGACGCAGAAGGAAGACACATTGTTTGCCGTGGCTGGGGAACATCGCCTAGTTCTTCGCTCGTCGGTTCCGGTACGGGGAGAAGGCCAATGCACAGCAAGTGAATTCACGGTCAAACGCGGACAGCAAATTCATTTTGAACTCAAATACGAGAATTCCTTTGGGCCGCGCCGTTCCAGGACAAATACGGGACCGGCGCTGAAGAGGACGGAGACGTTGTGGCGGAAGTGGGCGTCGCGTTCTTCCTACAATGGTCCTGATGCAGATGCAG